>Ga0326728_10002941_pt1 | contig 55041 bp, 47 predicted proteins | sample MB3enrmetagenome_FD_207602 | JGI IMG/M metagenome (GOLD analysis project Ga0326728, IMG submission 207602) | Lab enriched peat soil microbial communities from McLean, Ithaca, NY, United States - MB31MN | ecosystem: Environmental > Terrestrial > Soil > Wetlands > Peat | place: USA: New York... | reverse complement strand
CGCAAGAAGGTTCGACCGACCCAATTACCGGGATTCCAGGCTATGTGCCGGGCTGGACGGCCAAAGGGCATCCCGGTTACTGGGGCTTTGCCTGGTATCGCATTCGGGTGCACGTGGAAGCCCAGCCAGGCCAGAAACTGGCCCTGGCGGGACCCGCGAATCTGGATGACGTCTACCAGGTCTTCGCCAACGGCACCCTGCTTGGCAGCTTCGGTGATTTCTCTGCGAATCCGCCGACAGCTTTTTACACGCGGCCGATGATGTTTCCGCTGCCCCAGGCGGCCGTGGGATCGGGCTCAATGGACGGGCAGAGTCTGGTGCTGTCCCTCCGAGTCTGGATGCAACCCAACACGCTGATGAGTTCTCCATCCGTGGGCGGATTCCATGGCGCACCAGTCTTTGGCGACGCCGCGGCGGTGACCGCCGGCTATCAATCCCTGTGGCTTGACGTGGTCCGGGCCTACGCCTCCGCCCCAATCCTAGCGGTGGTGTTTCTGCTGCTGGCCCTGGGGGCCTTCAGCCTGATTTTCTTCGACCCCTCGGACCGGGTCTATCTGTGGATGGGGGTGGCGTTCTTAGTAATCGTCGCAAATTCAGCCGTGACGACTCTCGTTGTCTCAACACAAGTCCTGGGCATTGACTCCAGTACGGTCATCTCCGACGTCCTGCTGATGCCAATCGTTCTTGCGGTCTGGGTGATGGTGTGGTGGGTGTGGTTCGGGCTGCGGCGGCCGGCGTGGCTGCCGAGGGCCGCGGCGGCAATGGCGCTGCTGCTGGCCATATCGAATTTACTTGGCGAGGATCTCTGGTTCACAGTCGTTCCGCATCCGGTCAGTGCGACCTTTCACTTCGTCTCCCTGGCCGTCCGGCTCGGCTTCATGGCGGTGCTGCTCTGGATTGTCTACATGGGCATCCGACTGCACGGGATAGACGGGTGGCTGGCGCTGCTCCCCGTGGTGCTGTACGGTATCGGGCGGTTCAGCAACGAGTTAAGCGTGCTGGGGATCAATCTCTTCTGGTTTCCCTTAGGGGTGCAGTTCTCTCTGGCGACTATCGCCAGCCTGCTGTTGGCCGCAGTGGTGACGTTGCTGCTGCTGCGGCGGCTGTTGAACTCGCTCAGGAGACAGCGGCAGATGGCGCTGGACGTGAAACAGGCGCAGGAAGTGCAACAGGTGATTCTACCGCAGTCACAGGTGAAGGTGGCGGGATTGGAGATCGAGAGCGAATACCGGCCGGCGCTCGAGGTAGGCGGCGATTTCTTTCAGATCATTCCGCATCCGACCAACGGCAGCGTGCTGATTGTGGCGGGAGACGTGGCCGGCAAGGGACTGAGGGCTGGGATGCTGGTGGCGCTGCTGGTGGGGGCAATCCGCAGTACCGCGGAGCTGAACGCCGAACCGGAGTTTGTGCTGCGCGCGCTTAACCGCCGCCTGATGGGCCGCGGCGACGCGCAGGCGACATGCCTGGCGCTGCGGATTGAGGCGAGCGGCGAAGTAACGCTGGCCAATGCCGGCCATCTTCCGCCCTATCTGAATGGGGATCCGCTGGCGATGGAGGGGGCGCTACCGCTGGGAGTTGCCGAGACCGCAGAGTTTTCAGTAATGCGTTTCAAGCTGACGGAGGGCGACCGGCTAGGGCTGGTCTCGGACGGCATCGCCGAAGCCATGGATGCGGACGGGCATTTGTTCGGCTTCGAGCGTGTTGCCGAATTGCTGCGCACGGCCGTAAGCGCGGCAGAGGTGGCCGGCGCAGCACAGAAATTCGGTCAGCAGGATGACGTCAGCGTGATCGCGGTGACGCGGACAGCGGTGATGGAGGCAGCACCGGCTTAGGCAGACGCGAAGCTGTTCCTCACGCCTGGACCGGCGGACTGCCCGACAATATTTCTTCCGGCGTCATTCCCCGCTCGCGCAGCGCGCGAATGCTGAGTGCGTCGTGGCGCTTGGCGAGGCGTTTGCCGCTCGAGTCGGTCACCAGGCGGCAGTGGAACCAAGTGGGATCGGCGTAGCCCATAGCGCGATTCAGCAGGATCTGCCGCGCGGTTGACTTGAGCAGGTCTGCGCCACGCACCACTTCGGTGATCTGCATGGCTGCGTCGTCGACGACGCAGGCAAGCTGATAGCTCGGTTCGCCATCGCGCCGCCAGACAAGAAAGTCGCCGAAGTCTGTGCCCGCTACGAACCGCTGCGGCCCCAGGTTGCCATCGATGAAATCGATCGCTTCGCCATCGGGAACGCGGAAACGCCAGTTCATTGAGCCCGGCAAATCTTCGCTGGCCAATGAAACTTGAGAAGCCGCTGCATGCAATGGTGCTGGCGGACGGCAGGTCTCTGGCCGACAAGTACCTGGATAGACGGGCTCGTCGTCAGCGGGATCGGCGCCTTCATGCGGCGCGCTCAACGCAGAGGCAAGATCCTTGCGGGAACAGCGGCAGGGATAGATGAACCCTCCGGCGAACAACCGGCGCCAGGCAACCCGATAGAAATCGCCGCGGCGGCTTTGCTCATACGGCGCGAACGGCCCGCCGACATCAGGCCCTTCCTGCCAATCCACTCCGAGCCAGCGCAGGTCTTCATATGCCGCATCGGCGTATAGGGCGCGGCTGCGCTCGGCGTCCAGATCTTCCATGCGCATTACCAGTGTGCCACGGGCATTGCGGGCGCGCTGCCATGCAGCGTAAAAGGTGAGCGCGTGGCCGATATGGAGGTAGCCGGTGGGAGATGGAGCGAGGCGGCCGCGATATTGCGCAGCCGGGAATTTTGCGGCAGCGTTCATGCTGCATCAAGTGTAGAGGCCGCGATGCTGTTTCTCAGAAGCTCAGTAGTATCCCAGGTCTCAGAATCGAGACCTGGGGCACCCGAATTCAGAGAATTGATAAAAACCCGCGCTAACAATACATTAATCTGAATCGTCGCCGGAATTGTCGCCGTGATCGGAGTCATTCCCCGCGCCGTCATGGTGTTTGTACTTCTCGATACTCTGGTTCAGGTGGTCAGGATCGACGGAGATTTGAACCACGTCCATCTCGTTGCCGTCGAGATCGACGATGAAGAGCCCCATGCGGTTGCCTTCGGGATGCGCGAAGATAAGCGTCTGCTCGGCGCCGTGTTTGCTGGTATCGCGAATCATGCGCTGCCAGCCCGCACCCAACTTTTCTTCGACGATGTTGTTCAGCTCGTCGCCGTCAACTTTTTCGTTGAACTCGTCGAATTCAGCCACGTGCAGCCCGGCCACGCCGCCGCTGGTAGCCTTGTGCGCTACCAGGCTTATGACGCCCATGAATGGAATCCGCGTGGCATGCGCGTGGTAACGATGCTCGAGCGTGGTCACCACGCCGTCAAACCCGCTGCCGCTGCCGGCCAGCACGGCCATCGGCACCATCAGAACGATTGCGCAAACTGCAACCCACGCCAGAACTTTCATTCGCCACCGCCTTTGGTTGCGCCCTTGTCGGCCTTCTTCACAGTTTTGCCAATGTCACCCATCGCGCCCAGGCCACCGATGCCGCCCAGTTCGCCGAGCTGATCCATCTTGATGGGACCGAGAATGAGCACGATGGTCAATTCCTTGGGCTCGGCCGACAGGATGAACATTCCGCGCGACTCGCCGTTGACCATCTTCGCCATCACGTCGGTTGACTCGCCGGTTTTCTTTTCCCGCGTGTGTACCATGGGCACCCAGTCGCCGCCGGCAAACTGCTTGCGCAGGTTTTCAATATCCTCGAGCGAGTACTGGCCCTCTTTGTCGAACTCGTAGGAGCGGACGTAGATACCGTCGAGCCCGTTGATGAGCTGCTTGGCGTTGGCCTGGTCTGAATCCTTTTTGTCGAGAAACTTCGACGCGAAGCCAAGCATGCTTTTGTCGAGCGTGACCTCGGTTACATTTGAGGCCCTGGCCTCGAGCGCCTTTTCAACGGCCGAAGGCAGCGGCAGGCCTGTAGTTTGCGCCAACGCCGGCACAGCCAGCGCCGCGCCCGCCAAAAGAAATACAGCTATTGATCTCTTCATGTCTCTCCCATTGGTAGTGGTCAGTTTGATTGAAGCGTCCCTCAGGGGCTAAAGCCCAAATTGGTAATCTGCGAATATATGTACGGGCTGAAGCCCGTACCCTTCAAACTAACGCGCCACGATACCTTTCCTACTTGCCATCGTTGTGTTCAGCGAGTTGCGCATTCATCTGGTCGAGCGCCCGGCCGGCAATGCGCAGCGCCACCATCACCTGCTCGCGCGCCGCCTCGCCTTTGCGCCGTTCGTCAACGTTGTGCCAGGTAACGGCGCCGCCCACCGCGCTGCACAGCACTATGCTTGCCGCCAGGCGCTGCCAGAAGACCACGCGCCGGTGCGTCGCTTCCGCGTCGCGGGCCTGCTTGCGCGCCATGATTTTGCGCTTCAGCCCCGGGGGCGCCGGCAGCCGCAACAGCCCCTGCCGCAGCTCCCGTTCAATATCGTCCATTGGCTCAATTCCCACGAATGTACTCCTTCAAACGGCTCTCGGCCTTGGCCCGCAGCAACTTCAAACCGCGCTGTAGATTGCTTTTCACCGTGGCCAAGGGCGACTCCAGCGCAGCCGCAATCTCTTCCGGCGTCAGCCCCTCCTGGTAGCGCAGCACCAGCGCCGCGCGCTGCGGCGAGGGCAATGTCGCCAGCAGGCCTGCAAGGCGGGAGCCTAATGGAGATGATCGCTCCTCAAAGATCGCGCCGTGATTCTCATCCATCTCCACCCACAGATTCATGCCGCGAACCCGCTGGCGCCTTAGCGCATCGGCCGAGCGGTTCATCGTCACCCGCCGCAGCCAGTTGAGAGCGTGCTCAGGACTTTCGATCCTGCCGAGATACCGGTCAAGCTCGAGGAAAACATCCTGGGCAATCTCTTCGGCCAGGCCACGGTCGCCGGTCATGCGAAAAGCCAGCGAGAAGACCATCGACTGGTGCTCGTCAACGAGTTGTTCGAAGTCGGGCTGCCAGTCGCGGCTCATAAATCGCTGCTATCTCCTAATCCGCAAAGGACGGAGGTTTGGGATGCAAAGATTTACGTTTTGACGGTGAGGAAAGTTCAAGGTGTGCAGAGGGAGCGGACAGGAGCGCAGACGGCGTTCTGAGACTGCGGAGGAGTTCCTTAGCGGATGAAGGTTCCTCGCCGGTATCCTTCAGGGGCTAAAGCCCCCTGTTCTTAAGGGCTTTATCGGCACGACTGAAGTCGTGCCCTGACACTTTGTGCTTTTTCCATTTACTTTCTCCCCGGCCGATCCCCGATCCGTACGGCTGGCCTAAACTGTTCGGTATGAAGAGGCACGGATGGTGGTTGGCGCTGATGCTGATTGGCTGCGGAGCGGCGCATGGGCAGTGGCAGATTTTGAACTCGGGGACGACGGCCGATCTGCGCGGCATCGACAATGTGGGCGGCGGCGTGGCGTGGGCCAGCGGGACCAACGGGACCGTGCTGCGCACCGAAGATGGCGGCTATCTTTGGCAGCCGTGTGCGATTCCTCCGGGAGCCGAGAAGCTGGATTTTCGCGGCATTCAGGCGTTCGATGCGAATACGGCGATCGTGATGTCGAGCGGGACGGGCGATCTGTCACGGCTGTATAAGACGACGGACGGATGCCAGACGTGGAAGCTGATGTTTACGAATCCGGACAAGGATGGGTTTTGGGATGCGATGAGGTTCGCCGACCGTCAACACGGCTACTTGTTCGGCGATCCCGTGTCCCTTGGAGGTTCGTCGGAGCATCGTTTCGAATTGGAGCAAACCTACGATGGCGGCGAGACATGGAAGCTCTGGCAGCGAGAGATCTACAAGCTGAAGGCGAGCGGAAATAGTTGCGGATTCGCGGCTAGTAATTCAGCGCTCCTGGTCATCGATAGGTTTCAGTCGGTCTTTGCCACAGGATGCGTCGGGGGGCCTCTCCTTTACGGTGCTGTAAATGGCAGTCCCGGAATCTGTAATTGCTTTCCGATGCCCTCCGAAGAGGAGTGGAACAGCATATTGTCAGTCTCATCGTATGCGCCAGGCCCGTTTCCGAAGGCGGATTCCGGCGGCATCTTCTCGATCGCGAGGGCACCAGGCGGCACGATTGTGGCTGTCGGCGGCGATTACGAAACACCCGACGAAGCAGCCAACACTTCTGCAACGACAATCGATTGGGGCAGGACTTGGCAGCCCGCCCAGGCTCCGCCGCATGGCTACCGCTCCGCGGTTGCCTATTACGAAGCGACAGGAGCATGGATTACGGTTGGGCCGAACGGGACGGATGTTTCGACTGACGATGGGCGGAACTGGAGAGCGGTGCATCCCGATGCGGCGATGCATGAAATGCCCGATGCCGATCGCAACTGGAATGCGCTGTCGCTGCCGTATGTGGTTGGTCCGCATGGGCGTATCGGCAAGCTGGATGCTATGGCGATTGGGGCGAGCGCGAAGCCGGGGAAGTGATCGCGGGTGAGTTTCCAAAAAGGATTCCGTGGTATCCCACCCTTGGCGCAAAGACGGATACGCGCCAAGGATGGGGCACCCCCGTTTGGGAGCCTTCACATTTTCACGGTTTCACAGTGGCCTTTTTTATTGTTGCCCCACCCTGGCTGAGGAGGGAGAGCCAGGGTGGGGGGCCCGAAGCGCGCCGCCATTCGCGCCACGGGCTATTGTTGGCTGCAAATGAAATGTCGTTGCGCCGTCCCTACGGGACTCCGCAATGTTATTGCGCAATCGCTTTCCCCACGCTAAAGCGCGGGGCTAACGACCGTTGTGCCTGCGGCGCGTTTGCTGGACATTACTTACGCAGCCCTCAACCGCGTTATTCGGGTTCGCGACCGCCGATGTTGATGTCGGGGCTGACGTCGATGCCGGCCTCGGCGGGCTCGCTTGTTGCAGGGTTCTCCGCCTCCAGCAGGCTCTTCCAGTCGAAACCCGACCCAAACAGATCGGCGGTCCTGAAGCCGGCGCCTGATCCGTCTTCGCCTCCATCCGGATCGACGACGTTGCAGAGGTCGATCAGGAGCTTCATGGCAATGGTGTTGCCCTTCTTTGCCGCATCGATCATTCCGAGTGCCAGGCCCTTCAAGTCGTTTGCGATAGCGATTCTTACGACCTTACGGAGCGCATTAACCACCTTTGCTGGATCGCGCCGCGCCTTGAGTTGTTCCTGATGTATCGCGTCCTCTGCTTCTGCTGCAGCAGCGCCGTCATCGGCACCCGGTTCGGGCGTCTTTTTTGGCGAGCTGTTTCTTGCAGTCTTGGTTGTTGCCCGGGTTGGATTGCGTTTTGGATTGCTTGGTTTGTTGCTCTTTGCTTCGGCCATCTCTTCCGCCATTCCCGGCCACCGCTCCGCGACCGCGCGTGCGGAGTGACAAGGACCTCGTCCGGCTGCTCCGCAATGGAGCTGCCGCGAGGAGGCGATCAAGAGCTGATTCGGTTGTTCTCTGATGGGTGTGTGCCCAGGTTGTGACTCCTTTACTTCCACCCCACCGAGTACAAATCACTCGGTGGGGACCCCGGTGTGGGTGGGGCGCCCTGCTGTTTTGCCGCGCGAAACCGCGGAAGATGGCCGCAGGTGAGATCGGCGAGCCGCTCGGGATTCGCCGTATTGCATGGTTCGTATTGCTGTATGACTGAGACCAGCGTAGCGGAAGGCGGGGTAATTACCTGCAAATCGGGGCGTGATGCGGGTCACGGAGGTTCGAGGTTGCCGGCTCGCGCCGCCCCTACGGGGCTGCGACGTTTTTTTGTTGTGCCTACCCAGGACTGCGCCCGCCGCGGCGGACTTGTCCTGGGCTAACTTCCTTGCCTCCCTACTGGAGGCGGCGTTGCGGCGCGACTGAAGTCGTTTACAGATGCAAAGCCTGATGTGAGGGGTTCGTGCTATCCCAGGTCCGAAATTCCGGACCTGGGGCACCCATTCTCGTGCGAGATCAAGATGGGTTGATTGGGTTCGTGGTCTTCCACCTTCTGTTTGTGCCTGGTTGACGGGGCTGGTTGAGGTTCGTGCCATCCCACCCTAGCGACAAATACGTCGCGAGGGTGGGGCACCCATCTTCGTGCGAGATCAAGATGGGCTGATTGAGGTTCGTGCGCATTCCGCTTTCCACGGCTTCCACATCGCTGCTTTTTCAGGGGGTCTATCCTTGTTCCTGTACCCCCGCCCGTGACCGACTTTGCCCAGAGCGTGAAGCAACAGGCCGACATCGTGAAGATCGTCGAGGGCTACATCCGCCTGCGCAAGGCCGGGGCGACGAACTACGTGGGGCTGTGCCCCTTCCACAAGGAGAAGACAGGCTCGTTCAACGTGCACGCGGTGAGGCAGTTCTTTCATTGCTTCGGGTGCGGGGTGTCGGGCGACGTGTTCACGTTTGTGGGCAAGATTGAGAACGTCACCTTTCCCGAGGCGGTGCGGATTGTGGCGCAGAAGTGCGGCATTCCGCTGCCGAAGCAGGAGTTTTCCTCTCCCGAGCAAGCCGCTGAGGCTCGCCAAAGAGCGAAGCTCCTGGAGTTGCACGAGGCGGCGACGGCGTGGTTTGAGGAGCAGTTGCGCGGACCCGAGGGGGCGGTGGCGCGCGACTATCTGGCCAGCCGGGGACTTGATCCAAAGGGAATAGAAAAATTCAGGATCGGCTACGCGCCCGACAACTTCAACGGGTTGCGCGACCGGCTGAAGGTGATGGCCGACGACGAGACGCTGCGGGCGAGCGGCCTCTTCAACAGCAAGGAGCAGGACGACGGCTCGCGCGGGCCGATCTACGACCGTTTCCGCAAGCGCATTATGTTCCCCATCGCCAACGAGGGCGGCAGGGTGATTGCCTTCACCGGGCGCACGGTGGGAACGGACGAAAAGGCAGGCCCCAAGTACTTCAACTCGCCGGAGACGCCGCTCTACTCGAAGAGCCAGGTGCTCTTCAACCTCGACAAGGCGAAGAGCGTGATCCGCCAGGCGGGGTTTGCGCTGCTGGTGGAGGGGCAGATGGATTGCATCAGCGTGTTTCTGCGCGGGGTGCAGAACGTGATTGCGACCAGCGGCACTGCGTTTACCGAACAACAGGTGGCGATCCTCAAGCGGCACACGCAGAACGTGGTGGTGAACTTCGATCCCGATGCGGCCGGGGCGAACGCGGCAGAGAAGTCGATCGCGCTGCTGACCGAGGAGGGTTTCTCAATCAGGATTGTGACGCTGGAGGGCGGGCTCGACCCGGACCGATATGTTCGCGAGCGTGGCGTTGAGGCGTATAGCAAGGCGATTCGCGGGGCTCGGCCGCAGGCCGACTACCTGATTGAGCGGGCGCGGGCGGCCTTCCCGGGAGCGAGCGCAGACCAAAAGGTGAAGGCGATGAACTTTCTGCTGCCGCACATCCGGCGCATGCCCGAGAAGCTGGCGCGGGACCAGTTTGCGGCCGACGCCGCGCAGAAACTGGGCATCGACTCCGCGGTGATGCGGGAAGAGTTGCGGCAGGCCGCGCTGAAGCGTCGCGATCGGGTCGAGGTGCGCGCGACGGCGCTCACCGAGGTGGAGCGGGTGCTGCTGCGCGCGCTGGCAAACACCGATCCTGATTTTGAGGCGGGTCGCAGATTTGCGGCAGAGGCAGTAACCGGCCAGGCGAGTTATTTCGAGCATCTTGCATCCTACCCGGCGATGCGCGCGCTGGCCGGGAGAGGAGCGCGCGATCCGATGGATGTGGTGGAGGACGTAGTGCAGCGCGCCCTGCTGGCCGAGACGCTGCTGGGCGAGGCCAAGCCGCCCGAGGAGCGCGAGGTGCGCAGCGCGATACAGGAACTGGAGGAACGCGTGCTCGAAAACCGGCAGCGCGAGCTGCGCGGGCTGATTGCCGAGGCCGAGCGGCGCGGCGACTATGCGGAGCTGGCCATCCTGACGCAGAAGAAGCTGGAGATTGACCGGGAACTGCGGAGGATGAGGAAAGCAGGAGAGCAGGAAGCGTAGTCTTTACGAGGACAGCATTCACCGGTTTCATGCGTCTTCAGCACGTGGCGAAAATCCCGAGGAACAACCGCAGATTCTTCGCTCACCACACCGACCTCCACCCCAAAGAGCAAAGACCGCTCTTTGGGGACCCCGGAAATACGTTCGGGGCCCCGTTCACTCAGAATGACATCTCGCTCATGGGCGGTACTTGCCGCAATCACTCCGCTCGTAGCGCGTCTGCCGGGTTGACGGCGGCGGCGCGGCTGGCGGGCAGAAAGCTTGCCAGCGCCGCTGCCAGCGCAAGGATGACTGGCACGGCCGCAAAGGTGAGCGGATCGAGAGGGCTGACGCCAAAGAGCAGCGCCTTCATCAAGCGAGCCAATGCGGCTGCCGCACAGAGGCCGATTCCCGCGCCGATTGCGGTAAGCACCAGCGCGGAACGCACAAACATCCAGCGCATGAGGCCTTTTTGCGCGCCCAGCGCCAGGCGGATTCCGATCTCGCGCGTGCGCTGCGAGACCGCGTAGGAGATGACGCCGTAGATGCCGATGAGGCTGAGCGCCATGGCCATTGTGCCCGCGATGGCCAGCATGACGAGCGTGAACGAGGTACGCGCCATCGAGCGGCTGTAAAGCTGCTGCATGGTTCCGACTGAAGCAAGAGGCAGGTTGTCGCTCACCGACCATACCGTTTGCTGCATTTGCTGGAGCAGGCCTTGAGTGCCGGCGCGGCTAGTGTGCAGGACGTAGGTGACCGTGCGCAGGCCATCCATTTCGTGCGCGGCGGAGTAACGGTCATAGAACATCGCCGGCCAGTAGACGATGGGCGGCGCTTCTTGATCGACGCCATGGACGCGCACGTCTTCAACGACGCCGATAACCTGCTGCCACGGCGATTTGTCGTATTTCTTCACTCGCTTGCCGATTGCCGCCGCAGCCGAACCCCACGATTGGCGGGCAAAACTCTCTGAGACGATGAGGGAGGGCCTGAGGTTTTGAAGGTCGTCCCAGTTAAAGTCGCGCCCGGCCACAATGCGCGTGCCCATGGTGCGGAAATATCCGGGCGAGATGTAGTTGAAGAGGCGAAGCGGCCCCTCGCCGCCTACGTAGTTCTTGAACTCGACGGCGATTGTGTCCCAGTTTGGATCGTCCTGGTCCATGGGAACTGCCTCAGCATAGCTGGCTGAATTAACTCCGGGAATCGCGGCAAGTTTGTCCAGAATCTGGTTCTGCATCTGCGATACCGAACGCGTATCGGTGACCAGCTGGTCAGGAATGGAGATGGTCATGGTTTCAAGGTGCTGCGCATCAGCGAAACCGGGCTCAACGCTGCGCAGCGCCGCAAAGGTGCGGATCATGAGCAATGCGCACACCATGAGCACCAGCGCCATAGCCACCTGCGCCACTACCAGCAGATCGCGCGACCGGCGGTGCGAATGGCCCTCGCTGGCCGTGCGGCTGGGGCCGGTTAGGGCGATGGAATTTGCTTGCCGCGCGTACTTGAAAACGGGGATGGAGCCAAACAATAGCCCGGAGAGCACCGAGACGAGCAGCGTGAAGAGAAGCGAGCGGGCGTCGATGGCGACCTCGCTCATGCGGGGTAGATCGGCTGGACCAATGGCGGCCAGCAGCCGCAACCCGCCATAGGCAACGGCCACGGCTGCCGCGCCTCCCAGTAAACCGAGCAAGAGACTCTCAACCAGCAGTTCGCGCGCCATACGTGCGCGGCCAGCGCCGAGAGCGGCGCGAATGGCAAGCTCCTGGTGGCGCGACTCGGCGCGGACGAGAAGCAGGTTTGCTACGTTGGTGCAGGCGATGAGCATCACCAGGCCGACCGTGCTCATCACCACCCACAGAACGCTTCCGATATTGCCGATCACCTGCCGTTTCAGCGGGCGCAGATTGGGCGTGATCTTCCATTTCTCGTAGTAGTGGGGATTGGTGCCCGGGCCGTTCGACCAGGAGTCCATCCAAAGCGGAATCATGTGCAGAATGTCGGCATTGGCTTGCGCGATTGAGACGCCGTCCCTGAGCCGCGCGATGCCGTTATATCCGAATCCTGCCAGTATTTGATTGCGAGGATCAAGGGCCATGGGAAACAGCAGATCGAAGTCCTTGTCGACCAGGCGAAAGCCGCGCGGCATTACGCCGACGATGGTTCTGGTCTCAGCATCCACCTGGATCGCGCGGCCGATGATATTGCGGTCGCCCCCGAATCGCCGCTGCCAATACCCATAGCTGAGCATCACGGTCTTGATGCCACGCGGGTCTTGTTCAGCCTGCGTGAACCAGTGGCCGAGCAGAGGCGGTACACCGAGGGTTTGCAAAACTCCGTCGCTGATCAGGCCGGACTTGACCTGCTCCGGATTGGCAATGCCCGTGACATTGGAGTTGATCACCAACCAGATTCCCATCGACTGCAACGTCTTGTTGTGGCTGGCGAAGGTGAGATTCATTGACGTGGAAAGCGGCAGGCCGCTGGAGAAGCTCGCCAAACCTCCGGCGCCCGGCGCATCGAGCCAGAGCGAGACCAGGCGGTCGGAGTCGGGGTATGGGAGCGGCTTGAGCAGAACGCTGTCGACGACGGTGAACACCGCAGTGTTTGCTCCGATGCCGATGGCCAGCGTGAGAAGCACGGTTACGGCAAAGCCGGGGGACTTGATCAACCGGCGAAATGTGAGCCTGAGATCCGAGAGGAGCGACTCGACGAGGGCCCACTGCCACACTTCGCGGCTGCGCTCGTGGATCAGCGCCACGTTGCCGAATTCGCGGCGGGCGGTTTGCTCGGCCTGGGCACGGAGCATGCCTTGTTCCTCCAGTTCGTCGGCGCGCTCCGCGATGTGCTCCTGAATGGAGACGGAAAGATCGTCGTAACGGCGGCGGCGGGGGAAGAGGGAAGAAAGCGTAATCATCGGGGTCTCCTATTCGGCTCGTCATTTTTCTGAATAATCAGCGGTCATCGCGCTTCAGCTCCTCGGCGTAGTATCCCGGCCGGTAACGAAGCTTCACGCGAGAGCGCAACGCTCTCACGCGAATTGTGTGAAACGCTCCATCTTCGCGTAAATCGCGAGGGGAATAAGTCAGCAAGTAGCCTGTACGGGAATCTTCCAAAGCCGACCGCATGAGCGATGTCAGGTCGTTGCTATTGTAGAAGGCCTTTCCTCCTGTATCGTCGGCCAGCTCTTCCATCGTTCCAATGTTGATGGGTGCGTTGCGGCCGACCAACAAGCCTCGTGCATCGATGGGGTACGCCCTCAGTCCGGCGGAGCTCAAAGTGCGCGCGGACTCCTTCACGCCGTTAAGATAGGAATCATTGTCCATCGGGTCGCGCTTGCTGCGCACAAGTAACGGAAACGCACTCGAAACCCACAACAGGTCCTTTTGTCCCGGCAGATTCTTTACCACCTGAGCGATGGCCTTCAATGCTTCGAATGTTTGGCCTATTCGGATTCGCTGGAAGAGCCGGGCCTCAGACTCTGAGGCTCCTGTTCGGTCGCGCATCGTGCCGGCAAGCGCGACGAGATCGGAATACGAAAGTGCTGCGGAGTATCGGCTCTCTGCGGATGGCGCGCTCGTTTGGCCAGGCGCGTCGCTTGCGAGCCCGTGCAGCGCAGCGCGAAGCTCCGCGGCGCTCGAAGAGAAGTCATGCAAGAGATAAAGCTTATTGCTCAAGGCGAATAGCGCAATGCGTTCACCGGGAGGGGAATAATCGAGAAGATGCTCCACGGCTTCGCGTGCGTATATCTGATCGCTCCAAGATGTGTTTAGTGCGTCCAAAAGGATGATAACGAAGTGAGGGCTTGGGTCAGGCGCCGATGACGCGGCCGTCCTTGGGCCTCGTGCTCCCGTTCGAGTTGGGGAAGAAATGCCGTCCGTGCGTTCTAGGCTTAATATTGTCTGCACCTGGCCATTGTCAGATACCTGCAAGTCAGATGGGCTCAAGTCACTAATCTGAGACCCGTTGCTGCGGGTTGCGACAATTGGGACCAGCACGATTCGCGTTGACATGCGAATCGTGGGCGCAGTTTCGACAGGCGGCTGTGCTTGCAGGGTGCCGATGACTAACGCCGGAGCCAAGTAACGTAAGAGTTGCGCTCTCATCTTCTGCCCCATCCTGACCGCCGAGACTTTGTCCGAGCGCCCCTGGCAATTCGCTCAGTCAAAGAGGCGATCTTGCGGCTGCGGAAAAACTGGGACGAAATCGGGTTCATCTCGACCTCCTATTCGGCTCGAAGCGCTTGCATGGGATCGACAGCTACGGCTCGGCGGGCTGGAACCAGCAGCGCGAGCAAGACAAACACCAACATAATCGCGCAACCGGCGAGCAGTTCGGATGCGCTGTTTGAAACGGGCAGGTTGAGGAGGCGGCGCGCCGCGCTTGAGAGCAGAAGCGCCAGCACTGTGCCGCCGGCCGTGCCGAGTACAACTAGAAAGAGAGGCCCCCGGCCAACGGCGACCAGGATCTCGCGCGCCGATGCGCCCAGCGCCAGGCGGATTCCGATCTCACGCGTACGCAGCGTAACGGCGCGCATGAGCAGCCCGTAGAGGCCGAGCAAAGTGAGCAGGAGCGCGATCACGGCGAAGGCTCCGGAAAGGCTGGTGAGCATTCGCTCGCGGCTCAGGTCAGAATGGACGAGGTCGCTGAAGGATTGGACTTTGAGAGTTGTTTCAGGAGGAAGCACCTGCGCGGCGGCCTGTTTCACAGCGTTTGCAGCAACTGAAGTGGAACGGCCGCGCACCAGGAGATTCGGAAACGGGCTGGGAGATGCACCGACGCGTTCGATGGCGTAAAGCATGGGCGGGGCTGGCTGGCGGAGCGAAACAAACCTTGCGTCCTCGACGACCTCAGCAACGCGACAGGCGTTTTTGATGTTGGGGCTAGTGCCGTCGGCCTGAGCCGATGAGGATTCATAGACGAGCTCGCCAACGGCGTTTTGGCGGGGAAAGAAAAGGCGCGCCGCAGACTCGCTGAGGGCGCAGGCGGCTGGACCATCCGGAGGGCCGGCTGCGCTTTCGCCAGCGAGGATGCGCGTTCCCGCAGCGGCAAAGTAGCCCGAAGTGGCGCTGAGGCGGAAAAGACTTGCCTGGCTGTGAATGGTCTGGTCGCGGTCGATGGAGAACATGCGGTTGGCCGCGCCGGAATAGCCGGAAAGGGGAATCAGGCTTACATATCCGGCCGCTTCGATTCCCGGCCGTGCGAGAACGGCATTGAGCAGCCGGTCTCTCAGCTCGCTCTCCTGTGCCGGATTGAGCTTGAGGTCGCGCAGATTGGGTGAGAGCACGACTACGTTTTGCGGTTGAAAGCCGGAGCGCGCAGTAACCAGGCGGGAGAGCGTGCCACCGAGCAGAACCGCGGTGCTGACAAGGGTGAGACTGACGGCCACCTGCAGGCTGATGGCCCAACCGCCCAGTCGTTTTGAGGCGACTTTTTGCGCGTTGGCTTTAAGATCATGTGCGGGCTGAGCCCAGCCGGCGCGCAGTGCAGGCCATAGGCCCGCACCGAGAGCGACCGTAAGCGCAGCAGCCAGATTGGCGCCCAGGATGATGGCGTTCGGCCTGAGATCCATTGCGCCGGGGGTGCCGCGGTTGCCAAGCATGTCAACCAGCAGATGGGCTGCAAGCCAGCCAAGAAAAATGCCGGCAACGAGCCCGGGAATGGTGAGGAGCATGGTTTCAGCGAGCACCTGCCGCATGAGGCGGCCGCGCCCTGCGCCGAGGGCGCTGCGCACGGCGAACTCATGCTGCCGGCCGCTGACCCGCGCGAGCATGACCAACGCCGTATTAACGCAGCAGAGCACCAAAACGAACACGACGAGCAGCTCGAGCACAAACAGCGGGCGCGAGTACACCGCCTTGACATAGGAAACGCCGCTACGTCCGTCATGAACTACGATCCGAAAATCCTTGAAGCGCTGATTGAGATATTTCCCTGATGGGTCGGCATCTTTACGCAGGGAGGGCGCGATGGCGTCGAGCTCTGTTTGCGCATCGACGCGCGTGACTCCCGGCTTGAGGCGCCCGAGCACAAAGAGGGCAAAGTGGCCGGGATGCGTGAGGAAGTCCTGTCCGTATTCGAGGTTTCCGAATGACAGAGGCAAATAAAGCTCAGGATGAAAATTTGCAGTGAGCCCTCCAAACTCTCGCGGCAAGACGCCAACTACGGTTACAGCGTGTTTATCGACGTTCAGGGATTGCCCGATGGCACTCTCTTCGCCGTGAAAACGGCTTTGCCAAGCGTCGTAGCTGACAACGGCGGGGATCCCATTTGCACTGTCGCCGGTATCCTGTTGTTCATCGAAGAGGCGGCCGAGGGACGGCTGCATTTCGAGGACGCGAAAGGCATTTGGGGAGATGAATTGAACATGCGTGGACGCAGTTTGCGTTCCCTGTCGAACCGGCACTATATCGCTGGCCCAGGCCAGCAGGCCGGTTAAGGTGCGCTGGCGCTGGCGCAGCAGGTTGTATTGCGGCCCGCTGAGCCCCACCATGGTTTCACCCTTGTCCATTTCGTACTCGACAAGCCGGCCCGGGTGCGGCACAGGGAGTCCGGCGAGAACGATATTCCATGTGAGGGTGAAGACCGCGGTGTTGGCAGCGAGGCCAAGAGCGATGGTGAGCACGGAGATGATGGAAATGCCGGGTGAGCGCAGTAATTGCCTGAATGAAAAACGGAGATCGGACCAGAATCCCACCCAGCGCGGCCACTGCCACACTTCGCGGCTGCGCTCGTGGATCAGCGCCACGTTGCCGAATTCGCGGCGGGCGGTTTGCTCGGCCTGGGCACGGAGCATGCCTTGCTCCTCCAGTTCATCGGCGCGCTCGGCGATGTGCTCCTGAATGGAGACGGCGAGATCGTCGTAACGGTGGCGGGGGAAGAGCCGATTGAAAAGCGGCACGGGGACCTCCTAACGGGCGAATGCGAGCACGCGGCTGATGCCGGCGAACATCTTCTCGAAACTGGCCACTTCCTGCTCCAGATGGCGCAGGCCTGCGTCTGTGAGCCGGTAAATGCGAGTGGGGCGGCCCTTGGCCGAGACTCCGGTTTCAGCCTTCAGCCAGCCTTCGCGAAGCATGCGCTGGAGCGCCGGGTAGAGCGAGCCTTCTTCAACCGGGAGCAGATCGTCAGACACCTGCTTGATGTGCTTGACGAGGGCGTAGCCGTGCATCGGCTTCAGGCGCAGGGATTGCAGGATCATGATTTCGAGGGCGCCTGGGAAGAGATCGCGATGTTCGGGGTTCTTGGCCATGTAGGGATATTAACTCAACATACCTATTTTTAGAATAGGTATGTTAAAAATATTTTGGGCTGCCCCGGTTTGATGCGCACCCGTTTCGGGGGCGGCGCGCCACGACGCCGCCAAAGATGCGGGAATGCTGCTAGTTTGCGTCGGAATGGGGGTGGAAAGCGTCTAATTGAGAGGAGCAGGATTGGGCGCTGGGAGGCCGTAGCCGGCAAGCCCGATCCGGGACAGTCTGTTTAGGTTATGTTGGGGCCGTTTTTGGGCTCATTTTTCGCTTTTTCAGCGAGATAGGCTGTGATATTCTTGAAGTCTCTGTAGGGATGCGCGCCCCCTTTGCCCCACACATGAGCTTCGGCTCGCGGGCGACTCAGGCGAAACCTGAAAGCGTCGGCATCCTGTTCCGAGCACAAGAAACGAGAAGAGCGGGACGTATCTATGCTGCGCCCTGGGGGAATTTCTCCCGGGAATTTTGCGGGCTGAAGATATTCCCGGCGCCGAAATGCGAGAACGGTTCCAGAGTGCAAGCGCCCATTTCGATTCAGTGAATGGTGGCATTTTCTTGATGAAAATGCCACTCAAGCTGCGTGGTCCCTGGGTAGAGCGACTCTGAAACCGCTGAGGCGGCGAAAGAAACTTTGCGTAGCTGCAAAGCCTTTCTGTGGCACAGGCTCGGCTTTGCGGCGTCAAAGTCCTTGCGGGTTGGTGCGGTCGAACGCAAGGCGAGAATTCGATTGGTCCGCCGCGGGGAGGGGTTCCCCCGGCAGGACTGAAGAAGGCGGAAAAAGTTGGCGATTGACGACAAATTTGAAGACGATATTCAGAACCTGATCGACGTGGGCAAGGAGAAGGGCTACCTGACCTACGGCGACGTAAACGACATGTTGCCGGAAGAGATTGGCTCGGCCGACGACATGGACGATCTGTTGACCACGATCGGCAGCCAGGGCATCGATTTGCGCGAAGGCCCTGAGTTCCCCGCGGACAAGGATTTCGAGCTCGAAGAGGGCGAGGACGTTGAGCTTGACCTGACTCCGGGCACTCTGGAAAAGACCAACGACCCGGTGCGCATGTATCTGCGCGAGATGGGCACGGTGCCGCTGCTTACGCGCGAGGGCGAGGTTGAGATTGCCAAGCGCATCGAGCGCGGGCAGATGCGCGTGCTGAAGGCGATTTCGCGCTCGCCCATCGTGATTCGTGAGATTGCGGCGTTGGGCGAGGACCTGAAGCGCGGCGTGCGCAACGTGAAAGAAGTTGTGGTCTTTGACGAGGAAGAGCTGACCGAAGAAGTTGTGCAGGCTCGCGTGAAGGCCACGGTTGCAAGAACTGACGCGCTAGTGAAACACCACAAGAAGATTGCGTTGATTGACGAGAAGCTGGCTTTGCCGGCGACCAAGGCAAAGGTGAAGGAATCGCGCCGGCTGCGCTGGGCTGCTTCGCGCGAAAAGGTGTACATCTCGCGGATTGTTCGCGAGCTGAAGTACACGCCCATGGAGCGCAAGCGGCTGCTCGACAAGGTAAACAAGACCGTCGACACCATGCGCACGCTGGAACGGCAGATTCGCTCGCTCGAACAGAAATGGGAAGCCTCAAAGAGCGAGGAGCTGAAGAAGGAATATCGCCGGCAGCAGAAGAACTGCCGGACGGACCTGGAGAAGATCGAGGCCGACGCGGGCGTGTCGATCGGCGAACTGAAGCGCACGCAGCGCGAGATGATCCAGGGCGACATGGACGCCGAGCAGGCCAAGAGGGAGCTGATCGAGGCCAATCTTCGGCTCGTGGTTTCGATCGCCAAGAAGTACACCAACCGCGGACTGCAGTTCCTCGACCTGATTCAGGAGGGCAACATCGGCCTGATGAAGGCGGTGGACAAGTTTGAGTACCGCCGCGGCTACAAGTTCTCGACCTATGCAACGTGGTGGATCCGGCAGGCGATTACGCGCGCCATTGCGGACCAGGCAAGGACGATCCGCATCCCGGTGCACATGATCGAGACCATCAACAAGCTTATCCGCACCAGCCGCCAACTGGTGCAGGAGCTGGGCCGCGAACCTTCGAGCGAAGAGATTGCGCGGCGCATGGATATTCCTGTGGCGAAGGTGCGCAAGGTGCTGAAGATCGCGCAGGAGCCTATCTCGCTGGAAACGCCGATCGGCGAAGAGGAAGACTCGCACCTGGGCGACTTTATTGAAGATCGCCAGGCGGTCTCGCCCTCCGAGGCTGTGATCAGCGTAAACCTGAAGGAATACACTTCGCAGGTGCTCCGGACTCTCACTCCCCGGGAAGAGCGGGTCATCAAGATGCGGTTCGGCCTTGAAGATGGCTCGGAGCACACGCTTGAAGAGGTTGGCCAGAGCTTCCAGGTGACGCGCGAGCGCATCCGGCAGATTGAAGCCAAGGCGCTGCGCAAGCTGCGCCACCCCAGCCGCAGCCGCAAGCTGAAGGCGTTTGTCGAGGGCGTGAGGGAGATGTGATTTTCGGCTGACTCGTTCAGCCGTTCAATGAGCCGCAGCCTTGGAAGGGGCTGCGGCTTTTTTGTTTTCGGCCCGGGTTACGGCCTGTCAGAAGAGATGCGGGCTAGAATCGGTGCATGCGCAAGTTGCTGCTGTTCGCTATCTCGATGTGTGCAGTTCTGCCAATTGCCGCGGAAGAGAGCAAGCCGCTGGCAGATGCCGGCATTGTCACCTGTGACGACCATGCCCCGAATAGTTCCCCGAAATGGGTGACCTCGAAGGCCGGATATGCTGCGGCGGTAGAACTATCAGTGACGATTACGGGTACGGGAGACTCGCGCCACTGCGTCACAGATTGGAAGTTGCACATACGCGCCAAGGATGGCAAAGAGCGCACTGTTTCCGTCGATCAACGCGATGACACGCCTAAAAACGCCGAATGGGTTGAAGAGAACTCATTTGAAATCGACGAGTGGTCGAAGGACGGAGCGATGGTGTTGGCTTCGCAGATCGAGGCACAGGGTGATTGGGACGAAACCACGCCAATCGTTTTCGATTTTAAGACAAACGCCTATCACCGGGTTGAGCTCTTTCCTCTTTTCAAGAGGCTGATTCCGGCCGGCTGCGATGTGGTGTATCAGGCGCTTGGGTTCAGCAGTGACGGAAGAGTGCTGATTATGGCAATGTCGACCGACGGCGATCGCGAAACCGTCGCAAAGCTTTGCTTTCCTGAGAGCCGCTGGAAACTCGACTTTCAACAGAACAGGATTTCTCCCGTCCCGCCGAGCCGCAAGCACTGATCCGGCGTAGAGTGCGGAATAGCTGGCTGCTATGCGTCAGAACCCGTAGTTCTTTTTGCGCAGCGCGTTCTTGTATGCGTCGCGCGCCTTCTTGGCCGCCAGTTCCGCGTCGTGCAAGGCAAAGCCTGCGTCGTCCCAATGTTCCATCGCCACCATCGAGTGATCGTCTGTCGCAAGCGCCTCTTCGGCGTGGATTGCGTCGACCCAGCGATCCACGGCCGACTTGTAATTGCTGAGAAGTTGATCGAAGTCCAGATCGTCCATGGATGTGAAGGTAGATGGACCGGAGGGCAGCGTCAACGGGCGGCGCGAATAATTAACGAGAGATTTACGGCAGGTGAAGAGGCGATTCGCCGGCGGAGGGCGCCGGTGGAGTGCGCTATAGAGCAGCGGTAGTGGGCCAGTTTGAAAGAGCGATACCTCAGGGGCTGAAGCCCACAGGCATTCTGCTCGATTTACGTACGGGCTGAAGCCCGTACCCTTCAAACTAACCCATTACAAAGGCAGGCGGCGGCCGCAGCCTGCGTGCTACACTTTGCCTACTCAAAAAAACGGGTCTCCCCCGGAGGACAGCGATGCAATTGAGATTCTGCGCGCCCGCGCGGCGCGGATGGATTGCTTTGGTTGCGGCGGTTGCGCTATTGGGCTCGCCGGCTTCGAAACAGGCTGCGGCGCAGGCCGGCGCGCCGGCGGCACGAACCCTCGTCCGCGCCGGGCATGTGCTCGATGTTCGGACCGGCAAGACGCTCGATGACCAGACGATCGTGGTCAGCGGCGACCGCATCGCATCCATTGCGCCCACCGGCCAGACCCCCGCGCAGCCGGGCGACAAGGTGATCGACCTGGGCGGGATGACGGTGCTGCCCGGCCTCATCGACGTGCACACGCACCTGACCATGACCACCAACTTCGACCCCTACTTCGCGCTAACCCAGACCAGTGCGAAGGAGGCCATCAACGGGGTGGTGAATGCGCGCGCCACGCTGATGGCCGGGTTCACAACCGTGCGCAATGTTGGCGCCTACGGGTTTGTGGACGTGGACCTGCGCGACGCCATTAACGCCGGCCAGGTTCCGGGGCCGCATATGCAGGTCAGCGGTCCGCTGATCGGGATCACCGGCGGGCACTGCGACGACAATCTGCTGCCCATCGATTATCACCGGGTGGGGGACGGCGTGGCCGACGGCATCCCGGAGGTGCAGCACAAGGTGAGGGAGAACATCAAGTACGGCGCCGACCTGATAAAGATTTGCGCGACGGGCGGAGTGCTGTCGAAGGGCGACGATCCGCAGGCCTCGCAGTTCACGCTAGAGGAGATGCAGGCGATGGTGGCCGACGCGCACCGGCTGGGGCGCAAGGTTGCGGCGCACGCGCATGGCGCGCAGGGCATTCTGTGGGCCAGCGAGGCGGGCGTGGACTCGATTGAGCACGGCAGCTACATTAACGACGCTGCAATTGCGGTGATGAAGAAAAACGGCACCTACCTGGTGCCTACGCTTTACCTGGAAGACTGGGTGCTCGAGTACGGCCATCTGCCGCCATTTTCGCAACAGAAGATGCGCGACGTGAGCGCGGTTGCAAAAAAGAACATCAAGCATGCGTACGAATCGGGCGTGAAGATTGCGCTGGGAACGGATGCGGCCGTGTACCCGCACGGATTGAACGCGCACGAGGTTGAGGTGTATGTACGCGACCTGGGAATGACGCCGATCGAGGCTATCCGGACGACGACCGTGAATGCAGCCGACCTGATGGGCTGGACCGACCGCGTGGGCTCGCTCGACGCCGGCAAGTGGGCCGATTTGATTGCGGTGGATGGGGACCCGCTGAAGGACGTAAAGCTGCTCCAGGACGTGAGGTTTGTGATGAAGGCGGGCGTGGTGTACAAGGGCCAGGGCGCGGAGTAAAGAGATTCGCTTGGCTGCTAGCGGGTCAGCTTGAAAAAGCGGTGAAGCGCTATCTCAAGCTGAGCGCGGAGTGGTACCGCGAGGTGATCAAGCAGAACGCAGTGGTATAAAGGCAGGCGCCGGGGACCAGGCAATAGGCAATAGAAATGGGGGCGCGGCGCAGGCCGCGCCCTTAAAGTTCTGCCTGCTGGTCGCGACTCGCTTCTCGTGCCAACCACCGCACACCGGGATCGTAGTGCACATCAACGCCAAGGACCTTCAACCCTTTGAGAATGCGATACCCGTCCGAGGCGTTGATCCCCTGGAGGATTTTTTCTTCCATCCCGCAGACCTGGAAGCGAATTAGAAAGGAATTTGCTCTGTCGTCTGGACTGACCGCCAACTCCATCTGTGATATGACCGCGACGGGAAAAGACCGCGTTATCCACTTGCCGGTGAAACTGATCCAGGGTATTTGGGCGAAAGTCAGGTCAGAGCGGTCGCAGTGCAGCTTCTGACCTGACGCGAAGCAGCTCCTAATTCCCACAGCGGCAAAGAGCAGCCACACCGCAAATGCGAAGCAAATTGGAATGACGGCATCATTAACGAACCGGGATGTGAAGTGATCATGCGCCAGCCGCCACCAATTGCTGTATCCGTTGCGATCGGGCCTGAGTAGCAGGCGATAGGCGAGCAGGGCTCCAGATGCGATGACAGCGACAATTCCGAGCAGTCGCAGCCAGATTGGTCGGTTTGAGTTGTCCCAAATCGCATCCACTGAGTCGGCCTTGATGTGGATTTCGTATTTTCTCAGTCTCATGGCTTGCGGCCTAGTATTGCGCTTGCAATCAAAGTGTATGCAGCTAGTTCCCCAAATGCTTCACAAAAAAGTCCGCCATCATGTGATTGGCTTCGAGGGCTTCGGGCATGTGCGGGTCGTACCAGAAGGCGTGCGTGAGCGCGTCGAATACCACCAGGTGAGCGTCGACGCCGGCCTCGAGATACGCCCGATGCAGGTTGACCGTTCCGCTGAGCAACAGATCGCGCGTGCTGGTGACGAAGAGCGTGGGCGGCAGGCCGTGGAGATCGGAGTAAATGGGCGAGAGGACCGGGTCTTTGGGATCGGTGTGCGCGACGTACTCGGAATCGTGCGGGCCGGGCGCGGGCGGGTTGAGATGGCCCGAGAGGCCGCGCAGGGCGTAGATCGCAATGGAGTCGCCGTTGCGGGCGAAGTCGCCCATGCCGCTGAAGACACCGAGGGCGGCCGGCAGGGGCAGCCCGAGTTGCTTGATGCGCGCGGCCACTTCCGCGGTGAGGATTGCGCCGGCCGAGGTTCCGTAAATCACCATGTGATCGGGCTTGTAGGTCTTGAGCAGCTCGCGGTAAACGGCGATGGAGTCATCGATGGCGGCCGGATAAGGGTTTTCGGGCGCGAGCCGGTAAAGAACGGCGACGACCTTGATCTTTGTGTAATACGCGATCGGGATCGACTCGGTGTAGGAGCCCGAGTCAGAGTTGAATCCACCGCCGTGGAGGTCGATGAGGATTTTCCCCTTGTTTTGGCCGGAGATGTCCTCCGGCGTAACAATGCGAACCGGCACGCCGGCGATCTTTGTCTCCTCAATCTGGTTGGGGCAGATCTTTGTCCACTCCACGCGGGCGCGGGCGGTGTAGGCGTCGGTGCCGGCGCGGCGCTGGCTGAGCGGCTCCGGCGGACCCTGGTCGGGGGTTGGCTGCGCCAGCGAGCGTTTGGCCTCGGGACTGATGGTGTCGGGCTCGGGAACCACGCGCGTGACGTGGGCGGCGCCCTGCGCGTCGATGTAGCTGGTGTCAGAGTTGGGCGCGGTTGCGGCCGTGGTGGGCGCAGGCTGCTGGGCAACTACCGCGGTTGAGGCGAGCGCGAGGACGAGGAAGGCGCAGAGATTAATGCGATTCATGAAAAGACCCCCGATGGGCGCATGCTGCGGCGAATTTCGTTCGTAAATGCGCGACGCGTCCACGATAGCAGACCCGATTCGATGAATGGAAAAAACGAGTTGGGGACGCGGCCGCAATGATAAGCAACGCTGAAGGCGGCGATAACTGCATATTAAGTCGTCGATGAAAACGTGCCGGCCACACACCGGCAACGCGAATACCTCCTGGCATCAATTGCCCTGGCAGTGGTACGGTTCTCTTGCACGCATCAAGTGCGACAGCCCAATGACATCGCCAGAAGTGTTTAACGGTCATCCCGCGTACCTAGCCGTTTGGATAGCTACGTTCTGGCTATGCATTGTGCCTGAGATTGTTCTGTCCGCAGTGCTGCGTTCAGGAAAGAACGCGAAGAAATCCGATAAGGGATCGAAATGGATTGTGATTGGAGCGGCGAATCTGGCAATGGCGATCGGATTCATCGTGGTCATCGCCTTCCCGGGCCTTTCCATCCGTACCCACTGGAAAGTCTTATTCGATGCGGGAATTGTGGTCTGGCTGAGTGGATCGCTATTCCGTTTCTACTCGATGCGAACCCTAGGCCGGTTTTTCACCTATGATGTGGCTGTTTCAACCGGGCAGCAGGTCGTAGAACGGGGACCTTACAGATGGATCCGCCACCCATCCTATTCGGGGTCACTGGTGGCAAACATTGGTCTCGGCATGACGTTAACACACTGGCTTGCAATCTTCCTGCCCGCACTATGTCTAGGAGTTGCGTACGCGTACCGCATCGCCATTGAGGAGCGAGCACTGCAGGAAGGCTTGGGCACTCCCTACCGCGAGTATATGCACCGCACATGGCGGCTGGTCCCATTTGTGTTTTGAGATGACAGCGGTAGGTGGAGGCTTGTGGATTCCCCGGTCTCAGAATCGAGACCGGGGGCACCCATTTTTTGTGCTTGATTCCGACTTGCTCAAACCAGGTTCCAAGTCTCCCACCCTAGCCGCAAAAACAAAGACGCGGCGAGGGTGGGGCACCCGTTTTCTTGCTTAGTCGGAAACTACATCCATTTTCTTGTTTGATCGGAGACAACATTAAGAGGGCGGTAGAACCAGGAGCCCGGTATCGAGGAGTTTCCGTGTGAGCCTGTCGAGGGCTTGCGGGAATTTGTACGAGACGGTTCTCGTGCTCATCCCCAGCAGGACCGCGGCTTCAGGCTGTGTGTATTCCTGGAGGACGATCCGGCTTAGCAGTTGCCGGTCGAGTTCCCCCATCTGGTCGAGGCAATTCTCAATATCGAGGACAAAGATGACCGCGTCCTCGAAGGTTCGAACGGGCCGGCTCGACGCCCATCCGCGAGCGATGGGCTCGCTGAGAATGGAGGGGGCCCTGCCCACCTGCATTGAAGCGTACAGATAGCGGCGCAACATGCTCTCGGTATGCTTCCGGTAAAACGCCAGACTTATCGGTAGTTCTTCCTGACCGGCCTCTTTGGTTTTGATTTTGTTAAGTGCAGCCGCCGTGGACGGTTTGCTGTGCTGTTCACGCCATGCCGCCTGCTTGACGCCAGCCCTGAAAAATCCGGGCAACTGGAGCGCTGCGCTCATTCAGCACCCCCTATGGCTTCTGCAACCGCCCAAACCCTCACCAGGGACTTCCGGCTTGGCCGGCCCCTGCGCTTGCGGCTTTCGGGCGTTGGAAAATCCTTCAGTTTTGTTTCACAACCTCGGCAATAAACACTCCCTTGAGTCTGGGCGCGGTAAAAAAGGCTTCCGCATCCCTCGCAAATTTTCAATTGCACGCGCACTTCCATGACCCATTCTCCATCCTTTGTAGTGCGCCCGTCGGTGCTTTGTTGTTTTGCCGTTTCCGCGGGGAGAAGAGAGCCAGGCAAGGCAAATCGGGCTTCTTGCGTCCCGATGGGGGATTGCTGCCTGCGTTCCCTTGTTGTTTGTCATGACGTCGATGCACAGATACTGGAAAATCTCGCATGGCCGCCACTGGAGGAGGCCTGCGCGAGCCCATGGTGCGGAGGAGGATTGCCGGATCGGATGGCCCAAGATAGGTGACATATGTTCATCCATTGCCGTCGATGGCAGTCCCCCGCCCGCGCTTCGCCTAAGAGAGGCGAGCGCTGAAGAGGGTTATCCCATGCGCCAATGCGAGTTGAAGTAAAGCCAATGTAGAAATTGGTTCCTTTCCAGTCAACCTCTGCCGGGAGTTTCAGGTGCTAACGCTTTCGATCAATGGTGCAAACGCCGAAAATGTAGGCCAATTAAGTCAGATGGCTTTTCCATGAGAAAACATCCTTCCTGTTGTCTCATGACTGGCGGCGAACGATCCACAGATGAACCTCACCCAGATGCATGAGCGGCTCCGGTTGGAACTCCTGCGCAGGATAGAGAGGGGCACGCTCAGCGTGAGTCTGCTGGCCAGGCAGACCGGCTTCGGGCAGTCGCATTTGTCCAATTTTCTGCGCAAGAGGCGGAAGCTCTCGCTGGAAGCGATCGACGCCATTCTAGCCTCACAGCGGTTGACCGCAGCCGACCTTTTACCGGCTCTGGCACGCAGCAGCGCCGCGCCGCCGAGCGAGGAATTCGGAATGGCGCCGCTGGTTTCGCATTCCGCCGCGCTCTTTGAGCCCTTCATCCGGCCGTCCGCCATCCTGTCGATGCTGCACTTTCCGGTGCAAGTGCTGGCGTCGATCCATCCACGCGCCTCGAGCACCCGGCGGGTATGGCAACGGTTTGTGGCCGTCCGTATCCCGGGGCAGGATGCCATGGCGATGGATCCGCTGGTTCTGCCTGAGGCGATAGTGCTGATCGACAGGCACTACATTTCGCTCGCCCCGTACCGGCCGAACCGGCCCAACGTGTACGCAGTGCGGCAACAAGCGCACCTGGCGCTACGCTACGTGGACTTTACTTCAAACCGGCTGGTGCTGCGGCCGCACAGCGCGGCGTTTCCCGTGGAGTTGCTCGAGGTTGATCCCGGCGAAACGCCCGCGGACCAGTTGGTGGGCCGCGCAGTGCTGATCCTGAATGAGACGTGAGGGGCCGGCTACTGCGACTCGCGCGAGGAGTACGACGCGAAACAGGTCGTGCTGGAGAAGAAGTTGACGAGGACGGTTCCGGTGGGACCGTTGCGCTGCTTGGCAATGATGATCTCAGATTTAGCGCGGTCGGCCTCGCTCAATTCCTCGTCGCGGTTGTAGTAAGACTCACGATGGATGAAGCAGACCACATCAGCGTCCTGCTCAATGGAGCCGGACTCACGGAGGTCACTGAGCATGGGGCGCTTGTCTTCACCGCGGCGCTCGCTGTTACGCGAGAGCTGGGAGAGCGCGACCACGGGAACCTCGAGCTCCTTGGCGAGAGCTTTGAGCCCGCGCGTGATGGCCGAGACCTCCTGGGTGCGATTCTCATAACCGCCGCGCTTGCCGCCGCTGGAGGGCAGCGAAACCGACATGAGCTGGAGGTAATCGACCACCACCAGGTCAAGGCCCTTGGCCGTCTGCCTGAGGCGGCGCGCCTTGGCGCGCATCTCGGCCAGGGAGATGCCGGCCGAGTCGTCAATATAAATGCGCGACTCAAGAAGCTGGTTGAGAGCATACTGCAGCTTGCCTTGCTCTTCGCGGCCCAGGAAGCCGGTTTGCAGCTTGCGCTGATCGACGTCGGCCTGCGAGGCCAGCATACGCCGGAGCAGGGATTCCCGGCTCATTTCGAGGCTGAAGATGGCGACCGTCTTCCCGGAGTGAACAGCCGCGTGTTGAGCGATGTTGATTGCCAGCGCGGTCTTGCCCATGGAGGGACGCGCGGCGATGATGATGAGTTCGCCCTTTTGCAGACCACTGGTCATGCGGTCGAAGTCCTTGAGATGCGTACCCAAACCAGTGACCTCGTTGCTGTTCTTGTAAAGGTTATCGATGGTGCCGAAGGAATGTTCGACGATCTGGTCGATGCCCTGCAGGCCGTTGGTGACGCCTTTTTCGCTGACCTCGAGCAGGCGCTGTTCGGCATCGCCAAGCACATCGAGGGCCGTATCGCTTTGCTCGGCGGCGCGGGCAATGGCGGCCGAGCAGATGAGCATGAGCTTGCGCAGCAGGCTCTTGTCCTTGACGATGCGGATGTACTCCTCGATGACCGGCCTGCGGGGCAAACCCTCGGTAAGCGAGGCCAGGTAGGCTACGCCGCCGACGGACTCAACCTCCTTGTAACGGGCCAGCTCGTTGGCCAGCGTGACGATATCCACGGCCCGCTCAGAGTTGATTAACTCACCCATTCTCTGATAGATACGGCGATGCGAGTCGAGCGAAAAGTCGTCAGGCTCGAGGCGCGCCGAGGCCTCGGCATGGGCCGCATTATCGAGCAGGATCGCGCCCAGAATGGTTTTTTCGGCGTCGACGTTCGCGGGCAGGCCGGCGTCAGTGGCGATGTCGGGGATGGTGGCCATTACTAAAAGAGTTTAGGCCACATTGGGCGCGAAAACGCGGCTGGCGACCCTGTGAACAAACGTGGACGAATAGGAAATCTGGAAAACTTTACAAGTTCTCCGTCGCCGCGGCCAGGGGATAAAGGTAATATGCTGTTGTGGCTCGCCGCGAGCCGGGAAGAATACTGCGAAACTGCTTTGCCCGTCTCGGGTTTGATGCAACCAGAAAGGAAACTACCCCCATGAATTACGGAACCAGGAAGTTGTTGGTTTTTCTGCCGCTGCTACTGGCAGCGATGGTGCTCCTGCCCGCCACCGCCTCGGCGCAGCAGGTGCCAGGGCCGCATCCCGCATACCTGCGCGCGTTGAGCGATCTGCGCATGGCGCGCGCCTACCTGAGCGAAGGGTGGGCATGGGACGCGGTGCGTCGCGACGACGAGCACGCCATTCAGGAGATTGACAGAGCCATGCGGGAGATCAAGATGGCCGCGATCGACGACGGCAAAAATCTTGCTGACCATCCGCCGGTTGATGTGAACCTGGCCCCGCACGACCGGTTTGCGCGGGCCAATGAATTGCTCGATCGCGCACATCACGACCTGGACCATGCCGAGGACGTTCCCGAGTCACGTGAATTGCGCAACCATGCTTTGTGGCACATTGACGAGGCGCGTAAGACCGTCGACCAGGCGTGGCGTACAGCGCGCTGGCAGTAAAGTCTGGCTTGAAGCTGAAATGCATAGATGCCGCAGCCCTCGCCGGCTGCGGCATTTATGCGTTGGCGCGAATCGGTCAGTGAATATCGGCCATGGACGAGTTGACGCGGTTGAAGATGGCGTCGAATTTGCCGCTCTCGGCGGCGAAGCGCAGCGGGGTGACGTTTTCAACGCAGATCTCTGCCGGCGTGGGCTGCTGTTTGAGGATGGCCATGACTTCGGCGATGAACTTGTCGAGAGGCATGGCGCGGGGATCGCCGGCGCCGCCCATCAGATGCGTGGCCACGTATGGAGGAATGAGTTCGAGAACCTCAATATTTGCGGCCCTGAGTTGGTAACGGAGCGAAAGCGTGTACGAGTGGATGGCCGCCTTGGTGGCGCAGTAGGTGGGCGTCACGGCGAGGGGCAGGAATGCCAGCCCCGAAGAGACATTCATGATGGCGGCGCGGGGCTGTTTCTCAAGGTGAGGCAGAAGTGCGGCGGTAAGACGGATGGGGCCGAGAAGATTGGTGGCAACGATGGCCTCGGCGTCGTCGAGGCCGGGCTGCTGGGCAAGCAGCTTTTCAGCGCGCATGATGCCCGCGTTGTTGATGAGCATGTTGAGCGAGGGAAACTCACTGACAGCCCGCAGGGCGAACGACCGGATGGCTTCGGGGCGCTCGATATCGAGGGCGAGCGACTTCATACCGGAATTGGCTGCGGTTGTTTCGTCGAGGGCGCTCTGGCGCCGGCCGGCAATGACCACCTGGTTGCCGAGTGCGTGAAAGGCTTGAGCCAGGCCGCGGCCGATGCCCGAGCCGCCACCGGTGATGAGAATGGTATTGCCCGAAAGATTCATGAACCACCTCGGCTACTAATGCATCTTATGAGATTTGGGTAAATGTGTTCTGCACAGGGAGAGTTAAACCTGAGAAAATAGAAGGAACGCCTGAAGGACAATTTCCAATCCTATGCAGGGCTGCTTGAGGTGAAGAACCCGGAATGCGTAGTGTCGCTCTAATCTACAACCCGGCTTCAGGGCAGTACTCGGCCCGTCGAAAGGCGGCGATTGAAGCCGTTCTGGGTGTGCTGCGCGGCGCGGGCGTGGATGCCGACGCATTTGTGAGCGACACGGTGGGCAGCGCCGAGGAATATGCACGGCAAGCGGTGCGCGAGGGGCGCGACGCGATTCTTGCCTGCGGCGGCGACGGCACGGTGCATGCCGTGCTGCAGAGCGTGGTGGGAACGGAGACTGCGTTGGGGGTGATACCGCTCGGAACTGCCAATGCGCTGGCGTCGAACCTGGGACTGATCGGAAGTCCGGCCAAGGCTGCCCGCCAGCTGATCGACGCGGTTCCGACGCGGATTCCGGTGGGGCGGATTCACTTTCAGAACGGCGCGGGACCCGATTCGCGGTATTTTCTAGTGGCTGCCGGCGTGGGGGCCGACGCGCTCATGATGTCGCGCATGGACGCCGGGCTCAAGCGCAGGCTGGGTTATGCGCTGTATATGATCGAGGGGCTCCGCATCTGGGCGACCGATGCGTTTCCGCTGTTTGAGGCGTCGTTCACATCGAACGGGCACGGACCCGATCGCGTGACGCAGGTTTCGCAGCTGCTGGCGGTGCGGGTGCGTTCGTTTGGCGGAATGCTGAATCAGTTCGCTCCGGGCGCCACGTTGCGCAGCGATGCGCTGCACCTGATCGCATTTGCCACGCGCAACCGGTTCCAATATATGAGGTTCCTGCTGGCGGTGATGGCTGGGCGGCACAGTTTTGCACGAAGTATTGAGCTGGTAGAGACCGCGACCGTGGATTGCCGCGCAATCAACGGCGACACGATGCTTGTTGAAGCGGACGGCGAGGTCCTCGGCCACCTGCCGGCGCGCATGGAGACCGTCCCGGACGCAGTGATGCTGCTGGTGCCGCGTGGGGCGGAGCCGTAAGGCGAGGCTGCATCCCAATGCCGCTTTGCACTTGTCTGTCCCGGTGTGCGGTCAGGAAATTAAATAAAGAGCTTTGGTCCCGCCCGCGACCGCGTCCGTAATCATGCGGCGGTCAAATGTAGCCAACTCGCCACCATGGGCTCGAGCCAGACCCAGTAGGTAGCTGTCGGTGATTTGAGCGGAATCCAGAATCCTGTTGGTGTCGAAGCGGCTTTTATCGAAGATCGATACCTCGTCTGGCCAGAACTCGTGCCCGCCAAGCCCGCATAGTATCTCCATAACCTCAGCGACCGCGGAAGGGCTCCCGGGAGAGTTCGGATAGCGTGAGTTTCCAACAATGCGGAGCACGCCGTTCTCCGTCATCGGACATGTGGCCCAGGAGTGCCTGCCCGCCGCTGCGAACCACTCGTGCGCACGATCATGCTGAACGTGGGTAGGGTCGATTAGAGCAATCAGAACGTTGACGTCGAGCAGATAGCGAGTCACTGAAGCTCTTCCTGAAGCTGGTGAACAAGCTCAGAAGTTACGCGTGTGACGCCGGGTCGGGTCGGAAGCAGGAGAACTCCATTACGTGTCGTGCGGTGCGTCGGAGTAGGACGCATGGCCTGGCGGGCCAACGCGGAAATGACTTCACCGATGGTCTTATTCTCCGTAGCTGCTATCTCCTTGGCGGCGGCCAGGATGTCGTCGTCAATGGAGAGGGTGGTGCGCATGGGTTCCCTACCTCTTGGAACATCAAACATCAATCATCATACATCAAAACTGCTTTTCTTGCAGCGGAGGGCAATTGCGTCCGCGAAGAGCCATAGGATTCACTTCTTCAGCGGCTTCCTCGCAAAGTAAAAGAGCGAAAAGGCCAGGACTGCGAAGGCGATGACGCTGATCCAGTCGTGCTGGAGGGCGGCGATGTGGACGCCGATGTAGTTGGGCCAGCCGAACTTCATCTGCAGATAGGCGTTGATGACGCCGAGGAGGCCCATGATGCCGCCGGCGGCAATGAGGCCGGAAGCGAATAGAGAGCCGGAGGAAGTGTCTCCTTCTTCGGCGCCGCCAGCTTTTTGAGCGGCGGACTCGACGAGGAGGCGGACGATGCCGCCGGCGAAGATGGCCATGGTAGTTCCGATGGAGAGATACGCACCGACGGCGAAGGTGAGCGAGCGGATGCCAAGCAGCTCGACGCCGATGACGAGGAAGACGCCGACCAAAACGAGGCCCCAGGGAAGCTTGCGAGAAAGGATGCCGTTGATGACGGTGGCCATGAGGCGGGCCTGTGGCGCGGCGGCCTTTTCGCTGCCGATGCCGGGTATCCACTGCACCTCGATGCGATGAGTAGCGGGCGAGTAGAGGTACTTGCCGTCGGCCAGCTCAGACGAGCCGAGAGCATTGAGGACCACATACTCACTCTTGTTGTGCTCGGTGGTGACGCCGTTGGCGGCCTTGACGGGGAAGCGGTCCATGAGGCCGTGGGGGTTCCCGAGGACGGAGACGCCTTCGTGGGTCGCGCCGATGTCCCAGGCGTGGGGCGCTTCGCGGAACTCCTGCATGCCGGTGTTCATGATGTTGAGCGTTCCGCCGATGGCGACGGTGGATACGGCGATGCCGATGAGGAAGGCGTAGCGCTGCTTGATGGGAGTGGCGCCGACGAGAAAACCCGTCTTCAAATCCTGCGAAGTGTCGCCGGCCTCGGCTGAGGCGATGCAGACCACGCCGCCGATGGTGATGGCGAGGGCGCCGAAGGCCGGGGCCGTCCAGCCGCTGACGAGAAATATGGCCGAAGTGGCCATGAGCGTGGCGATGGTCATGCCGGAGATTGGGTTGGCCGAACTGCCGATGAGCCCCACAATGCGCGAGCTGACGGTGACGAAGAGAAAGCCGAAGATGACGACGAGGACGGCTGCGCCGAGGTTGGCCAGCAGTCCGACCTGCGCTCCGGGCACGGGCTTTAACCAGAGGAAAAAGAACATGAGAAGGATGAGGGCGATGGAGCCGAGGACGGCTGTGCCCATGGAGAGATCGTGCTCGGTGCGGAGGGGAGCGGGGGCTCCGGCGGCGGCGCCGCCACGCATGTTTTTGAAGCCGGAGCGGAGGGCCCCGATGATAGTGGGCAGGGTTTTGAAGAGGGTGATGAGTCCGGCGGCGGCAACGGCGCCCGCGCCCATGGGCTTGATATAGGTTGCCCACAAGTCGCTGGGCGTCATCTGAGCGATGGGGACGGTGCCGGGGTAGACGGGGTTGGGGAGATTCTTGCCGAAGAAGTAAAGCAGCGGCATGATGACGAGCCAGGAGACCACGCCGCCGGCGAACATGATGCCTGCGGTGCGGGGTCCGATGATGTAGCCGACGCCGAGGTATTCGGCGGTGGCATCGGCCTTGATGGAGGAGCCTTTCATCACATGGTCGGGGCCGAGATCAGGCTGGTACTCGGGCGTGCCCGGCCATGCGCCGAGCATGTTCCCGTTTTGGAAGGCGGCGTAGAGCGCACCGAGGCCGAGGCCGAAGAAGACCCGGCTCGCAGTGGAACCGCCGGTGGCCCCGGCTTTGATGACGTCGGCGCAGGCGGTGCCTTCAGGGTATTGCAGTACGCCGTGTTCCTCGACGATGAGCGGGCGGCGCAGCGGCACCATGAAGAGCACGCCGAGGTAACCGCCGATAAGCGCCAGCATGAAGATGCGGAAGTACTCGAGATCGAAGCCGAGAAAGATGAGCGCCGGCAAGGTGAAGATGACACCGGCTGCGATGGACTGGCCGGCATTGCCGCATGTCTGCACGATGATGGTCTCGAGGACCGACGGCTTCCCTTTGTATCGAAGCGTGCTGATAGTGATGACGGCGATGGGGATGGAGGCGGCCACCGTGAGGCCGGCGCGCAGGCCTACGTAGACGGTGACGGCGCCGAATATGAGGCCGAAGAGCGAACCCAGCAGAACGGCGCGGAGCGTGAATTCGGGTGGATTCTGGTCGGCGGGAACGAAGGGCCGAAATTCGGGCACAGGCAGCCTCCATCAGGCAAAGTTGTAAGCAAATCCCTGAAGGGGAGAGTGTAGCAGCAGGGGCGTATGGAGCAACAGAGAGCGCAGTCTGGCGCGGGACTGGGGTATCTTTAAGCCGGTAAATGAGGAAACGATGATTAACGGCGCGCATGTGATTGTATACAGCAAGGATGCGGAGGCGGATCGCAATTTCCTGCGGGACATGCTGGGATTTGCGCATGTGGATGCAGGCCACGGGTGGCTGATCTTTGCGCTGCCGCCAGCAGAGGCAGCCTTTCACCCCGCGGAAGAAAACGGTAGACACGAACTCTACTTGATGTGCGACGATCTGGCGGCCGAAATCGTTACGCTGAGTGCGAAAGGCGTCCGGTGTTCCGAGGTGCACAAGGAGCGGTGGGGCTCGATTACTCGAATTCAGCTCCCCGGCGGGGGTCTGATAGGGTTGTACGAGCCGAAACATAAGACGGCGACTGGAGCCTTGGGCGCACAGGATGTGTTGCAATAGACGGATGAAGGGATTGTGGAGAACGGAATGAGCCAATCATGAGCCAATCAGGGGTCATCGCCATGCCGTCGCCAGAGGAGCGGGCGGGCAAAGGAACGAAAAAAACATCGCAGCGGCTGCTCTCGCTCGATATTCTGCGCGGCGTCACCATAGCATTCATGATCATGGTGAACAACAACGGCGGGGATGGCGCGTGGGCGCAGATGCATCACGCCGAGTGGAACGGTCTGACGGCCACCGACCTGGTGTTTCCCACGTTCCTGTTCGTGGTGGGCGTCTCCATTGTGTTCTCGGTGCAGGCGCGGCTCAAGCGGGGCGAGTCGACGACAAAACTCGCGTGGCACACGGTGCGGCGCACCGCGATCCTGATCCTGTTCGGGGTCGTGGTCAACAGCTTTCCGTACTTTCACCTCGATCACATGCGGTTTTACGGGGTGTTGCAGAGGATCGCGGTCTGCTACCTGATTGTGGAGCTGTTCTACCTCTTCGACCGACGGGTGTGGACCAAGGTGGCGTTACTCGCGGTGGTGCTGGCCGGCTACTGGGTCCTGGTCAGATGGGTTCCGGTGCCGGGCGCGGGCGTGCCGGGCAAGGACATTCCCTTCCTCGACAAGGATCAGAACATCGTGGCCTGGACCGACCGGCAACTGATGCCGGGGCATCTCTATGAGGATTGGACAACCCACAACACGCGCGATCCCGAGGGGCTGCTGAGTGATATTCCCGCCATCGGCACGGCGCTGCTGGGGCTATTGACGGGTCTGTGGCTGCGCGGGCCAAAGAGCGTGAAAGAGAAAGCTATAGGCCTGGCAGCGGGCGCCGCAATGTGCCTTGCGGCGGGGTTTTTCTGGTCCATCTGGTTCCCGCTCAACAAGAAGATGTGGACGAGTTCTTATGTGCTGGCCGCGGCCGGATGGTCGCTGGTGGCCTTTGCGCTCATCTACTGGGCGGTCGAGGTGCGTGGATGGGGCAAGGCGGGCGTTAGCAAGGCTCTGGCGTGGCCGTGGGTGGTTTTCGGATCGAATGCGATTGCTGCCTACATGATCAGCGAACTGTTGTGGGGCTGCGTCGATCTGACCCACCTGAAGGTCAACTACCTGGGCAGGGCGATTGACCCCATCTGGTACTGGAACCTGAAGCTGCTGGCGTGGATTCCTTATCCCGGCTGGGGAGCGTTCGCTTACTCGGTGTCGTACGTGCTGGTGTGTTTTGTTCCGGTGTGGCTGCTCTACCGGAACAAGATTTTCCTCAAGGTTTGAGGCTCCCGTTCGCGACGCGGGCAACCACCCAGTCGATGGCGGATGTTTCGTCTTCAATCTCGATGCGCAGGCGGGCGGTTTCGAGCGGCAGACTCGCGGGAATCGAAGAGACCAGATGCGCGAGGCGAACGCGGTCTTTTCCGGTTGTTACAAGCGCGACCGCCCGGACAGTACGCGCGGCCTCGAGAATGCAGTCGATGTCGTGCTGCTCGTAGCGGTGGTGATCGGCGAAGGCGATGCGGCTGGCAATGTGGAGGCCTGCGCCGCCGACACCCGGGTTTTCAAGCCCGGCAAAGAACTGATCGGGGCGCGCAATGCCGCAGAAGGCGACAACCGGGCCTTCGATGGAAGGAACGTTCATGCGGCGATGAAGGCGCCAGACCGGACCCTGCCAGAGGCCGCGGCTGCCTAGCGACTGCTCCACAATCGGCGCTTCAGGCATGGTGAGCGCAACCACCGTGGCGCGGCGCATTGCATCGAGCGGCTCACGCAGATTCCCGGCGGGCAAAAGGCAATCCTGGAGTTCGGCGCCTGACACCAGCAGAATGTCAACGTCGCGATGAAGCTGACGGTGCTGGAATCCGTCGTCGAGGAGATGGATGGTGCGGGCAGGGGCTAACGCCCCGGCTCTTTTCTGCACATCTTCGGCACGACTAAAGTCGTGCCCTGGCACGTCGCGCGGCTCCGATTGTGCGGCAGCCAATTCCTGTTCAGCCAGCAATCCCGCCTGGTAGCGCTGGTCGGCAACGTAGACCGGGACTCCTGCTTCGCGGACGATCACCAGCGGCTCGTCCCCGAATTCCTCCGCCGTTCCATTGGGATCGACACGCGCCGCAGTTTTGCCGGTCCGGCCGTAACCGCGCGAGAGCACGTCCGCGCTGACTCCGCGCTCCAGGAGCGCGCGGGCAAGCGCGATCGCAAGCGGGGTCTTGCCGGCGCCACCGGTTGAGAGATTGCCGATGCTGACCACGGGCGAACGGAGCCGGCGAATCGGCTCAATGCCGGTGCGCAAACCCAGGCCGCGCAGCGCAATCCCGAAGCGGTAGATGGGGACAAGCGGCGCCAGCCAGGGGCGCACGGCCTGGGTCATGCAACGCGCTCCTTCAGCAGCGCATGGAGCGCCTTGAGGGAGCGGCCGGTTGCGCCCGCCTGGCGATTAAAGACCTCCCAGGCGCGCTTGCCCATTGCGGCGGAGTCTGCGGGGTCGGTAAACAGTCCGATGAGCGCCGCCGTGAATTCGTTGCGCCTGGCGATGCAAATTGCCTTGTGCTCAATCAGATCGTCGACGATGGTGCGGAAGTTCTCATAATACGGGCCCATGACGATGGGAACGCTGAACTGAGCCGGTTCAAGAGGGTTGTGACCGCCCGAGGGGACCAGGCTGCCGCCGACAAAGGCGACCGACGCGACCGAGTACATTGAAGCCAGTTCACCGATGGTATCGAGAAGCACAATCTCGCCGGGACGCACCGGCTCGTGGAAGTTTTCGGGCTCCAGATCCCAGTGGCTACGGCGAACCCAGCGGAACGGCGAACGGTCGAGACGGTCGGCGACGAAGTGAAAGCGCTCAGGATGGCGCGGCGCGATCACCAGCACGAGGCCGGGATCAAAGGCGATAAGCTGCGGCCAGGTTTCAAGCAGCATGGCCTCTTCGCCTTCCAGAGTGCTGCCGGCAACCAGGAATCTGCAGTTTGGCGCCAGTTCCTTGATAAGTTCCGTGGCCTTGGACTCGCGCGCCGCGCGGACGTCAAATTTAAGGTTGCCGGTGATTGTGATCCGCTCGGGTTTGCATCCGATGTTTTTCAAACGCTCGGCATCCTCGCGACTTTGCGCCAGCAACAACGAGAGCCGCGAAAGGATGGGCTCCCAGATGGGCCGGAAGAGCCTGTAGCGTGGATAGGAACGGTCAGAGATGCGCGCATTGATGACCACTACGGGAATCTTGCGATCAAAACACTCGCTCAGCAGGTTGGGCCAGAACTCGGTCTCCACCAGCGCCAGCAGGCGCGGCCTGAGCGCATTCAGATAGGACGTCACCGCCCAGGGAACGTCAATCGGACAATAAAAAACGCGGTCGGAGCCGAAGCGTTCCCGGGCCAGCGCGTTGCCGGTTTCAGTGGTGGTGGAGATGATCAGGCGATAGCCGGGGAAGGTCCAGTCGAATTCGCTGACGAGGTGGCTGACGGCCAGCACCTCGCCGACCGAGACGGCATGGAGCCAGATAACGGGAAGACTGCGATCGTCCTGGCGGAAGGCGAGATGATGCGGGACGCGCCCGAGGCGCTCCGACAGCCCTTCGCGGTGCTTGTCGGCGGATGATTTCCGCCACAGCCAGAGGGGGGAAGTAACTGCAAGTACCAACAGAAAGGACAGGTTGTAGAACAGCAGAACCAGCATGTAGATGGTTTCTGCTGCCGAACGTCTAACCCAATTTGTCTTCATGATGTCTAACCTTACGATGATACCCTCGATGACGGTGAGAAACTTTCAATCCATTCCTCTTCTCGCATTTTGGCTGGCTTTGCCGGTTCTGGCCAGCGATCATACGCCGCCGCCGGTGCAGCCCGCCACAGCATTTGCAGCCGTCGAGGTCCACGAGAAGGAACAGGTAGCCATCGCCGCCGAGCCCTACGACACCAAAAAGAAGGCATCGATCTTCAAAGTGGATTACCTGAGCCACGGCGTGATGCCGATACGGCTGATCGTGACCAACCTGGGCGACCGCCCGATCTCGCTGCGTGACGCGAGGATTCTCTTCGAGACGGCGGCCGGCGATCGAATCCAGGCGGCTGAGCCGGAAGACGTGGAACGGCTGATGAACCGCAAGCAGCCGCAGGGCGGGAAGATTCCCTTGCCGTCGCCACTCCCGGGAATCAAGCCAAAGGCGAAAAGCCACGACAAGGACATCGAGGCGGACTTCGACACCTTTGAGTACCAGGCGCTGGCCGTGGAAGCTCACACCACGCGCGCGGGATTCCTTTTCTACATTGTTTCGGATCTTCCCCATCCGCTGCGGGGCGCGAAGCTCTACCTAAAGATGTTGCGAAACGCCGACGGCAACGAGCTCTTCTATTTCGAGATCCCCTTCGACAAATACCTCCAGTCGAAATCGAGCGAGATGGACTAGAGTCTGTTATTAACTTTCCCGCCGGCACGTGGAGGTCGATCGCTAACCTCAAGCCTGTCCAGACGAGCGAAGCCCCGAAAAAGACGTATTTCCCTCGTGATTTTTTGGCCCATGAAAGCGAACTTGCGCGGCGCAACTTCGCCTGGCGACCCGTGTTCATTCACATGCTGGAAAGTGCGGCGGAATGAAAACAGGATGGGCCCCAGATAGCTGTAACCTGAAGGGCCGCACGGTCCATCTAATCGAGCACAGGTGAGGCGATTTTAGCCGCCATACAAGACAAAACGGCGAGCCGCCCCGGAGGTGAGACCAATATGAAAAACGCAGCATTGACAGTTGCAGTGTGTGCAGTCGCCGGTTGCATGATTGCAGCAGTGCCGGCATTTGCATCGAGTGAGAATCAGCTTGGGCAGGGACAGGCGGTGATTACCGTTCTGCCCGCGAAGAACGCGGCCCCAGCCGCCGTTAACCCGCAGGATCTGAGCCTGAAGGTGAACGGCAAAACAACAAGCATCACGGGCCTCGAACCCCTGCAGGGCCCCAACAGCAAAGTTGAACTCGTCGTGTTGATTGACGACTCGGCGCGTACAAGCCTGGGCAATCAGATGAAGGATGTCGCCAGCTTCATCGAGACCCTGCCTCCGAATGCAGCGGTGACGGTTGCTTACATGGAGAATGGCCGCGCAGCGCTTGCCGGTCCGCTCACCATGAATCGCGACCAGGCAGCGAAGGGATTGCACGTTCCCGCCAGCCTGCCTGGAATCAACGCCAGCCCGTACTTCAGCCTCTCCGATCTGGCGAGGCGTTGGCCCTCCAGCGATCCCGATGCGCGTCGCGAAGTGGTGATGGTGACCAGCGGCGTGGATAACTACGATCGCGGCTACGATGCCTACGACCCGTACGTGCAGACGGCCATCAGCGACGCGGTCAAGGCGCACCTGATCGTCTACTCCATCTACTGGCAGGATGCCGGCCGTTTCAACCGCGGCCTGTTCGCGACCAACGCCGGCCAGAACCTGCTGCTGCAGGTGACCGGCGCCACGGGCGGAAACAGCTACTGGATGGGCATGGGCAACCCGGTGTCGCTTACTCCGTTCCTCGACGACATCAAGCAGCGGCTCCACAACCAGTATGAGCTGAGCTTCATGGCGCCCTCCAATGGCCGCCTCGAGCTTGCAAACTTCAAGCTGAAGGTGACCGACGGAACCAAGGTGGACGCGCCGGGGCAGGTGGTGGTGACCGCCGGCAGCACGGGCGGCGGGGAGTAATCCTGCGAGCCGCTGCGCGGAATCGATAACCGGCCGGTTCTCGAAAGGGACCGGCCATTTTCTTGCACTCCGCCAGGAAACGCGCCGAGCCGGCTCCTTCCTTCTTGGGTAGCGGGGCAGTTTGAAAGAAACCATCCTTCAGACGCTAAAGTCCGAACTCATTTTGAGTCATTTGCGGCACGGGACCCAGAGGGTGTCCCGCCGTGCCCTTTCAAAACGGTCTCAAACTGACCCACTGCCCCTTCACTTACCTTCGCCAGACTCCTGCTATAACAGTCGTGATGACTCCGGCCATCGACACCACCGCGCTTACACGGCGTTTCGGCGACTTCGCCGCTGTTGACGAAGTGAACCTGACCGTGGCTGCGGGGCAGTTCTTCGGGTTCCTGGGGCCAAATGGGGCGGGCAAATCCACCACCATCAAAATGCTCACCGGATTGCTCGCGCCCACTTCTGGCAGCATCCGCATTCTTGGCGAGGACCTGGCGGAAAAACCGGCCGAGATCAAACGGCAGATCGGCGTAGTGCCCGAGGGCATGGCGCTGTTTACGCGTCTCACGGCCAATGAGTACCTGCGCTTTGTGGGGCGTATGTACGGCCTGGACAAGGCGACCACGCTCGAACGAACCCAGGAACTGCTTGATTTCATGAATCTGGCCGACGAGCCGAAGAAGTTGATCGCCGATTTTTCGCACGGCATGAAGAAGAAGCTGGCGCTGGCCGCGGCGGTGATTCACGGGCCGAGGGTGCTGTTTCTCGATGAGCCGTTCGAGGGTGTGGACGCGGTGGCGGCCGGCACGCTCAAGATTATGCTGCAGCGGATGATTGCCCGCGGCGCAACGGTATTCCTCACCTCGCACGTGCTTGAGATTGTGGAACGGCTGTGCACGCACGTGGCGATTATTCACAAGGGCAAGTTGGTGGCGCAGGGCTCGCTTGAAGAACTGCGCTCCGGCGCGGGCCGGTTGAGCGCGGCTTCGCAGGCGGCCGGCGATCAGGCGCATCATAAATCCGGAAAGCAGAGTCTCGAACAGATCTTCCTTGAAATCGTGGGGGCGGGCGGCGAGGCTGCGGCGCCCGAACAGGAGCTCTCATGGCTGAGCTGAGCGCCGGCTCCGGGACCTTGGGGTTGCCGCCGATCTCTGCGCGCGTGCAACTGACGGCGATTACCTGGCTGCGCTGGCGGATGTTTGTGAACACATTCTTTCGGCGCCGGCCAAAGGGGACGCGGCAGGCGGCCGGGCTGTTTTTTGCGATCCTGCTGCGGATCGTCGTGTGGCCGATTCTGGCGACGATGGTGATTGGACCGGTGGTATTCAGCGGTTATCTGGCATGGGAATCGATCCATTCAAAACATCCCGGAAATCTGACCCCGCTTTTGGCCGGACTGCTGATCTTCTGGCAGTTTGTGAGCATCAACGGCATGAGCATGGCCACCACCACGCAAACATTCGACCCCACAACGCTGACGCGCTACCCGATTCCGTTCGGCCGCTACCTTGTGCTGCGCACGTTCATCGGGTTGCTGACGGCAAGCACGATTGTGGGCTGCCTGGCGTCGCTCGCCGTTGCGCTTGGCATCGGGATCGCCCGGCAGTCGCTCTTCATTCCCGCACTGATCACGATGGGCGCCTACGCGTTGATGAACATCTTCTTCACGCGCATGCTGGGCGCATGGTTTGAGCGCTGGCTCGCCATCAGGCGGTTCCGCGAAATCTTCAGCGTGGTAATGGCGTTCTGTTTCCTCAGCATTCAACTCATGGCGCCGCCACGCGATGCGGTAATCATGCACGGGAACATGATGCCGTGGTACATGCGCGTTGCGCACAGCTCCGCCGCAACCATGGGCTGGCTGCCGCCGGGCCTGGCCGCGCACGCCATCGTCCACAGCGATCACCGGGTTGCGGCCGCGCTCCAGCTCACAGCCCTCCTGGCCTGGGCCGCGCTGTTCCTGGCTATCTTCGCGGTCCGGCTGCGCAAACAGTATCTCGGCGAGTTCCTGGTGGACATTGTTCCCGGCCCCAGCCGGCAGGCGGCGCCGCGCGTGGAACGCATAACCAGGAAGCCGGCAGCCGCGCCAGAAACCGCGCAAACCAGGCCGGGACACAGTATGATTCCCCCGGCGATTGCGGCCTGCCTGCGCAAGGAATTTCTGGTCCTGAGGGCGAACACATCGCTGATAGTGAGCGTGTTTACGCCGCTGGTCATCGTCTTCATCCTGATCCGGGGGCCAGCGGCGCGCCACCCCGAGTATTTTCTGCCTTGTGCGCTCGGCTATGTGCTTCTTGGACTGACGGCGAGCTTTTACAACATCTTCGGCGGAGACGGCATGGGTGTGCAGTTTTACCTTATGTCTCCGGTGCGGCTGCGCGACGTGATTGTGGCCAAGAACATCGTGCACGTCTCGCTGGCAACGGCGCAGGCAACCATGGCCTGGGTGCTGGTGTTGCTGCTGTCGCCCAAAACGATTCCCGTGCAGGTGCAATTGACCGCGGGGCTGTGGCTGGTGTTCTTCATTGCAGCCAATCTTTCTCTGGGTACGCTTCGGTCCATACAGTCCCCGCGAAGATTTGTGCCCGGCCAGTCGCGGCAGTTACGGCAGACCACTCCGGCAAACCGCACCAGCGGGCTGCTGGTGATGGCAGTGCTGATGGGAGGGCTGCTCTTTCAGGTTCCCATCACCATCGCTGCGCGATATTTTCATCTGCCTTGGCTCGGCGTGATTGTGTTTACCGTTCTGGCGGCAACGGCCGTGGGGCTATACATCCTGTTGCTTCGTTCGGCAGACGAACTCATCCTGAAATACCGCGACCGCCTTACCGAAGAGCTTTGCAAAACGGGTTGAAGTGGATCGAGGTTCGACGTTTCCCAGGTCCCCAAGTGCAAGGGACCTTGGGCACCCGGCAAACATCTCTAGATAACTCGGAATTCGTCAATCGTGCTGACCGTGTAGTTGAACAGCTTTATCAGCCCCTCCGTGACCGGTTCGATTGGCCGCCGACCAAAATTCCTGAACGATACGAAAGGTTGGGAGGGACCATAGCTCTTAAAGTGACGTGCGACCTGGGCGGAGTCAAAGTCGGGATGCGCCCGCTGATAACTTTCGATGACACTCTGCATCTTGCGGGGAAGAACTACGCCCCCCGTACCGACGCAGAGAATAAGTTCTTTATGCTTATCGACAATATCGAAGTCGTGGATGAGCCAAAGGGGGTCGTCCGTTGGGTCGGCGGCATTATGCGGTTGAAGTCTTTCAATCAGGGCGCGAGCTTGGGGGTCTGTGATTCCCTCTATTTTTCCTTCAAGTCGCTCACGCCCTCTTTTGTCGAGAGGCTCTTTGAAAACCGGGAATTCGATTTGCCGAGGGTTTTTTACAGGCCCAACAGAAAAGTGCCAAACAACGTGATCGAAGCAGGATCGCAAGTGGTGGATGATTTCGCCAGCGAGCACACTGAATCGTGGTGGAATGACCAGATTCTTATGGTACTCAATTGCCTTAAGAAGCGACTCTTTATCGTCCTCTGGGAGGACGGGGTAAGCGCATTCCTGAAAGAACCTCTCCATCTCCAAATAGAGATTGTGGATGTTCTCTTCGGCCCGTTTTAACTTTTCGGCGATACCGCTGAACTGTTGCATGCCCCATCATATCGCCGCTCTGGCGCTCAGCGCCGTATAATTCCGGCACCATGACAGAGCACGTTTACTGGGGATTCAAATGTAAAACCGAGAATTGCCCTTCCGGATTTCACCCGGCTAGGTATATCGGCGAACGCTCCAAACAGCCCCCTATAATCCCGCTGCCTGACGAGATGCCGGGACGCTTTGATTTTCAGTGTGGTTATTGCGGCACAGTTCACAGGTACATGCGCCGCGAGATGGAGCTATTTCTTCGGGACGAACCGCCGCCCTCATGGTTTGTTCCGTGGTTTTGACAATCGGACCAGTGGCAACCAGCTCTCCCTGAAATGACGGCCGTAGACTTTCCATATCGCACGTCGTAGCAAAGTCAATTATCTGCATTATCCGAAGAGGGAGCGAGGACATGGAGAACAGCATTATCGGCCTGGGTTTCTTGATGTTGTTTATAGCGGCGATATGGATCGTTCTCACGCTCTCGACTATCTGCAAAGTCCTCGTGGCCATACTTGACGAGCTTCGAAGCATGAATAGAGGCAGCGACCCAGAAGATTAGTCAGCCAAGTGTATTATTGCCGTTTTTCCGCAGCCCGGGGAGCCCGAATCCATGAACCCAAAGCCGTGTCATGCGAATCTATTGGATATGCGCCGCTGCCGCGCTCTTGCATGTGAGCGATAGTTAGTTGTTTCCATTCAGTAACTTCCCCGGCCCGCGAGAACCAAGCCGAATGCGGAAAAGTCAGTAACAGACTCCAGAGGAGAGCCCTTGGCGGAGACCGCAGCAACCTCGCCGTCAGCGATGGATGTAAAGCCGCAGACGGTGACGGTGACCAACCCGAATATCGACGAGCATGCGCGCTGGAAACCGCGCGTAAACCCATGGCTGATTGCTGCCACCGTGGCGCTGGCCGCGTTTATGGAGGTGCTTGACACCTCGATTGCCAACGTGGCGCTGCAGCACATTGCCGGCACGCTGGGCGCAAGTCCCGACGAAGCCACTTGGGTGCTCACCAGCTACCTGGTTTCAAACGCCATTGTGCTGCCGTTGGGCGGATGGATCTCAAGCGTGATAGGGCGGCGGAACTTCTTTGTCGCGTGCATCGTGATCTTTACGATCGCGAGCTTTTTGTGCGGCGCGGCGCCTACGCTGACCATGCTGCTCCTATTCCGCGTGATCCAGGGCGCGGGCGGAGGCGGTATGCAGCCCATGGCCCAGGCCATCATGGCCGACAGCTTTGAGCCGCAGCAGCGCGGCCAGGCCTTTGCGCTTTACGGGCTGGTGGCCGTGCTGGCGCCGTCGATCGGGCCCACACTGGGCGGCTGGATTACCGACAATTTCTCGTGGCGCTGGATCTTCTTTATCAACATCCCTGTCGGCATCCTGACGTTTTTTCTGGTTACGCGGCTGGTCGAAGATCCCCCCTGGATCAAGGCCGACCGTTCGCGGCTCAAGAACATGGATTACATGGGTCTGGCGTTTCTCACCCTGGCAATGGGCGGAATGCAGATCATGCTCGACAAGGGCGAGGAGAACGACTGGTTCCAGTCAGGCTTTATCCGGTTCTTCGCGGTCCTTTTCATCGGCGGGCTTATCGCGCTGGTGGTATGGGAGTGGCGGCAGAAGAACCCGCTCATCAACCTCAAGCTCTTCCGGTTCAAAAACTTCGCCATCTGCTGTTTTCTGATGATGCTGGTAGGCGGCGTGCTGAACGCGAACACGGTGCTGCAGCCGGAGTTTACCCAGCAGCTGCTGGGATATAACGCCACTACAGCGGGGCTGGCTCTCACCGCGGGCGGAGTTGCGCTAGTAATCGTGATGCCGCTGGCCGGCTATGCAACCGGCAAAGTTTCGGCGCGTACGCTGGCTGTGAGCGGATTCATCCTGTTTACGCTCACCTTCCGTTACGCAGCGGCAGTGACCAACATGGATATGAGTTTTGCCCAGGCGTCGTGGTTGCGCGTGGTGCAGATGCTGCCGCTTCCGTTCTGTTTTATCTCGATTACCAACGCGGCCTACGTGGGTATGCCCAGGGAGCAAAGCAACCAGGTGGCCGGCCTGATCAACTTTGTCCGCAATCTGGGCGGAAGCATTCTGATCGCCATCACCAATGCGCAGGTAACCACGCGGACCACCTGGCACGAGCAGCATCTGCAACAGGCGATGCAAACGGGTTCGATCGCCTACCAGCAACACGTGGCCATCATGACCGGTTTCTTCGCATCGAAGTTCGGCGCCGGAAACGGCGGCGGGCTTGGCCTTGCGTCGATCTACAACCAGCTTGAGCTGCAGGCGCGCACGCAGGGCTTCCAGGATGTGTATATGGAGCTCTCGTACATGTCGATATGCCTGGTCCTTCTGGCGTTCATGCTGAACAAGAACCGTCCCGGCGAAGCCGCGGGCGGCGGCGGGGCGATGCACTGAGAACAGTGATCAGTTGTCAGTTGTCAGTTGTCAGTGGTCAGTGGTCAGTGGTCAGTTGTCAGTGGTCGAGCGGGCGCGCCTCTGCGCATTTCGACCTTGCTCCGAAACGGAGCTTTCAAACAAACCTCCAAGTCTGAAACGGGTTCCGCGAACGGGACGCTATTGTCTATGGCTTTTGTCATGGACCCCGGTTGACTGACGGGCCTATAATTCGTGGCAGATTTCCGAAACAGAGATGCCGTACCTTTGACATCCCGTTTTAAGGAGGCTGTCATGAAGTCGTTTCTGCTACTTTTTGCAGGGGGTCTGCTGGTTGTTGCCGTTACTGCGGGTAATGCAGGGCGGCTCGCAGCCCAGACACAAACGCCGGCGCCTGCGCCGACCGTTGCGCCCGCGATGACTCCCGCGCCGGCTGCCGCGCCCGCTCCGCCGGTCAATTATCCCAGGAACCCCGTCAAACCTACGCCTGAGTCGCAGGCCAAAGCGAAGGGGCTTTACACCATCGATTGCGCCATGTGCCATGGCGATAACGGGAACGGAAAGACCGATCTAGCCACCAGCATGAGCCTGACATTGGACGACTGGACCGACCCGAATACCCTTGCAAACCATCCGGATGGCGAGCTCTTCAGCGTCATCAGGAACGGCAAGGGGGACAAGATGCCGCCCGAGGGCGAGGGCCGCGCCAAGGATGATTTGGTCTGGAACCTGATCATTTACATCCGGAGCTTCTCAAAGGGGCAGCCGGCAGCAGCAGCGGCAGCTCCTGCAACTGCTCCAGCGACAGCAGCTAGTCACTAGACTTGCGGTCGATCCGCATAAAGCCATGCCCATTAAAATCCGGACCTGAAGGCCTCAGGCGTCCATTGCGGGCATTCAGGGGTCTGAAGGCCCCTGCTCACTCCTGGTTCCGGAACCCCCCACGTTGGTTCCCAGACCATGTGCTACCATCCCTGCAAGCGATCGCGGCACACATTTTAATCAAGAAATGGTTTTGTACCTGCCCGGTGCTAGCCGTTCGACTTGATTGCGCCCGGCGTCTTCTTAAGCGTGCAGTAGTCAACGGGGGGCGCGATGACCACCCAGCTTCGCCCGCTGAACCTCGGCGAGATCCTTGACCGCACGGCCGAGCTCTATCGCGGCAACTTTCTTCTGTTTGCAGGAACCTCGGCGATATTCGCCAGCGCGATGCTGCTGGCGCAGATGCTCGATCTGGGCATGCTGCAGCTAATGGGTTATCCCAATGTGCGCGGCGATCTGCAGTGGGCCGTGGCCATAGCGTCAGTGCTGGAGATGGTGGTGATTCTGCTGGCGGCGGGGCTCTCCATTGCGGCCTTCAACCGCATGGTTGCCTGGGTGCATATGGGCGAGCCAGCCTCGATTCGCGCGGCGGTCACGAGCGTGCTGCCGCGCGTTTGGCGGTACCTGTGGCTGATGACCAACGCAGGCATTCGCGCTTGGGGACCGGTCTGGGTGCTTTACATCATCGTCTTTGCCATTCTCTTTGCGGTCATGCCTTCGGGCTGGCTCACCAATCCCTCGGTGATGCAGCAGCCGCACATCCAGAATCCTAAGCAGTTTCTGGAGGCGGGAATTGCCATTCTGGCCATATCGCCGTTGATCGCGCTGGCTTTCGCCTACGGCATTTTCATGTCGCTGCGTTACTCGCTGGCCATGCCAGCCTGCGTGGTTGAAGAACTGCCGGCGGGCGCGGCTATCAAGCGCAGCATCCAGCTGAGCAAGGGCGCGCGAGGCCGCATCTTTGTGCTTGGATTGCTGGTGTACGCAATCAGAACCATTCTGGCCATGCTGCTGGGTTTTCCGCTGTTCTTCTACGCAATCAAGCACGCAGGCAGCCCGTTGCCGCTGGGGCTCACGGCGCTGGCCCAAGTGGCGGGATTCCTGACCAATACGTTTATCGGGCCCATTTACTCCACCGGGCTGACGCTCTTTTACTATGACCAGCGCGTGCGCAAAGAGGGCTTCGACATCGTATGGATGATGCAGGCGGCGGGCCTTTCGCCGCAGGCAGAGCTGCCGGGCGCTGCCGGGCCTACAGCGGTTCCAGGATTGCTTGGCTCCGGAGCCTACACACCTGAGTCGTCCCGACCTCAAGAAGGGACGACCCTGGACAAAGGCTAAGAATGACACATCTATCCTGGAACCGCTCTAAGAGTGAATCGCCGCTAAACTGAACTGCTGCCGAAATTATTTGCCATGGACGAAAAACTGCGACCCCTGACGCTCGGCGAGATCCTCGATCGGACCGCGCAGCTTTATCGCCGCAACTTCTGGACATTTGCGGGAGTGGCTGCGGTGCCGACCGCCGCGATCTTCGTGGTCGTCGTCCCCATCGGCGCGGTGTTCGCGTACTACGGCATTACCGCCGCGAAAGTTGGCGCCACGCCGCAAACCAGCCTGGCTTTGGCCTCCGGCCTGTCTGCGGTCATCGCCGTGGTAACCGTGCTGGTGGTCCTGCCGGTGGCGCTCGTCGGCGTGGTTCTCTCCCAAGCTGGGCTTACCAGGGCGGCCATCGCCGCAAACATGGATCGGAAGATGAAGATCCGCGCCGCGCTTGGCGGCGTGTGGCCGCGCTTCTGGCGATACTTGTGGCTCATGATTCTCGAAGGGCTGCTGGCGGGATTCATTCCCATCGCCGTGGCTGGCGCGGCAATCTTCACGCTGACCGAACTGGTCCGGTTCGCCGGAGGAGGCATCGCCGCAGGCGCGGCGGTGGGCTTCTTATCCTTTCTCATCCTTGTCACGGCGGTCGTGTTTGTCATCTGGGTTTTTCTCGGCATCGCTATGGCCCTGGCCGCGTGTGTCGCCGAGGAAAGATCCGCCTGGGCCTCAATCAAGCGCGCCATGAAGCTGAGCAAGGGAACGCGTGGCCGCATCTTCGTCATGTTTCTGCTCGTCTATGCGCTCGCCTTGGTCGTTTCCATAGCCGGCTATATCCCCATGGTCATTGTGTCGATCATTGTGGCGGCCATGGGGAAAGGCGCACAGTACGGCGTCTTCGCGCTCGTTGCCGCTGAGATTCTCAATTTGCTTGTGAACTTCGTTCTGCAAACACTCGTCACGCCCGTTTACCTGATCGCGCTGGTGCTCTTCTATTACGATCAGCGCGTGCGCACCGAGGGCTATGACATCGAGTTGATGATGGAACAGGCGGGATTGACGGCGCCGCCGGAGAATCAAGAGGTGCAAAGCGAGCCAGCGTCCGCCGGGACCGCCATCGAGAGCCCCTTGACGCCGTCTTTCGAGCCGGGGCCGGGCCCTGATACCGTGAAGGAACAATGATGTTCCGCGCGGGATCAAGAGATTGGCTGAAAAGGGCGCTGATTGCCGCGGCGCTGGTGGCGGCGGCTGCCGCAGCCCGGCAGGCACGGGCCGACTGGAAGGATGCCGGCCCGGCGGAACTGAAGCAGCATCTCAACAATCTTGAAGTCGTGGTGCGAGCCTGCCGCACGGCGCGCAATACCACAGCCTGCAACGATTCTCTGGTTGGCCCGGATGACCGGCTGCAGTGGACCGCGGGAATGGTGAAAGAAAGCCGCGAGATCCGCTACGACTGGCTCCGCGATCTGCTCGACCGTGCGGGCAAAAAGGAGAACGCTGCGCCTGCGTCAGCCGCGATTTTGCCGCACATGGAGGTGATCCAGAGGAAACCGGCCACGGTGGATGAGTTGCTGGGCGCGGCAATCGATCGGCTGAAGGATGAAGAGCAGCAAGCGAACACACTGGTCGCGAGCTCCCAGGCAGCAAAGGACTTTGCCGGCGAGCACAAAAAGCTCGCAGAAATCCTGTCGCGGCGAGCTTATCTGAGCTTGAGCCGGAATCCGGTGAGAAATCGGTTTCGGGAGTGGCTCGATAACGTCATCAACCGCCTGATTGGCAACCTGGCGGGACTGGGGCGCAAGGCGCGGTGGCTGCCCAATCTTCTGCTGGGACTGCTGATCGGTTCGGTTTTGATCGGACTGGTCTGGTCGCTCATCCAGATCGAGCGGCGCTCGCGCATTCGCCTCGTTCCCGAAACCACCGGAATGGAAGGCGCGCCCTCGGCCCGCGAGTGGCAACTGTGGCTCAAGGACGCGCAGGATGCGGCGGCCGGCGGACTTTGGCGCGAGGCAATTCACTTCATCTACTGGGCAGCGATTTCGCGGCTTGAAGCGAGACGGCAGTGGCCCGCCGACCGTGCGCGCACGCCGCGCGAGTATCTGTTATTGCTGTCCAAGACCGACCCCCGCCGCGACAACCTGACCACCCTGACACGGAGCTTCGAACGCACCTGGTATGGAGGGCGCGAGGCAGCCTTAACCGACTACGAGGCGGCGCGTACGCTGGCTGCTGCGCTGGGTGTGGAATGAGACTTTTTGCCTCGCTCGACGCAAAAGACCGCAAGCTGCTCCTCATCTGTTTGGGGGTGGTGGTGATTTTGGCAGTCATAACCGGGGTGTTTGCGCGCAATCAAAACAGCGACGACAATCCGCTGCCGAGCAGCTATCTGACCGGCATGCACGGAGCGCGCGCTGCATACGACTTGCTGGTGGAAAGCGGCTACCCGGTGGAGCGCTGGGAACAACCATTGGGCGAATTGGCCGCGCAAGCCAACCGTGAAACCGTGGTGATCCTAGTGGATCCCTACCTGCCATCGACAAATGACTTCAAGGCGGTGGACCAGATTCTTGAGCGCGGCGGCCGAATCCTGGTGACCGGAATGACGGGCGGCGCGTTGGCTCCGGACGGCGCAGCCCGGCCCACTACGCAATTGAATGGCGCAGCCTGCAAACTCGCTCCGCAGGGACTCGGTAGCCTGGCCGGTTCGGGCGAAGTGTGGATGCAGCCCGAGGCGACCTGGACGATGAACAACCCCAGGTACCACGTGGACTACAACTGCGCTGGCGGACCCGCAGTGGTGGAATACGACGAACACGCGGGACACGTGGTGTGGTGGGCGGGATCGACGCCGATTGAGAATGGATCGATTGCGCGGGCCAACAACCTTGACCTTTTTCTGAACACGATCGGAAGCCCGGAGGGCCATCGCTTCTATTGGGATGAGTCGCTGCACGGCGAGACGAAGTCAGAGTGGTACTACGCCCGCGGCGCGGCGCTTAACATGCTGATCTACGGCGCCATCGGACTTGCGCTGCTGACCATCCTGAGCTTCAGCCGGCGCAGTGGTCCAGTGCGAGACGTTCCCCAGCCCTCGCGATCCACTCCAGTGGAGTTTATTGAGGCGCTGGGCTCGCTCTATGGCAAGGCAGGCGCCTCGGCAACCGCGATCAAGCTCGCCTATGACCGGTTCAGGCGCACGATGGGCGCTCTGTGCGGTGTAAAGGGAATGCAGATGAACGCGCGCGAGTTGGCCGATGCGCTGCGACGGCGTTTTCCTGCGGCAGCCGCGGAGCTGGAAACGGATCTGGCCGAGTGCGAGAGCGCCTGCGACGACGATTTCCTGTCGCCGAAGAAGGCTCTGGCGCTGGTGCAAAAACTGAGCCGTTGGGGCGAATTCTTTGCGGAACAGGCCGCGGCAGGGGTAAAACACGATGCGGAGCCGCGGAGAAAGGCCGTATAACGGCATTGCATTCCGCGTGCCGGAAGCAAGCCTCCCGTAGGGAGGCAGGGAGTTTAGCCCAGGACGCAGTCCTGGGTAGGCGAACCATCAATACCCGCAGCCCCGTAGGGGCGGCGGGAACTTTTTCATGAGCTTCTCTAACATGGAAACAGGGAGACACGAATGAGCGAAGAGACTCCTATGGAACCGGTGGTTATGGCGCAGGCTGAGCCGGCGCTGGCGGCCACCAGGCAACTGGTAACGCAGGCGCGCGCCGAGCTGGCGCGGGTGATTGCCGGGCAGGACGAGGTAATCGGAGAAGTGCTGGTGGCCGTGCTCACGCAGGGCCACGCGTTGCTGGAGGGCGTGCCGGGAATTGCGAAGACGCTGATTGTGAAGTGTGTGGGCCGGCTGCTGGGTCTCGGTTTCCAGCGCGTGCAGGCGACGCCCGACTTGATGCCCGCCGACATTCTTGGCACCACGATTTTCCGGCCCGGGGTCCCCGCGGACGGGTCTTCGTCCGTGGGGTGGAGTCCAGGAACCGATGCCTTCACCTTCCACACCGGGCCAGTGTTTACCGACCTTCTTTTAGTAGACGAGATCAACCGCATGCCGCCGCGCACGCAGGCTGCGCTGCTGGAATGCATGGAAGAGCGCCAGGTGACGAGCGATGGAGTGCGGCGGCCGCTGCCGGCTTGGTTCACCGTCTTTGCTACGCAGAACCCGATCGACTTTGAGGGCACCTATCCGCTGCCCGAGGCGCAGCTTGACCGCTTCCTGCTCAAGATCAAGGTGACTTATCCGTCGCACAGCGAGGAGCGGGCGATGCTTGAGCGGCATCATTCGTCGAGCGCGGCGGGGCTGCTGGAGGACGCGAAGATCGAGCCCATTGCCGCCGATTTGCTGGCGCGGGCTCGCGACGAGATTCGCGCCATCCGCGTGGAGGGCGACCTTTACGAGTACATTCTCGAGCTGGTTCGGCGCACGCGCGAGTGGCCCATGCTGGCGCTGGGCGCAAGTCCCCGCGCCGCCATCAGCCTGCTGCGCGTGGCGCAGGCATTTGCGGCGTTCGAGGATCGCGACTACCTGGTTCCCGACGACGTGAAACGCGCCGTGCTGCCGGTGCTGCGGCATCGCATCATGCTCAAGCCCGAGGCCGAGCTGGAAGGGTTCGATGCCGACCGCGTGCTGGGCGACGTAGTGGCCGCGGTCGCCGTGCCGAGAAGATGATCGCTCCCTCGCTCCATCCCGAGCCGGTTCGCGCGCAGGCGGTGCCTCGCGGCCGCTTTGCGTTTGGACTCACGCAGCGAACCCTCTGGCTGCTGGCAGCGGGCTTGCTGCTGGTGCTGCCGGGGTTTTTCGACGCGCGGCTGGGATACGGAATGCTCGCGTGGGACGGCCTGGTGTTGCTGGCCGCGTTCGCCGACTGGCTGCGCCTGCCGCCGCCTCAGGCTATTACAATTGAGCGCTCGTGGAGCAACGCGCCTGCGCTCGACAGCGAGACTGAGGTCGAACTGGCCGTTGAATCGCTCGCGCCGGAACGCGGCGGCACGATTCTCGAGTGCAGCCTGACCGACGATCTGCCGCCCGCCATGGTGGCCACGCCGGCGACGCACAAGCTGCGCGCATACCAGGGCGTCCGCGCTGCGCTGCGCTACAAGGTTGAACCGCGGGAACGCGGCGACGTGCAGGCAGGCTCGGTCTTCGTGCGCTACACCTCGGGGTTGGGGCTGGTGGAGCGGTGGGCAAAGGCGCCGCTCGAGCAGACGGTGAGGGTGTATCCGTCGCTGCGGCAGGGCGAGGACCAACAGATCTTTCTCGCGCGCGGACGCCAGATCGATCTGCAACTGCGCCAGGTGCGCCAGCGCGGCCTTGGCCGCGACTTTGAGAGTCTGCGCGAGTATCTCGAGGGCGACGACCTGCGCGACGTGTGCTGGACGGCGACGGCGCGGCGCGGCGAGCTGATTACCCGCCGCTACCAGACCGAGCGCAGCCAGGCGGTGTGGATTGTGCTGGATGCTGGAAGGCTTCTTCAGGCCAAAAGCGGCGGAGACACTGCCGGCGGCGACGGCGCGGGCGGCGAGCGGCACTCCAAACTCGACCACGCATGCTCAACTGCGGTAGCGCTGGCGCAGCTCGCGCTCTACTCCGGCGACCGCGTGGGGTTGCTGGTGTACGGGCAACATATCCAGCAGCGCGTGCTGCCCGGCCGCGGATCGGCGCATCTGCGGCAAATTGTTGAAGCGCTGGCCCTGGCCAAGGCTGAGCCCAGCGAGGCCGATCATCTGCGCGCGACGGCCATGCTCAATCGCTATCAGCCGCGCCGGGCGCTCATTTTGTGGATCACCGACCTGGCCGAGACAGCGATGCGGCCCGAGGTGATTGACGGTGCCATGCAGCTCCTGCGCCGGCACGTGCTGTTGTTTGTGGCCATGGCTCAGCCGGAGGTGGAAGCGCTGGCGACAACCCGGCCGAAGAATATCGAGCAGATGTACCGCGCCTCGGCCGCGCAGGAGCTCACCAGCCGCCGCGAGCTGCTGCTGGCGCGGCTGCGCGAACAAGGCGCGCTCACCCTCGACCTCGACCCCTCCCGGCTGACCTCGGCCGTGCTGAACCAGTATCTACGCGTTAAGGAGCGGGCGATGCTTTAGCGGGGCTCGCGGTGGCGCGCGCCGTGGAGGGGCTAGTTCAGGGTGAGTGACCAGCCCCAAAGACAATCGACTCTCGCTTCGGCGTATGCTTTCTTCGTATTTAAAATCCAGTATCAGCGATCTGTTATTCATTCTGTTCAAATGGTAGGCAAACAACAGTTCTTGTGCCCCGTGTGCGGCTTTGACGGCCTGGACGCTCCCCCGTATGACGAAACAGGGTGCGCATCGTTCGACATCTGTCCGTGCTGCGGAACGGAATTTGGCTACCATGATTCCAAAACATCACACTCGGAGCTACGTAGGTTATGGATTGCTTCGGGAGCCTGTTGGCACAGCCGGAACATTAGCCCTCCGC
>Ga0326728_10002940_pt1 | contig 55061 bp, 68 predicted proteins | sample MB3enrmetagenome_FD_207602 | JGI IMG/M metagenome (GOLD analysis project Ga0326728, IMG submission 207602) | Lab enriched peat soil microbial communities from McLean, Ithaca, NY, United States - MB31MN | ecosystem: Environmental > Terrestrial > Soil > Wetlands > Peat | place: USA: New York... | reverse complement strand
TGCCCTTGGTGGTCATTTTCTTTGCCCCGCCTGATGTCCTTTCCGGTCTTTTCACGCTGGCTAATTATGATGAACCGCAGCCGAACGGCGTCATTGCCCCTTTTTGTGCCGGATGTGCATCTATTGTTGATTATCCCTATAAAGAACTTGAATCCTCTACGCCCCGTGCCGTATTAGGCATGTTTGATGTTTCAGCACGCCCCTGCGTTCCATCCAGTGTTCTGACCTTTGCTGTTCCGTGGCCGAAATATGTCCGCATGGTGGATAACATGAAAGAGAGTTTCCTCATTACCAAATCGTGGGATAAAGTGAGAATGAAAATGAAAAGAGATAAGGAACGCCCTTAATCAGTTTAATAAGGATCTGAAGGAGGAACAAATGGCAGTAAGAACAAAGGAAGAATATTTTTCAAATCTAAAAAAACTCAACACGCAACTGTACGCATTTGGAGAAAAGGTACAGGACTTTACAAATCACCCTTGCTTGAAACCACCTATCGAAGCAATTGGACTTGTCTATGAATTGGCATCTCAAAAGGAAAATGAAGATTTTATGACGACCCATTCACCTTTCATCAACGATAAGATCAGCCGTTTCGTCCATATTATGCAGGATCGGGAAGATCTGGGAACCCGCTTTAGACTGGCCAGATTCATGGTCCATAAACATGGAGCTTGCATCGGCGCCCGTTGTGTAAGCACAGGAGCTGTCAATTCTGTCTTTGCGGGAACCAATGATGTGGACCAGGCTTTGGGGACGGATTACCATAGCCGTTTTCTTGAATTTCTGAAGTATATACAGAACAATGATCTGGCTGTTGCAGGAGCCATGATGGATGTGAAAGGCGATAGAAGCCTCAGCCCTGGCGAGCAGAAAGATCCGGACATGTATCTTCGTATTGTTGAAAGAAGAGAAAACGGGATTGTCGTCAGAGGAGCCAAATCAAGTATTTCCGGCGCGGTCATTGCTGACGAGGTTGTAGTTTTGCCCTGTACCGCCCTGAAACAGGGAGAAGAAGAATATGCTGTCTGCTTTGCCGTCCCATCTGACACACCTGGATTACTTCACATAGCGGAAGCTCCTGCCTCCAATGCGAGAAGGTTTATTGGCGATGAGATGGATTATGGGAATGCCAAGTACGGCACACATGGCTCAACCCATTTGATCTTCGATGATGTTTTTGTCCCCTCGGACCGGGTGTTTCTATGCGGTGAGAGCAAGTATGCCGGCAGTTACGTGAATTACTTTGCCCTTTTACAAAGATTAGCCACTTCCGGATGTAAGACAGGTCACAGAGATCTTCTTATCGGCGCTGCCGCAACTGTTGCTGACTATAATGGTTCAGGCAATGCCAAGCACATCCGCGACAAGCTGACGGATCTTTACTTCCAGAGTGAACTTTCCGTCGGTTGCGCACTGGCCTCCGTTTATAGCGCACGAAAAAGCCCTTCAGGGGTATTCTTCCCCGACTCCCTATATATCAATATCGCCAAGCTTCAGGGCGTCAACGCGATCTGGAACGGGAATTATATCACGGGTGATATTGCCGGTGGTCTTGTCTGCACAGCCCCTACTGCCAAAGACTTAAAGAACGATCAGATTGGCAAGTTTGTGGAGAAGTATTTTAAAGCCAAAGAGGGGGTTCCAACGGAGAATCGTATCAGGATAATGAGGCTTATCGAGTATCTAACTGGACAAGGCTCAGTTGTTCCTATGGAATCAACGCATGGCGCAGGATCTCCTCAGGCCCAGAAGATCTTCATCCAGCAATCGCTCATGCAAAATATAGATAAATTCAAGAAAGATGCCATGGAGATGGCTGGAATTAAAGAAAAGAAATAAGTGCCGAGAACATGAGATCAGAATTTAACTATGATTTACATAACAGCAAAGGAGGATGGACATGGATTTTAAGACGCTCTTAATAAACAGGCGTGCCATCAGGGACTTTCAAAATAAGGAAGTGCCTTTATCAGTAATAAAAGAAATAATTCAGGACACCTGTCTTGCCCCGACAGCCACTAATCGCCAACCATGCAAGTTTATCATTATCCAAAACCGTAATTACATCAAAAAGCTCTCGGATGAAAGTAAGAAGAACCTCCTTTCCGATCTTGAACGGAATCCTGAGTCACCACTGAAACAGTATGAACCCCGTCTGCGTGACGAACAATTCAATGTCTTTTATAATGCGACCTGCCTGGTTTATGTCATCGGTCCTACGGACGTGTTTTCACTTGATGTGGATTGTGGCCTTACGGTTGCGTATTTTATGTTCTCTGCTACCTCCAGGGGATTGGGAACCTGCTGGATTGGATTAGGGGCTCATATTCGTGACCGCAAAATCCTTGATGACATGGGAGTACCCGCAAATTGTCAAATAGTGGCACCTGTTATTATTGGGTATCCGACAAGTATTCCTCCAGCTTCTGAAAGGCATGTTCCAGAAATTATAAAGGTTATATGATTAACATTAGAATCAAATGAAAAATAATTTGAGAATAATACCTGTATTCATAGTAATCTTGGGCATTGCCATCACCTCCGGCTGCAGCGACAATAAAGTGAGCAGACCTTGGGAAATTTCAGATGAAACAATCCGTTCGATTGTAAAGTCAGAATTAAAATGCGATGGAATCAATATCATCGTTGACAAGGTCGGTGCTTCTCAAACTGTAGGTGATCAACTGGGAGGCTGTAATGATTATGCTGATATTCAGGTGGCGATAAAAGGAGTCTTTGAGGATAGGGGCATTAAGGGATCATATGTTCTTAGACTTTACGGGCGCGAGTTGGGTAATTACAGGGGAAAGATGATAAAGGATACGGAGCGAAAGATATGAAGCCATTTACTGTTATTGCAATCGCAATTTTTTGTTTAATGTCTATTATGCATATTCTCCGTCTGATCTATGGATGGGAGGTTACTTTTAGTGGAATTCAGATTCCTATATGGGTGAGTTCAATTGCGGCTGTTGTGGCGGGTGTCATTGCGTATATGTTGTGGCGAGAATCATTTAAAGGTAGGCGCTGAAGATTGACCTCAGAATAAAATATCATCTATAATGTAGGCATAAGCTCCTCGATGTAACAATTGCCGCGAATTGATTGCTGGAAGCTCATTTCTTAATGATGCGATCCCTTTAACCGCTCCGGAATAAGGACTGAGCCCTTTCGTGTTGTGCTTGGAACTTTTTCATTGTTCGTTATGTATTTACCGCATTTCATGGCATCCTATCTTAATTTGTCCTACCATCCCTTAACCAACTTTGCTATAATTAACACTACTAATGTAATCGAGGTGTAAGCTATGCAACTGAATGAATATTTTAAAAGGAGAAAAGGAATGAGCGTCTTGGCAACGTCAGACGATAAGGGTGTCGTCAATGTGGCCATTTACTCCCGCCCTCACTTTATGGATGAGGAAACTATTGCCTTCATTATGGCAGATCGGCTTACCCATAATAATCTCCAGACTAATCCCCATGCTGCATACCTCTTTATGGAATCAGGGGATAAATATGTAGGCAAAAGGCTGTATCTTACAAAGATAAAAGAGGAAAAGGACAGCCCACTGATTGAAACGCTGAGGCAGAGAAAGACTTACGCCGCTAAGAAATCGTATGAGGACGAAACTAAATACCTCGTGTATTTCCGTATTGATAAGGTATTGCCATTGATTGGAGACAAGGAATGAAGAACCATCATAAAGCCTGCCCCAGTGCGCGGGCATTTCTTACTAACCTTAAGGTTTCTATGTCTCTCTGGAAAAAGATATGGCTCTTTGTAAGGAATAACGCAAAGAAGATGATTACCTTCCGTAACTGTTGCGGCAATCACGGTGAGCCTGGGTGCTGACAGGTTGACGAAGATGCCACCGGTCGGTGATGTGTAAAGCGAGGCATGAAAAGCACCCTCATCCTTGTTCTCTCCCATGGAGGAAGTATGCCAGTCAAAATTGCTGGATGCTTTATCAGGAAGGAAGCGATGAAGAGGCTGTTGTTTAGTTCACTCACACTTTAACTCCAATTAATGGAAATAGTGAGGATTACAGTTTGTAAGCCTCAAAAAAAACATCTTGTCCAACAATAATCTTTGCTGTTTAAAATACTGCCGGAGAGAAAAGAACGTTCAGTCGAACAGAGCAAGGGGCAGAGAGGGCGCATTTTCGACGTGATCAGGACCAACGTTCGAAATGAACAAGTGTCCCGTATGGGCATAACCGGCTGGCAATGCAGCGCATCTCAATTGCAGCGTATGCCTATGAGCGAACCAAGCAAGCTTCAATCTATTTCTTGCTGATCAATTACTTTTTTCAAGTGACCAAATCCCGAGGCCGCAGTGGGCCACCCGGCGTAGAATGCAATATGCGTAATCGCAGCCACAAGTTCTTCCTTCGTGAGGCCGTTTTCAAAAGCCTTTCTGAGATGAAAATCGACCTGCTCGATACGATTCAGCGCAACCAGGCATGTTACCGTGATTAAGCTTTTATCGCGCTTCGAGAGTCCGGGACGTTCCCAAATATCACCGAAAAGAAAGTCTCGTGTAAGTTTCGCAAATTCCGGTGCTAAAGCCGTTAACTCATCTATAGCTTTTTGCTCGTTTCTGTTAACCATCTTCATCTCCTCTTTTTAGTTTTTAAGTTATCGCACTACAAATCCTCCATCGGTTGCATATAAAGAAGTCACACTCGAACGAGGCCAAAGAGCAGCCGCTGCAATCTCGTTGGGCTCCCCCTGGAACTGTACTAAGCTATGATGGAGTTTAAAACTCCTGGCGTGTGGGCCGGAACAGGATCTCGTTCACATCCACCTCCTCCGGCTGGCTGATGGCGAAGGCGACTGCCCGCGCAAACGATTCGGCAGGAATCGCAATCTCATATACTTTGCGCATGTTCTCGGCTATATCCGGTTCGGTCACGCTGTTAGGTAGTTCCGTGGCTACCGCGCCCGGTGAGATCACCGTCGTGCGAATGTTGTAGGGCTTAACTTCCTGGCGCAGCCCTTCGGATAGGGCTCGAACGGCATGCTTGGTCGCCGCATAGACCGCCCCACCGGCACGAACCTTATGGCCGGCCACAGAGGATACATTAATGATATGCCCGGCTTTCTGCTGCTTCATATAAGGGAGTGCCGCTGCAATGCCGTATAACACACCCTTGACATTCACATCGATCATCCGGTCCCAGTCGTCGATCTTGAGGCGCTCGAGTGGCGAGGACGGCATCAGCCCGGCGTTGTTGATCATGACATCGATACGGCCGTATGTCTGCACGGCTGCATCGACCAATCTCTTAACCTGATCATAGTGAGTGACGTCTGTAGTTATGGCCAGTGCTTTGCCACCGCGGGCGCTCAGCACGTCTGCTAATGACTGGAGGCGATTGACGCGTCGTGCACCCAGCACAATGCTTGCGCCCTGCGCGGAAAGAAGCCGGGCAGTCGCCTCGCCCAACCCGCTGCTCGCGCCCGTGATGACGACGACTTTTCCTTTGATGTTATTGATCATAATTTTTCTCCTTATTTTCTGTATTGCTCGTCGCTGACCTTTTCCATCCACTCGACGACTTTACCGTCGAGATGTTCCTGAATGGCGATATGCGTCATACCCGTAGTTGCCGTGGCTCCATGCCAGTGTTTCAGACCTGGCGGGATCCAGACAACATCACCTTGCCGGATTTCCTCGATTGGACCCCCCCATTTCTGAACCCAACCAAAGCCGGCCGTTACGATCAGTATCTGACCATAGGGGTGAGTGTGCCATGCACTGCGGGCCCCGGGCTCAAACGTGACGTAGGCGCCAGACGTGCGTGATGGATCGTTCGCCTTGAACAGGGGATCAATGCGTACAGTACCGGTGAAATACGCGGCCGGCCCTTTGGCAGAGGGCTGCGAACCGCTTCTTGTGATCTTCAAATCGGAGGTCGAAATCTTGGGAAATTCAGAGGCCCAAAGATAAAACGTAACTAAAACCAGAAAAATAGTCACTAAACACGTCCAACAAGAAGTCCTTTTCCTCATACTTTTCTCCTATTGATTATCCTAATGTTCGATAAGAGGTCATTTCAATGGCGTAAGACATTATTATTTTCGCAACTTGCTGAGCCAGGAATCGAGAGCTTTATCGACCTCGCCTTTACTGGCTTGCCGCGGCTTGTACAAGTCGAGACCTTCAAGGACAATGGCATTTTTAGCCTGCTCCTTGAAATGCGGGAAAAATTTTCCGACCCCTCCCTCGTGGGTACAAAAGGCGGAAACTTCCTTACCTGCGAAGTCCGCCTGTCTTAAGAAACTCATCACCGGGGTTGATACCGTGTACCACCACACCGGGCTCCCAACCAATACCAGATCATACGATGACATATCGGGCGGATTTTTCTTCAATGCCGGCAAGTCGCCTGTCTGCAGCTCCCTTTTAGCCTCTTCTATAAGTGCGGAATACTCGGATGGATAGGTTTTCACTGTCTCAATTTCAAACACATCGCCCCCGGTTTTCTTCCGTATCTGATCCGCAATGTATTTTGTGTTTCCAGTGAGAGAGTAGTAGACGATCATTTTCTGTGTCAATTCTTGAGCTCCTTTGTTTTAGATAATATAGCGCTGCCCGACTCCGAACGGTAGATACGATTCTATCCAATTCTTGTCTAATTTTATCACAGGACTATACATGAATTCTATTTCGATTTTTAGATAAGTGCTTTCGACTGGTAATCTTTAGTGAATCTTTGGGAATGCATTACTGAGGATTATGTATTGAAATAAAGTATCGATAAAGCTCAGGGGCCAGTAGAGCACAGGCTCTACCGGTCCCTTTTATCTCGTTGTTAGGAGAAAACTATTTTGGAAAACACAAAATATGGGTTAAGAGATAGGATATCCTGCTTTTTATTCTCGCCTCACTTCGGTGGAAAATTATCTGGATTGATAACAGACCACACATTATTCACACCATGACCACTAGTATCACCCGGTTGCTTGTCATTAATCCAGTAATAAAGCGGGTATCCCCTGAAAGTTGTCTGCTTTTTTCCGTCTTCTCTTGTAATTGTTCCGAAGTCCTTATGTTTTATACCCTTTGGCGCTGCAACCTTTTCTTGGTAATATATAGGCCACTTCTCCAAACAGGGTCCTGTACATGCGCTTTTCCTTGAAGAGTCCTTCTTAAACCAGTAGAGAGTTTTCCCTTCGGAGTCAGTAAGATATTTTCCTATTCCGTCTTTCTGTTGAATCTTAATTTCGTGATTCATTGCCATAACCGCCCCAACCGCAAAAATCAGCAATCCTACTATAACCAGCGCTAGTGTGAGTTTTTTCATATTTCCTCCATTCTTAAATTATCAATTAATCAAAGGCCATTTTCGTCTTCCAGACTTTCCACATGTTATATACCAGATCCGGTCCAGGTTTCAATGTCAATTTACCTGGTTTCCATCCAGAAGGTGCTGCTTCCGCTCCTTTGCTCTTACGGGCTAACTGGAATGCCTGTACAAGGCGGAGAGACTCATTAACGTTTCTTCCCACAGGTGGTGTGAGTACTTGCACAACCCGCCTTAATCTCTTCCCCCATATGCTACCTCCTTTCTGGTGTTATCCATCCCCATTTGGCAAAGATCTATGCTCCATCTGATGATTGCAAAAATCCAACAAATTTCTTCGCCATTTCTTTATCTTTCCCTTGCTGTGTCAGGGCTATTCCGCAATCACGATATATCGTGTATTTCTTGCTCACAGTTACCAAATCAGCCAGTGTCGGGTTTGCAATCTACCATATGTTCCATATGAGCCACACATCCAATTCTTTTCTATCTATCCATATTTTTTTGCTTCAGCACTGGTTCGTGCATAAGCGACAATGTTCTTTCTTAAAGCCTTGAGGGTCTTGATGTTTCCCTGCCTTCCTGACATATTCTCCCAAAGGCCTTCCTGTCCGGAACCGTTAACGATCAGAATCTTTATTCCAGGCTTCAAGAGATCAGGGAAATCACGAATTCTCTTCGGATTGCCAGGACGGACAAGAATTGCAGACGGCCGCAGATAAAGGGACTTAACTGCAGATTCTTCAATCATGCCTTCCATTGAGAAAATGAAATCTGTCATAATATACTCGGAACAGCTATAGATGACATCCGCATTCTTTTTTGCTTTTTCAATCCATTGGTTCGTCGGCCCGGCGATGATCTCCATTTTGGTCAACAGATCAATGGGATCTTTTTTGATATTTTTATATCTTCCGTTACCGGAATCGTAACTTAAAAACTGGAACGGTTTTGGGGGCAAGTAATTGTTATGATCAGACATGAAAATTGCACTATTGATAAACTAAAGCTAAGCTATTGTATACCGGCCATAATGTGATAGGAGAGAGGATCATGAGAATTGACTGTTATTTGTCTCCTGAATGTGCATCGGAAGAGGCTTTGTGGGAGAATATCACTCGTGCCTTAGCCATCGAAAAAATTGAAGCGGAGGTGAGTCTTCACAGAATAGATGATAACAACGCTATGGCTCTGGGCCTGACAGGGTCGCCTTCAGTTTTTATCAACGGAACGGAGTTACAGCCCCAGGGATCAGTCGGGTTTTCCTGAAGGATGTTCAGCGACGAGTCTGGAAGACTCACCAATGTGCCCACAGTTGAAACAATTCAGGCGGCAATTAGAAAGCATTAGCATTCGTAAATGCGCTAACAAGTTATGGCCAGAATTGGGTTCCTAATAAATTCTATGTACTCTTTCTTTCCCCTATAAATAGAAGCTTAATACGTGGATATTATTAAACTCACCATAAAGGTGTCGACAAGTCTATTTTCATTTTTTTTTGTGACGGCTATCCGTCATGAATGTTTCAACCGTAATTCACGATGCCAGGGTTTTTCAAAATCATTTGGTAGTAAGTGTTTTCATTATTTGCTTCTTCCTTGTAATGTTGTTTCTCCAATTCAGTCCATCCCTGCAACATTTCATATTGTTAATGATCAAATTTGCATCCAGTATTCCTCGAACAACTATGTCCAATCCAGTTGTCTTATTCATAATGGCAGGCGGGAGATGTCTTCTTGAAATGGTTTCCTCTATGGGAGTGTCGGCCCAAAGAGGCACCGATTTCTCAATAGGATAGACACTTCGACATGTCTTTTCCGTAAGCACCGAACCATGCCGCACATTTTGTGACAATTGTTTTATTGACACGCCGGGCCATTTCTCCTACATTTCCTTCCTTAAAAAGGAAACCCTTCCATGACATCTGCAGCGAAAGAAAACACTGGTCAGGACACAGATGAGAGCTCTCCATGGCGCTCGACTCTCTTTGTCATGTTTACTGCCCAATTGCTTTCCATTATAGGCTTTGCCTTCGTCCTGCCATTCATCCCCTTCTACATCCGCGAAATCGGCGTGACGGATGAGAAGTTGGTGCCGGTCTGGGCCGGGATTCTGGGGGCGGCATCGAGTCTCACCATGACCATTTTCGCCCCCATCTGGGGCTGGCTTTCAGACCGTTATGGTCGGAAACTCATGGTCGAACGGGCCATGTTTGCCGGCGCCGTCATTACCATGGCAATGGGGATCGTCGGCAATGTTTATCAACTCCTCATTCTGCGTCTGCTTTCCGGCGCCTTCACAGGAACCATTTCCGCTTCCATTTCCCTAGTCGCCTCTGTTTTGCCCGGCAGGAAACTGGGGTTTGGGCTAGGGATGATGCAGGTCGCCGTTTTTTTGGGAATGTCCTTGGGACCCTTGGTAGGCGGCATCATTGCCGATATCGTCGGCTATCGTTTGACCTTCATCGCGGGGGGTGCTCTTCTGCTCGTGGGCGGGATCCTTGTTATGATAGGGGCGAAGGAAAAATTTATCCGCCCCTCTGCTTTATCATTGAAACGAAGCGGGAGTATGTGGACGCTCTTGGCCCTGCCGGGTTTCGTCTCCTTGATGGTAGTCTTTCTCCTATTTTACTTTTCGATTCATATCGCCATCCCCATTATACCGCTGTTTATCGAAGAGGTGGGGAACTTGAAGACACGAGTTGCTTCCACGACGGGGCTGCTGTTTGCTGTTACCGGCGCCACCGCCTCAATTTCTGCCGCCGCCATCGGTTATTTGAGCGACCGTAGGGGCCACAAACAAGTCCTCATTGTCAACCTGTTCATCACAAGTATCCTGTGGTTCGCCCATGCCTTGGTTCGAAACATAAACCAATTGCTCGTTATCCGGATACTTTTCGGATTTGCGGCAGGGGGGAACCTTCCCACCATGAATGCCTTGGTGGGGAAACTCACCCCAAAGGAAAACTACGGGAAGGCCTACGGGTTGATGGCTTCCATGACCTCTCTCGGAATGACGCTGGGACCCTTAGCCGGTGGTATCATGGCCTCCTATATGGGGCTTCGCTGGCCTTTCGTCGTAGTTAGCCTTCTCCTGAGTCTGGTTGTGATCCCCATAATCTTGAGCTTGAAGACCCGCTAGCCGCCGACCGACCGATCATTAATAGCAATGAGCTTTTTCCTGCTGCATGATATCTCTGGGCTAGGCATTTTCTATGGTGTGATTGACTTCCATCTCACCAACAGCCGTTTTGATCTTCTCCAGGTTCTACCCCTGAGGTCAGTGGAACTCAGATAATGGCTATCGAATGTTTCCATTGATAATTAATAAACTTTAACCACCTTGATTCTGTTTGTTAGTTGGTAAACGAAATGGACGAGCGTTATGGATAACTTCTTGCAATGTTGTTTTAATGACTCTACAACTGAATGCAATGTTTTAAATGGATATTTTGCTTTTTACGCCATCGTTAGGCCTTATAAGAGCAGAAAAGACCCAAGCGATTAAGTTGGCAAGATCGGCTTCGGGCTTCTCTGGAATAACCTCTTTCAAGAAGGAGAGAAAAACGGAGAGAAATATATTTTATTTATACTTTGTTTGGGGAGTCCGTCAACGGTTTTGTGAAAGGACCAAGAACAAAAAATTGTACCATATGGCTTTGATCTAAGGCGGAATCATAGGATATTACTTCTTTGATTCGATGAGCTTTCTTGCGAGGACTGGTATTCCAAAAAGCAATTCCTCCTCATGTCCTGACGAACACTTGAGGGTTCCGAGACCAAGGGTTCCCATCGTTTTTATGTCCGTACGCTTTGCCTGGAGAATATATAAGTTTCCTAGCATGGCAAGTCTTCCTGTAACGGCCTGATTTGCCGCAAGCCATTTTCCGAGTTCTACAACCTCTTTATCTTCAAGCAGCCCTGAGTGCTGTAGCTTCAATTCCTGCATGACCTGCATCATATTTTCACGATTAACCAACGAAAAACGGCCTAATATGAAAAGTTCCTCACGGAGGGCGTCAGTAAGAATGAGTGCAACAACACTGAGACGCTCGACGGTATCAAAATCATAGACCACGAGCTTGGCCTTGTCTGTTGCAGATGTTTCCGTTTGCAGCTCATGTTCCAAGTTCTTGTCGAACTCCTTACGTTTATCGGCTGCCTCTAACTCAGGCTGTGGAACAGGGGCAACTTTTGCGATGACTCTTGGGGTTTCCGTATCCTTCTTCATATCAGGTACGGGTTGTTTGACTATAGTGTCGGGCAGCTTTGCTGCAGGGAGCGATTGCGGTACGGATTCCTCAATAGGAACATTTGCTTTCAGAGGTTCTTTCGACAATTCGGGCGCTGCTTGGGGTACAGGCGGTTCTGGAACGGGTAAAGTCTTGGTTGCTGGTGGAGTTTCTAACATTGGTTTTAGAGGCGGCTGAATTGGTGCTTTTGCCTTCTCTTGCACCGTTGATATGGGAGCAAGGGGCTTTTGCAGCGCTTCTGCATCGGTAACGGGGTTTTTTTCAATTGCAACTTCGGGTGTTACTGGGGCAATTTGAGGGGCCGGAGGCGGAGCTAAAGCAATCTTAGTCTCACGAGGTGCCGGTTTCTTTGTCTCTTCTCCGGGCATAAGCCGCCCTTTGCGAATGGCCGTTGCCAGCAAATCCCCTTTTGCGTCATAGAATAATTTCCTGTACAGAGTTTGGAGAAGTACTTTACCACGTTTTATGTTTAGATCTTGCGAGGTAGTGACAGAGAAGGTGTCTGAAGCCGTATATTGCGTGCCTGTCTCAATATTGATCAGCACCATTTTGTACATCATACTAGCCGGAGCACTCCTTATAATAATTATGGCATAGTCGGCAAATAACGCCTTGCCGGCCTCCCTTAGTAATGCATAGTCTTTTTTCACCCACCAATACTGTTCTGTCCCCGGCGCCCGTGTTCCTAAGACAGCCTGCACATCTTCTTGGGGTACCAGCTCATATACTCCCGTGGTCTGCAGATAGCGATCAACACCAGCAATCATCACCCGTTTCCATTCATCGCTTGGTATTGCGTAAGGACGGCGGAAGTCTCGTTTCTCTTCGGAAATGACCTGCACAGAGACCCGTAGCTTGGCAGTTGGTGGTGGCGGTGGAATTGCATTTTGGCGCACTGTAGCACAGGCATTGAGGCAAATGGATGCCACGAGCAGTGCGATAACTAAAGTCCTCATCAGTAGTCTGCCATTGCTATTTTGGTCTTTGTTAAACATGTTGGTTTTTAGCTAGCATCAGGATTGAAAAGCTGTCAAGGGATTTCGATAGAACCTCGAACTCGTGCAAGCTGCAAGTTCGCTCCGCTAGTCATGCAACCTTTCTAACGGTAAGCGTCTATACTCAGTACAGACTCAAAGTGAGGATAAGTAGATGGCGCCAATAACCGGCACATTTCATCCTTTCATTGATCGATGTTACGCAATATGGGTCCAAACATGCGAAGACTCGACAGCTTATTTTTTGTTCGTGTAGGATCCGGCTGCCTTCCTGTAACGCTGTTTTTTGAATTTGTCTTCTTGATGTAACATTTCAATCTGATCTTTGAACCCGCTTCTTATCAATTACATTGTCATACAGATGGAATTTTCCCATATCTGGTCTATGAGGGAGCAATGCCTTATAGGAAAATTATGATTACCGCTCTAAGCGAGCATGCCGCCATCAACGTTAATGCAGGCGCCTGTAGTATAAGAGGCTGCATCCGAAACCAAATACAATACGGCTCCCGCCATTTCTTCCGGTTTTGCTATTCTGCCCATCGGGATTCTCGGCAGGACTGCCTTCATGATTTCAGGGCTCTGCGTCAGGAATGCCGCAAATTTTGTGTCGGTAAGACCCGGCAACAGAGCGTTAACGCGGATATTAAAGGGGGCGAGTTCTTTGGCAAAAGATTTGGTGAGCGCAACAATACCGGCTTTGGTAATCGAATATATTCCCTGAAAAGGGGCAGGCTGGACAGCATTAACCGATGCTACATTGACAATTGCTCCTCCGCCTTTTTCCTTCATCATTTTTGCTGCAAACTGGCTGATGAAAAAGAACCCCTTGAGATTGACATTAAATGTTTTGTCCCACGCCTGCTCATCAGCGCTCAGCACATCGCCGAAAAAAGGATTTGTCCCCGCATTGTTGATTAAAATATCCAGTTGATCAAATTTCTTTTTAATTTCCGCGAACAACTGGTTAATCTGCGCCATTTCGCCGATATGGCAGGCCAGCGCCGTTGCTTTGCCTCCCGATTTAGCTATATCATCGGCAATATGTTTTAAATTTTCCAGTTTACGGCTGGCGAGGATCACTTCTGCTCCGTTGGCTGCCAGGGTGCGGGCAATAGCCTCGCCAATTCCCCGGCTGGCTCCGATAATCAATGCCGTTTTGCCCTGAAAATTAAATTCCAACTTAGACATATCTTTTTCTCCTGTTTGTGGCAATATTAAGTAAATTCTTTATAATTTGGATTGATCCATTACTTTAGCAGCAGTTTCCTCCAGCACTTTAACCGCGAATATAAGCATTTTAAAGCGTTCATCCTTTGTCTGACCGTGATAAAATCTGTAAAATATCTACTGGGCAATTACAGAAAGGCGAAACAGACCGAAACAATAATAAAAATCAAAATTGTCAATAGATGTGCTGGTGCCGGTTGCATAAAGCTGGGCAATTTCTTTTCTGGTAAGAGCGCCTTTTATATTAGTCGGCATCAATCTGATTAGCTGCATGGCTTCCGGATCTCCGCTTTCCACCCAGTACGCCAGGGAATTTCCCAGATCCATGAGCGGGTCTCCGATTGTCGCCATTTTCCACTCCAGTACACCGATTATCTTCAGCGGATTGGGCGGTTTCGGATCTGATTTCTGATGCAGCGCTATTCACGAAAGGCGTCCGGAAGGACGCCTTTCGTGTTAATTTGTTGAGAAAGCCTTTTTATTTCTTCTTCTTTTTTTGCACAGGCGGCATTCCTGCAATTTTTCTTACAATGTTCTTACATGCATCAATGTCATACTGGCCATAGATGGCGATCTGTTCCATAATCGGTGAGCCGCCACCGTGCATGCTGCCATAGGCAATCGCGCCGGTGCTGCTCGAGTTGGTATAATCATGGAAAAGCATCCAGAACTTGATCTGTTCTTCAATGGGGATGTCTTGGTTTCGCTTGAGATATTTTTCAAGAAGGGCTTTTGTTTCGTGGTTCACGAGATCTCCCTCATGAGGGAATGTTGACGGCATGCCGCCGGCAAGTTCGCAGAGTATCTGCTGTTCATGGAAGACCGCTTCACCGGTAAGGCAGCGTCCCACATTGGCGTATATGGAGTGGGGGATGCATGCACCGGGTCCGTAAGGAACCATTCCCACACCGGGCATATATACTTGAGATTTTCCCAGATCCGAAGCGGTATACCCCGCAGCGTATCCCAGCTCCGTGATCTGAATGAGCTCGGAGATCTTTTCTCGCACGTGCGGTGCCTTCTCAATGCCGTTCATTTCCGCAGCCATGGCGGCGAGTCCGATCAGCATGTCGCCCACGGCCGGCTTGCAGCCTGAATAGCTGTGTCTGTGGAAAAGGGCAAAAAGCAGGGCGCATATGCCGCCGTGCTGATATTCGCCATTCAGGAATATTCTACCTCTGGGCACAAAGACGTCATCAAATATTACATAGGAATCCACGAAGCCCCAGTCAAATCCGCGTTTATAGTGGTTGCGCTTCCTCATGTTGTGCGGGGACAATACCTGCTTTACGCCTTCATGGTCTGCAGGTATAGCAAAAGAAACGGCATAGGCCGTTTCATCTTTGGTGAGGGCTCTGGTGGGAACAACAAGAATTTCATCAGCCACTGATGCAAATGTGATGTGCACTTTACAGCCGCGCACCACAATACCGTCGGGCCTATCTTCTATGACGTGGAGATACTGATCAGGATCAGGCTGTTCGGCAGGCCGCAGGAGGCGTAGGCCCTTGACGTCGGTCTGGGCGCAACACCCGACCAGATCATTTTTCTGAAAATATTCGAGCCATTTCAAAAAGTTATTATAGTATTGCGTCTGGCCATTATTGGATTTGTCTGCTTCAAATGATACAGAGTTAATGGCATTAAGCGCGTCAACGCCCATGCATCGGCCGATACACTGGCTTACCCTGTGGACCATCATTCGTGTCATGTCCTGTTTTTTGTGCAGGTCTTGAACATTCTGGTGCACATGTGTGAAGCGGTTGATCGTCTCGCCCGTAATATGGCTTGTGGCATTTACCAGGTCTTTTGTTTCAGGATCACAGGCTAGGTCAAAAGTTACGCCTATAACGTTTTTGGCCTGCTCTAGGGCTTCATCATCACGATCAATCTTCTGGCCATTGAGAAAGAGGTTTTTATTGAGTTTTTTTAACCCCTTGAAATATTCTTCTTTGGTTCGCATACCCTATCTCCTTTTGATTTATTTGATAAAAGGACTTCTTTTTCTAGGGTGAAGTATAGGAAACGCTGTATTGTCTGTCAAGGCAATCTTGGGCACGAAATGTTAAGCGTGAATTGTGTTTATTATCCTGAAATTATCAAGTTCTAAGCATGAAAATAACAGAATTCCGACTTGATCTGTGGTATATTTTCCCGTGGTCAGTCGAGCGAGAGTCGCAAATATATATCCCGATATTATTGGAGAAGATTTAGCCAACTACAATATTTAATGGAGAAAATCATATGCCAGAGAATGTTACTTTTTCCAAGCAGGGGAGTGTAGGAATAATTTCAGTTAACAATCCGCCGGTAAACGCGCTTTCCCAGGCAGTTCGCGCCGGAATAAAATCGAGTCTGGAAAAGGGTATAGCGGATGAAGCCATAAAAGCTGTTGTGATTATATGTGATGGACGCACATTTATCGCCGGTGCTGATATCCGCGAATTCGGCAAACCGCCGCTAGAGCCGTTTTTACCTGACGTCGTTCAATTTATCGAAGATTCTCCCAAACCGGTCATCGCAGCGATTCACGGAACAGCTCTGGGAGGTGGGCTCGAAATCTCCCTTGGCTGTCATTTCCGTATTGCGCTGGCCAGCGCAAAAGTGGGACTGCCGGAAGTAAAACTCGGGCTTCTGCCCGGTGCAGGCGGCACACAACGATTACCCCGCGTGGCGGGTGTTCAGGCGGCATTAGAGATGATTGTATCAGGCTCGCCGATTGCCGCGGCTAAGGCCCAGTCCATGGGAATCATAGATGAAGTAGTTGGTGGCGATTTGAAAGCAGCAGCTCTGGCTTTCGCCCAGAAAATAATCGATGAAAAACGTCCCATCCGCAAAGTCAGCACGCTTGCGGCAAAAGTTGACAATCCTGCTATTTTTGACGAATACGCTAAAAGCATTGCCAGAAAACAGCGTGGTTTTCTCGCTCCTTTCCAGTGCATCAAGGCCATAGAAGCCGCAACTAAATTATCCTTCAGCGAAGGAATGAAGCGAGAGCGGGAAATATTCTTGGAATTGCAAGCTTCTTTGCAATCTAAAGCTCAGCGGCATGTTTTTTTCGCCGAACGTGAAGTCATCCGTATTCCTGGATTATCTGATGACTACCCGACCCGCGAGATCAGATCAGTAGGCGTTGTGGGTGCGGGAACCATGGGTGGCGGAATCGCCATGTGCTTTGTTAACGCCGGCATCCCGGTTGTGCTTCTGGAAGTCAAACAGGAATTTTTGGATAGAGGCCTTGGTATTATCAGTAAAAACTATGCCAACACAGTAGCCAAGGGCTCTGTCAAGCAGGAAGTGATGGATCACCGCATGGCGCTCATCAAATCTACTCTGTCCTATGAAGACTTAAGGGATGTTGATCTGGTCATTGAAGCTGTATTTGAAGATATGGCTGTGAAGAAAGAAGTTTTCGCCAAGCTCGAAGCCGTATGTAAACCGGGCGCAATACTCGCTTCCAATACATCTTACCTCAATATTGACGAAATAGCCGCCACAACCAAAAGACAGCAGGATGTAATGGGCATGCATTTCTTCAGTCCGGCCAATGTAATGAAGCTTCTGGAAAACGTGCGCGGCGCGAAAACCGCTCCCGAAGTCTATGCAACTGCAATGAAGATCGGCAAAAAGATCGGCAAAGTTCCCGTTCTGGTAGGCGTATGCGATGGCTTTGTCGGCAACCGGATGTTAGCTAAGCGCAACCGCGAGTGCGGCTTCATGCTTGAAGAGGGGGCACTCCCCCAACAGATCGATAAGGTGATTTACGATTTCGGTTTTCCGATGGGGCCGTATGCTATGGCAGATATGGCTGGGTTGGATATCGGCTGGCGCAACCGTAAAGCCAAGTTTGATCAGCTCACTTCGAGAGAAAAAGCGAACACTATTCTTGATAAAATCTGCGGGATGGGACGCTATGGACAGAAAACCGGAGCCGGATTTTACAAATATGACGATAAGCGCAAAGCTACTCCCGATCCGCTGATTGACGAACTGATCGTTAAGCACTCTCATGAAGTCGGTATCAAAAGACGCGCGATTACTGGTCAGGAAATACTGGAGCGGGCTATTTATTCGATGGTCAATGAAGGAGCAAAAATTCTGGAGGAAGGGATAGCTGCACGTCCTCTGGATATTGATGTTGTCTGGATTTACGGTTACGGATTCCCTATATATCTGGGCGGTCCCATGTTCTACGCTGACCAGGTGGGATTAAAAAAGATTTACGAAGCTATTTTGAAATATAAGGACATGGTCGGCGCAGGGTATTGGACACCTTCACCTCTTCTGGCCAAACTGGCTAAAGAAGGAAAAGGATTTTATTCCAAATAGTCCGCGGTAAAAGCTCGCTGCTTTTTCCATTACGTTCTGTGATAAAGACCACTTTTCATCCCAAGTGGCAAATCTCTTTCAGTCGGTAATCTGCACTCGTCAGCGTATAATGATTTCAAGGGCTTCTAGGGGAAGCCCGCAATTTCTCCGGATCGGCGATCTTGAAAAATTGGTAATAGGATTTTCTGTATAGTCCTTTCTGCTATACACAAATCATAAACCTCGATAAAGATACGATCCTTCAAATCCTAATCATTAATGTCCTTTCCAAAATAATAGTGATATACATAGGCAATTGAGATAGATTGGCACCGCCCGAAAGTTGGCGTCTCACAGAGAAAATAAACCGTAACCTGTAGCATCTGGAGAGACCGGTCTACTCAGTCCAGATAATATAAATGGAGGCAGTTGTTGTGAAAAAACGATATCTGTATATTTTGGTCATCTTGTCCATTATTGCTGAACTATCGGTAACAGCTATAAGCACAGCCGCCGATGAAAGCGGTGAATCTTTAATCTTCTGCTGGCATCTGCCTCTTTTTGGAGATGGCTCGGGTGGGCTTGAATGGATTGCTCATGATTTGAAACAGAAATAATCAAAAGACCGCGGAATTTCAACCTTAAGTATGGTACGGTGGTGGAGGCGGGTCAAACTTGTATTGCCTAAGGAGAGAGCTCTAACTCAAGTGTGGCAGATATTTCGGGAAGAGGTCAAAAAATGGTGCCCCCATTTTGGCAGTCATAAACGTTAGGAGAATGTTTCATGTTTCAAAATGTTCCGATGGCAGAGAAAGAATTGATTTATATGGGGCTGAAAAAATTAATTTCTGCAAATACCGGGCAGGGTTTTCGTAACGGAGATCAGGGACATCCCCTCTATGTCTTGGGCAGCAAGGGTAAATTGCCTGAAGATGATCCTGATTTGCCCGGGAAACATGTGCTATTCAAGATGCTGAGAGAACTGAGCGACGATTTTAAAGCTAAAGGTCACACAAGTGACGCATGGTGGTATGACTTTTCGTCATGGGGGAATTTCTGTAAATTTGCACTGGAAAGCTTCAGGAAATGTGAGGGCAAGAGATCTGGTGTGTGAGTAAGATCAACATTAGCAGATACAAAGTCGCACGTAGTGTTGTCGCAGCAGTTCGCCGAATGCGAGATGAAACATGCTACTCCTTTACGGCCTATTCCCATCGCATGCAACTTACGGTTATCTTACTGAAGCCTTGCTTTTTCTATTAAAAAAAATCATTAAGAAGGAATAAAATCTTCCTGCCTGACAAGCCTCAGGCGGATGGCATCGACAGGGCAGATTCGTGAACAGACCCCGCACCCGATGCATGAGTCCACGTCTACCTCTGCTAAGTGTGATGTATCCACACATATGGCGTCCATGGGACAATCATCCACGCAAATGCCACACCCAGTGCAGGCGCTTCCTTCAACAACTGCCTGATAACGACTGGGAAGTATCATGCCCTTGCTTTCGGCTTTCTTCATAAAAGGCAAGCCTATACAGCAACAATCACAACAATTGCAGATCACCGTCCCTATGCCGGCTTTATTTTCTGTCAGATGAACGAGACCGGAATCCTCCGCCCTCCGGAGGATTGCTTTAGCTTCCTCGGAATCTATCTTTCGTCCCGTACCTCGTTTGATGGCGTAGTCTGCGCCCCTGTTAATCTGGAGACAGACATCAAGCGGTTTATCACATTTGCGCATAATCGTACGGCACGGGCAGTTTGTAACAGCAAGAGTAGATGCCTTCTCGACGATTCTGGCGGCGTCTTCATACGCAAGAATCTGACTTCTTGTTTCGATCTTTTCGTTGATTGGGACAACTCGGAAGAAAGGAGGTGCTTTCATGGCGGTCAACGCAGCCGGGACTTGCGGGTATTCCTCTTCCATATATTGCCGCCAGAGATCAATCAACACTGGTGGCGCTTCGACCCAGAGTGTAGAAGCGTCATGGAACTGTATTATATGTCTTGGCAGACGATAGATGGTTTTTCCTTCCTTGATGGTTTCAAAGACCAGACCCTTATGGAATAGAAGCCGGACCATGCTGCTGGTTGCTTCCGAATTTTTTCCCACGTGCTGAGAGAGTTCTTCTATAGTCGCCGGCAAGACATTAAGCAACTCAGCCTCCTCAGGAGAGCAAACGATCTTCCATATCTCCGGAACAATGCGGGATTGTTCCGTACCAACCTTCTTCGACAGTTCCTTATATATATCAATGTGTGACATAGGCTTCTCCTTCCCCTCAATTCATTTATGTACTGGATTTATTCTAAAGGTCTTTATTCTTTACATCAACTACTTTATCTAAAATTCTCCCTTCAGTTCTTTAGCGTTTTTCTCAATGTTGCTTCCTGAAACATTGATTTTACTCTTTTGGTCCAACATAAAGCCTTTCAAACGGTAAATCGATAATTTTTGTTGAAGTTTCGATACAAACTTAATAGACTTTTATCAAGCCATTAGGGTGCGAACAGAACCTTCCAGTTAAACTCAACATACGGTTGGCTAAGAAAGATTATGAAAAACTTAAGCCGCGTCATTTTCCGTGGATTTTCGTATTGCAGGCGTTCGTTGTCTGTGGGCATTATGCACTTCCGCAATGCAGTTTTACGTGCCGCGCTTTTGATGAAACGAATAAACGAAACAATATGCGACAGGCTAAGAAAATTATGGAAAAACTTGAGCCACGCCATTTCAAGTGGATATCCGTATTACAGGCATTCGTTACCTGTGCGCATTATGCACTGGAGCAATGTTGTTTTGCTCGTCATACTCTTGATGAGCGGTCTCAATATTTTCGACGCCCATCCGGCGCTCTACTGGGGCAAGTCTTCTTACAACGGCGTCCCCCCTGTATTGGAGTTACGGGGCAAAGAAAACGATGAAGGAGACATCTCCGGCGTCACCCGTATCTTAGGCCATGAATTCAATACAACCGGATTTCTCGGCGCCTCCAGAGACTCGGAGGGAGAATTAACTGAACGCAGCTTTCCCTCCTGGCTTACCATACCCGACCACCAATGGCTTTCCATGGCACGGCGCTGGCACTTTTTTATCGCCTGGCTGCTCGTGGTAAACGGCATCGCCTTTCTCACCTACTCCTTTGTGAGCAGGCATCTGCAGCGCGATCTTGTTCCCACGAAGCAGGATTGGCGTTCAATAGGCAGAACGATTATCGATCATCTGCTCTTTCGACATCCAAGAGGCGAGGTGGCCAGGCATTATAACGTACTTCAGAAATGTGCCTACTTGGGGGTGATCTTTTTCCTTCTCCCCCTGATGATCCTGATGAGACTGGGCATGTCGCCGGCGCTGGATGCCTTATTCCCCGGCTGGGTCGATATCTTTTTCGGCAGGCAATCCATAAGGACGATCCATTTCGTTGTCGCCTGGGCGCTGGTGCTGTTCGTAATGATCCACGTGTTCATGGTAACCGTCACCGGCTTCTGGAACAATCTTCGCTCAATGATTACGGGATATTATAGAATCAAATCTGAGGCGGCTCATGAGTAATGATAACAAGATCACCCGGCGTAGTCTCATGACACGCCTCTTGGCCGGTGCAGGCGTGATGGTGCTCAGCGGCTGCGAAAAACTTTCGGACACCTCCTGGTTTCCTAAGGTGCTTGGTCTTGGCGAAAAGGCTACGCACAAGATTCAAAGGCTGATCGTGCCACGCAAAGCGATGGCGCAGGAATTCACAGAAACCGATCTGTCACCGCAATTTCGCAGCAACGGGACATCGATGCCGGATAATCCCAAATACATGGCACTGGCGGCCGAAGGATTTACGCACTATCGTCTCGTGGTAGGCGGTCTGGTTGAACGGCCCATGACTTTTTCGCTTGCCGACATTCGAAAGTTTCCCAGTCGTACCCAGATAACTCGCCATGATTGCGTTGAGGGATGGAGCGCAATAGGTATGTGGAAGGGGGCACGCCTCAGTGCACTGCTCGAAGCGGTACATCTGAAGCCCAATGCCCGTTATATCGTTTTCCACTGCGCAGACCCGATGGAAGAAGACGGCAGCTCCCCATATTACGAGAGCATCGATCTGGAAGACGCTTTTCACCCTCAGACTATACTCGCCTATGAACTGAATGGCAAACCATTGCCAATCCCTAACGGCGCACCGTTGCGATTACGATTGGAGCGGCAGCTCGGCTACAAAATGGCGAAGTATGTCATGCGCCTTGAAATCGTCGAAGATTTTTCCAGAATAGCCAGGGGAAAAGGGGGATACTGGGAAGATCACGGATACGAGTGGTATGCCGGAATCTAAGTTCAAAGGAAAAGCCTTATTCGCAATTCTATTACGTTCTTGAACCGATCTAAACTGCTTAAAACGGGTTAAGTCTCGACCAGATTCACGACCGAACTCACTTCCTGTAACGCCGTTTTTTCAATTTCGTCACTCAATACGGTATTTCAATCAGTAATATTCTGAAAAATCGCAGAACTATAACTCAAAATGTGTTACAAGCTCTAAAAACAGGTCAGAATAGCAATGCAAAAACATTTAAGAATAATCCATTGTGTCATGTGTATCTTGACTATATTTTTGTCTTTAGGGTGTACCGGTTCGCTTTTTAAAAATTATGGTAGGATAACACTTGACACTAATGTGACAAATGCTTTTGAAAAATATCATGTCAACCCCAACTACAATTATTATATCAGTGGATCAGATGTCTATCCCGATGCTATTATAGGTTTGGATAATGCCTTAACACTTGAGCCTGACCTGTGGAAGCCAGTTGAGATGACGCCCAAGAAACTCTGTGAGCTTGTTCAAGATATGCAGTTCAAAGTGAAGGATTTGAGCTTGAACCTAGTTCTGTATGGATTTGCCATGTTCGATGACAAAGGCAAACAGATCGGCGTCTGGTATTCCATCCTTGAAGCCAAAACATCACTCAGTATGAAAGACGACCATACGGTTATAATCATTACGCCTGACATTGACACTTATCTGAACTACGAAGGAGGAGATAGCCATGGATCATCTGTTCACAAAAAACGCTCGACGCAGCAGTGGCCGGTTAGTGGACATTGTTGATCGTTGAGTTCAGCGGTCATGCAGTGGAAATTTATGCTATATTTCTTTCAGCAATCTTCAGGGAATCACTTTATAAAAATATTTAGTTGGTAGGTGAATGAAGCAGTGAACCTCCGTAATTGACTTCCTGAATTCAATTATCTGGCGATTTTAACGGTCCTCAATCCTTTCAAGTTATAATCCGTGGTCATTATTCCATTGACATACAAGACCGATCTTCTTACATTCCCTCCCATGAGAAGCAATGTCTCATCAAAAAAAGGAGACACTCTATGGATACCATCTGGAACATTGGTATCACTTCGACCATCTTCTTCCAGAACTTAGGCAGTTGGCTGAAGGCGCCCATGGAAGTCTTCTCCTTCTTCGGGACAGAAAATTTTTTCTACTGCTCCTACCAGCGCTCTACTGGTGCATGGAAGCCGGCATCGGCGTACGGGTTGGCATTATCCTCCTTTTGAGCGCTTCGGTCAACGATGCACTCAAAATGACCTTCCATGGTCCGCGTCCGTACTGGTATAGTAATGATGTGATCGTTTATGCCAGCGAGCCTTCCTTCGGCGTACCCTCCGGCCATGCCCAGATTGCATTTGGCGTGTGGGGAATGCTGGCGACCAGCATCCGTAAGTGGTGGGGATGGTTGATCGCAATTCTAGTTATTCTGCTTATTGGCATCTCGCGCCTGTACATGGGTGTACACTTTCCGCACGATATAATTCTCGGCTGGTTGATAGGAGCATTATTACTGTGGCTCGCACTGCGTTTCTGGAAACCGGTCACTGAGTGGCTAGAAAAGATGAGCTTGGGGCAACAAATCCTGGTGTCTTTCCTTGGGTCGCTGGTGCTCATTCTATTTTCCCTTATACCTTTCCTCTTGCTGAAAATCACGAATTGGCAAGTGCCACAAGCCTGGACAGAATATGCAAAAGCTGCCGTATCATTGAGCGTCACTTTCACCTCCGCTGGAATGCTGTTCGGACTGTTGGCCGGTCAGGCCTGGTCCAATCACCATGGTGGGTTTGATGCTAGTGGGCAACTTTGGAAGCGCGTCTCCCGTTATTTACTGGGATTGTTCGGGGGGATGGCTTTCTACCTCGGGCTGAAGGTTCTATTTGGATTGATTGTCCCTAATGCAGAAACTGTCCTTCCTCATATTTTGCGCTACGTTCGCTATGTTCTAGTCGGGGCATGGGTCTCTGCCGGTGCGCCATGGATTTTTGTCAAACTGAAGTTAGCTAAGAAAGCAACCTAAAACATGCACGGTATCAGCAGTTCGATTATCCTTAAGGAGAAATATTCCTGTTCTTACTGAAGTCAAGCATAAGGTAAATTTGATGGGGCTACATTCCTTCAATCGGAAATCAACGACAACTTACTTTGTCGGAACCATTTACACGACAAGAACCGGGTATTCATGCCTCTTGGCGGCAAGCGGTTTCGAAAATTGGAAGTTCAGACCGGTTCGCTGGTGGGCGATTCGCGATGATCTTGATAAAAAGTTGGACGTTTCTTGAAAGTATGCTAGAAAAAAGACACTGAGAAAATCCCCCTGTAACTGTGACGGGTTTGTTTTTTATTGCCGTTAATATCCATATAACCGCTGAACCAATACGGGTATCTTTGCTGTTCACTTGATGTGTGAGCCGATCTTTACTTAAAACAGCTTTTTTCTTAAATGTATTTCTTAAAGATTTTTAAAAAAAGAAGAGGAGGAGATGGGGAAAGATGAAAATTGAGATGAACAGCTTGGATGTCAAGCAAACCCATGATCTGTTGACGGGTTCCATCGCACCGCTGCCGATTGCCTTGATTTCTACGGTGGGCGAGGATGGAGTTTATAATGCCGCACCTTATAGTCTTGTTATCCCAATAAGCTGGAAACCGCCGCTCGTCTGCGTTAGCATCGGATCAAAAAAAGGTGGGAAAAAGGATACACTGATGAACATCCAGTTCTCCAAGGATTTTGTCATCAACATCATGGGAGATGATACGATCAAACCCACCATTAAGACAGCAGGGAACTATCCCAGCAACGTGGATGAAATTGAAAAGGTGGGACTTACGGCAATTGATGCTGAAAAAGTAAGGGCTCCCCTGATCAAAGAAGCCCGGGTCAGCATCGAGTGCAGGCTTTCTCAAGAAATGGTATTGGGAGAAGGAGAAAACATCAGATGGCTTATTTTCGGGGAAGTTATCCTGGTGCATTTAAAAGATGGGATCTGGACTTCCGGGAAGATAGATCCTGCTACCTTAAGAGCGGTCGGTCGGATGGGTGACGGAATCTATTGCCGCTCAACAGATACTTTTACCCTGTTGACGTAAAAAAATCTCAATAAATCTCGAAGAAGGGAGTGAGTTTATGCGTGGTAATCCTCAGTCCTGTTCCAAACCGAAAATCATTGATAAGTAGACGAATGAAACAGGCGACCTCTGTAACTCACTTTCTGAAGTCTTGTTTTTGGCCATTTTTTTCAGAACGTAGCATACGAATGGTAATCAGCAATATAAGGTAAATTACGGGATGGAATTTTCTTTTTGACTGTACATGAAGATGAGAGTATTATTTTTCATTCCTATCTGGCTCTAATTAATCTCACAACCTAACATCTAACCTTTTGGAGAGTGGTATGAGAACGAACTTCCGAAAGGTGTAAATAGGAAACCTCCGAGGTGATAGCAATGTCCTTTTTGGGGCCATCCTGTATTTTTTGCAATACCTAAAGCGAGCTTTCATCAACAAAAAATAAAGGAGGATACTTGAAATGGCGAAATTAAGCAAAGATCGACTGATTTTTGGAGTGTTCTTGATTATTGTAATAGCACTGGCAGAGATCATTTTAGGGCAATTAAAATTTCCAGCCTGGCCGGCCTTTATGGTCATGATATTTTTCTTTGAAGTGCATATGGACATCAAGAAGGCCGCCAATATTCTGGTGGGATGTTTATTCGGCATCGCAAATTTAATACTTATCAAGATCTTCCTGGGAGCTGCGGCCTCTTCTCTTGGATTGGAACTGGCGACGTTGGTGTATGTGATCGTCTTTGTGTACCTGATTGTAGCCTTGGGGGAATTAGTACCCGTGATTTTTAATAACTACGCATTCATGTCCTTCTTAGTAGCAGCCGTAGCCGCTAAAACCCCGGCACCCAATGTATTCGTCTGGATGGGTGTGGAAGTCGTAGTTGGAGCAATATTCATTGCCGCCATATTGGGCATTATGAAGATAATGGGCTTCTTGGCGGCGAAAAAGGCATCTTAAAAAACAGATCGAGACGGCACGGATAATGGCCGGGGCCACACCATTAGGATTATCTGAGGTTATAGGTATATTCTTTTGTCATTTCATATCTCGAGATATAGATATGCCGCAAGAAGGTGGGCAATAAAGCATGACGTAAACCGACTCGCTAGCAAAAATTTACTGATATAGTGAACGCGTTGGCTGGTGCCGTAACTGGGTATCAGGGACGTGCAGAGCCAATAAAAACAAACAACACGACGGATTCAATCAAGAAAAATTGAGGATTGGAATAATCCGGTGGCCCCACGCGTGGCCATTATCAACCACCCCGATATTAGGCGCTCCCTGCTCTGGCTGATGGCATATGTGGAGGGCATGCATGGCGATTGCCTATTTTTTCGCATACTGCACCGATATGGAGTGCATTGCCGCGAGTGAAAATGATCGGGAGAAAATGCAAGGATTTGTTGAATTCCTGATACCGATTATCAAGGACTACTGTTCTGATAAGGCTGCTGAAATATGCACGATAGATATATTCGGCGGCTACGGTTATTGCAGGGAATGTGCTATGGGGCAGTATTTGAGGGGTTACAAGATCGCCACCATCTACGAGGGCACTTACTACATCCAATCTCTCGATCTTTTTGGCAGAAAGCTGGGACAGAATAAAGGCCGTGATTTAATCAATCTCTTCAGGGAAAATGCAGGTAACATCAAAAAAATTAACTCATGTGATGAGCAGAGGCCTGATGCTGTCCGTCTGGAAGACACCCTTGCAGCCGTGAGTAATCTCACGAAGTTATTCGCCTAGTGGGGAAGGAGTTTAGATTGCATCATCCCCGTATTGAATGCGAAACCTTTCCTGATGATAACGGGTGATCTTGTAATCAAGTGGAAACTGCTACAGGCCACGGATATTCAGCAGGAAAGGTTGGTTTTCCTTTATAATAAGGCAGGGTATGATAATACAAATGGCCATAGAGCCTGGCCTGACATAATCCCAAGAAGTATTTTTTATCAGGTGCCGATTGCTGCGACAAATTATTTTTGACGCTGGTGTTCTTTCCGCAGTAGAGTCAATATGCAAATACCTTATATTGGCAGATAAGACACCAATCGAAATGATACAGGAATTACTTTTCACCCGATCTTAATATTCTGAGAAACAGTACTTCATTATAGAACGTCGGTCTATCGGAAATGGTATAATCATTTTTAAGCCGGACGAAAATTTTATCAAACATCAAAATTCAAAGGAGGAATGTTATGAAGGGAAAGATTTACAAGCCTGGAGAGAGCTACGAGTATCCTTTAATCGTAAAGAAAATTCTGGCCACGGGTATCATTTACGGTCAGAACCAGGAAATCGTCTATAGAGATAAGGTCCGGTATCGTTATGAAGACATGTATGAGCGGGTTCAGAGACTGGCTAACGGACTCAGCGCTCTGGGGGTTGGCCAGGGCGATGTCGTCGGCATATTGGATTTTGACAGTCACCGCTACCTGGAATGCTTTTTTGCAATTCCCATGATGGGGGCAATCATGCATACCCTCAATTACCGTCTCTCTCCGGCGCAACTGATCTATACAATCAATCATGCCGAAGATTCCGTCATCCTCGTCAATAAGGATTTCCTTCCGCTTCTGGAGGCGATCCAGAGTCACCTCAAGACTGTAAGAAAAATCATTCTGATGGCGGATGACGGGAAGAAGACGGAAACAAAAGCAAAGATCGATATCGAATACGAGGAAATGCTGCACGGGACGCCTGCATCCTATGATTTTCCCGATCTAGATGAAGACACACGGGCGACGATTTTCTACACCACAGGAACCACAGGCGATCCCAAAGGGGTCTATTTCACCCATCGCCAGCTTGTTCTGCATACTTTAGCAATGGGTGCCTGTGGCAGCTACGAGACGATCGGACGGTTAAGATCAAATGACGTCTATATGCCTCTCACGCCGATGTTTCATGTCCACGCCTGGGGCGTTCCCTATCTGGCCACCATGCTAGGGGTGAAACAGGTTTATCCGGGGCGTTATGAACCGGAGGTTCTATTGAAACTCATTCTCGGCGAGAAAGTCACCTTCTCTCACTGCATTCCTACGATTATACATATGCTTGTTACAAATCCTATTGCGAAAAAACTGGATCTTTCGAAATGGAAAGTTGTCATCGGTGGTGCGGCCCTACCCAAAGCATTGGCGAAGGCCGCCATGGAACTCGGGATACAGATTTATTCCGCTTACGGGATGTCTGAGACCTGTCCATTCATCTCAGGAGCCGTTCTTAAAAGCACAATGTTGAATTTAGATGAAGACACAAAACTCGACATCTATATAAAGACCGGCCTTCCAGCGCCCTTGGTGGAGGTGCAGGTCGTCGATGCCGGCGGAAAGCCCCAGCCCAACGATGGAAAGACTACGGGAGAACTGGTGATGAGGGCTCCGTGGCTGACACAATCCTATTATAAGGACCATGAAAAAACGAAAGACCTATGGAGGGATGGCTGGCTCCACAGTGGTGATGTAGCATACATTGACGATCAGGGATATATTCAGATCACGGACCGCCTGAAAGACGTCATCAAGACCGGGGGAGAATGGGTTTCTTCCATCGACTTGGAGAATCTAGTGAGCATGCATCCTAAGGTTTCCGAAACGGCTGTGATCGGTGTGCCGGACCCGAAGTGGGGGGAAAGACCACTGGTGGTCCTCATTTTGAAAGCGGAATTCAAAGGCAAGGTGACCGGCGAGGATATGAAAGAATACCTGACGAAGATGTCAAACGAAGGAAAACTCCCTAAATACGGCATTCCCGATCGATACGAGTTTGTCGATGCCATTCCTCGGACCAGTGTGGGGAAGATTAATAAAGTGGAGTTAAGGAAGACCTATGCAAAGTAAAGGACAGTTCAAGTTTACTTGGAGTATCTTTTCATTTTTAACAATGCCGGAAACAGCGGAAAATATGAATATAAAGAAGATTATGGTTACAGGTTCAGGTTGCATGGACTCAGGGATTGCACAGGTGATGGCAGCTGCGGGAGATATGGGGAAAGAAGACAGAAACCATGGATGCATTGGGTGCCGTATGACGATGATTTAGATGAAAAGGGGATGAAACGTGACGGCAGATGACATTAGGCGTGTATTGATTCTGGGCGGTGGTACAATGGGGCAGCAGATCGCCATTTATTTTGCCGTCCATGGATGTGACATCGTGATTTACGATATTGAGGGCCGGATACTGGAGAAAGCCCTGTTGGGCATCCGCAAGATAGCGGGAAACCTGATCAAATTACAGCAACTAACACAAGAGACCGCCGATGCGGCCATCGGCAGGATTTCAACGACAACGACTGCTGAAAAAGCGGCCAAGGATGTGGATCTGGTAAGTGAATCCGTGCCCGAAGATCCCCAGCTGAAGGGCAAGGTCTTTTCCCTCTTTCATACCTTGTGCCCGCCCCGCACGATCTTCACGACAAACACGTCCATGCTGTTTCCCTCCATGTTCGCTTTGGCCACCGGCAGACCGGAGAAATTCCTTGCCCTTCACTTCCACGATCTCCGCACCAACATTGTCGTGGATATCATGCCCCATGCGGGGACGGATCCGGCAGTGGTGCAGATTGTCGAGGAGTTTTCGAAAAGAATGGGTCTGATTACTATCCGGCTGAACAAAGAGAATAGCGGATATGTCTTTAATGCCATGCTGGATGCGCTCATGCTTTCGGCGCAAGCGCTTGTGGCAAACGAGGTGACCTCTGTTGAAAATGTGGACCGGGCCTGGATGGGCGTAACACACATGCCGATAGGACCCTTCGGGATCATGGACAGCATCGGACTGGATACGGTGTGGAAGATCACGGATTACTGGGCAAAAGAGACGAAGAACGAACAGCAGCAAAAAAATGCTGATCTTTTAAAAAAGATGATCGACCAGGGGCATCTCGGTCTGAAGTCCGGTAAAGGATTTTACAACTATCCCGGACCTCGGTATCGGCAGCCGGGGTTCGTTGCCGGATTGTAGCGTTTCAAAGGAAAGCGGACAGATTAAAGGATAAGACAAGAGACGGTTTTAGGTTATAATGGCAGAATTCTAAATTAACATGTGGTACATCTTCTGGGGGCAGGTTAGGATGCACACTGGGTGGAAAAGATAAAAGATTATTCGGGAAGAGTCACCCTAAAATTGAAGTGTCAACTTCAAACTATTGAAAGGTAATCCATGAGGCTCAAAATACCCTACTACGCCCAGAGTTCCGAATTTAGCTGTGGTCCCGCTTGTGTGCTGATGGTTTTCAAATTCTTTAACACCCGCACTAGGCTGAATCGCACCCTGGAGTTTGAGGTATGGCGTCAATGCAACATGATCGGAGTAAGAGGCGCAGACCCTTTCGGGATGAGTGTCCCGTTGTTAGATGCTGGCTATGAGGTCCATCTGTTAACGCAACGCAGGAGTATGATAGACCCTGATTTGTGGAGGAGCAGGATGCAGGAACATAGGTTGACCAAAGAAGACGAGGATTTAGCTGTTTTCGGTATTGCCGAGAACAAGAAGCGCGCCCTGGGTCGTGGCTTGACTGTGGTGTACAACCGATTGACGGTCGACCGGGTCGCTAAGTCCTTCTATGAGGGGTTCGTCCCGATAGCATTGGTACACATGGGAGTGGTACACCAGATGGACATACCTCATTGGGTAGTAGTTACGGATGTCAGGGATAATCATGTAACCTTCAATGACCCCTATCCTCCCAAAGGGGGAAAGAACATTTGCGTGAGCCGAGAGGAATTCCAGCAGATGCTTGGTAATGTTGGAACCAGGATCGGTCTGAGCCCATCGGTCATCTTTATCAGAAACTGCAACCAGTGAAGGGACCGGACTTTGCAAATACAAAGAGGTAAACCCGGGCCTTTAAGATTTTATCGTAAGGCAGAAAGACTTTAGCATCTCGACAGGATGATAGGATTTTTTCGATTGGGCCAGGGTGGCAAGGCCCATATCGCTCTCTTTGTTCATAAACACATATCCATGGAAGAGTTCCTTAGCGCACTCATTGTCCAGAAACTGGTAAAGACCTTTGATGTAAGGGTAGGCCTTTTCAAAATTGAGGACGCCCATATCTTGCGTTAAATGGGACATGATGGCAAAGGCGCAGATCTCACCGTCTATCCGGATACATAACCCTCGCCAATCCATTTCTTCTATGGTATGGAGCGCCTCAATGACCGCCAACTTCTCACAGGTCATATTTTTCTCCTGCTCTTTGTCACATTCCTGCAGATCACACCATTTTTCAAGAAAGTCTAGACACTGGGGGACATCTTTTTTTGTGATCATTCCCGTGGCCACCCGCTTGTCATGAACATATACACGTGTAAACTGGTGAATCAGATTCCGCTTTTTTGCGTATCGATTTCCCCTGAGTTCGACAAGGTCCTGGGTGAGATAGAGATAGTCCTCATACTCTTTCTGTTCAGCGATATCGAAATAAGGATCGAGGGCGCTGTCTCCCACCTCTTGCAGATAATCCCCAGGAACGAAACAGACCCGCCCGCATCCCGTCGCCATGACCAGTTCTTTTAAGGCAACGGGTGTGGGCCGACCATGGTCACCAACGGGCAGAATCATGTATCCTTTGTCGTCATTGTCCCTGCTGTTCTTGATCACGACAATCACCTCGCCATGGATAATCTCGTAATTAGATTCGAAGCAGCTGCCGTTCCAAGAAATGATCGAAGGCAGGGAATAAGTGCTTAGGCGGTGCGGCTGACGTTCAAAGAAGCGTTTCAGCAACGGATAGTCTTTTATGGATAGTGGCTTCATCACTTATAATCAATCTTTAGCAGCATCGGCACAGAAAAGGGCATTTCCTTAAATCCTATTTTTCGATAGAAGGAATGGGTGTGATTTTCAGCGATCAAACCGATCCACTGCATGTTGTCACTATAGAGACGCCCCACAATTTTTTCGATAATCTTTGTTCCTATCCCCTGGCGTCGCAATCGGGGGAAAACAATCACATCGTGAATATAGGCGTCATTCACACGATCGCTGATTGCCCGACCCATCCCCACAATCTTGTTTCCGTCTCTGACGGTCAGAAAGCAGTGACTCCCCGAAACGATGCGACGAATGAGCTCGTGATTTCCATTATCCCGCTCATCCCACCAATCCGCTTCTCGGTACAAGACCGTTATTTGCCCGATTTCCTCAGGATTGGGGTCGGTTATGAACTGATATTTATGTGATATCATGTTGATAATAGTCGATATACATCTTTCAGACAGCAAATAGCATATAGTTGATAATGAGACCCAGGATGAACCCGGAAAAGTTGAACAACGTGATTCCGCCCAGGATGGATAAAGAGATCATGAGGGGATGCATCTGTGCGTCCTGCCTCAGGAGAAGAGGCCGCAGGAGATTATCGATCATGCTGATCACTCGGGCGCCGAATGCCACAACGATCATCCTTTTCAAAAGTGCATGGTCTGGATGTGTGGCTACAACGTTGAAGCGCCATGATGAACTAGGCATTAATCCACCCGCCTTTTTATAAAGAACTATCAAACATGGAAAAATAAATCAAGGTTAACGTTGAAGTTACCGATCCCGTATTTAATGGTTATACGTTTATGATTATAAAACTGATTGAAAGTGTGCATCTTGTTCTATAAATGGACAATGAAGGTTGAGGGAAGACACAGAGTCCTTCTTAATCCGGAAAGTATGCTTAGCTTATTAAGCATGTTTCATCCCGTATTCATTGAATTGTCAAGGAAACCATGCCTCACGCTTTGAAGATGACGGTGAGAGACGGCACATTTCATGTTTCCATTAATCGATCTTACGCAGCACGGCTTGAAAGTGCAAAGTTTTGACAGTTTATTTTCTGCACCTGCAGAATCTAGCTACCTTGCTGTACTACGCAGTCAGCATGAATCCTGAAAAGTTGATGATTTCAAATGGTAAACAGTATTTATTTCATTGACACACAAGATCCCTCTTCATATACTCCCGTCGTGAAAAACCAATAACTTTCAAAGGCTGGTTGTTGACCCGGACGGCGCCATTGTCAGTAAAAAAATCATCAATAAACCCACCGTGACTGTGACCGTATTCGCCTTTGATCTGGATCAGGAATTGAGCGAACATATGGCGCCTTTTGACGTCTCGGTCTTTGTGTTGGATGGCCGAGACGGAGATTACCATATTCAGAAAGACCCATGATTTGAAGGAAGGGGAGATAATTGTCGTGACCAGTGGAGAACCGCACGCATTAAAGGCGATAAAGAGATTCAAGGTGATGTTGGTGGTGATAGAGATCCCGTAAAGAAAGTCAGATCATTTTTCTCTTATACAATTTACACTTAATGAAAATGAGCATGTGGAAATATGCAGCAGTTTCGGCCGCCCATCGATGGAGTACTTTAATTGGCAGACAGCAGCAAGGATGCGACTAAACAAAAAATGAACACCCTCGGCATCATGGGCGGCACTTTCGATCCCATTCATGTCGGTCATCTAAAGGTTGCGGAGGTTGTGAGATCAAAACTAGCTTTAGACAGGGTTATTTTTGTTCCCGCCTACTGTCCTCCCCACAAATCGATAAGTGACATCACGCCGGTTAAACACCGGTTTGCCATGGTCAGCGAGGCGATTGCGGGGAATCCACGATTTGAAGCGTCGAAAATCGAGTTAGGACATCAGTGTCCCGTGTATGTCGGCGACACAATCCGGGCATTCAAAGAGATAGAGGGCGAGAATGTGAACATTTACTTCATAACGGGTTTGGATGCCATATTGATTATTATCAACTGGCACCGAGCAAGAACCTATCCAAACCTCTGTCAGTTTGTCGCCGTCACAAGACCAGGGTATGACGAAGGCGAGATCGAAAGCAAAATTCCCGATGATTTCCGCCCTTATATCACCATCCTTGAAGAGCCGTCATTGTCTATCTCTTCCACAGAGATTCGTCACAGAGTAAAGACCGGCCAGTCCATAGAGGACATGGTTCCGAAGGTGGTCATGGATTACATTTACCGACATGGCTTGTATATCTAAAATTATATGACCGACTTTCGCTTAGGTGCTAAGAGAAAAAAGATTATATTTATGGACGTACCCAGACTTGAATAAAAACATGGTGATGTGGATGAAAAGAGAAGAATTGGTAGACCATTTTCGTATTTTTCTCAAGGATTCCAGTCGGAAGCAAATGCATTATTCGGGGCTATTTTCTACATGATTATGAAAGTTGCAATTGTAAGGCAATACGGAGAAGACATTGTTCCTGTCCTCGAACGATGCGGAATAGAAATCTCGGACAAATCCCCCGATGCCGTCACAGCATACGGAGGGGATGGTACGTTTTTGTTGTCTGAGCGAGAGTTCCCTGGCCTGCCGGAATTTCCTCTCCGGGGCAGCAGGACTGCGCCGCTTTGTGCTACGCATAACCTTAGGAACCTCGTAGAATGTTTTGCTTCCGCAAAACTTGAAAAAAGCGAGCTGATCAAGATTAACGAATTTTCAGGGGAAAAATTACCGCACTGAATGATGTTTTTATTCACAACTATAACAGAACACGGCAATACGGTGCAGTGTGTGTATTGATGACGAACTATATCTGAAGGAGGACGCCAATGACGGCATCGGGGTTGCCACTCCTCACGGCAGCACCGCATATTTCAGAAGCATTACTAATTGTATTTTCAGGTCCGGGATTGGTCTTGCATTCAGCAATTCAAGGGATCATTCAAGTCATATTGTCGTATCTGAATATTCTGTCATAGGAATAAAGGTTACACGCGGTCCGGTCGTAGTAGTTAACGACAACTCAAACGAAATAGACCGCCTCGAAACGGGTGAAGAGGTGTAAGTGAGAAAGTCCGAAGAAAACCTTGTCGTTTACGGTTTGAAGGATTTCATGTGCCCGGTCATGCGGGACATTGAAACATATGTAGATATAGACTGGAGCGGATATTTCTGCGTGAATGTTTTCTGAGTCATTATGCAACTTGCCTGGTTTATTTCATTGGTCCAGGGATGTCCAGTAACTCTATGTGGACTGTGTGTTGGCGGCTGCATATTTCACGTTCTCCGCTGCTTCAAGGGGATTGGGGACGTGCCGGATTGAATCTGCAATGCATATCCGTTACCGTAAGATCCTTGATGACAACAGAGTGTACGTGGATTGCGAATAGTAGCGCCCATTATTTTTGGTTATCCGACCAGTATGCCGCCTGCTTCTGAAAGACAAGCGACCGATATTCTGAATATTATATGAAGGAAGAAAGTATCGCAGGTGAATATGGCTAAGAGCATCAGTGATAGAATTCCCTCCAGAGAGGAATGTGATGAACTTATGGTGCGACATTCCATGCGACCAAACATCGTTGAGCATTCCATTCAGGTGATGCACGTCTCCCTGGCTATAACAGACAATCTAAAAAACGGTATTGCAGTGAACAGGGACCTGGTTATCGCCGCAGCACTCCTGCATGACATCACCAAGACAAGATCTCTTGTAACAAACGAACGACACGATATATCCGGTGGAGAGCTTCTACGAGAAATGGGATTTACAAGCACAGCTGAGATTGTGGAGCAGCATATTGTCTTTAATAATTTAAATCTGCAGGGAAGGCTTGAGGAGCGGGAAATAATATACTATGCCGACAAGAGGGTGACGCACGACAAGATAGTAACCATCGAGGAGAGGGTGCATTATCTGATGCAACGATATGGAAATACGGAGGAGATAAGAAGCCGAATACTCCAAAACAAAAACTTGATGTTTGTTGTTGAAAGCAAGATTGCCAGTTTTATGAAAATTGACATAAATCGCGCTATTGGGGAAATAAGAGCCGGGCGAGAGCAACCGGTGATGAGTAACGAGAAAAAGTAATATCAAAAAAAATAGCCAGAGGACTTGTGTCCGAAGTAATCTCATCTGAAGTCATCGTCAATTTCCTTGACAGGAAGGGTAGTATCAGCAAGCATGAATTTATGGAAGAAATGAAATGGTTCAGGCGTCAATGGTGAAAGCCGATAAATGAAATTCTTAATGAGCATAGCTCTCTGAGCAGTTTTGTTAAGTAACGCAATTTGCCTGAATGATTTTTTGGGTTATGGCCTCATTGGCTTTGTCGTTGTAATCGTTGCGAACCACAGTTACTTATAACTTCATGACTCATTGACAAATTCCTGAAAGCGTTAAATCTGGCCTTATCGCTCGGTGCCGCACTTGCCTGTCCCGACAAAAAGGTAATAAATATTGGAGCCGACGGAAGCACAAAGTATACCATTCAGGCGCTGTGGCCTCAGGTTCGTGAAAAAACAGATGTCATCACGGTTATCTGTTCGAACCGTAAATGCTTTATAATCTAACTCGAATGTCCGATGACCGGCTGTAATTCCTTGGGAGCTTAAGCCAGAGTGCTGATGAATCTAGCTAACTCGGCATTGGAATGGGTCGCTTTGAGTCAAGGCATGGGGTGCCCGCAATTTCTGTTACGACCGCAGAAGAATTAACCAGAGAATTCGAAGCTCCCCTGAAGGATTCAGGACTGCATTTGATTGGAGTAGTACTGGAACAATAGGAGATAAGTGGAGCAGAACCGAATCGGAGGCAGTTATGGAATGCTCTTAATCATCTATCTCTATAATAAATCATAATTCGAGGATGGTTAATGGTCACTAAAGGTTTTGATTTAGATGGAATCAAATAAAAAAAATTTGAAAATAATATCTGCATTCATCGTAATCTTAGGCGTTCTTATAGCCTCCGACTGCAGCGACAACAAAATAAGCAGACCTTGGGGAATTCCAGATGAAACAATCCATTCCATTGTAAAATCGGAATTAAGATGCGATGGAATCGATATTATCGTTGAGAAAATCGGGGCTCCTCAAACCGTATGCGATCAACTAGGAGGCTGTAATGATTATGCTGACATTCAGGTAGCTATAGAAGGAGTCTGCGAGGATAAGAATATTAAGGGGTCATATGTTTTTAGATTCTATAGGGGCGAATTGGGTAATTACAAGGGAAAGATGATAAAGGATAGTATGTGGAACTAAAATAAAAAGGTGACAAGGATCATTCCGTACAATTACAGGAAATGCTGCGGAATCACAAAATAGAGCTCATAGTGCGGGGTATTTCTCAGCAAGCAAGAGAGACGAAGGAATTAAAGATGACAGCCAAAGGTAAAAATGCTCCACCGCAGATCCCTGCATAATAGAAGGACGCATCAACAAATGACAAATGGCAAGCGCCTACCACTTACACAGAGACTCCGAAACGCAATAAATATAGCCTGTAGAATTCATCTGAATCAGGCCAGAAAAGCCGATGAATGCCATAAGTCATCCTTTTTCAGTAGCATGGATTCTGAGTTCTTATACTGATGATGAAGACACAGTTATAGCCGGATTGCCTCATGACATCCTGGAAGATGTCCCGGGTTATCATTACAATGACCTTCAAGAGGACTTTGGAACTGAGGTAGCCGATATTATCAGAGAATTTAGCGAGGACAAAAATCCCAAAGCAGCAAGTGATGACGCAGCGACATGGGTGTATAGGAAAGAAAAATATCTCGAGGGTTTACAACGTCACTGCGAGAAGGCATTGATGGTCTATGCGGCAGATAAAACACATAACTTTCAGGCCATGATTCAAACTAATACATTTTCGGTTTTAATAATTTTGCGTTTGCCCATCGCCCTGGGTTCCCTGTACTAAGATAAGGGATTAGCGTATAGGTATTCCACATTTGATGGCATCTCTCATTCAGATTTTATCCTCAATGGTCACCTGTTTGCCTTCCTTATTCCCAGCTGATCTTGAGCCATAATGAATTTGCAGATGTTCGCCGATCCCTCGACCATGGCATAAGTAGGTGCATCGCGAAAATAGCGGGCCACCGGATACTCGTTGGAATAGCCGTATGCCCCCAAGATTCGCATTGCAAACTGCGAGCACTTGTAGGCCAGTTCGCCGGCCAGGTATTTGGAAGCGGCCACTTCCAAGTTGTTGCCCAGGTTGCCTTGGTCCTTCTGCCATGCCGCCTTGTAAACCATCAACCTTGCCGCCTCGATCTCGGCTACCATCTGCCCGATCATGTCCTGGTTCATCTGGAAGGCGCCGATCGGGTTACCGAACTGCTCTCGCTCCATGGCGTATTTCGTCACGCAATCAAGGCAGGCCTGAGCCAGCCCGATGCCTCCCGCAGCCGCGGAAAGCCTGGTCTGCGCCAGGGAACTAAAAACGATCTTCGCGCCGTCGCCGGGTTTCCCCAAGATGCTTCCCTTCGGCACCTTGGTGTCTTCTAGGATGATTTCACCGGTCGGTGAAGACCTTGATCCCAGCTTGTCCAGGTCGGTAACGGTGATGCCGTTGAAATTCTTGAGCTCAACGACGAAGGCTGACAGGAGCTTCTTGCCGCCAATTTCGGTGTAGGCATAAAAGATGGTCAGATCGCCCAATGTGGCATTCGATATCCAAGTCTTGGTGCCATTGATGAGCCAATGATCTTCTTTGTCTTCTGCAAATGACCTGATCGCCATCACGTCCGACCCGGCCTGCGGTTCGGTGATCGCAAACGATCCCAACAATTCAGCACTGACGAGCTTTTGCACGTATTTCTTCCTGAGATCTTCCGTGCCGTAACGGTAAATAGTGTAGGCGCAGCCCAGTTCCTGCATGTTGACCTGCACCCGCAGCGAACTCGATGCACGGGCAATCTCCTCCGTGATGATCATTGCTGCGAGCCAGCCCATGTTGCTCCCGCCGTATTCCTCTGGAATGACGGTTCCGAAGAAACCAAGCTCACCCATTGTTCTAACCACTTCCTTGTAGGGAAAATAGTGGTTCGAGTCCCATTCATCTGCATAAGGGGCTATCCTCTCGACGGCAAAACTGCGCACCGTTTCCTGAAGCATTTTCAATTCTGCTGACAATTCAAAATTCATATGTTTCTCTTCGCTTCTTTTTCTTTTCTGCCGTGATTTCTTACAGCGATGAATAAGGCAGCTTTATTCAACAGCATTTGGTGACCGGCTTAAGATGATTTGTTTTCATCACGACATTAGTCGCTCTCTTATTGGCGGGAGCATGCAATTGACTGATACAGTCGCTACGATACGGCCTCGGTTTGCGTCTGTTTGCTCCTACGGGGGAAAATCATGCTTGCCAGCACTAATACTACAAGACTCACAATAAGACCCGGGTACAGGGGATCGAGTCCCTTGGGATAAAGCACGTGCCAAACCAGATTGGCCAATGGTCCCAGGAATGCCGACAAGATGCCCGCCATAGGGGAGACAAGGCGCGGGAAGAACATTGCGCCCAGCAGGGGAAAGAGAATCGTGCAGCCTCTCAGTCCCATGGACAGGAAGCTCCATCCGAGGATCAGGGACTTAATGTTTCCGGTAACAAAGAACACGCATAGAATGCAGACCAAAAATATGAGCAGGCGCTGAACGAAAAGGATTTCCTTGTCGTCCGCAAGCTTTCGGAAAAACCGTTTGTAAATATCCTTCGTGACCATCGTTGAAACCCCTAGGGCAAGCCCGGCCCAGGTGCCGATTACTGCGACCAGCATTGTCGCAAGGACAACGCCCCCCGCCCAAGGCGGCAGAAATTTCATTATAAAGACCGGCAGGACTTCAATCGAAGGAGTGGCTGGAAAATACGCTCTCATGTAAAGTCCCACCAGGATACCCCCGATACCGATGGGCGGAATCAGGAATGCGGATATCATTGCACCGCGGCGGGAGGTTTGGGCATCTTTCCCGGAATAGATAGCCTGAATATAGGTCTGGGTAGAAATGACACCAACGATCAACGAAAAGCCGGCAGCGGCGTCGAGATTGAAACTCCGGCCGAAAAGGGAGAACCAGGGAAAATAAGAAAACTTCTCTGCGAGACCCGTATAGCCGCCCACCATATTATAGGCGATTATACCGCAGACGATCGTGGCGAGATAGAGCAATCCGAGTTTCGCGACCCCTACCAGGCCAGTGCCCCACACTCCGCCATAGAAAACATATCCCAGGACAAGCAATATTGCTATTATGGTCGCAGTGAGCGGGTTAATATTGAACATGGAGGTCAAGAGTGCAACTGAGGCAAGTCCTTGACTAACGATGCTCAAAAAAATGCCTATCGAAGAAAAAATACTGGAAACGGGGCCGATATTACTGCCGTAAGTTACCACTAAGTACTGGGGTACTGTTTCCAGGCGGCTGTCATGGAGCGGCTTGGCGAGACCCAGTCCCAGCACGGCACAGGCTATACCGGCACCGAGTGTAAACCACCAGGCGCATGCACCGAATTGAAAAGCCAGCTGAGCCGTGCCGATTGTCGATGCACCACCGACCAACGTGCCCATGATTGTTCCGGCAACAACAGCAGCACTTGCTTTGCGCCCACCGACGGTGAAGTCTGCGGCGGTTTTTACTTTCCTTCCGGCATAGATCCCCACCAGTGTAATGGCGATGAGGGTTGCCACAATTCCTATAATGTGACCGGCGCTAAGTGACAGCATTAATTTCTTACCTCCTCTTCTGATAATCTTAAATCCCGCTTACTCTTCCAGGTCCAGTAAAAGCGGCCAAAAATTTGCCGGCGCGGCATGTTCCTGAAAAAAGATGATGTCAGCGGTAGCTGGCCATCAGTTGCCGCTATCGGGACATAATGGCCTCCTATCAAAGAATCAGCTTATGAGGGTCGACCTCTTCCCTCAGAATTTTTAATTCGTTCTCTGTAGGCGGTGTTGCCTCGGTAGCCTGGGAGATATCCACCTCGAATTCCATGTTTTCGAGGATCTTCTGCGGGGTAGTGCCGGGGTAATAATGGGCCAGATACATTTCCTTCGACACGTCATCGAAGCGCATCAATCCGAGATTTGTTATTACGGCAGTTGGCCCGCCAGGCATCAGCCCTGCTTTTTCTCTGGCTCCGGGTCCGTCGAGGTATCCGGGGCTGGTTAGGTAATCAACCTTCTTGGGGAATTTTCTCTTCTCGTGCTGCATGAAGATCAAGTAGCGCGGGACGAAGGAAGCTACGTCGCAGGCGCCACCGCTGCCGGAAAATCTTGCGATCGGCCTGAAGTAGTCCCCGATCGCCGTCGAATTCAGGTTTCCGTATTTGTCGATCTGCGCTGCACCGAGTATCCCGATTACCCGGTCTCCTGTGATACGGTTCTGCATCGTGGCGAAGGCCTCGAGAAGACCCCCGTTTGATGCCGCTGAGTACATGACACGCGGGTCCGCAACAGACATGGGGATTTCCTCAAGCTCCGAGTCGATCGCGCCCGTCTCAAAGAATATGATACTGTTGGGCGCCGTAATGTACTTTGCTGCCATAGCAGCAACTAACGAAATACCGGTTCCGCAAAAGACTATATCGCCGTCGCAGATTTCCCTTGCTGCCATTATCGTCATCATTTCTCTCAATGTGTAGTTCATGGCTTCATCTCCTGATCCTGCTACTTTCTGTCAAGCCCGGTTGCATACCCGGTCCTTGGGTCTGCCTTAATCTTCTCCAACTGAACTTTCCCAACCAGTGCCAGAAGACCCTGATGGTTCTTGACACCGAAAATGAACTTGTCAAGGTATTCGCGATAGAGCTTGTCGTTCTTCGCGAAAACGCTGTGCTGGCTAAGATAATGGGGATCATAGTCGTAATAGCGGTAGCAGGCGGTCGGATAGGCCCCAAAAGGAATGGGTACGACGGCCGATACATGGATAAAAGGAATCTGGTTGTATTCTGGCTCCGCACGCAACTCCTTCGATTCGACGAGCTCCTCGCAGGTCACGATGACGTTCCGGGCCGCCTTTGCCTGGTCCACGTCAGCGTAGGTGAGTCCCATGATCCGGCACGTTCCGAACTTGTCAGCTTTCTGCACGTGGATGATCGTGACATCGGGATTGATTGCTGGTACCAGGATGACCTTAGATGCGTTGCCCCAGTTGCCGAACGGATTGTCAAGAACAATCAGCTTGTCATCCGGAATTTTGGGATCTTTTTCGCGCATTTCCTTTGAAAAGCCCCATTTGTTGACGATATCCGTACCAAAGGACGATTTGGTGGTGATAAAGGGAACACCCATCGCACCAGCATGAAAGCGCAGCGCCATCTGGTAGTTGGTATAATCTTCAAACTGGATCCCACCCCTCTGTATCGCCGTCTTGAACCGGATGCAGGTGGGGGCTGATTTCGCGTTACCTCCATAGGCAATTTCCAGCTTTGATATGCATCCCCCGCCCACGAGCTCATCTACACCGGTTCCGTTGGAATGGGCATAGCAATGAAGGCCTTTGATTCTCTGGCGTATGATTTCATAAACAGCGGCCATGGGGTTGCGGCTGACAGTAAATCCGCCGATGGATATATGGCAGTCGTCCCTGATATAGGCCCTGATCGCCTCATCCAGGGCCATCACTTTTCCTTGATCAGCACTCATTGATAACTCCTTGCAGAAAATCATCAGGCTGTCCTGCGGCATACAGCACTATGCCCAGGGAATTGTATGTTTCCCCCGCCAAGGGGCTGAGGCAAGGGCTTCTCGATATCTGTCTGAAACATTGCATTAAGTTGTCGATTCATAAAAGCAACATTTCAGGAAGCTAACAGCGACGAAAGTTTATACCGTCTATCGGAACATATGTCAATAATGTTATATATTACGATAGTGGTATTATCTGGTTTGGAAATTGATGATATCTCTTGATTTCCTGAAGCCAGACGAAATAACAAGAGGGCGGATTTTATTCCGCCTTTAGAAGATAAGGTCCTTCTATTTCTATCTCGCATATCCCTGAATTTGAGAGCTTTCCTGAGCTGCTCAACGGCTTTCTAACAGTCTGCGATGGCTTCTGCCCTGTTACCGCCAAAATCGTCAGGTGCCGCTCTCATGCAAGCCATAACATCCTCAATGGCATTCATGGCTTCTGATCGGGATGGCATACAGTGTTCAGTGCTAGAAAAATGTCGATGAGATCTCCCTATCTCTTTTCCCAATCCTGTCATTTATACCTTGGCCTTTTTCTTATCAAGGGCGGCATTAAATTTTTCCGCGTTTATTACAAATCTCTCATGAGTCGCCTCGGATATCCTTTCGACGTCGTCGTATGCTTCCATTGAAAAAGTGAGTTTGCGTCCTTCCATCTTTTTCAGTTTCCCTCTGACGGTGACTGTCATTCCCGCGGGAGTGGCCGCCGTGTGGGTCATATTCATGCTGATACCAACGCTCTGCTCATTGGGCCAGTCAAGATGAGGGTTAAGGGCCTTGATACAGGAAAATTCAAAGAGCGCCAAAAGAAAACCTGTCGCGAAAACTTTGGGCATGATATTCCCCTCACTGAATTCCGGATAAATAAATGGGACAGTCTTGTTTTCCGGAACCTTGTACTTGAACTCCACAGTCAGTCCGGGCTGCAAGGAATCTTTCATAGCAAACCTCCGATGAGTAAATTTAATGGCATCGTCCGCAATAAAGCGAAATTTTCCCAATAAGTCAAACACAAAAAAATAACCTCTCCATGGCCGTCATGTGATAATCTGAAGTGGCAAAGGGCGACCGGAAATGCTATTGAAACAGAAGTGCGCCGGATTACCAATGAGGAACTCTATGGACGATCACACTGCCTTGAGTCAACTTGAAGGACTGGCATATATGCTCGGCATTCCTGTACGCTATGAAAAAATCGCGGAGGAAGAGGTAGCGAATGCGGGCGGTCTCTGCAGATTAAAGGGAGAATGCGTCATAATTGTTAACTCAAAAGCGGCCGTGAAAGATAAGATCCAGACCCTGACGAAGGCCCTGCGGAATTTTGACCTCCATGATATCTACGTGCGGCCCGCCGTAAGAGAGTTATTGGAAAGATAGATATTCACCTGTTTTATTTTGTAGAAACAGATGATATAGCCCTGATGCATTAACACATCTCCTGTCATCCATTCTTATTTTCAAATTTAGTCCATAATTAATCTGTTGCACGGTGATCTGTTAATAATCCTGCAAGGCGCTGCGCACAGCATCTGTCCCTTACTCCGTTAAGGAATTTAGAATCGAAAAATCAGACAATGACCAATGGATGTTTGCAGAATCTTATCATAGGATGAAAAAAAGGCGGTATTCAAGCTTCTGGACTTTTCTTTGAAATGAGGAAGCAAATGGTAGCGCCCGCTGTAGCGGAGTTTCAGGTAAAGAGGTAAAATATTGACTGACGATATGCCCGATATACTGCTTGTAGACGACGACAGATACAGTGTGGAGTTTATACTCGAGGCCCTCGCGAAGCATGACCTCAGCAGCAAGCTTAAGGTCTTCAGAGACGGCGGCGAAGTTCTGAATTATCTCTTTTCGGCCAGGGGGAGCAACCATCGTGATTCATATGAACTGCCCAAGGTAATTGTCCTGGACCTGAGACTGCCCAAAGTTAGCGGGTTTGAGGTCCTGCGGAAGATCAGGTCCACCGAGGAAACGAAGATGATACCAGTCGTAGTTTTTACGTCATCAACCGATGACAGGGACAGGGTGGAGAGCTACAGGCTGGGAGCAAACAGCTACATAGTAAAGCCTTTTGAGTATGAGGACTTCGTCAACACAGCCGCTGAAATAGGCCTGTACTGGACGTTGCAGAATATGCCACCCTGATGAAAATGGACAATAATAATGCCCCTGCCGTTTATCTCACTCGCAGTTTAAAGCCTTTCCTTGACCTGAGCGAACCTGGGCCCAATTCCTATTTTATAATCCATCTCCTCTGCCGGGTATGGCTTTAGGATGGAGAGCAGCGTGGCCTTGTCTTCCATCTTATCGCTGATCCAGACCTGCTCTTGTTTCTTTGGCACAATTACGGGCATGCGGTCATGAATGGGCGCTATCAGTTTATTTGCTGCCGTCGTGATGATTGCGCAGGATTTAATCTCTGTTTTATCCTGTGATGTCCACGTTTCATACAGACCGGCAAGACCGAAAGGCTCTTTCGATTTCATGTGGAAATATAGCGGGATCTTCTTTGTGCCTTCTTTCTTCCACTCGTAAAAACCGTCTGCAACGATGAGGCATCGTCTTTTCGAAAAAGCGCTCCTGAAGCTCGGTTTTGCATCGATGGTCTCGGCTCTTGCATTGATAAGTCTATGCCCCATGGAAGGATCTTTGGCCCATAACGGGATGAGTCCCCAGAGAAAAGACGCCAGCGAGTTCCGGCCCTCCCGGTGGATAACGGCGGGGATATACTGGCCCGGAGTTACATTCCAGTTCGGCTTGAAATCATAAGAGCTGTCACGAACTGCGAATTCTTCCACGATAGCTGCCGCATCGGAAACCAAGGCAAACCTGCCGCACATATTCAACTTCTCCAAATAGGAAGACTATAACAAATAACAATTTCAATGGATATGCAAATTTTCCTTGACAATAGAACGATTGTTCTATATACGGGAACTGTGGAGAAAAAGAGAAACGTCAGAACAGTCGAACGCGCAATCCAGTCCTTCTAACGCGGAGAGAGGAGAATGCCCACATATAAAGAGATGCTCGACCTCCTCGGAGTCTGGTCGAAGAGCGTCGTTTACTATAGGATGGAGAAGCTTTGCGTCCAGGGCGCCCTTGCGAGAGATGCAAAGAGATCCCTCATGCCCATGAGGGTGGCTCCCGGTATTCACGTGGCCGGAGCCGTAGCTGCCGGTTATCCGTCACCTGCCGAGGAAGAGCTTCGGGACATTATCTCCATCGATGAGTATCTCATTACACGGCCGGAATCTTCCTTTCTTGTCAAAGTGAGCGGGGACTCGATGACCGGTGCCGGCATCATGGACGGCGACATGGTAATTGTGGAGAAGGGAAGGGAACCGAAGAATGGGGATATCGTTCTTGCGCAAGTGGATGGAGAATGGACCATGAAGTATTTTGTAAGAAAGAAAAAAGAAATTGTTCTTGAGGCGGCAAACCCGAAATACCCGACCATCAGGCCGAAGAATGAACTGCGGCTCGGTGGCATCATCACGGCCGTCATAAGAAAGTATCACCTTTAGCAGGGACTAATCAGAATGAACGCAAACAGGAATTATAGAAGACAGACAAATGCAGACTTACTTGCATGGGTGCGGCGGATGGGAAAGGCAAGATCCGTTTTATCGTCTGCAGGACTCATAAGGCGGTTCAGATGCTTCGTAACGGAAACCAACTGGGATCAGAATCTTTGCGGATTGGAGAAATGGATAGACCTCTTTTCCTGGACTGTTATCGCGTCTTCACTCCTCTTTTTTATCCCTGTTACGCTGTCTGTATTCGGGAAGTGAGAGAGGCAAGGTCTCTTCGGTGCTCCTCAGATGCGGCGATCATAACGAATGGAGATTGGTGCATCATAGTTTATCGTGACTGATGATATGTATACCTCTTTCGGTCAGGTGCTGTATTGCTTTCTTGATATTGTTTGCGGGGAGATCAATTCCTCTTGTTGCATCGATAATAAAATATGCATCGAAGCCGACGTTCCTGGCATCTATGGTGCTGAAATAAACACAGTGATCAGTGGCAAGGCCGCAGAGATAAAGCTTCTCTATCTTTAATCCTTACAAATAATAATGGAGGCCTGTCACGGTTTTTTTATCGTTTTCAAAAAAGGCGGAATAAGAATTTATCTGTGGGTTGCTCCCCTTCAGGATTATCGGGTCAACGTACTGCGTATCGAGGTCCTTGTGGAATTTCGCACCCCCCGTGCCTGGTATGCAGTGCACAGGCCAGAACACCTGTTCTATCTCCTTAAGCTGGATGGCTTCATATTCTCTCAGTATATGCCGCACGGCAAAGGATATATAATTTTCCGAATGCCAGTCCTGGGTGGCGACCACCTTGTCGAAGCGTGCAGAGATCATGTTGATGGCGGGGATTATTGCATCTCCGCCCGGTACGGCGAGAGCCCACCTGGGCAAAAATCGTTCTTCACGCCGGAAATGAGAAGCGCTTTTTTCGGCATGCCCCATAACCCCCCTACCATCGGCCTTCCACCGGTGCAGCGCAGAACTCACATTTCCCTTCCTTTACGTGGGATTCCTTGACGGTAAAATAGGTTCGCTTTGCAAGGAGGGCTTGACAGTTATAGCAGTATGTATCCGATTCTTCATTGACATTCCCCATGTAGACGTAACGGAGCCCGTGCTTTTCTCCTATTGCCTTTGCCTTTCTGAGAACTCCCAGAGAGGTGGGTTCATGGGCATCGAACTGGTAATCCGGATGAAACCTGCTGATGTGCCAGGGGATCTCTTTTCCGGTTTCAGCAATGAAGGCGGCAATGGCATTGAGCTCCTCCTCCGAATCGTTCTCACCTGGGATAATAAGCGTTGTAACCTCAAGCCAGATGCCAAGTTTTTTCATGAGTCTTATGGAGTCGAGGACAGGCTGGAGACCTCCGGAGCATACCTTCTTATAGAAATCATCCCGGAAACTTTTCAAATCGCAATTGGCGGCGTCGAGGACGGGATGGATTGTTTCCAGAGCCTCTTTGGTCATGAAGCCGTTGGTGACAAAGATATTATACAAGGCGGCCTTTTTTGCGAGTTTGGAGATGTCATAGGCATATTCAAAAAAAATTGTCGGCTCCGTGTATGTATAGGATATGGATTTGCAGCCGTTTTCGAGAGCCCCTCTTACTATATCCTCCGGCTTCGTTTCATAGCCTGCGAAATCGCCTTTCTTTATGGAAAGCTGTGATATCTGCCAGTTCTGGCAGAAGCCGCACCTGAAATTGCAGCCTATGGTCGCAATGGAGAAGGATCGTGATCCAGGGAGAAAATGATAAAGCGGCTTTTTCTCGATGGGATCTATATGGGAGGCGATGATATTGCCGTAAGCATAAGTATAGAGCTTCCCTTGCTCATGCTGACGTACCCCGCAGAAACCGAATTTGCCTTCGGAAATCTTACAGTGATGGTTGCAGAGAAAGCAGTGAAGAATACCCTCTTTATATTCTTCATAGAACATTGCTTCTTTTTTCATGTTCAACTTCCTGACTTTTTCAGGTTTCCGAAAACTTTCTTAGAGATGTCCTAATCTCTTTGTGGCGCCCAAGACGGGCGTGGGCGCTTGATAGTAAGTTTGTTTTCGCGGATTAACTATAGAAAATAATGTTCTTCTCTGTCAAGAATAAAGGTCGTGGACGTGGGTTTCGGTCCCTCAAATTCGTGGCAGGGGAAGTCTCTTACATGAGTTTTTACCTACCATTAAGCTACCATTTAACAGTCATTGCCTTCTGCCGTTAACTAAACTACCTTCTTAAATATAAGAATATTCCATTCTTTTCGTGCAAAAGAACATGCTTCGAAATACTTGGTTTTTTGCAGGACGGGGATCATGAATCATCTCATCGGGATGCGTTACCGAAAAGGTCTCAAGGGGAGCCCAGTGTCACTGCCTGCTCGTCGAGGCAGGAGGGGTATCTGGATAGGAAAGGGCTGATCAGTGAAGTTGCAGAGGATGATGATCCTGTCTCTTCGGCCTTATTCAAATTCTGAACTAAATAAAAAAACATTAGGGAGGTAGTCATGAGCAAGAAAGTCATTGAGTTATTGAACGCCGCCAGATCAAGAGAGCTTACCGCTATTACTCAGTACATGGCCCAGCACTACGAGTTGGAAGACAAGGATTTTGGCAAGATCGCCAAAAAGATGAAAGAGATTGCCATCCAGGAAATGAAGCATGCCGAAGCCCTGGCGGAAAGGATTCTATTCTTAAAGGGGGTACCCACTACAAAGCCGGATTCGGAAGTAGAGAAAGGCCAGGAGATTGAAGCCATGCTGGCCAAGAACATTAAGCTGGAAAGCTCCGCCGTCAAGATGTACAACGAAGCCGCGCTTGTGTGTGCCGCTGAGAAAGATCAAATCTCCAAACAGCTATTCGAGAAGCTTCTAGGTGAAGAAGAGGAGCACCTCAACTTCTTCGAGAATACCGAAGACCACGTGGAAAAGCTCGGTGCGGCTTTCGTGGTGACTTTGGCTGATTAGTCCTGAAGCATCATCGGCTTTTTTGTAATAAAATATTAAAGCTCTCCGCAGGTTACTGCGGAGAGCTTCAATTCTTAAGGAACAGCATAAGTCGGCATTTTCTCGCTACCGAATTCATGGATAATATTCCCTGCATGAATCCATGGAGTATGTCCGGTTGCCCCCCTCTATACTTAAGTAGAGAAAAGGGGCAGAGGGTTCTTTTGTCCGCCTCCCCCTTTCATAAATGGGTGTGAGCCGCAAACGAAATCTATTTTCCTATCACAGGGAGGGATTCATGGAATTTAATGTGGTCATCGGCGGGGAGGCGGGGCAGGGCCTTTTCTCCGTCGAAATCGAGCTAACGGAAATCCTGTCACGGCTCAACTATTATTTTTTCGCCACCAAGAACTATATGTCCAGGATACGAGGCGGCCACAACTTCCACATGATCCGCATTTCCGAGGCGCCAGTCCATGCCTTAAGCGGCCGGAAATGGGATATGGTGATCGCCCTCGACGAAGAAACAGACAATCTGCACAGGCTGAACCTCAGCGACGACGGCATCTATCTTTCGCGGGGATTGATAAAAGAGATCGAAAAGGAAGCCCGGGAAAAGTTCCAAGATGCCAAGTACGCAAATACGATGCTCGTCGGCTGCGTGCTTGCCGTGATCGGTGTGAGCCCCGGCATAACGACAGAAGGTGTTCAAGACGAAATGGCAAAACACTTAAGGACGGGTTTCGATTACGCCCTCCGCTCCGGCATTGCAGGGAAATATCTTCTGCAGCCTATGGCTGGTGATCATTGCAAATTCGACGGGAATCAGGCCATAGCCTTAGGGGCGATCCTGGGTGGCTGCCAGTTCATGGCCGGGTATCCCATGACGCCGGCCACATCCATCATGCACTATTTTTCCACGGCTGCACTTACGATGCCCGTCCATTTTGAACAGGCCGAAGACGAGATCTCCGCCATCAATATGGCCTTAGGTGCATCGTACGCGGGTGTGCGATCAATGGTGGCAACTTCGGGCGGCGGCTTCTGCTTGATGCAGGAAGGGGTTTCGCTGTCAGGTATGTCGGAGACGCCTGTTGTCATAGTCCTTGGCCAGCGTCCCGGCCCGGCCACAGGGCTTCCCACGCGGACCGAACAGGGGGAACTCAACCTTGTCCTTCATGCAGGCCACGGGGAATTTCCCCGGATTATTTTTGCACCGGGTTCAATCGACGAAGCCATCGCCCTTGCCCGAAAGAGCTTCGCACTGGCCGATCGCTACCAGATCCCCGTTTTTATCCTGACGGATCAGTACTTTGCCGACTCCATCCAGATCATGCATGATGAAATACCGAAGGAATGCCTGAGCCGTGAGTACCCAGTATTCGACGCTACCTACAAGAGATACGCGCTTACTGAAGACGGCATCTCCCCATTAACCTGTCCCGGCCTTTCCGATGCCAGGGTCAGGCTTGATTCCGATGAGCATGACGAGGAAGGAAAAATCACGGAAGACTTAGACCTGAGGGCCCGTATGGTGGACAAGCGCTTGAAGAAATTCGCAATGATTGCGAGTGATTTTATGCCGCCAACATTTTACGGTGACAGGAACGCTGCCTCCGTAATCGTCTGCTGGGGTTCCAATAAGCTTATCGTGAAGGAGGCCCTGGAAAAGATCAAAGAGGACGGGAAGAGCGCCGCTGCGCTGCATTTCGCGCAAGTATATCCCCTGACGGCGGCAATGGTTGCGCCTTACGGCTTGGAAGCGAAAAGACTCATCTGTGTGGAAAATAACGCGAGGGGCCAGTTCGCAGGGCTTCTGAAACGTGAATTGGGGCTTAATGTTGCCCACCCCATGCTGAAATACAATGGTGAGTGTTTCACGGTTTTAGAGCTCTATAGTGGATTGAAAAGATTGTTAACGTGAGGAATGACGGTGCTGAAAAGAACAGATATGGCATGGTGCCCCGGCTGCGGTGATTTCCTCATCCGGGACGTTCTGGAAAAAGCCCTCCAGGAGCTTTACATCCCCATGAAAGATATCGTTTTCACATCGGGGATCGGGCAGGCCGCTAAGATGCCCCATTATCTGGACGTCAATTACTTTAACGGCCTCCATGGCAGGGCTCTACCCCTTGCCGTGGGGATTAAGCTCGCCAGACCAGACCTTACCGTTATCGCCTACTCCGGCGACGGCTGCAATTACGGCGAAGGAGGGAATCACTTCATCCATACGATCAGAAGACGGCTGGATATTACGATACTGACATCGAATAACCAGGTATACGGCCTGACCAAAGGGCAGAGTTCCCCTACGACAGACCTTTCCATAAAAAATGACCTATCTCCCCAGGGGAATGAGAACATTCCCTTAAACCCCATAGCACTGGCTATCACCATGGGAGCACCGTTCGTAGCACGCTGCTACGCTTCCGATAGAGAACACATGAAAGATATTATTAAAGAGGCCATCCCTTTCAAAGGGACAGCACTTGTGGATATCCTCCAACCATGCGTCACCTTCAACAAGACAAATACCTATCAATGGTTCAAGGAGAGGGTGTTCAAGATCGAGAAGCCCATAGAGGATCGTTATGAGGCTTTGAAGATGGCGGAACTCTGGGGAGACAGGATTCCGATCGGCGTTATATACAGAAACGATAAGGCCGTGTGCCGGGAGATTAAAAAAATCTTCCGCGAGAGGATAAGGGAAGAGCATATTGAAAACCAGCTTGACATGCGGTGCGTCATGATGAGATGACCTTGCATCGCGACGCTGGCCATAATAGTAGTTTATACCTGTCAATAGACCTTCAATTAATCACTATTGTCTTTATCCGGCATGTAACATTAGCTTATGACGCGCAGCATAAGCACGGAGAAATATTGAAAGCCTCAGAAGGATGATGGGGATTGCCGCGCGATATGCACCTTGCACGGACATGGTGCCCCTCTTTCAGAAGGACCAATTCCTTTCAAAAGGAGAATACATAGTGAATAAGGCAGGAACAGACCAGGCATGGCAGCAGATACAGGCCAAGGTGGAGGAACTGCTTCATCAATCCATTGCGGGGAATCCATTCTATAGGATAGAACACAGACCCGGTGATGTAGTCAATTTGTTAGAGATGTCCCAGGAGTTTAGAAAAGAGCACAAGGAGAGAAATCCCTAACGGAAAGCACCAGAAGAAAATAGCGCCGCACTTAAATTAGCAGTTGATTGTATTTGAAAAAAAAGTTAGGAGAGACCCTGGCAAGAACAAGATTCTGTGCACAACTGTGTTCTTTTTTTGCGCTACGTGTGAAGGAGTGACCTATTTTTGTGGATAATGCAGATATCCTGATCGTTGAAGATAATCGTCATGATGCCGAGTTGATACTGGAAGCCCTCCAAGGACTGGATATTGGAAATAAGGTTCGTGCCATACACGATGGCGTGGAAGCTTTAGATTATTTTTTTGGTTCCGAAGGCTCTCTGAAGAAAGCGGATGTCCATTTGCCCAAACTGCTCCTCCTCGATTTGAAATTGCCCAAGGTGAGCGGCCTGGAGATTCTGAAATGCGTCAAGTCTGATAAACGGACGATGCACATCCCCACCGTCATATTTACATCATCGAACGAGTCGCACGACAGGAGCGAAAGCTACAAACTCGGCGCAAACAGCTATGTTGTAAAACCCATGGACGCTGATATATTCTCCCGTTATGTTCACGATATCGGAGAATATTGGCTTTCGATGAACACAACAATCCATGACGGTGGTCCGATCCGGGCCCGATAAAAAGAATTTGTGTATGCGCCTCAATAAAGAGGAGTTCCTCTTAATCATGCTTGATCAGGAATGAATGGCAGCCGGTGAGCATGACGCCATAATAGTAGGTAAATACTACCAACAAGCTACCAATAAATACCTATTGTCTTTAATCCTCCAATGACATTAATCATAAGAGAATTTATATAAAAGATTTAAGTCCTTGCGCCACCAAGATCAGACTCAAATTGAACACCAGGAAATGAGATAAATCGCCTTAAGAAGAAGGGAGCGCATCATGAAGGTTCTCATCGTTTACTATTCTATGTATGGCCATATTCACCGCATGGCGGAGGCCGTGGCGGAAGGCGCAAGGGGGGTTAAAGGGACTGATGTTTCCATGTATCGTGTTCCGGAAACTCTCACAGAAGAAGTCTTGGGAAAGATGGGCGCCTTGGAGGCGCAAAGAGCTTTTGCCCACGTCCCCGTTTGTACGGTGAATGAACTCTCCACTGCGGATGCTATCATCTTCGGAACGCCTACGCGCTTCGGCAATATGTGCGGGCAGATGCGGCAGTTCCTCGATGCGACGGGCGGCCTCTGGGCAAAAGGGGCCCTTGTCGGCAAGGTCGGGAGCGTATTTACAAGCAGCGCCACTCAGCACGGAGGGCAGGAATCTACAATACTCACTTTTCTTACGTACATTCTTCACCAGGGCATGGTCATAGTCGGCCTCCCGTACTCCTTTGGAGGGCAGATGCGCATCGACGAAATCACCGGTGGTTCTCCCTACGGGGCTTCCACGATTGCGGGAACGCAGGGCGAGCGCATGCCCAGCGAAAATGAATTAAACGCGGCCCGGTTCCAAGGCAGGCATGTGGCTGAGATAACGGCCAAACTGACATGCAAGGGCTAACATAGAAACTTGAGGGTGAGCCCGACCGGCCAAGACACGACATGGCCTATTACGATAAACGCTTCGGCGTTTTTCAGAGTCTTCATAGTGCTGATGATTTCGAGGGGACCGGCGTTGGCTTGGCAACCGTCCAGCGTATCATACACGGGCATGGCGGCGGGGTATGGGCGGAAGGGAAGGTGGATCAAGAGGCCTGCTTTTATTTCGTACTAAACATGAAGGAGTGACTTTTTTCATGGGTGATATTGATATTCTTCTCGTCGAAGATAATCCTCATGATGCTGAAATGATACTGGATACTCTCAGCCGGCAAGACATCTCTAACAGGGTTTTTGCCATAAGCGATGGCGCGGAAGCCCTCGGATATTTGTTCGGGCCCGAGGGTTGTCTTGCGAAAGCAGAGATTCATCTTCCCAAGGTGATTTTCCTCGATTTGAAACTTCCCAAGGTCAGCGGTCTGGAGATTCTGAAACGCATCAAGTCCGATGAACGGTCAAGGCAAATCCCCGTTGTCGTATTTACTTCTTCCGATGAAGTGCGGGACAGGATTGAAAGCTATGGGCGTGGGGCGAACAGCTATGTTGTTAAGCCTATGCAAGCTGCGGCGTTCTCGCGTTTTGTTGCCGAGATCGGAGCATACTGGGTATCGATGAATATGACGCCCTATGCGGATGCATAAGCATGTGGCGAATGTTGCCGGCCGATTACAGGAGATGTACTGCATGAGTGTTGTGATTCAGCTCAACTACCGAAAGATATTCTATTGATGTCGAAGAGTTTGGAGGCTTAGACCATGTCCGAAAAATTGAACGTATTAATCCTTGAAGATGTTCCTACGGACGCGGAGTTGATGATAGAGGAGCTTGCGGATGCGGGCATGATTTTTGTTTCGAAGCGTGTCGCCACAAAGTCGTCCTTTGTCAATGGGATTGCGGATTT
>Ga0326728_10002939_pt1 | contig 55062 bp, 58 predicted proteins | sample MB3enrmetagenome_FD_207602 | JGI IMG/M metagenome (GOLD analysis project Ga0326728, IMG submission 207602) | Lab enriched peat soil microbial communities from McLean, Ithaca, NY, United States - MB31MN | ecosystem: Environmental > Terrestrial > Soil > Wetlands > Peat | place: USA: New York... | reverse complement strand
TGGCCGTCATGCATTCCGTCAGTCGGGGAGTGGCTCAGCCTGGTAGAGCACCTGGTTCGGGACCAGGGGGTCGGAGGTTCAAATCCTCTCTCCCCGACCAATTTTTCTCTCGCCTATTCAGTCGGTTACGCAGCTTTTGCGGCTTCCGATTGATCCTCTTTTTTCGGTACATTCGGTACAACCGAGGGTAATTCGAAGCCGAATCCGCTTTTTCCCGCCCACGTTTTTCGAAACGGAACGTCCTCTCTGATCTTGTCGTAGAGGTCGCTCATATCTTTTCCCGCGTGTCCCAACCAGTAGTCGTAAAGTCCTTTGGGACAATCGGTGTAATTCTTCAGATATGTGTTCCGAAAGCGCCGAAACGCATGGTTCCCGGCCTTGTGCGTTCCAGTATGGGGATTAACGTAGTTGAGTTCCTTGAGAGCCGGGTGCAAATGGCGACGGATGATGTTCGATGAAGAGAGTGGTTTCCCGTTCCGAGAAGCGAACAGAAATCCAGACCTTCGTTCACCGACAAAGGCTTTCAAAAGAGAAGCGATGGCTGGATGGATGTCAACGTCCCGGAGGGCGTTCGTCGTCTTCAGCCGGGCTTTCACTTTGCAGTGACGCGCCTGCTGCCTGAGGCTGATGGTTCCGAAATCGGACGAGATGTGCTTGTCGATCTCAATACCAAGTGCCTCGCTTATCCTAAAGCCAGCCGCACCGCAGAGAACGAACAGCATACGTTCCTTCGGCTTCTTCCATTTCGAGAGTCCTGCCATTATTTCTGACGAGAAGCTCGGCGTGTTCTGCTTCGACCTCTCGACTAGTGGCACATCCATAAACTCATGGTTCCACTTGCGTGGATAGACCTGATTGCCGTCGTCATCCACAACTGATGCGACAACCATTTTGGGAACTTGGAGGTAGTTTTCGATGCTCTTCCCTGACAAGCCCTTGTCCACCATGAGCGCCACCAGCTTTTTCAGCACGCCATTGTTAACGTTGGAAATGGGGCAGTCTCCTATTTCTGGATTGATCTCTTTATTCAGGATGCGCTCCCATTCATCAATCGTTCCGGGTTCAACAGGTTTACGTTTGCGCTTACGGAGATGTTCAAGCCAGCGTGATGCTTGCTGTTTGAGCGTGACACAGTCTTTTTTCTGTGGCTGCACAACCTCGTTGAAGTGCTCGACCGTATCAGCACCGCTTTCCGCGATGATTTCGCGGGCACGCCGTTTGCGCTCCGATGCCGAGAGTTTACCGACTCCAGAAATCGGACAAATCTTCTTTCGCCTGTGGCTCCGTTCAAACTGACCGGGTACATCCTGCCACCAGCGAACAACCCACCACTTTCCACTCCTTTCAATGTATCCATCTTGACCAGTTCTGCGGGACATTGACTTTCCTCTCCGCTTCGCTGGTGTCGCGTCAAGAACCTTAGTATTGGGAGACGGAAATTGCAACAGATTGGGTGGCCTGCCGACTGGAATCGGGGCTGGGCGTCCTTGCGGGCAGACCTCGCCGTAAACCCCCAAGGGCAAGGTGGCTGAAAGAATGACATCCACACTGGTAGTGGGTATCGATCCCGAAACCGAAACTTGGAGACACTGTTCCAAACGACTTGTCCTTCGAGAATGTGGTCGGTTTTGTCATGCCAGTCTTAAGTCCTACAACCGCGAAGTTGTATGACGAGAATCTGAGGCGAACGAAACCGTGCACGCGGGCCGAATTCCGGAAGGCCGCTTACTATTTACTACCCAAATTCCAGAGAACTTGACCGCTAATTTTCGGGTTTTTTCGCGAAAAAAGTGGGGTCAGCCGTGGAGCCTCAGGCCGTCAGACCAATGCATGGCGGATATGTTGTCGGCTCTTACCATCGCCCCAAACAAGCTTATTGACGGGGCTTTTGACCTGTGTTAACTTAATAGTTAGTAGCGGGGATGTAGTAAGGCAAGCTTTCCCTTCTTACCTTCAAGCGGCCCTCAACCGAGGGTAGGTGCCCGTGGACACCGCACGCTCTTCAAACAAAAGGCACTAAAGATCAGTCCGCAACCAGCGGGCCGCCTACGCATGGAACCGAGTGACAAACTTTGTCACTCGAATGTGCGGAAATATTTTCGGGGACGCCCTGCATTCCTAGCCGAGATCGGTTTGGCTTGGGCATAATCCAGTAGGTCAAAGGAGACCAACATGAAAAACGACGACCGTTACCCCGAAGGCACCACCTGTTCAGCCTGCTACCGCGCTGGGCTACCCCAGCCCGACTACAGCCACATCACAGACATGGACGCCGTTGCTCAGGCGGAGGCGGATCATCTGAGGACCCACTGCACAATGACCGAAGCGGAGGCTATCGCCGATGCGAAACGGTACGTTGAAGAGCATCCCGAAATTTGGCCTTACCGCCATCCCACGACTGGTGAGCCGCTCACCCAAGATGAGGCCGATGAAATTATCGCTGCTCATCAGGCCCTCGTTGACTCGGGTGCGATGACCGAGGATGGGACGCCGATCCAGACCACGGTGGGCGAAGCATGAACCCACGGCTCACCACAGTCTCAACCGATAAGCACGGCAGGCGCAATACCAACAACGCACGCCAAAAGAAATATCGGTTAAAAAAGGCGGGACACGTCGAAGAGGCGTGCCCCCTGTGCTCAGATTCTTTCCGCCTCACACGGTGCCCCGAGTTCGACGGCGTTACAGTTAGCGCCGTCGCTCACGAACTGGAAGGGAAAGAGTGGGACAGGCTCAACGCCTGCCTCATCATCAAGGATTACGGGAGAGCGGCGGTTGCATTCAAGCGGGCGATGCAGGAAGTGCACCCCGACCACGGCGGCGATTCCGAGACGACCCGTCAAATGATTGAGGCTTGGGAGAAGCGCAAGAAAACCATGGGCTGGTCTGGACCTGCACCAACTGTAACGCTCAGGTCCTTTGATACGCCCACGGCTGCACCAAAGGACGCCGTAGATTGGGCGGTGAAGATGCTCTCACAGGTGAAAGCGTAATGCCCCGCCCCCGTATCTACGCCACGGATGCGGACAGGCAGCGGGCACACCGAAACCGCCACCGCAACGATATTCCGTTACGAAACGTCGGGCGTCCCCGCATCTGGGCGGATGACAGGACACGAATGCACGCACACTGGATGCGGCATTTGGCACGGATGTATCGGTGGTCTGGATTCTGGGCCGAGGATGCGAAGAGAGTTGACCAGAAAGCGGTGACGGCATGAGTGTAGCAGATCAGGTTCCGGCAGTGGATGTGTTACAAGAGCCGCTTGTAACAGATAAAGGACCGGACGCGGATGTGTTACAAGAGCCGTGGGAATCGATTGTGCTGTCACAGGAAACTTTGGACAGTATACGGCGGAATAGTGAAGCCGCCGCCCAGTGCAGCGCGGGTAATGGGAATCATCCACGCTGCAAGCGTTGTAAGTATTGCAGGGGATGCCTCAAGGAGCACGCTCCCCGACGCCAAGGATTCAAAAGACGTGACACCAAGTATTGCAGCGGCAAATGTCGGACGGCGGCGTGCCGAAAACGCAAAAACCCGGTATTAAGCAATGAGGAAATCAAATGAGCTACGACATCAAAGATGTGAATTTCCAAGACGAGCCAGAGATTCATCAAGTCAAGGCACCAGCGGGTGTCAAAGACACAAATGGAGAAAAGTGGTGGGGTACGCTGGATAGCTTTGGCGACATCAACGGCATTGAATACGAGCCAAGCGAGGGCGGCTACATCAGTCTCGCCGATCAGCACATGATGGAGCGCGACGAGCAATTTACCTGCGTTTACGGCTTGAAAGGCTGCCGCTGTGAGAACGGTGTGAAGGAACCAGACTGTAACGAGGTTCTGTGCGGCGAGCCTGCCACGGTCGAGATTCGCGGTGAGCATTACTGCGCTACACACGCCGAGCGGATACAGGCCATGATTGACCGACAGGAGAAGGGCACGCCGTTGCCGCCAGATTTCTTCGAGGCGTTTCACGCCGAACGCCGCGCACGCGGACTGGAATGACATTGACATCGGCTGATAACTCGTCCGGTATCGAGCAAGCCGACGCGGATGGGCAGGGCAAGTGTAACGACGGATTCCCCCCGTAGCCTGTAGCTCCCGTTTAACGGTCTACAGCGGGCTTAGTCGCACTTGCAGGGAAACCCGACCCACCCGCTCCAAATTGCAGTATTAAGCATGTAGCTGCTTTTGCCACGGACTTGCTCTCCGTGGTTGCTGATCGGGAGCGGACGACAGACTCATAGCTGTCGTCCTCCCAGACTATGAGGATCAATGACCAATCACGACGCCGACCTTACCAAAGACATCCTGCGGCAAATCTCCCAAGCGATCTACTGCCCTTACAGTTTGACCGACGCACAGGTTCAAAACTCGATCCTCCGGGACGCCACAGGCTCATTTTTCCCATCATCGCTGCGGATTTCGCCTTCCGAAGAAGTTTCAAATCACCAATCACGAATTTCTCGACTACGAACTGCTGTCAATGAGGGCAAAGCACGTGAAACAGTTTCAAACCGCCCGAAGCGAGGTAACACGATGTCGATTTTGAAGAAACTACGAGAGCAGACCCGGCCACTCGGCGTCAAAGAGATTGCCGACCTGTTCGATGTGACCGAAAGCACGATCCAACGCTGGGTTCGAAGGGGAGATATTCCAGCCATCCGCGTCAACGACACGATCCGTTGTGACCCGCAGATTTTAGCGGACTTCATCGAACTGGCTTCGGCTGCAAGCCAGCACAGTCGAGACTTCAGATACCGGCTTGCCCAAGAGCCAGAAGACTCTGGCGAGCCGTTGGCGACGGATTCACAAGAGGGCAAACGCTAATGTCCGCCCTCGATACCCTCATCTGGAAGCTCACGCACGAAGATCACTTGGCTGCCGTGGAGAAAAACCGTAGCCGTCTGGAATCGGCTGCAAACTGGACCAAAGAATCTAGTGACGACGATGAAATGTGGCTCTGCCTGAACGTCATCCTTCTCTACGTCAAGAAGCACAGGCAATGTCCGCCGAGTCTAGCGTCGGTAAATGACTTCATCGATGCTGAGGACAGCAACGAAGCGTGGGAACTCACGCGCTCTCGGGAACTTATCCGGGGAGCCTTAGTGAGTCTCAAGAATAGGATGGCTGACCGCAAAACGTCCTCCAAAGATATCGCTGTCCTGATCGACTCTGTTTACCGTGACGCCCGCAGAGAATTCCATCGATTGCTCGGTCTTCGTTATGCAGATATCGTCAGCAACGGCCCCTCTCCGGCGGGGAAGGACCATGTTCCATCGGGCCCGGATGACGCGATGGCGTTTATCCGACAGATGTGGGGTTTCGACCTGATCGAGGAAGGTGGGATTGGCGGTTCCTATGACGCGAATCGGCGAGTCGTTGCGAAGTATCTCGCGGACATCTACAACGCGAAGGGCAGCGACCGCATTCTGCTTGGTTTTCCTGAACTCGACAACGTGGTCATGGTTGGCGGCATGTACAACAAACTCATAGGTGTCATGGGCTTCTCTAACGAAGGCAAGTCCCTCTTTGTGCGGACTCTTGCTTTCAACATGGCGATGCAGGGCAAGAAAGTGCTTTACGTGACGCTCGAAGAGGACGCCAAGAGTTGCCTCGCCAAATTCCTCTTCCTGCTCGGTGACCATTTCGAGATGGAAGCTAACAGCGGCTGCCCCGTTCACGAGAATTGCACCTTCACCATGCCGTCCTTCGCGGATTACAAATTCCAACGGCTTCAGGAGCAGGATATCGATCATACGGACCATGTGAACGACAGCCCCGAAGCCGCATTATTGCCCACTGTCTACGACCGCAAGACGTTGAATGATTGGGACTCCATCGAAGCCAAGGCGTTGAATGAGAAGTTCGACGTGATCTTCGTGGACTACGTGGGCATCCTGAACATCCCGAATGTAAAACCCAAGGATTTGGACTTCGCAATCGACGGGATGTACAAGCACATCCACGAATTCTGCCTGAAGCACGACAAGGTGGTGGTCACGCCGCTGCAAGTCAACCGCGAGGGCAAGAAGCAGGCTGAGAAGAAAGACAAGACGGACGAAATCTACAACCTGACACACGTCTCGAAGCACAGCAGTGCGTATCAGGAGGCGGACATCATCCTTGCCGTGTATTCGGACCCTGAGATGAAACAGCGTGGCGAGATGAAGATAGAAACCAAGAAGCTCCGTGATGACGACTATCCCATGCCTTTCTTTGCCTCAGTAGCTCCGAACACCAAGCACGTGACCCAGCTACCGGGCCCAGAAGCGAAGTGCGGCAAGGCGTACTTGGATTCCATCCCAGACCCGAAGATGCCCGATTTTAAGCTCGGCGATGAGAACTTGGCGGAACGCAACGATTGGATTGATGAGGCGTTAATGTAATGGCCCGACCACCAGCGGTAATGCGGATGCGGGTTCTCAAACCCGATTTCTTCAAAAACGATAAGCTCGCCGATCTTGAACATGAGACTGGCATCCATCAGTTTCGCCTCAACGTGCTTGGATTGTTCGGAGTCGCCGACGACCACGGGAGGTTTGAATGGAAACCACGCCGGATCGCAGCGGAGATTCATCCTTACTACGAGCAAGACCGTGCGTCGGTTGAACCGACGATGGAGAAGCTCGTCGAGGTAGGGCGACTCTGGAAGTACGAAGTGAAGGACGAATGGTATGGTCAATTTCCTCATTGGGACAGGCACAATTCTCCTTCCAGACAGCAAGGGGACTCCGCTTTCCCTGCTCCTCCAGAGGATTTGGGGCAGTTAAATGCAGTTAATGGGAGGAAAGGAGAGGAAAGGAATGGAAAGGAATGGAGCGAAGCCGACGTTCCTATCCCTGCAACGAACCCTGAGCTTCCTCTTCCTGCTCCGCATCAGGAGCTTGCTCCTCCTGCCTTGGGAAACTCCAAGATAAGCTCTGACAGTCACCCGAATCGCTCTGCTGGTGATGTGAGCAAGGGTATTCTGAAGCCTGAGGCTGCTCCTCAGCCTGTGGCACTCCATAAACACAAGCTTGGGTTTGATCCCTATGCTGTCGAACCGTTCGAGGACTGGACTGAGGATGAGATCAAGCTGGTGGTGACTTATCACTGGGAACATAACGACAATGACTTCTGGAGCAAGAACACCAAGACGGAGGATTTCTTCAAGCGTAACTTTGAGAAGATGGCGAATCAGATGCCTGCTAACTGGAGACCACCGATGCCCAAGACCAAAATCGTGTTCGACCCGAACTGTCCTCGCAGATGCAATCAGGGTCGGCATCTGGTCAAAGGGGCAAATGGTTTTGCTCAGACGAAATACTGCGACTGCCGCAAGGAGGTCTCCGTTGCAGAAGCTTGAGTGGAGCGTTCCAAAAATCACCGAGGAGACCGACAAGCTCTATGACCGAATTGTGGCAAAGAGCGGGCATGACAAACTGACCCTGACGCGAGAGAAGATCATTGAAGCCCGTGGCTGGCAGCCGTCGCTCTACCTGACAAAGGACAATTTCGGGCGGTCGCTTACCGAACTTGGGTGCTTCTACGTGCCCAAGGTCATGCAGCCGGGGCCCGCGTTCGTGTTTCCCATCATCGATATTGACCGCACGTGCCAATATGCCCAGACAAAGCCGCTAGAGGGCAGTGTTCTAGGAGGCAGGTCCAAGTACCGCTTTATCGGGAGCGATCCCGTGGGGCCAACGTGGTTGGGCAACACAGATGAGGCGATCAAGGCGGTCGTGAGCACGGGGCAGGTTGTTTTGGTCGAGGGGCCTTTCGACCTCCTTGCTTGCCGCGTATTAGCACCCGAGGTCCCCGTTATGTCTCCGCTGACGAAGAGACTTGGCAAAGGGCACCAAGCATACCTCAGGATGCTGGGGCTGAGGCGGATTTACTTGATGTTCGACAATGAGCTTCCGAGTGCTAGGCACAACATGGGTGCTGGCAATCTCGCGATGAAGCACTACTCCAAAGAACTGTCGAGGTATTTCGATGTCAGGACGCTCCTCTGTCCTTCGTCCGATCCGAGCGAGGCATTGAAAAACGGGTACACTGCGGAGAGACTCAGATCAATCCTGCTGAACACCATGCGGTCGTGCGAGAAAAGTCTGGTGGAGGCGCAACCTGCCTGCTAAGGAAAATGCCTACTAGTCCCATTCGCCCTGCTCCTTCGGGAATTCAGCCGCGCACTCTGGATGGCAGAGCCGTTCGTGTCTGGTCTTCCCAGTCGCGGACACTCGCACCAGATCGTCGTGCTGGCGAGTCTCTTCCCATTCCATAGTTTTCAAGGCGAGGCGCAGTTGTTTCTCCCTCGTAAGCTGCTTGCTCGGTTTCAGGAAGATCAGGCCATAAAAATAAACCCCACGCTTGCCCTTTCTTCGCGGGTGATTGTAGTAGTAGTCGAGAAAATCCTTGTTTACCGTCACGATGAGGCATTTCAACTGAAACGCCTTCTCAATCACTCGCGTATCTTCCTTTCCAGTCATGCCCAAATCGCGGGCTGTGTAGACGTGTGCCTTCGCACCGAACACGTGTCCGAGATCGCTCACGCACTCGTCAAGGAAGACGCGCTTTCTTGCCATGTGCGGGATTATCCCATGCTCGTGTATGTCACTCCGCTTGTCTGCTAGACTTCCTCACGTCCGCTACCCGATCAGCACGCGGATCAATCACGTGGCTAACGACGACAGCTTTCTTGCTGAACTTCTTCAGCCAAGGTTCTCGTGCTTGACCTGCTTTATGTTCGGCTATCTCTCTTGGGGATACGGTCTGTCGAAAGTGGTTTGATTGAAGTAAGATCGCATTAAGCGGAGGTCGGAACGATGCCGGATTGGCATTTTGATGTGAACAATGCTGGGGAACTCGATGGGAAATTGCGTGAAATCCTCTTCCTCGAAAATGTTGGGCGTGGCGACGAGATATACGGGACTGTGCATGTTTCCTACACAGATGAGGACACAAAGCGGGCGAGCTTGATCGGAGTGCTCCAAGGACGAGGCGTCTCATTCTTATGGAATAAAAAACGATAAAGAGAACATCTGGCCCAATTCTCGCCTTAGCCCTGAATCTCAAGTGGGAACGTCACACCGGGAGTCAACATGAAGCGAGAGGTCAAGCACCTCCGCCAGAAGGCGTTGGATTCTATACTGCTCACCATCGAGCACTTCAACCGCCCATTCGACCGTGGGCGTGTTCATTCTGTCCTGATCTATCTCGACCACGCTTTTGAAATGCTGTTGAAGGCCGCAATCTTGCACAAGGGAGGCAAGATTCGCAAACGACGTGCGAAGCAGACTATCGGATTCGATGCGTGCGTCACAGAGGGTTTCAGCAATCCAGAAATCAGATTCTTGAGAAACGAACAAGTCGTGTCCCTTCAGACTATCAACGCTTCGAGGGATGCTGCCCAGCACTACTTGATAGATGTCCCAGAGCAGCAACTGTACCTCCATGCACAAACTGGCGTAACTCTTTTCGCTGACCTCCTTGAGAAGGTGTTCGGTGAAAAACTGATGAACTATGTCCCAAACAGAGTGCTGCCGGTCAGCACCAGCCCACCGACCGACTTGGGGGTACTTCTTGAAGATGAGCTAAGGACGATCAAGCGTCTGTTTCGGCCGGGTGGTCGGAGGCGAATCGAAGCACGCTCCAGATTGCGTGCACTCGCGGTTGTTGAAGCTGCCACGCAGGGTGAAAAAGTTCAGCCGAGCGACAACGAATTGGATCGGGTATTGCGACGAATTCTTGCTGACGAGCCGACCGACCAAATTTTCCCCGGCTTTGCCTCTCTGGCTCTGTCAACGGATGGCGAGGGAATTCCCTTCAATATTCGCCTGACGAAGAAAGAAGGAGTACCCGTCCATTTGGTTCCCGAAGGCACAGCAGGTGCCGAGGTTATTGCCGTTAAGAAGGTCAACGAGACTGGGTTCTACTCTCTGTCTCATCACCAAGTCGCCGAACAGGTTGGGCTTTCGCAGCCGAAGGCAACCGCCGTAATTCGGTATCTCAAGATCAAGGACGATGGCGACTGTTTTAGGTGCTTCCAGTTCGGCAAGACCAAGATCAATCGATATAGCTCAAAGGCGGTCGAGAAGATTAAGGCGGCACTGCCGCAGCTAGACATGGCTGCTGTTTGGAAGACATATACCAATGGTGGGAGAGCCGCGTGATCGATTCGGACGCGCACGCCGTGGGAGAGCACGACGTGCCCGTCCGATGTCAATCAAACCAGCCAATCGTATTTACCACTCCGCTTGACCAGACGAAACGATTGTTCGCCAACGAGCAGTTCATAATTGCCGTTTGGAAAGTCATCCTCGAAATCAATGAGTTCGGGTCGGGTATACGCTGGGTTGGCCGGTGCGGAGGGATTCGTTACCTTGATGGCACCCACTTGGCATCCCCTTTGGTGCCCTTCTCCACGCAGCACACCCGTTACTACAACTGACTCTCGCCGACTCGTCATCAGGCTCCTCTCGCTCCTGTTCCTCCGTTCACCTGTGCAATTTCAAGGAGTCGCAGGAGCAGGCTGGTTAGTGCAAGGTATTCATGTGCGCGGGAAGGATCGTTGAAGATGCGGTTGCTGTGAGCTTTCGAGTTCCTGAGTCCGACGATTCCCTTGAACAGATACATGATGCCGCGTTGTTCATCGCGTTCTGCCTCTGTACTCAGACTGTTGAACTGAATCACTGGCGTCTGCTTGTCGGAACCAAAGGCTTTGTTCATCAGGGAGTCACCATCGTCAGAAAGTCCAGAGACAACTTTCACTTCGTCGATCACGCGGATGTAGGCTTCCAGTGCAGCCTGTTTGTAGTGACCATCTCGATATAAGGAACCGCTCACTCTCTCTATCTCAGGGTGAGAGACGTATTGGTCTGGTGCCGTCGTGGCAGATGGCGGTGCAAGGTCTTGAAGCTGTTCCACAAAACCAAGCAGAAGAGCCTTCCTCAACTTTGTCTTGCCCTGATGGTCAGCCTGAATCTCACCATCCGTCATATTCACATGCAGAGATACTCCGCTCTGGGCATACGAAAAATCTTGCGTATTCTTGTGAATTTCCCCGCTCGGCTGGCCGAACGTCTGATTCAAGATATTTAGTGTCGAGTTCAACCAAACTTCGGTCTGCGGGTCATCAAATCGCAAGGACGCGATTTGATCTGCCCGTTCCGCTTGCCTCTTAAGGAGGGCGATGGCTTGATAGTGTGACAGCGTTGGCGGTACAGATTCTTTTCTAGGTGGGACTCTTCTTGCGGTCACAAGCCCTGCGCCTCCATATAAGTGTTGCCAGAGGGTAGGCAAACCCACGCGGAGACGTGCCCTAGCCCGGACGGGTTCACGTCCCCAGATAATTTCTGCTTGACCAGAGGCGATTTGTGAATTTCGCAGTATAGCGAGCCATCGCCCCTCTTAACAACCTTACATTTGTCTGCCATACAGCGGGAGTGTAGCACGCTACCGAGCGTCGGTTCGCATAGGTCGCTCATCAGACCAGCGCCTCACGGAGTACAATCAGCGAAAAGGAAATCTAGATATGAGCGAAGTACCCGATTGGATTAGGCAGCGAAATGCAGCCAACGAACGGGCTGCGGCAGAAGCGAACGAACGCTCGCAACAGGCAATTGAGGCTTCTATGCTGGTAGCAAAACAGGGACCCGAAGTCTGGCAACGATTCATCAAAGCACTCGCCATAAATGCTAAGGCGCTTGCAGAACTAAAGGGTGAAAACCTCTTCGGTTCCACTACCCCGATTGGCACGCCGGGGGCGGAAACAAGCTGCCAAGTAAATGTTGATTGGCGGAACACGTCAGAATCGGGGCCAGAATTACGAGTGCTGGTATTCCACTATGATCGCGGCACAACAGGGATTCGCGTAACCCTGCAATCTTGGAAGGAAACCGATATGCCGTTTCGGATTCAACACGACAGTCAAGTGGGCATCGAGTACGACGGACACGTATTCACGCCCGAAAAAGCAGCGGAACGAATCATTCACGATATGGCTAAGAGCGCGAAGAAGCGGGCCGCGTAGAAATTCACGGAAAAAGACCGACCTTCTACCCTTGAGGGGCTGACTGCTTTGGCGGGTTAGCATCCTCCCATGAGACTGGGCGCGCAATATCAAACCACTTTCCCTCGGTTAATTCTTTGAATCTGTCGATAGCGCTGATTTCGATTCCGTCCAGTTGTTCACCTTGGCCGTCAAGGGTTTCGAGAAGTTTCACTAGTTCAGTCACTGGAACAAACTTCTGTATAAGATTCCGTGGGTCCTCGCTCCATGTGAAGCCCGGAGGATAGAGAAAATTGATTGCCTGAGCGAGACGCTTCCGACTCATCCCTACGTACCTACGCCAAAAGTCGCTTTCGAACTTTTGGTCCTCGGCTGAATTTTCAGCCCATTTTCGGAACGCCCACCAATCCCCCTTTGTAATATCAACTTTACTTGCGTCCACTCCCTCACCATAGCGCTGCCTCATTCGCTCCATGAACACCGCTTTGAGGTTTTGCAAATCAACATATTTGAAATTTGTCAGTATCTTGTTGCGATCTCTCTTTTCAGTGTATTCCAGTAGCCTCAGTGCGAAAGTGTCGTCCGTAGCGCGCCGCATGGCACCTGTAAGAATCTCTTGGACCTTTGAAGTTTGCGAAAATCTTTGTGCGCTCTCGAATACGATATTGAGCGCTCGCGCCGCTTCACCTATGTTCACTAAATCATACGTGTAGTCCGTTGCGCGACTCGCGGCCACGTATGCCAGCCATTCCGCCGCGCCACTGCTAAGGCGCGCTCTCACTGCACGGCCAAGCTTCCACAAGAAGTCGGCCCTCTTCTCGTGATGTGGAGGTATTCCGTCTAACACTTCTCGAAAACAACGTTCACAATCCGCTTCTGTGGTCACCTGATTCAAGCGCCCAACGATGCTGGAAACCTCGGCTTCGGAGAACATGTTTTCGGGCACTGACGCCCGGAAGTAGATTGAGAAATAGTCTGCATCGCATATTCTTTTTTCGTGATCTGCAAGTTCCTCATTCGTTGGGCGAACGATGCTGTATACAGATACGCCTTCCTTGGTGGCTTCAGCAAAGGGAGGGAAAAGCAAGCTGAGAATGCTACGAATAGCCTGCGGCTCTGCGGACTGAGCCACTTGATTTTCCAACGAAGCAAGAAACTCACGAGATTCGTTTTCCCTACGTTTATCGGAGACGGAACGGCCCTTCGCCCACGAGTCACCGCCATAGACCAGAAAAGCAGGGTTATTGCGTACCAGTTGGTACGCAGAGAGTGCAAAGCGCCGAATGGCTTCAATTCCGATGAGGTCGAGGGTGTTCACTTCACCGCCGATGATTCGTGCCGAAGCACTCAGGTCATTCAACAATAAACCCGCCTTGCGTAGATTAGTGCAGATACGTGACAGCGAGTCCTGCCACATTCGCTCAAGCAATTGACGAAAAGTCTTCTCATCAGTACCCAAAAACCAGTTGCCATTCGTCGCCGCCCTCGTTACCCGATCTTGAAATAATCGCCAAATCATGGCTGGGTCGGGAGGCGCAAGATTCACACTTATCGGGAAGAATTTTTCAAGATAGTCATAGCTGAGCGTGCCGCTTGGCGATAGCTGCTTCTTGATTTCTTCTTCGCTGAAGGCGCATACAAACGCCACATTCGGTATTGAAGAAGCGCCACGCAGGATTTTGAGTAGTACCAGTATCTCGTCGCGCTGCATCCGGTCAACTTCGTCGAGCAACACGACGATAGGCACAGGCACACGCGCAAGAGTGGTTCTTAGCTCTTCAATTTCCTGTTGCTGTGATTGAGTTGGCAGGATTTCTCTCAGTCCCGCCAGATAGGAAACAGACCCACTTATAGTGCGAGCGTATGCAATTGCCCTTTTCTTCAGTTGGGGAATATAAAAGACTTTCTTGCACTCGGTGGCGATATCCCCAAACAGGTCAACTGCAAGCGTTTCTTCGGACCCCGGTAGCCACGTACTGAAGGACACAATAATAGCGTGCCTTCCTAGACTTCGCCGCAGCAACCGTAGAACAGAGCTTTTGCCGTCCCCTAACCCACCATGCAAAGCTACAATGGGTGTTCGGTGCACAAATATGTGCTCCACCAACAGTTCCACAACTGCCATACGACCGATGATGTCTTGGTTCCAATCTTCTATGGGGTCGTCACAGCTTGAAGCTTGCCATTCGACTTCAGTTGAAACGCTGCGGTTCTGGTTCGGAATATCCAGTGGAGGCATACTATGTGCAGAAGTTGCAATGGTGTCCGAGTGCTCGGAGCGCCATAGTTCTATCCCGACAAGGGCAACTAGGAGCAATCCGAACGGGGTGGTGCTGCGTACCCTCGGTGGTGTGTTCTGGAGCAACATCAGGGTAATGAATGCCGCTAACGGTGTGGTGAGACTCACGATTCCCGCCCACCACGCCCGCAGATAGCGCCAGACGAACCTGATGATTGGCACTCCCGCAGCGGCAGCTATCACCACGCAGAGAACGTAAAGCTCTGACTTGTAAGCGGACACTCCATCGAACATTGCCTGTGCTGGGAGCGCAGCCCACTTCTTTCGCAACACCTGAAGAAAGACAGTATCGCTCCAGACCAAGTGGACGAAAACGGCGGCTACGCAGCCCAACCCGCAACCAGTTACCAGACGTTGCCACTGCGGTTGGGCGAACCGCCGTCCAGATTTTGTCCACCATGTTCGCATATGCTGTAAGAATAGACGGAAAATCACCAACGTGATACATTTGGTTCGACCTTATCTGATCGGTTCTTTTTCGCCGTTGTCCTTCGACTTCGCCCCGTCTTGATTCGCACATCCCCTTTGTTCTCCTTTCAATGCGCCCTTATTTCCGAAGAGTGGAGCGGCACTTCTTGGGAGGGCAATTTGGCGGATTCTCGTATCCACTACAATACCTACCCATGTGCGGTCGTTACCGATTATCGAGGCGAAAGCAGATCATCGAAGAGCACTTCGATTGCAATCCCTGCGATGACGACTGGGCTCCGCGCTTCAACATTGCCCCGACCCAGCCGATCCCGATCATCCTCCAGCATCCCAAGGAACCCGTCCGGGAATTGTCGCTGATGCGCTGGGGACTAGTTCCGTCATGGGCAAAAGACGCTTCGGGTGCGGCACGAATGATAAACGCGAGGTCGGAGACAGCAAGCTCGAAGCCCGCGTTCCGCGATTCGTTGAAATCTCGCAGGTGCTTGATTCCTGCGGACGGCTTTTACGAGTGGAAGCGAGACGGGAAAGCCAAGCAGCCATATTGTTTCGAAGTCAACGAAGGCAAGTTGTTCGCGTTCGCCGGACTTTGGGATGGCTGGAAGGACGCCAACGGCAATTGGATAAGAACCTGCTCCATTCTGACGACGACTCCCAACGCGGTGACCGAAGCCGTCCACGACCGCATGCCCGCCATCCTCGATCCTGATTCTTACGACCTCTGGCTTGATCCCGGCATGACAAAGGTCGAAGCCGTGTCCGAAATGCTGAAGCCTTTTGACGCTCGGATGATGCGATGTTATACGGTGAGCACGCGGATCAACCACGTCGCCAATGATGACGAGGAGTGTTCGCGGCGGGTCGAGGTTGCCGAGACTCAGAATCGTCTTTTCGCCTGAGGAGTTCCCTATGCGAGAGAGAACTTCGTCGGTCACGGGTGCTGTGGGTTGTGATCTCGGTCTGCGTCTTCTTTTTGTAGTATCGGCGAATTCTTCGGAAAAAACAGTCCGAACGTCTCCGAGCCTTTCTTGCTACGGCTCACCGCATTCGGGAGTGACGTGCTATAGACCTTTACAGGGACGCGCTCGTTGCCATTTGTGAGCGACACTTCGTAAACTTGGGAAACCCGTCCGTTTTCTCGCTGCTTCTTGATTCTTTCGTAAACCTCTACGTCGTGATCGCCAAAGAGTAGCTTGTCGAAGCTCTTGGTCTTCAGCTCTTCAAATGCAGATGCGGCATTTCTGTAACCAAGCAAATGGGCAAACGGAGGATTAATAAATTGGGTCACGTCTCCTTCGTTGCAATAGCAGTATGCGACCGGAACCTTGTTCATAAGATCGCTGAGCCGCTGCTTAACCTGTAGCTGCTGTTCCAGTCTCAGACCACTCTCGACGAAAGCCCCGACCAAAAGCATCAGTGCAATGATCAGGCACCCTCCAGCCCATAGGCCCTTTCCAAATGAGGACTGCTGAAAGACACCCAATCGAATTTCTGAAAGTAAAAAAGTGTTCGAGTTGTTCTCTCCCTTTCCGAAGGGGATCGAGAACGCGACGGTTTGGTCGGAATTCGACGACAAAACCCTCAGGCGACCGCTGATCTCCTCAAGGTTTCCCTTGCGTTCTGCTTCCTTATATTCCTTTGTTAGCTCTCCCTCAGCGATTGAGTGCAGTTGAGCGTCAACCGGAAAGAGCCAACCCGCAAGGCTTGAAGATAGGGATTCCAAGAGTTCATAGGGGCCCCGCTCGGTGTCGGTACACCCCGACAAATTGCAGTTCACTCTGGCCACATCACCCGCAAAAGCGTGCATTTTGTCCGCTGTCAATTTTTGAGCAGTTGTGCCTCCCGTTGCGGTGTCGAAGCAGATCATCGCGTTCCGCCTCTTTGAAGGCGGGAGCGTAAGGTCTCTGCAAAATGACCGAGCGAATCCGTTGCCTGCCGTATCTATGTAGGACGGCGTGGCGTGAAAATACTGGTCTACACTATGTGACTTTCCTTCGGACGGCGGATGTTCTGCGCCTACAGTGTCGCGCCAATATGGGCGGCTTGTGAAATCTCGATCACCGGCGTATTCGCGTTCATAGTCTGCATTCTGCGACTCTTCAGCGCCACATAACGCAATGACATTCTTCTCCGAAATCACATAGGTTTGAACTACTGGTGGCAAATCATCGGCAAGTGGTCTACCGTTAAACGGGCATAATTTATCATCTAGAGCGAAAAGCGTGTCGATAGTCTTTTTGAGATTCGGGTCCTGCGCAAATGCATTCTCTACGGGCTTTGAGTCATCGAAATCGTCTGGCAAGGCCCTGCTTGTCGCCATCAGAAAATTGCGACTGCCCACTGCAATCAGATAATCATGCCCCTCCTTGACTTTGATTTGCATGTTGAGTTTTTTCGTTGTGCTAGTTGGCGTGAGTAGGGCATCGAGAGAAGCCAACGTGTCGTCTGATACTGTCTTGTCTTTGAGATTACTTTCTTTGTCGAGTCCGCTCAGCACAAGAGCTTCCAGAGCCTTGTAGGTCTCAGCGGTGCTTTCGTACTGGGCGACTATCGCCTCCGTCAGCATCTTCTCGCCTTGGCTGACTTGAGTGAACATTCTATAGAAGAGAATGCCAGAAATGGCGAGACAGATAGGAATGAGCGCGAGGATTAAAGAGCGAAATACACGAAAGAATTTTCGAACGGTTGCGACATCGAGCTTATCTATGAGTTTTTCGAGAATTTTATAGATTATCGTTTCCATCGCATTGTCCTTGTCCCATATCCGATCAAGCTCTCGCGATTGCACGCCACTCAAAACCCGTGACTGTGCCCAAGCAAGGTGCGGCGACTGCTATCTTTTAACGCCACCATAATCTTGCCCTCGTCCAACCAATCCCTATGAGGAACATTCAGTTCTGGAACGGCGGCTGGTAACAGATGAGGAACGTGCTTTCGAATGGCTGCATCTGCGAGCACGTAGCCGTGATTTTCCAGCACGCTCGCTTCTGCGTTAGAGAAGCTATCAAGGTCAGTTCGGATCGTCGCGATGAACTGTTTGACGACTTTTTCTGAATAGCCTCCTTCGAACCCGTATTCCGCGACTGTTGCACCGATGCCCCAGTATGTTCCCCTCATTTGCCCAGAAACAAAGTTCGAAATGAGCCATCGTTTACGCACTGCAAGAGCTTGATTTTCGGGTATTCCGACAAAACGCCCGATCTCCCATGAAAACCCGGTATCTCCTCCAATCGGAAAGAGAGCGCCTCCATCCGACGCTAAGACCGTCTCGTGGGTCTTCCAAACAGGTTCCAGTCCCAAATTGTCATATACGCCGCCGTCACTGAATGTGATTTCGCGAATGCACTTATCACGACTAGGCCCCTGATCCTTTCCTCCCTTCAACTCCCGAGGATCAAGATCGAGATGAAGCGGCCTAAATACGGGCGGAAAACAGGACGAGGCTGCCACTGCCAGACTGACATGCCAATTTGCTGGTGTGTCCTGCCGTCCCGCTTGGTAGTCTCCGCACGTTTCCTTCGTGAAAGTCCAGTTCACACCGTATGCCAGATCGGTTGTACAGAAAACATGAGCGGGAGTGACGGGAATTTCTGACAGGGGTTTCCCATTGGTCAAATGCTTCTCGTACTTATCTGCGAGACCAATGCTGTTGTGGGTTCCGGGGATGACAGCCTCCAACGCGAGCCAGCGGCGAATGTCCAGTGAACAGAACTCGCGTACTGGTTGGCTGGCTTCGTTCTCATAATTGTCTATCCCTGCTGACAGTGGCTTGCGCAGCCGAGCGGCTAAAAATCCATTCAGAATGCTCCCGCCAGAAACGGAGCACAAGGTTGTGACCTTCGGTAGGATTCCAAACTCATTTAGCCTTCGAATAGCCCCAAGATGAAAAAGAGTGGCACGATAGCCGCCGCCGGACAGGCTGAGACCAACAGACCCCGGAATTCGCTTCGTGGATGGAAGAAAATTCGACGTTGGCATAGCTATTGTCCTCAAAAATCAACCTTCCCTGAACGGAGGAAGGCAGCCACTTTGCTCAAGTATCGCATCCAAGTCAGCGGTCCCTCCTAAGCTTCAGCAAACCCATACTGCCGTCCCGAGCCTGCTGGCCAAGATTATTCCGCGCACCGATAGTCGTTCTTTCACCTACGACTTCAGTTCCCGCCTGCGCCTGTTCCTGCCCCGAAAGTGAGCGTGATGGTCTGGATGTTGTTCTTGTTGTAGTCGCCATTGCCTCCGATTGTTATCAGGTGGACCGGCAAATTGAGCGAGGCATTTGCATCGATCTTGATTCCGAAAGCAACTTGAATCTTGACTTGACTTAACGGCATGCCGAGCGCGGTGCTCTGGGCTTGTGCCGCGTGAGCCGCAGCCTGCACATCCTTCACCAACTCACTGAAAAGGTCCGGTGGGGGCGGCTTTACAAAACCGGCAGCCTTTGGCGGCACCGTTTTTGGCACGCTGTATGTGAACGATACATCGTCAGTCACATCCTTCTCACTACTTGCACCAACCTTGAAAATAAAAAATGAAATACTGAACCCTGCGGTTTTGGCTGTAGTTGTCTTGAAATCAAACACAGCACTGCTCAGTTTAGGGAGACCGTTTGGCTGAGTGGGGTCCGAGCCTTTGGTTGACTCTTGATAGCACTTCAGAGCCTGTTCAACCGTCGCCACAACTGTTGGAAGATCGGCGGTGTTATTAGGCTGCCCCTTGGCATCGTCGGGTTTGTAAGCACCGGGAGCAGGCAATGTGGGAGCTTGGCAGAATTCGCCTTGGACGGTATTCTGCACCTGTTTTTTCTTTTGAGCAAAACACAAACTGCTCAGCATTAATAGGGATACAAACCAAACAAGGGATTTCGTAATTTTCATTGGCTCCGCCTCTCGCATGGTGTCACCATGGGCAACAGCGTCCTGTCCGCCCGGTAGAAGGACGGACATTCCCGTGCGCTCAAACAGCTACGCTCAAAGAAGACACACTTATACTCTTGGGAAAGTCGGCGAGCAGAAGCCCCCTCGGACGAGAAGCTCTGAAAAACAAGCTTCATCCTTCGTTCGCCGAACTTCCGCAAACAATACCGATGAGGTTAGAGTATGTCAACGGAAAAGGTGCGGATCGCTAAAAGTAACCCTTCGCGCTTGTTACGAAAAACGAACAAAAAAGAGGACAGCTATTCCGGAAGCGGTTGACTCTGGCAAGGTTCCGGGTAGCGTAGAGTGGTCCATTTAGGGTTTGCCCTCGATGTATCGCCAATTGGCGTAGAGTGGCGTTATCGATTGTCACGCATCGAAAGCATTGACCTGTTCGTAAAAGCTCACATGTCAATCAACCGCTTACGACAGATACTCCAATCCAATCTACTAGTGCGACTCGACAGTTCCACGAGGACATTACAGAAAGTGCAAAAGCGAATTGCAAAACGCGTTCAGGAATTTGCTCAAAAGGGAGAAGTGCCAGAAATAAAAACTCCCTCAGTCGTGGGAGCACTTCAGCAAACAGCTAATTTCAATTTACGTCCCGTTGACCTGTTGCGAAAGATAGGGCAGCTTACAACACCTAGCTCTCTTAACATGGCCCAGTTCTCGGCAAGTTGGGCGACTCGCCGATACTTCTGGGCAATTCAGCCGGGTGCCGGAGACTTCCGACTCAGTCAGGATGCTCGGCAACTGGACTTCCATCAGAAAACTCTGCTTTCCGATGAATTCGGTATCGGGATGGCGGGCGTTGTCATGGAAAGGTATTTCTCGACGGACGGTTTTTCAGACGTTTCCGCCGCCCTTGCCGATCCGACCTTTGGATTACAGCACCAAGGCGATCCAGAACCTGACTACATAATGTGGAACACAGCCGCAGGACAATACTATGTCGTGGAATGCAAGGGCTGCCAGACAAACCGGTCCACGGCCCTCGATCAGATACGACGTGCCATGGAGCAACTTCCCACGGTGTCGTTCAGGAATACGAATCGAACAATGGTCTCGCTTGTTATTGCAACACTTCTTGACAAAACATCAACCACGGTAATCGTTCTCGACCCATCCGATGACGAGCGCGAGTTTAGGGATAAGGACGTTTCGCAACGCATCAGTCAACGTCGATGGCGCGTCGAAAATGAAGAAAAGTTTACGGTGCGAGCAGAAGAACTGCAACGTTCCCACCTGCTGAAATGGAGTGGTCAAAGTCAAGCCGCTGCGATGATAGACGAACACATTGAGGTTCAGAGGGTCCGAGCGCAAGACCTTACGAATGCGCCTTTGGAAACACGGGAGATTGCGGGAGAGATATTTGATGGCTTCGACTCATCTCTTTTTCCTGAACTCGGCAATTCGGCACTGAGGGTGTTTTCAGGAGTTCAACGAGACCTACTAGAGGCTGCAAGGTCCAGCGGACGAGCATTGGAAGAAGCCAAACGCCCGATACAAGAGCGGTTGACTGTCGCCGACCGCTGGACTGCCGACCCTTACACAAGCGTCGGCGTTGACGGTACGTGCCTGCGCGTAGAAGGCATTTAGTCGTGTTGATCTGTCCAAAAGGTATACCTGTGCACTAGCGACCAACTTGCCGAAACAGGGGGCGAAAGGCCGCATAAAATGAAGTCGCCGCAGACACCCTTTCGGACCACCCGATTGGCGAGGGCTTGGGAAAGCCTGAAATCGCCGGATTTGACCTTTTCTGCGTCCATCGGTGTGCCGTGCTCGTTGACTCTACCTCGTCCCATCCCTAACATTGCAGCCTGAGTCCTGCGCTCCCCATGATCGGAAAAAGCAATCGACAAACGTTTCCTCAAGATGCGAGCGTGTATTTCCAAATTTTGAGGCGTTAGGATACACCCCAAGATACAAATGAGCGTCGGGGAGAGGTTTAGAATCTTCCTATGCGACGTTGCAACGGCGAATTGGACGCCGAACAACTGCGGCGGATACAGGACGACCACGCCAACAGTCGGCTTGAATTGGGCAACTGTGCTCGGTGTGGCCGCAGCAACGTAGTAGCACGGAACAAAGGCGGTGTTTGGGTGCTCGATAGCCACGACCCGCCTGAGCATTACCGCTCCGGCAAACGTGGCGATAAACGGTGAATGGGGACGATGACGCCTGACGACCTAGAAATTGCTAAGGAAATGTCCACGGAGCTTGTGAAGCAGACCTTGGCTCCAGTGCAAGAGATTGTCCGCGAAGTGAGCGGTCCCGCTGCGACTGAAGTCGGCCTGATGTTCGGAGACGCTGTCCGGGTCTGGAGGTTGAAACGAGCAGTTCGTTATCTGGAAGATGTCAGAGAGATCGCTTCAAAAGCGGGTTTGAGGTTAAAGCCAGTAGCGCCACGCCTTTTGTTTCCCATTCTCGACTCTGCATCGTTGGAAGATGACCAAGACCTACATCGGCGGTGGGTCGCCTTGCTCGCTAACGCAGCCAGAACCGACTCCGACCTAGTTCTGCCTTGCTTCCCAGATATTTTGAGACAGTTGACCCCGGAAGAGGCGCAATTCTTGGACAGGGCTTACGACGAAACCACAATTCACGCGGAAACGAGGCGTGCTGAGATTCGAGCGAGCAACCCGCAACTGGATGTGAGTGACGGACTCGCAACCGCTATGGGCATCAGTGGACGGATAATTCGTTCGCTGCCTTCACTCAAAATTGAAAATTTGGAGCGCCTGATGCTCGTTACCCGGACGAAACTTCCTTTGAGCCTCGACGACAAAATTGTCAACAAGATGCCGCCAGCAAACCACCTTTATGTGAGTGAACTCGGGAAGGGGTTTGTCCTTGCGTGCCGCATATCCTAGATGACGGCGGTACGTTGTTGCCCACGTCTATTCCAGCGTAGATAGAGGTATCCAGACGGGCGTGTCCGTTGCGTCATCGACCGCGAACACCCACGTCCTTCCATTCCTCCCAGCCCAAATAGTGCCGGGGTCTTGCACCGTCCAGCCTTTCTTCTTGGCAATTACTTCAGCACGCTTTTTCACATCTTCAGGCAGCGGAGTGGGAGCCATGTCTTCTTCCTACCGAGTAGGCTACTCTTGCAAATGAATGATAGGCAACAGAACGCCGCGACTCCTGTCTCGCCGCCCTAAGTGCCCGCCTCGAATTTCAACCAAAACGCCTCGGCTTCTTTCGCAGTCATTTTGCAGAATGTACCCTTAGTTGCAGCCACGAGTGCCACAACAATCGCACTAGCCGTCGATTTCGCAAGCTCATCGTCCACCCCGAAATGTTGCAAGAGCCAGTGCGTGACACCCACAATCGCAACAGTTGTATGGTGAGACAGCGGAAAATTCTTCTTGAGTCTCTTGCAGATTATCTCGCGCAATTGGTAGAAGTAAGTACGAATGAAGCTCAGAATCTTTTGACCGGAAGCGGCGACGAAAGAAAGGCTTTGAGGCTGTGGTTGTCCCTGTTGCGTGGCGGAATCCGTCGTGCGCGAACTCACCACTGGTTGCAAAAACGCAAGCAAGTCGGCACCGTACAGATTTATTTGGTCACCGTCAGCAGTTTTGAATTGAGGTACCAACACGCGCCGATGCAGCAACATTCCGTGGTCAACATACTCAATGGATTTCCGCAACCGAGCGTCCGCTTCTTTCGCATCTTCCAACAGTTCTGGCGGCAAGATGTACGGCACTTCATCGTGGCGGTTCATAGTTCCTCACCTATGTCTTCTTCGCAGCCAGACAATACTACACTCACTACGGCACCCGGCGGGTCTATCTATGCCAGCCGTGGAATTGATTTCAGATGCCGAAGGTTCTTTAAGTCACGAGCGATGACTTCTTTGCAGACCGTACAGTCGCACGCTGGCGTCGGTCGTAATACCCTTTACTCCCCTCGATGAGGTAATCGAGTCCGGCCGGGTCAAAGCCAGAACGCTTGCCCCATAGAGAAATAGTCTGGTCTTTGTCGAGGACGAAGATGTCGCTACCGTAGAGGGTCAAAGCTCGGAGCCGAGGCCAAATTTCCGCCAGCGTGATTGGCAGGGCGTCCGGCGACAGGAACAGATTCTTGGGGTACGCAAGCTGGGCACGCCATCCCCGCTCGTGCTCTACGACGGTGCCCCACAAGCATACTTCTCCGTAGATACCGCATCTGTCGTATCCGTTCTTTCGTAGATGCTCAAGGCCCTTGGCGGCGTAGACGCCGCAGGTGCACTTCGCTTGCGGGGCTTCGTGGGTATCGTGGCCTTCGACGCGACGAGCGATGGTTCCGACGACAGCAGACGCCCTGCATCTCGCCGCCAGCGACTGGTTAGGATGCCATCGCTCCCCGCAGAGTGACTTGAGCCCCTTGGTGTCCCACGTCCACCCACGATAGCCGACAATCGGCGAGATGTAATCTGGGATGCTCACGGCGTGACTGGCACCTGCTGTGGCTCAGGTTCTGGCGAGTGAATCGGCTCAGGCTCAGGTTCGCGGGTCGGCTGTTCCACTGGAAGTTCCAGCGGCTCCACGACGATGGTTCGCAATGGCTTACCGATTTGCATCATTTGCTCCCAGTTTTTGTGTTGCCTTTAGAGCCGAGCATCTAGCCCAGCTTCCTCACTCGAAATTGCAATGGCGAGATTGCTATCGCTGTTCGCCCCTTTCATCAGGCGGCACACTGAGGCTCTCGAAATGTTGTGGCGCTTGGCGACCTGTGTCAAAGACATCCCCGAGCGGCGATCTTGCACGACTTGCTCTCGATTCACATCCAGTCGCGATCTCCCGATCTGACGACCCTCCAACTTTGCCCTTCGCATTCCCGATTTGACTCTATCCGCCACGAGCGATCTTTCCAATTCCGCAATCGCTGAGATAATGGTTACGAAAAGACGCCCCATCGGTCCGCTGGTATCGACGTTTTCTCGCCGTGAGATGAACTCAATTCCCATACTGTCCAGTTCGTCGATCACTTGTAGGAAATTCCGAGTGCTCCTCGCAATGCGGTCGAATGCCGCTACCAGCACAACGGAAAACTTTTTTCGCCGTGCATCTGCCATGAGTGCATCAAGCCCCGGACGGCGTGCGTTCTTTCCACAAAACCCACGATCAGCATATTCGTGTACAACTTCGAATCCTCGCTGTGAGGCCAACTCTCGAAGATCGTACAACTGACTTTCGACGTGCTGGTCGGGCGTTGAGACTCGGACGTAGATCGCGGCTTTTTTCATTCTGCAATGCTCCTTCTCTAGTCACTAACTCTCTGTTCTCGGCAGCCTGTACTTGCCCTGAATCAGTTGGATGGCTTGCCCGTTGCAACCGTCGAATAGAACCGTCTCTGAATCGAACTTCGCTTGGAATCCTGCTCGCTGCAAGCAGGCTTTTGCTTTCGGCACACTCATCACCATGAAAAGGTTGCTGGCGAACTTGTTCTGCTGGAACGGAAGCTGGAGAAATGGAATGCCCGCGTTGAAAAAGGCAATCTCCGTATTCATGATGTGTTCGCCTTCCGCAACGAGGCGGTTGAATGATTCACGCTCAGCGGTTTCGGACGCCTGCGGCTCTTCGGCAGCCTCCGCGAGTTCGCTGTCATCCGCGAGAATCTTCTTCAATTCGTCCAGCGTTACATGCCGCCAATCGGAGTCTTCGTCTCGCACTTCCAGACTGGGCACGGCAGCGGTCAGGGCAAAGCGTCCGATGTGGGGATCGTCGATCACAATGTCGAAATCACGCGAGCGATGATCGTGCCGAACTCGCACCGACTCGAATGCGATCTTGTTTACCCTCAAATGTACTTGCCGCACTGCTAGGTCAGGTCTATTCATCCGTCCTCCGCAACCCCTCACCGCATTCTGGGCAAACCATCGATGTCCCGTACTTCTCGATGAGCCGCTCACTGGCAACTTCAACGACCACACTCTCAGGCCCCAGAAGATTCAGATCGCTCCAGACGTAATCGGTCATTAGTCGGCTAATGGCGCTGTTGGGCAAACGCACAAGTTGTTCCTTCAGAATCGCACCGATGCAGAGCGAGCCGACCACTCGCTCGAAGGGATTCTTGGAACGAGCGAGGTTTCGCTGTTCCCCGATGAGGCTCTCCACGCTGATTTCATCTTCGTCGGTATAGTTGGCGTGCACGCATTCACCTGCAAGTGCTGTTATACCCAGTTGAATCGCAAAATCGATAGGAATTCAGGACAATATTTTGAGTAATCACCAGAACGGATTACTGGTGTGCTACTTTCTGCAATCGGGGGTGCTACTCCTGAAAAGTATTCCGGGGATTCCTATCGATTCTGCGAACGCCGTTGGTATATATACGGTAGGAGGACACATGTCACTAGAGAAGGAATTTATTCGGGACGGAAAGCGCAGGATCATCGGCTCGGTCACGACTGGCTACGTTGGTTCGTTCGAGACAATCGTCAGGGACGAACAGAACAACATCACTGGGAGCACCAGCGAGCGATTCAACACTACTCGCGATGAGCACGACACTTTGATTTCTATCAACAGCGCCGATCCGGGTCTCCTGATCGGGCGAAAGAAGTAGCCTCACCCTCGCCTCCCCCGCAGCAATGGCTTTCGACACTTCACGACAAATTGAGGTTCCGCTGTCCAGTCCGCCAGCAAGGACCTTCAAGCGGTGGGTGCGTAGACTCTCTCGGAGGATTAAATGGAGCCTGAGTTTCGCTTTTGTTTGAATGGTGAGGTCATTCGGAGCATCCGCGTACAGCCCGAGATGAGCGACGGTAAGCCCACGGGCAAACGACAGGTAGCCGTCGAGATCGAAGGCATCGGGTGGTTCACCATCGACGACAACGAAAATTTGTGGGACGAGGACCTACCAAGGTTCGTGCTTAAGTACACCACCATTCCGATGACGACAGGGCAGGGCTGGCAGAGGGTCACAACAGGAGGACTACTGGACGTTTTGGAGTCTGCGGGGCTGATTACCAAGACTCCTGATTGGCGGTGACAATGAGTAAGCTGCGCCGTGCCGACTATACCGAGCTTCTCGCTGGAAAAACGATCAAGCGAGTCCACTGGAACAACGACGAAAAGTGGAGACGCCTGACCTTGGAGTTCACAGACCAGACTCTTTGTTCGTTCAGGTTTGAATTAGCGGTGGACGAGGAAGCCGAACTGTCGGACTTCGCCAGCGGCAACCCATCGAAGCTCCGAAAGCTCATTCCGCTGCCGCTGGTTCGTCAACCTATCAAACCTCTGCTGTGAAGGGTTGCCATTCGCAGCAGAGTGCATCGCCCAATACCCCCCCTTTTTATCGTTCCACGGAGGTTATATGACGACGCAATCATTGGCGTTGAGTGAAAACATGGCATGCCCTCTGTGTTTGGGTGAGGGCAAGCTGAAACGGACTGAAGTTCTGGATCGCCTCGGGGTGAAGGACTTCGCGAGAGTTGCCCAGTTAAGCGCCGAAGAAGCCTTTCGGCTCATCCAGCAGAAGCACACCCACGACCACCACGACGCATGGGCTCGTTTCGAGACCGAACTGACCAAACGCACAGCCGAGATCGAGCAGCGCCATCGAAATGAACTCCAGACACTTGGTGGTCGGCTCAAAGAACTTGAGTCCGCTGCACGAGTCGCCGACGAACGAAAGGGTCTCGATGTTCAACGCGTGCGAGCGGAACTGGAAACTAAGCTCCGCTCTGAGCAATCGCAAAAGGACGACCTCAATCGTCGGGTCGAGGACCATTTCAGGGAGATCACCCAACTTCGGGAACGTAATCAGGAGTTGGAAACCGAGATGGCAAAGGTTGCCCGTGTCGGCAAGCTGGAAGAAGTCAGTTTCGCTGACGAGGCGCGGACGTGGGCGGGCGTCTCCGTCAGCGAAAAGCTTCCGAAGAACGGCGACTTCATCTTGGCGTACCGCGACCCGAGCGGTGCCGAAGTCGAGCCGCGAATGCTGGTTGATGTCAAGAATAAGTCCGCGATATCGCAGAGTGACACGGAGAAGCTACTTCGGGATGCGAAAGAACGCTCGATCTCTGTCGCTGTGCTGGTCGCACGCAATGAGGAGCAGCTCCGACAGGTTGACAAAGACTGCCGCTGGTCTGCGAAGGACAGCATTTGGATTCTGACGACGACTCGCCAGTGGCTACCGAGAGACTTGGATATCCTGAGGCCAGTTCTCGAAAGGATGGGGACAGAAGGGCCTGACTTTCTCGAAAAGAACGCCGCTCTCGCCGCCGAGGTTCGCCGCACTCTTGTCAATCTGGACGAAATTGAGAAAGAACTCAAGAAGGCGGCGAGAGCGATTACGTCTGCGTCGGGGCTGGTCGCCAAGTACCGGGAGAGATTGCAAGAACTCTGCGAGAGTGCTGTGGGAAGGAAAATGCCCGCTGGAAGTGAACTGTCCGCAGCGAGGATCGGGTGATGAGGATCGAGATTGAGCATGGAGCGATCATTGCTGACGAAGAGGGAGGGTTGTGGCGTGTCCTTGAGGTTTCCGATGAGGAACTTTTTCTGCTTATGCTCCCAGAGCGCGAAGATGTAGTCCACACGCGACACGTAACGTGGCGGAAATTTGTGGAATGTGGGTACGCCCTGATGTTCCCGTGATGTGCTTCTTTGCCTCAGCAGGCGAGCTTGAGACCGTCAGAGAAACTAGCACGGAGGATCAGCCAGATGCCAAAACCCGCTGCGGGTAAAGAGCACGATGCGAAGCCAGAAGCGCGAGTGGGTGTCTTTTGGTTGGTCGATGGCAAGCTGCTTATTGAGAGTGCCCCGCTGAGCGAATGCAAGCAGTACGGCGATCAGTTGAACTATCCGGGCAGCCAAATTCGCGTCTGGGAACGTTGGCAGGAGTTCGGCAAGGCTCCAGCCGAAACGGAGTACGAAGAATACGCACGCGGCAGGGTGATGTACAGCCCGAGCACCAACACTTTCACACTTCTTGCTGATCGCTGCATCCTCAAGCGCAGGGAACTGATTGCGAAGATCAAAGAGGAATTGCGCCTACCGAAACAGACCACGCTGGGAGCCGATAGCCATTATCGCTGCTTCCATTGTTTGTAGCGTTTTGCACTACGCTCCGACGACCTGATTCCCAGCACCAAAGACATCGCGATTTGACGCCAACTGATCTTCAAGACGCGAGTCGTAACGAATCGTCAGGATGCGATAGCCGAGGTCGGCAAGTTTGCCCCGCTCCCGCTGATCGGACTCTTTTCGAATGGGCTGGTCGTGGTCAGGCCCATCGCAAAACACACAAACGCCCGGTAATCCATCACGGTCGTAATAAAAATCGGCTTCTGCGTAGACCTCCTGCTCAGGGCGATGTTGTGCACGATCCGGCAGCCTCCGATCTGTCTCGTACAACAGCTTCAGGAATTCGCGTTCCAAGCTGGAGTTGTGATCTCGACGTTCTTCAAGCCAATTGAACTGTTCATCTCGGCTACGTTCGGTCTTCTTTTTCGTAGTGGACTTGAGCAACAAGAGGAGGAATTCGCGTATAAGATGGCGGTCAATCAGCGGGTGAGCAAGCTGGTTGGAGTAGCTGAGCAAGCAGTCATAGCAGGCTCGGCTGCATCGCTCTGCCCACCCCGGAAGCTCCGTGCCAGTGCTGGCTTCAAAATGACAAATGTCGAGAGCTTTCTCAGCAACTTTAGCAAGAGCATTCGGGTCTTCAATTAAGCGTTGCCAAATTCCGTTTCCACCTTCAGCAGCCTCCCAGAAAAGTAATCTGCGATTGTCGTGCTCCCCGATTTGTTCGAGGGCAATTTCCTGTTGCTCGACTTGAAAGAGCAACTGCATACCGCGTTGCAACGCATAGCCTAGAGAGGTTAGGAACGGATCGGTAATCTTGAACTCATCGGATACTGGTCGAATCAGCAAGACGTTCCGAGTATCGCGCACAAATGGTCGAACACCAGTCCGCAGGTCGTTGCCAGCCGCGTCGGGCGCATGATCATCGTCGTCCGGTCGTTTGGCCCAATAGCCAGTCTTAGTATCGAGAGTGAAGCCGGAGCGGTCAGAACGACGCCAACGTTGATTAACCCGCCACAACTCAGCTTGTGGTGCAAAAGTCAGTTGTAGTAGATCGTGTCCCTCGGCATCTTGAACAGCCGCCTGCTCTTGCAACGCCCTCCCGTCTGATCCGGGAGCAAAGCGGTATCTAGTCTCGATTTCAAAGCCTTCTCGCAGCCTTTCTTCTTCGTCGCAGGTAATGCGCTCGACGCGGAAACCCCGCACGGTTTCCATTTCGAAAAGAGTTGGGATGTACTGGCTGTGAGCACCGTCTAACAACGTGCCACAGTGATCGCAGCGGTCTGCTTTTGCGTGATCGCCGTCGTGGAAATAGCCGCAGGAATTGCAGAGCTTTGCTGCGACCAACCGACTCTCGATGCCTCCGGGAGGCAGGACACAGCGGGCCATACGGTATTTCCGGCCTTCGTGGTAGATCACGTTTCTAGGGCCGAATTCTGTCAGACCAAGGAAACGAGGTCGATCAATCACATGCACAGTTTTGCCTGTCGGAATCAATGCTCTGAGCGGCAGGCGTGGGAAGTTGTAGCCCGGTAAAAATCCTTCACTAGCGAGGTAGCGATATGGATAAAAATCCGACTCGACCGATTCCTCACTACGGTTCAGTAGCAACTCTATTTCTCGCTTCGCTTCGTCAACGCGACGATCAGCCTCCCGTTGCTCAGGCTTCGGCACAGTTGGTCGGTTAGAGATCGCCTGATTCTCGTCACGCTGTCGGACAGCCGCTGTGTAGAGTTCTCTCCAACGAGTGAGAGCGTTGTCGAAAGCTTTGGGAGCATTTACTAGAGTCTCGCGAATCCACGCCTCGCGATACCACGGAGCACGAGCCACATCTTCACCGCACGCATCTAGAATGCGTTTGCATTCGGCGATGACATGTCCCACCGAGGAGTCTGAGAGGTCGATACGGTGCTGAATGTCAGCTTGAAGAGGAAAGCCGATCTGATCTAAATCCAGCACACTCGTCATATCGCGGCCTAGAGGCAAGCCTGCAGCAGAGACCCAGACCGAATGTACATGGGCTGCGACCAGTTCCTTGTTACCCAACTCCAGTCGAGCAGGTGCTACTGCGCCCGCAACCATCAAGCTTGGCTGTCGGAAAAAGTATTGGTCATGCTGACTCCCCTCGCTACAAAAGGCCATCACAAGAGCAGGCTGCCCGCCGCGACCAGCACGACCACTGCGCTGCGCATAATTCGCTGGCGTGGGCGGCACATTTCTTAGGTGAACGACATTCAGGTCGCGAATGTCAACGCCCAACTCCATCGTCGGAGAACAAAACAGTGCCGCAAGGTCTCCGCGACCAAACCGAGCTTCCCGATCTTGCCGCAAGTCCATCGGAATCTGCCCAGTGTGCGCACCACCTTCAACTCCAACCAGTCGTCGAGCAGTCTCTCTGTAGAACTGCGCGAAAAATTGGTTCGCTTCACGTTCGGTCTTATGGAGCCGTGGAGAGATCATCCTCTTCGTGCGTACTGGATCGGGAGGCGGCGGAGTGCCGTCGCCGAGTTTCCATTGCAACGCTCCAGCTTGCAATTGAATCCCGTCTTGGTTCTGCTCTGTGGGGACAACCGTGAGGTAATTGCCCCTCAGGACTGTGACGAGTTCTCGAATCAGTCGCTCTCCGTCGTCGCTCGTAAGGTCTTTGCCAAGATGCCAGAGAGCTTTTTGGCGCAGATATTTGCCCAGCCGAGAACGAGCAGGATCGAGACTTCTTTCCTTTCCGGAATTCGGCCTCCCCGGAGGCAGCAGAAAAATCGCGCTTTCTAGCAAGTGATCGAAGTCGTCCAGAGCCCATGGATCGCGCAGGTGTTGTTCAATCCGCCGACGCAGTTCCTTTTGTTCTTCGGCATCGAGGACTTTGGCGTCTATCGCCATCTCTTTGCGGAGGAAGTCCAGAAAAGCTCGAACCACCCGCTCGCGAGTTGCGGGCTCGGACTGAGCAAGTAAGGGATGACCTGCCCACAGTTCCGAAGCTGCACACATCTCGTGGAGACCCGGATAGTCAATAATCAATAGTCCGCACTGCTCAAGATTGGGCTGCGCGACCCGCCAACCTCGGCGCAAATCCTCGTAGAGGCGATATTCCAGTAAACGCTGAAAAGAGTCCTCGTTCCGGGATTTACCGGGACCGTACTGCGCAGGTTCTTTCGCGTAGAGCTTCTGATCGAGACCCATCGCCTTGAAGACGGCTTGAGTCACGTTATAGTGCTCCAGAGCTTTCGCATCTTGAAGTGCTTTGTACAACGCCGCTCGGAGCAAGCCGACTTGAATGAAGTCGTTGAAATGCCCCGCCTGCAAGGAAGCATCCTGCCGATTGTCGGTGAAGCTCATCAGCTTTTGAGCTTCCGGCTGAACTTGGCGATCTTCCCGCAATTGAACAATAGCCGAGCCCCCCACCACAGTAGTGGCGGTGCTGCGTCCGGCATTGCTTAACCGCGATAGCTTTTTGAACTCGTTACGCTCGGTGCGGTCAAAGGCGGAGCCACACCTGAGACAGAGCAAGAACGGCCACTCCTCAAACCAGACCTCAGTCCCATCATCTGCACCGACCGTGCCATCAGGCTGAACCTTGAGCAGGTGCGGTACGTGTTTGCGATAATCCTTCTTTAGTCGCTCGCTCCGAGCCTCGTACCAAAAATCAGGTAATCCCTCGGCGTGGGCGTCAGACCAAAGAGGGCCATCCTCGCTCACATTGATCGCCAAATACCCCCTTCGAGCGTCCGCCTCATCGTCCTCATCGGACGTTAGAAATGGCAGTCGAGGCGTGATGGTTCCTGCTTCGCCGCCCGCCCAAGACACCATGTAATATTCCTGCCCGCATTCGCGACAAAAAACCAGTGGGAAGAGTAGCCGTTCACCATCATCGCCGGGGGCGTAATGTTGGCCTTCTAAAGTGAAGTATCGTTCCTCACTCTCAAGGGTTGCGTACAGCGTTCCACCAGCGGCAAGGAACTGGTGTAGGCGAAAAGCGAAAACGGGTTCCCCCATTTCGTTTTTTAGGCTGTTGCCAAGTGCTAGAAGATGCTGAAGCTTCTCAGCGCACATGGATTTGTCTGCGCCAGAGTCTTCCGCGAGCTGCGCAACTCCCTCCCGAAATTTGATCGGTTTACGGCGGACAAGACGCCCGTCTTCCTCGTCAAGGCCGAAAGCATTCTCAGTCCATGCCGCGAGGGGGGATTCAATAAAACTCTTCAAGTCCGTTGGCGGTAATGGCGCTTCTACGACGGCACGCAGTTCGGCTCCCGTACTGGGCACCGCAGCCTGAATTGCCCGACGAAGCGACTCGTCGATCACGTTCTCAATCGGGATTGGGGTTCCAAACAACTTGGTCGCGACCCCCGCAGCCGCCAGACGGCGGTCATCCCGCTTGCCTCCGCTAGCGACCGTGGCACTCGTGCCGATATTCAGAATCTTCTTGTTGCCGCTTCGCTCACGCAGACGGCGCATCAGCATAGCAACGTCCGCGCCCTGCCTTCCCCGATACGTGTGCAATTCATCGAGGACGAGGAATTCGAGGTTCGAAGTCGTGGCATCCGTGAACACTCGCTCTGCTGGACGAAGCATCATGTATTCCAGCATCACGTAGTTGGTCAGCAGGATGTGTGGCGGATCATCTTGAATTCGCTTCTTAGCTTCTTCCTTTTCTTGTCCGGTGTAGCAATCAAACCGGATCAGCGTTCCGGGGTTCGTCTCGGCATAGGTTCTCAAAGCCTTAAGCTGGCTGTTAATGAGCGCGTTCATCGGGTAAACGATGATGGCTCGAACCTTGTGCTTCTCTGGCTGCGTGCGAAGAACGTGATCCACGATGGGGATCAAATAGGTAAGGCTCTTGCCAGAGCCAGTTCCCGTTGTGACGACGTAAGACTCCCACCGGCGAGCGATCTCGATAGCTTGCTGCTGGTGTCGATACAGGCGCAGGGGCTTGCCGCCCTGCCCTCGGAAAAAATCTGCTGTGGCTTTCTGGATGACGCCCTGCGCGGCTAGTTCGTCGAGTGTTGAGCCGGGCTCGTAAGCAGGGTTCAGTTGGAGAATGGCATCAGGCCACAACACTCCTTCGTTAAACTTCTTCTCCACAAACTCGGCGATGTCCTCGTCATTGATGCGAACGAAGCTCTCGATGTAGTGCCGATAGTCAGAGACGACCTTTTCCCTCAGAGCGAATACATCCATTGCCAGCCCTCGTCGCGCCAAGCGCCCCGTCAACGTCAGTCGTGCGTGACTGACCTCGCGAGCAGAACGTCAGCAACCTTTCTCTTTCAGTTTCTTTGTCGTGTCTTCAATTGCCACTTTGATCTTCGCTATTTCGTTTTCGTCACGGGGTGCCTTTGACTCCGCCTGCTGCAATTTGAGTTGCTGGGAGTGGAGCAAGCCACGTAACTGTTCGCATGGATTCCTGCCGACCCTGCCAATCATTTTCTTCACAGTTCATCCTCCCCAAAATATCGAGTTTACGTCAGCCCGTCGCCTGCACCACTCCAGCACTCACTAGGTTGAACATCGTGCGGTCACAGCCCTTCGCGCACGCACAGAAACTACTTGACTCCGTGCCGTCGCTGCTTTCAGCGCATGGATTAGCTCGTCCCGCCACTCAACTGCTTTATCTGAGGGCATCATGAAGCGTATATGACGGTGCACGTTGCGGCCAGATTTGTTCACAACGCGCAGGTACGACCGCTTGCTTTTCAGAAATCTTGCTGCCGTATTAACGGTGAGGGATCGGAGCGTCTGATCGTTCCATTTTTCGTGTGCGCCTTTACGCGCAATTGCTACTTCTGGCGGGTTACCGGAGATGTAACCATTCGGCACTTCCGTTGAGAACACGACATAGTTCTGAGCCAGCGTCGGGTCGCCGTTTGCCAGCGAGGAGTCCGCCAAGAAACCGCTACGATAAATCTGCTCGTACCTCTCGTTGAAAGTCTTTTGATTCACACCACGATGGTCAGAGATACGCCAGAGCCAATCGGCATGACGCTGAGAGGCTGGTCTATCGCTCTCGTCGTATCGCCAGCCTCCTTTGTCGGGTCGGATCACGGAATTGATGAAAAGGTTGCGGAATGGAGCAAAACTGTCCTCTCGGTGAATGGCGCGAACGTCTACTTTGCCAATGACCGTCGTTACTCCGCAAAGGCGGTAAAGCACTTTACCGTTTTGCAACGAGGTAAAAGAGAAGAAGGCGACGATGCTGCCAACAGGGATCGAGTTGCGTACTTCTTGACGGCAGACTCCCCACGTAAGGGACCCACCCTTTCTCGCCACGTAGAAGGAAGGATCATCCCCGTTGTCATAAGGCCACGCGCCTTCGCTGATAGCCCGCTCGACGACTAGGAACTGGCGTTTCGAATCATTTAATGACGCGGGCTTCTGCGAGTGGAAGCACAGAAGATAGACAGCGGTTAGCTTTGCGGTTGCAGCCATCTCAATTGCCCGATTCCGTCCGCAGAGCCGGCACTTTGATGGTCGATTCGCGGTTAAACATTTCGTCACCGAAGCGAGGCGAGTCGGCCAGCTTGTCGAATGCTTCCAGCACTAGCCGCTGAGTTCGATACTCCCCGTATTCCTTCTGTTCTCGCTCTTTTAGCACACGAAATGTTTCACTGGGGAAACTTTCGCCGAAGACATCCTTCGGATCGAGAACGTAGCGCAGTTCGTCACGCGTGAGGCCATACGACCGAGCGTACCAAGCGTCAAGTTCTGCTCGCAGTTGTGCACGCCGATCCTCATCCCATGGAAACGGCGGACCATCGTAACCCAAGTCATGCGCAAGTGAAGCCATGGAGTGACTGGTATAGGTTAGCTCCAACACGCTACGGGCTATGAAGTTAATATCGGATTCGGTGTAGAACGAAGGCGGTAGAACAGGTAATTGTTTCAGAATCTCAACGGTCAGGTGGGTTCCACCTAGAATTTGGCGAGCGACATAGTCTAGTGGCAATGACGACAAGCATGCCAATAGAGCAACCGCACTATGTGGCGGGTGAGCCACGAACATGTTGCGGATTGAATGGCCTATTGCTACAGCAGGGTAGACTGCCGCGATGACCGTGCGCTCGTTAGTTGCGTTTGTAATATCACGCCAGCCCATTAGCCAACCGCGTTCCCATTGTTTCGTTTTTATTCGTTCGATAGCCCGTGCTTCGGGAAGCCAGTAACGAGGAAGTGGTTCGAAGTTAGAATCAGATTTTTCAAGAGCGGTCGAATTCCGGCTGCTCTCAATGTCATAGGTCGCCCAGCGATGATCGAAATGATGGATCATCTTGGCCTCGTACAAAGGAACCCACAGTCGGTTTTCTTTGCTTTCCATTTATTAGCAACAGGGCTCAGACCATCGTCGTTCAGTTGCGCAGCGGTCCTAAACTCCGCACTGCTGTCAGCCATGTCGAACATCTTCGTCATGTAGTCAAACGACCACGGATTCCCGCCCGGCCCTTTCTTGTCCTCCAGTAAGACGGGCACGCGTTTGTAAATATTCGACGTGAGTTCCGCGTCGGTTCGCGACCGAAAAATCGGGGCGGTCTTTGTATTTGGATTGATTCTGGCAATGTCGGCGACCGACAAGGTGAAACACCGCTCTCCCTCAGTCAGTTGATTCGGGCTGGTCAGAAAGAATGCAAATGCAGCCTCTTTGACGTTCCGTCCAATTGTCAGAAGACTAAATTTGATCCGGCTGTCTATCGCAGGAAATATTCGCTGGCGATTTTCGAAATCTACCAACTGTACCAAGCGGTGTTCTTCGATAAGTTCGGCAAAGAATTTCGACGTTGTCGAATCCGTTGCAATCCCAGTCGGGACAATGAATCCGGCGCGACCTCGCGCACTTGGTAACTGCGTGAACAACTCGGCGAATAGGGCGTATGTATTCACGTCGCCGCATCCTGTTAGCGGGAACCTTCCGCCTTCGCGAGCAAAAACAGAGGAGGCTTCCGAAATGTGTTTGGCAATTTCGAATTCCTTGTAAAGAGCCCATTGGCGGGTTCCCGGTTCGGCAGTCTTTAACTGCTCAACCATGCGTCCGCGTGCGGCTGCGGTAGGAGCTTCTGCGATTCCCGGCTCCTTCTGTCCGAAGAACTCCTGCTCCTGTAACTTGATGCGCTCCCACGGAGGATTACCAAGCATGACATCAAACCCGCCAGATGCCATCACATCCGGAAACTCCAGCGGCCAATGAAAGAATTTCAGCTCTGTTGCCAACCCAATAGCCGCACCCTCCATGAGAGCATCTACATGCTTCCCGCGAAGGTAGGACATGAACTTGTCATAGGTGGGTACTGTTGGATCGTCGTACTTAATGAGCGGAAGAAAGAATGCGGCTGTCCAAAGATTTGCCGCCACCCAGTCATGCCACCAGTCTGGTCTCTGGCGAGTGTTTTCATAGGCTTCCTTCTTGCGCCGAACATCGGAAGGACTGTCGTCCGGTATTGCAATGAACTGCTCCGCCTCTTCTGAATATTGGTGCACGTGTTCCGCTGCATCGAACGGCAAGCTCGGCTGCCCTCTACGCTCTTCACGATTCTTCTTCTTAAATGCGCTCGCAACTTTCTTGTCATCTGCGAACACGGCGCTGAATGCTTCATCGGGGATACCCTTGCCCAGTACCTCCATGTTGAGTATTCCGATGAGGCTGTTGCCGCCCTTAATATGGTGATCCAAGAAGCTCAGCGGCTTACCCGTCCAATGAGCTTCCAGCCACAAAGCTAGCTTGCAAAGGTCTACTGCCAGAGGATTCACGTCCACACCGTGAACGCAGTGGGCAATGACATCGCGCACTGCAAGGTGAAATTCCTTCGGTGTAGGCTCATCTTCACCCGTGCGAACCTTGGCCAGTTCGCGTCCTAACCGCCTCGCTGCTGCCAGCAAGAAGTGCCCGGAACCGCAGGCGGGATCGCACACACTCATGGATAGAATGGCTTGCTGTTTTTTCTCTTTCTCTTCGACGGGATCGCTGTCCTTAGCCTCTGCCAATCGTTCCCGCATTACGGGAACGAGAGCACTTTCGATCAACTCGCGCACAAGTTCTGGGCGAGTGTAGTAGGAGCCAGTGGATTTACGCTCGCTCCCTATGCGCAATTCGAAAGCCATGCCTTCCGGCTGTTCTGTAAACAGGGGCTGAAAGTCCAGCAGGCTCTCATAAACGGAGCCCAGTTCCTCGACATCTAACGCACTGTAGTTCACCCGTTGACGCATTCGGTGGTCTTCGAACAGAGAGAGCCGTCCCATCGCACCAAGTAGGACGTTGTTGTACAGATGAGTGCCCTGTAAATCCTTGACGGCGACGGCGCTGAAGAGATCACCGTTCAGCGGAGGAATGCCAAGCGGGTTAGAGTCGCCATCCTCAAACAGAGTGAAGGTCTGCTGGAGCCCGATCCATAGATCACCAAAGGTACTCGGCTCAATAGCCTTCTCCGCCAAGCTCCGCAAACGTCCGACGCCGTAGTACCTGTCGAAGAGGTTCTGACGGCGGTCAGCTTCGGGACCCTCCGGCACGATCATCCGCCGTTCCTCGGCAACCATGAGGAACAGCAGGCGGTACACGAGTCGCAAAAGCTGGCGATGAAATTCGGCAGCGGTCAGTGTGTGCGCCTTGACTCGGTCCCGAAGAATTTCATTGTTTGGATGGCGAAGGAATCCTGTACCCAGAGTCTTGAGGGCGTCCTCGACTCCGTCTCGCAGCTTGTCGCGGACACGTCCGCCCTGTTCGATGGAAAGCTGGAAATACTTCTCCAGCCAGCATGAAGTTGAATCCTCGGCGGTGTGCGGCAGCCGCGTGCGATGACAGACTCGGTAGAAGAGTGCGAACTCATTGAAGCGGTTACCTTCGAGGATGCTTTGTAAGTCGAACTCCAAATACGACGGGCGCGATGTGCGCGACGTATCCCGGAGCAGTCGAAGCAGAAAGCCGTTGCTGACTATTCCCCACAGGTGGGTGTCACTGTTGTTGAGGTACTCCTGCACCAGCGCCTGCGGGCTCAAACGGCGTCCTTCGGGTCGCCTGCCGAGGTCGGTGCGAAAACCCTCAATTTGGATAGGAGGCGATTCCTCGCCCGCTCCGGCACGGTGGGAAATCGGGTAATTCTTGCCTCCTATCACTGCGCCGGATGGCTGGTAGGTAAGCTCGTACCCAAGCAGTTGTTCATTGAGCAGATCAGTGATCCACTTGCGCGTGAGGGTCGTGCCAGTCTCGCTTTCAGGTAGGCTAGTCGTCCGCCGTTGGAATATGTGCCAATAGTCTTGGGCATCGCTCCATGCGCGAGCAATTTCGTCGGTTAGTCTGCGTCCCGCTGGCAGTCCGAAATCTTTCGGTTGCTGTCCGAGTCCGCTTTCGTCCGCAGCGATCTTATCGAGAACGTCGTAAGGGATCAGCCCGCCTTCAGAGTGGATGCCGATGTACTGCGTCAACGACCACCCCCCGGCAGGAGAACATAAATCCCCAGAATGTCGGGCGAGTTGAGAGCAGGCGTAACCGTGATCTGTGATCCGCCTGTTAGCTCACGTAGGCGTGCATAGGCAGCTTCGGCTTCCTTGGCACGGTCGTGGGCGATGCGCCCCAAGTCTGATTTGGCGCTCTCAAGAATCTGGAGTGCCCAAGAAGCTTGTTCGATACGCTCCGGCTGCGTGATCTGCCCTTTGGGGATGACTGTCTCTAGCAGAGCCAAGGTCGCCTTGTCATTTGTAGGCATCCAGTCGAGCCCCTTGTCGCTGCGCGAAAAACAACTTGTGACTACTTCTTCCGCGAATTGGTCCAATTTGTGGCGACGAGTTGTGACCCGATAACGCACGCGAAGCAGAGCAATGACTGTGCGGACTTTCACCTCATCTGTGAATGCCGCTCCGCAGCGTGAGAATTTCTCGTTTGGCTGTGGCTTGAACGCCTCGCCCACAACTCTCTCGCTGAGTCCCATCACAAACGGGTGGTTGCGAATTAGGACGACAGCATTTTCTAACCCGGCAGGCGGCGGACTGTCGAAGACAACATCTGGTGGTTTCTTCCAGCCAAGGCGTGCGGCAACCTCCGAGAATGGCTTGCTCGGATCGAGTACGAAGTGACTATTCCGAGGAGTAAGCGTGAAACCAACACGAGGCGCTGATTCGGTTAAGAAGTTGCGAACGGCAGTTGGGTCTCCGAGGACCTCGTCGGTAGCCTCAATTTCTTTAGCGACTTCGGTTGGATTGATCGCATGTTGTGCGAAGCGACTGCGACTGGTCTTTTCTCGTTGCGCATTGATGTCCCACTCGATGTGAAGCTGCTGGACGGTTTCGATTCCACCTAGATCGAGCGTCATCTGCTCTGGTTCTTTGCTCTTGAATACTCCTTCTATGACTGCCTTCATCACCGACTCACTGTTCACAGGAACAGGAACACTGACACCGAGTGACTTGTAGATTTCCCGCGCCTTCCTGACCAGCACTTTCAGGACAATGCCATCAATCTTGTTATCTGGGCTGTAGAGTAGAACTGCCTTCACTTCGGGTCGCGATTGCCCGAAGCGATCCACGCGGCCTTCACGTTGTTCGAGTCGATTGGGGTTCCATGGCAGGTCGTAATGCAAGACGGCATCGAACTGGTCTTGCAGGTTAATGCCTTCGCTCAAGCAGTCGGTCGCCACCAAAACGCGATGATCCGTTTTCGGCTCAGATTCGACCAAATCCTTGATGAGAGCTTTTCGTTCTTCGTCGCTACCGCTAGCTCCGGTTACAGCGACAGCGCGGAAGTCTTTCCATTGCTTGACAAGGCGATTGTTCAGTTCCTCAGCGACGTACTGCGCCGTGGGAATGAAGCGGCAATAGACGATTGGATGGAAGCCCTTCTTGATTAGGGACAGCAGGAGATCGGCAGCTTTCGCAATCTTGGGATCGTTTCCAGATTTGAGGGCTTCAGCGCGTTTTGCAAACTCCTTTAAGCGGCGGCGGTCGCGATCTTCGAAATCACAATTGCCCAGTTCCACTGAAGCTTCGGGTATGGTATCGGACGCAAATTCTACGTCCACAGGATCGAGGGTTTCCCGCTCTCGGAGGTCTTCCTGCTCTGCGGCCTCCGCTGGCTGTTCCTCCATCTTCTGCTGACGAACTGCAAAAGCCTTAGCCGCAGCCGCCGGACTCGACATTAGAGAGCGCAGCAGAGTAAGGGCTGCCCAGTACCGCACTCGCTGGCGTGGCTGACTGAGCTTCGGGTCTTGGACTGTCTCCCGCGTGAAATCCAAAACATCTTCGAAAAGCTGTTGGTGCTCTCCGGTGAGCTTGTAGGTGTCCTCGATTGCATCGCGCTTGGGAAAACGTACCTCTCCCGGCCACGCAGCAAGTACATCGGCTCTTGTTCGCTGAACGAAATGGCGAGCAAGGACTCGCCGTTGCTGCTCGTTCAACTGCTGCATATCGATATTTTCAAAGCGGTCGTTCAAGAGACCCAACAGGGAGCGGAAGCTTCCCTCGATTCCACTGTGCGGCGTTGCCGTGAGAAGCAGAATGTGTCGTGATCGGTCTTTTGCGACTTCATGGACAAGCTGATGGCGTTGCTGCTGCTCGCGAGACCCAACTCCACCCGGCTCAGTAGCCGTATGTGCTTCATCGACGATTACGAAGTCGGGGCAATCAGAAAGGAAGGCAGCACGGCGGGAATCGCGCTTCACAAAGTCGATGCTGACGACCAAGTGTTTGTAGTATTTGTACACGCTCAGGTCGCGGCGAGGAAGGTCGCGTTCGAGCCTCGCCAGCGTGCTAGTTCTAATAACCTTGGCGTGAATGTGGAACTTTGTTTCTAGTTCCTCCTGCCACTGGTCGCACAAATGGGGTGGGCAAATAACACACAATCCTTGGGCATCGCCCCGATCAAGCAACTCGCGGGCAATCATGGCAGCTTCGATGGTCTTCCCAATACCTACGTCATCGGCGATGAGCATTCGTACGAAATCGAGCTTCAGCGCCATGATTAGAGGCACGAACTGATACGGGCGTGGGCGAACCGAGAGACGACCGAGACTGCGGAACGGGCCTGCCCCGTTGCGCAAGCCCAACCGGGCGGCGTTGCGAAGGAGTTTCCCAGCTATGAAATCTCCGGCTTGTTCGGGCTTGGGTGGTGCGAACTCGGCGTGTTTGAGAGCGTGCCCTTCGATTTCACGGTGGATGCCACAGATTTCGGATTCACTGCCGCTCAGCGGGCGTAGGCAAACAATATCTGTATCGTCCGAGGGCAGGACAACCCAGTCCCGCTCACGGATGCGAACCAAGGAGCCGACTGGGAATTCTCCGACGTGTCCTGTAGCCATTACGATCTCAAGTCTGTGTCGCCGGGAATTGAAAGGGGCGAACGAAAAACTATAGCACCGCTGGACTTAGAACACGCCAAAGGTCTCCCTCCGCACCAATATCCCAACAGTCGATATACCGCTCATGGCACTTTGAAGAAGGGCTAGATTGAAGTACGCTCTGAGATCAAGCGAGCAAACCATGAGTAATTCGCAGAAGACGAGGGACGCGACTCGGATCAGGGCGCTTACGATCCGCCAACCCTTCCCGGAGTTAATCCTCCGAAGGCGGAAGCCATACGAGATTCGAAGCTGGAGGACGAATTACAGAGGTCCACTACTGATCCACTCAGCAGCGAAGATCAAGTCGGATTGTGCAATCGAATCGGGACTCAAACCGGAGACCCTAACGACGAGTGCTTTCGTCGGAGTAGCAGTTCTGTCGGACGTGCGTCCATATACGCGAGCCGATTCCAAGCTCCTAAACCAGAAGAGGGCCATCGGTGGCTGGTCGCCCGGTCAATTTTCTTGGGTACTCAAGAAGCCGCTTCGGTTTGCTCGTCCGATCAAGGCAAACGGAAAGCTCGGATTGTTCACGGTGTCTCCTTCTGTCGCCAGACTCGTGCGGCCTTACTTGCTTAACCTGAAGATGCGGAAAAAGGTCGCAGACTCTCAGTCAACAGCGCGAAATCGCTCGGAGGCTGCGAGACGAGCAAACGCAAACAGGACGCCCGCAGAACGGTCGAGAGCCGCCCGCAAGGCGTGGGCGACACGACGACGCAAGCTGTCGAAGCAACGGGGCTAGGGTCTATCCCAGTAGTTCTTTCACGATGCTGACCCACTCCTCATCGCGTGGTTCTCGGCATACGGGCTTGCCTGCACGACGATACCAGTAGGCGGCATTACCTTGATCGCCTTCCTTGCGGTGCAGGTACGCGTGAACCCACGAGCCATCCTTGCCTTCGTCCTGCTGAGCAGATTCGTGCGCTCGCGTCCAATCGCCCTTGGCGTCCCACCACAATCCGGCGAGGGCGTGCGTGAGTCCGACTGGCGGCTCAGTCGCGGTGAGTGATTGGCGAAAGTCGTCCAAGGTCATTTTCGACTTTCTAGTCGTCCTGTTCACTGGCTTCTTCCTTTGACGGACTGGGATCAGGCTGAACGCCCCTTGGTTTCTGCTCTCTTATCAGGCTTAGCGCGAGCAAGCTGTGAAACACGCGATCCGCGACAGGTCTATTGAAAGCATTGGGCGGAAGCAGTCCGTGCGCGAGATCATTCCGGAGGTTGAGCCCGCCCTTCTTTTCTATGTAGAGCACGGTCAGGTATCGCCAAAGACTCTCCGTCATCACCTGCCGCATCCGTTCGTCATTCAAAATGTCGTTCATACTCTTGGCATCCATGATTCCGGGATGGTTCCGCACCGTCTTCAGCGTGGGGACGCCCAATCCGCCCAGAAAAGTGCGCAGAATGTGCTCAATCTGGGGCACAAGAACGTGGATTGCTTTTACGAAATCCTCTTTCTCGTATGCTTCCAGTCCTTGCCGAAGCAGCCCCTTGTCGGCGTCCACAAACAGCGGCGATCCTTGCAGGAATTTCAAGATGTCGTCAATGGAAGGCTTGTACCTCTCCCTCAGTCTTTCCAGCGTCATCGCGAGGAACGGTTGATAGAAGCCTATGGTTTGACCCAACTGTCTGTGAAGCCTTCCATCGGGGTCTTCGTCAAGTGAGCCGATCTTCGCACTGGTATGGCCGTCGCTCTCCACGATGCCGACGCTCAGCATACTGAGGAGCGGTGCCTGCGTGCGCATCTGTTCCAAGAATTTTCGCGCCTGATCCACTTTGGGTATAAATGCATGCGCGACATTCAGCAACGACGTGCTTAGATTGCCGCTTCCAATCAGACGCTCGACTTCCTTTTCAATGTCTTCCTTCTTTATCTCGACCGTGGCGGAAACCTCTTTCAGATCGGATGCGATGTTCTTGCCCTTATCCGCATGCATCAACTGAAGGCGCTCGGCCTCCTGCTTCAGTCCCTCCTGTTCGTATCTTTCGATGACGGGTTGCAGCCACGCCATAGCAAGCATGGGGCTGGCATCCTTGGACAGTCGCTCGAATGCGGAGCCGTACTTTTTTATAACTCGCTCGATATTTGCTTTGTCGTTCTGACGCCTGTAGTGCTGAGCAAGCCGCTCGGCTGCGGCTTGAGCACCGTGGGGATCGAACTCCTCAGGTTTTCCTGACGAGGTCCTTGCAAGCATCGATTCCAAGTCAGCAATGATCTTGGCTTCCTGCTCCGGAGTGAGAAGGTTCTTCCTACCGTAGAGTGTGTCAAACAGGAAAATCCATACGCCCGGTTTTTCAGGAGATGCAACCTGATCGTAGAACTCGAACATCCGATCAACGGCCAACTTCGTTCGCTCAGTATCACGGATGCTCAGAGAGAGACCCAACGCACGCTTGAGCCAGTTGACAGCTTCGATTTCCATCGTGTACAGGCGCTCACGAATTGCCAAGAGGTACAAGTCAATTGCCATCTGTGCGAATTCGTGGGAAGGCCGCTCGTTGGCTATCGCTTGTTTCAAGTCCCAGACGACATCTGCGTACCGCGCTCGCATGACGGGGTCATTTGTAGACCGGGCTCGCGATTCCCAATGCGCTACGACCTCGCCGTCCAGTTCTTTGATGTCGGGCACTCGAACTTCCCCGCCATCGTTTCTGGTTAGGACTGCCATAGGGCCAAAGAACGTCCCCCAAACACTGTCCTTGTCGCTGTGGCCCCTGAAGAAGAACGCCGACCTCTCCGCCATGTACCCTTTGAAATCCTCATCCGACAGGTCGCCATGGCCTTTTCGAACACGGTCAAGTTCGTCCACGATCTGCATCTCGCTATGCGCTTCTTTTCTACCATCGAAAACTGTCAGAACTTCCTGAACCCAATCTGGAATCCTCATCAAAGAAACTCCTCACTTCGCTACCGAAGGCCATCTGCTATCGATCCTCGCCATGATCCGCTCAGCAATCGTGATCGCATCCGCAATTGTCGATTCCAAGAACGGCGAAGGTCGTCCGTCCCAGTTCGCAAGTTTTCTGGCCGCAAGGATGCTGGCGGCGATCAGCAAAACGCGTTTTCGGCCTTCGTCCACTTCGGCAGTCTAGCATTTTCGCTTTATATTCGCCATTACTTCCACCCGCTCTGGAAACTCCTTGCCTCCGCTGTGATTTCAATCAGCGTTTGAGCTACAGTTCAGACATCGTGAGCGATCAGGCCACTTTGCGTCTCCAGCAGCCTACCTCTGTTGAGAAAGACATTTTTCTGTGTCACAACGGCGCTGACAAGCCTTGGGTCGAAGCTCTGGCGGAGCGCATCGAGCAGCAGCCCTACCGTGACCGAAATTTGGCGGTCGTCTTCGATAAGTGGGATTTTGATAAGGGCGGAAATATTGTCCTCGACATGGAACGGTTCCTCGATGCGGCTCGGTTTATAGGGTTGGTTGTCTCGCGTGCAATGCTTAACGCCGAATGGCCGACGCTGGAGAGAACTATCGCCGTCTGGAGTGACCCTTCCGGAGCGCGGGGCCGGGTTATCCCTCTGCTGAAGGAGAACGTCACCTTGCCCGCCAGCCTTCGGGTGCGAAATTGGATTGATTTTCGTGACCCGGACAAGTTCAAGGACAGCTTCGCGGAACTGATTCGATACCTACGCGGCGAGTCGATTCCTCGGGGCAGGGGCAGCTTCCTTCCAATTGTTCCGGCGACACCACCCCCGTATGAACCTGCGCCCACACTCATCACGTCGTCGGTTGGTGCTGACCGCATAAACGAGCGGCTGGTTGCCAATCTTTATCGCGTCACGAGTCTGCCAGAGAGGGTTTACTACGCCCCCACCAAACTTCGGCAAAAGAAGGAAATCAATGAGTATTGTGAAAAAGCACCTCCGTTCATTCTGCGTGAGGGGAAGCTTTACACATTCGACGACCTGAACACGTCCGCCGTATTCCATTCCGTCATTAAGAAGAGTTCGAAGGTGGAGTCTGATGCGTTCAAGGACTGGTTTTCAGAGGGTGAATACAGCCGCCGCGCAATTGAACTGCTGAACGTCTGTCTGAAAGAGCATGCTTGGAAGCGTCGGCTTCGATTCGATGGAGTTAAAGGGCGCTATTTCTTTATGCCGCGCCAAACGCGTCTCGAATCTGGTAAGTCTGATGACGGCGAAGAAATTGAACTTAAACCTACTCGAATCGCATGGAAGATTGGCGGCACTGTTCGGTGGCGAGAAGTTACGACTCGACACACCAGACGGATTAAGCACGAGGATGGCAGCTACGCGGATGAGCCGTTCGGGTGGAGACATCAAGGATTCAGGGCGAGCTTCATGTTCGTAATTGACAGTCTGATGCTCAAACTGGAGCCAACCTATCTGTTGACGAAGGATAACGGGAAGACTCCGCGCACGTCTCGCTGGGTCGGCCCGATTCTGTCTCACTGGCTTAACCAAGAGCGGAACGGTCAGATATTGCGGACTCTCCGGTTTTGGTCTCTGGTTCTCGCCCGAGCCAAGGAACTCACTATCCAGACGGGACAGACGGCTATTTGTGTTGACTTGACGCCGATCTCTGGAACGCTTGGGTTCGGTATCGCGAGTGACCAAGTGAATTTTGACAGATTGATGGAAGCTGAAATTCGGGACGACGTTGCAGTTCCCCAGCTTGAACTTTTTGGAGAGGAAAGCTCAATTGAGTTCACAGAGGAAAGCGAGTTCGCGGAGGAAGACCGGGAGGACGAGAACACGCTCGAAAGCTAACGCGCTTCGCGCCGTTCCACTAGAGTCTTTATTCTCGCAGAGCACCGACAGGCTCACATGCACCTACCTGCCAGAACCTGAACTTCTGTTTGCAAACAAGCAGCGATGCGTTGATCCGCGTACTGGACTCGCGGCGTTCGGCCCCTACAGCAAGACAGACGCAACACGTCGGGAACACATTCGTGTTGGCATCGTCGGCCCCGCCGACGCTATCGACAGAGCGGTCGCGCTCCTTGCTCAAATACAGCAGCCCATCGACCAGAAAGAGAGCGTGGACTGCGTTCTTCATCCGTCATTCCCCGGAATGAATTCAGGCGAGCCATTTCAGATAGAACTGATAACGCAAGCGATCTGGCATCGTTCGCTCCGCCCACTTGACGTTCGACTAGTTGAAGAGGAGGACGATTTCACTCGCCGAGTCGGTCTCCTCAAGAAGTGTGTTGCCGATGAAGTTCGAGCACTTGCAGCCCTCGACACGCCGCCAGACGTTGTTATCTGCGCAATGTCTCAAAAACTTGAAGAACTTTGCCGGACGGGTATCGCCGAGTACGACCGCGAACGTGCTGAAGTCGCAGAACTGCTTGTAGGCGATGTTGAGGAACCTTCGGACGACTCTTCACGTAGCTTTCGGAGAGGGCTGAAAGCTGAGTGTATGGATGTCTTGCCCACGCAACTCATCTGGCACAAGACATTGACAGGAACACGGGGCGTACAGGATTTGGCTACACGAGCGTGGAACCTGACAACGGCCCTCATGTACAAGGCCAAGATCATTCCGTGGCGACTTTCAGATATTGTTGAAGGCTCATGTTTCGTCGGCTTGTCCTTCTATCATGAGGACGAGGCGCGGTCGCCCTTTTTGCGGACGAGCATTGCTCAGGCTTTCACCGACCGAGGAGAGGGGTTTGTGCTTCGCGGTGAGGCGGTCGAATGGGATGAGCGAACGCAGCGGGAACGAGCACCACATCTCACGGCTGCCCAAGCAAGCACAATTCTGGCTCGGGTTCTGGAGGTGTACGAAAAACAGGTTGGGGTCAAGCCAAGGAAAGTCGTTCTTCACAAGACCTCGCGATATACCGAGGAGGAGCGAAACGGCTTTGAAACGACTCTGGCGGCTCACACAGGTCAATACGCAATGCTGACTGTCACGCGCCGGGGTATCTTCTGCCTTCGTCCCGGATACAAGGCTGTCCTTCGTGGTACGGTTATAGACTTTGGCGGCAAGAAGGGATTGGTTTACACAACTGGTTATGCGCCTTTCCTGCGCTGCTATTCCGGCTTCCGCATTCCTCAGCCACTCGAAATCTCTGAGAATTGGGGTTCACTCACATTCCACGAGTGTGCTGAGGACATCTTGCGTTTGACAAAGCTGAACTGGAACACGTCCGCGTTCGGTACGCACGACCCTATCACCTTGGCTTTCTCCCGCCGCGTTGGAGACATTCTGAAGCTCGCCGGATCGAAGGAACCAGCAGTCCAGTATCGCTATTACATGTAGGAAACAGTGAAAACGGCATCGACGAAGTTTCTCGCAAATACGGCCGAGATTCGTAAAGCGATTCACGGGTTGGCACTGAACGCCGAGTCGCTCGATCTCGCCGTAGCTTTCATCGGCCCGGAATGGCAACGCCTACTGGCAAACTATCCGGGGCCGATCAGGGCGATTTGCTGGCTAACCCACCCCGCGACAGACCCCGATGCGGTCGAATCCCTGATGAACCGGGAGAATACGTTCGTTAAGCAGCGAAATGGCCTGCATACGAAGGTTTATCTAGCGCCAAAATTGGGTGCAGTCGTCGGATCGGCGAATCTGTCGCGGCCTGCTCTTGCTGACCTCGTAAACGCTCCGCAGTGTGAAGCCGCTGCACTGGTGGAGGAACCCAAGCTTGTCGCGGAAATGTCCCATTGGTTTTCCATTCTTTGGAACGACCATCTCCACACAAAGAAAATCACGGATTTCAACTTGGAGCATGCTCGGGAGGAACGGAAGAAACTTCCTATACGTTGGCCGCGCACGGTCAACACTGTGCCTCCGCCGCCAGATGCTCTGCCTCAATGGATGATTCGATTGGCGAACGAAGTCAGGAATATTCCTCTCGAAAAGAAATTCGCCAGCCAGCGAAATCAAATCCGATCACTGGCCTCGAAGCGGTCCCTCTCAGCGAATGATGTTGCGAAACTGGCAGACACCTTAGCGGAGTGGACGAAACACAGAGCGGTATACAAGAACTTCGAAAAGCACTCCCGCAAGAAGACTCTGAGCGGGTTGAGAATGCTTGCTGATGAAAGCCGGAACATCTATGACCGTCTAAAAGAAATCGAAGAGAAGGAATTGCTTAGAGGTCTTCGGATTCCGGCCATCAGCGTTCTACTTTACTGGTTACGGCCAGATGCCTATCCGCCCTTCAATTGGAAAACCGAGAGATTTCTGGAAGACTCAAAGATGGATAGTCCCGGAATGAGCGCCTCCAGCCCGTCTTGCTATGCAACGTGGCTCGGCTTCGCGGAACTCCTTCGGGCTAAACTGCACTTGCCAACCATGGGTCACGTGGATCGGGTCGTCACTGGGTATTACGACGGCCTGAAGCAATAGTTCGGATTGTCTAATGGTCGGTCGTTGCTCATTGTTTGAAAACTCTCAGCAGCATCTCCACCTGAAGGAATCGAATTTGAAGTTCCTTCACCATCTCGGTTCTTGTTGTCTCCGGGATGTGGGGCAGGTCGAGCGTCACGCATTCATCGTCAAAATCGGCGAATGCCCATTTGAGCGCGGAAAACACGCGCCACGTATATCGCTTTTCGAGCGGCAAGTCCCGCAAGACCTGAAGTGCGCTCTCGACCCCGGCATTGTCGTCGCTGTAAGCCTTTAGGAAGTAGTTGGCATAAGGACGAGCCTGCTCTGATCTCACTAGCTCCTGCGCTATCGGGTCGATTGCGATCTCGTTCAGGGGAATCTTTTCAGGTTCCATGTCGCCCTCCATGCACGGCGGCTGGTTTCTCAATCTCGACTAATCTTCGCATGCCGCTGTCTCTCTGAGATCAAAAGTTGGCGAAAATAGAGGAATCCATCGAGTGGCAGGATGCCACAAAGGATCAGGACTGGTGAAGCAAGACCGATACCGCGATGGTCAACGGAACGCTCTGCAAAATTCTCTGTCACAATCTGGCCGTGCTCATCCATGAAATGTGCGAACTCGGCATTGATCCCGTTTCTGGCCTGAACAACATCTGGCGAATTAGGCGTTAATCTCCAAAGCCATATCCCACAATATTTTTATGAGGTTCCTAACCGCATTTACATTCCCATTTGGATCATTTGCAGCGGTTTCAATAGCGATGTTTAAGAACTGGCTGTCCATGCCAGCCCTGACTCTAATCTCGTCGCGCATTTTCGGCACAGACTCTAAGAACTTCAAGCGATAATCGCCAATGAACTTTGCCCGCCAAGGCATGACCCCGGCACGACTAAAAGGATTTTGTGACTCTGGAGGTTGGGACTCCACCCCCGGTTCTTGACCGTGTGCCGCGAGAAATCCCTGCAACTCAGAACATAGCGACAGAACTCTTAACCGAAGTTCTGGAATTGGATACGTCCCTGTCGCTACTGGTGTTGCCTGTACTTGCTGCTGCTTCAACTGATTGATGACATCCCGGAGTCGCTGAATCTCAGAGTCTTCTGGCAACACTAAACGAGCGTGCTCGTACCGCTCTATTGTGCCGGTCGGCCCGCCCTTATAAGAATAAGTAATCAAAAGACGTTTTGGCGTGCCAACTAATGGGTCCACAGGAACGAAATTCTGGTCACCAATCATGAAGTTGTGGTTCTCAATTTCAAAAACTAGGCTGTCTCCATCGCTGATCCTTCTTAAAAACTCAGTCACATCATATTCACTGCCGCCACCCCTAATCGCCCGATAATTCGCGGAGTGTATAACTAGTTTCCTCTGAGTTGGTTGCATGCGAGATGTTGTTGCTTTCTGAAGAAACGCGGCCAGAGCAAACCCGATTACGGAAATGACAAACAGAAGTATCTGAACCTTCCAATACAGAGAAGTGGCGCGAATGAGGGCAACGGCAGTCACGAGCACACCGCCCCCAAACATCCATTCGATGAGTCTCCACTTCGCGTGCCCTCTAATCTGATGCCACTGTTCTTTAAACCAGTTTTCTGCCATCTGTACCTCCACGCATCCAGAGTGCATCCTTGGACTTATGAAGGATAGTCTTTTGGCGGATTACAGCCAAAGAGTGAGCTGAGGCTGCACAGCATTCCGCAACTTGCACGAAAAGGTAGGCGTGCAAAGCTAACCGGCAAGTAGGCTAATCGCGTACTTCCGAGGTTGCTTGGGATGCCAGCATATCTTTGGCGGTGGTACAAAAGGCTCCCCACCCCTCTGAAACGCCCCAGCCGACCGAAACCTCGTCCGGCAGCCAAAACGCCGTAGAATCGGCTATTCCCACTCGACTCTCCCAATAGGGCATAATCCAAGTCTTGGAGAAGGGCGATGGGAACGGGCCGAAGATGCGCCTATTGCGATGCGACCGGAGACCTGACAAATGAACATGTCGTTCCGGACTTCTACCACAAGGCGTTCGGCGAGACCATCTCTATCGTCAAAACCCAAACTGAAGAAAAGGCGGTTTCGAACCCACAAGAAATCGGGGATGTTTGTGCAAACTGCAATAACGTCGTGCTCTCGCGCTTAGACAGCTATCTTGCCGCACTCGCCGACAAATTCTTCTCGACCATTGTTCAACCGGGCGACCGCGTTCGCTTCGAATACGATTTCGATCTTCTCTTCCGCGTTTTGCTGAAAGTCGCCTACAACGTAGCGAGAACGCGGAATTGGCCGATTGCGATCTTCCAAGAGGCAAGAGAATTCATCCTTGGCGAGAAGCCCCATCCTTCAGGGTTCCGCATGTTCCTCCAGCTTCTGATTCCCACTCCAGTCCGAAAAACCCATCTGCCCGTCACGCCCGGAACAACCGACGTTCCACCACTACCGTGGCGTGCAGATTTGTACGATGTGAGTGGCTTGCCCGGACTCGCGTTCGCATGTTCGGTGTCGTTTATGTCTTATCGCTTCTTCATACTGCGGGAGGATATCAAAGTGCGAGCCGCTGTGCGGAATCGGTCGGTTGCGAGATGGCTTAAACAAAACAACGGTGCTACCGAGCTAACGAAGAAAGGCAGCGCCACTGTGTATGCTTCCTCACTGACGGTTCTCGATGCCGTGAAGGGAAATCCTACGTTCGAAACGCAGCTTGCAAAGGCGCGAAAACTGAAAGCCGAGATGCAGGAAAAGGGTTCGAAACGCCGCAATCGGTGAGCCATCGTACCCATGAGTGAATCAGTGAAAGACACTCCCCTCAAGCCGAGGCTGAACGTAAGGCGGATTCAACTCCGTTCGGCCACCTGTGAGATACAACGATCTGATCCTCTGTGGTAAGCTACCTCGCAAATGGCGTCCTTTCATACTTGGCTGGAAGTTCTCTCGTACATCAAGGCCCTGTTTGAAGCGATAACCCTCGGCGCAGATATCCAGCAGCAATACGAAAAACACCGCACCGAGCGAGATACGATTGCCGAAGCGGAACGGGTCAGTCTCGCCTTCTCGACTTATTCAGAGAAGGAGGTTCAGGCAATTTTGGATCGGCTGAAGGCTTGCAGAGATCGTTTCATCACGGAAGGCAGCGGGGCTGGCAGGCGGAAGTGCCTTTGCAGCGTGTTCAAAGATGTGATCGACGGCAACGGCGGAAAACTTCCTCACATAGATGATTGGGAAAACATTTACGGCCAGTTGAACTGTACAACGAAATAGAATGCGGCAGATTTGTCTCAACTGTCAGACAGCCGATTAGAGGAATTCGAATGCCGCACGTGTCACCCTCGATTTGACCCGCTTTACGTCCTGAAAGAGTTCAACAACTGGCTCCGGCAAACGTTGCTTGAGACGAGCGAGCAGTACCAGCACGAAGCATAGACCGAGTGTTTCGAATTGCATCCACGCCACGTGCTTGAACGCCGAGGCCACATAGATCGGTCCGTTGCTCTCGCGCATGTCGCTATCGGCGTGTCCGGGACGTGAATGCGAGAACTCCGAAATGCCGCTGTATATCCTTCTGGCGAAACCGCCTTCGTCCGTGGAATTTCTCTGATCGAATAGGCTGTCGTTCACGGTTGCCCGCAGATGCGCTCGCAAAGGCGTCGTCGCGCCAGAGAGCCCGTCGCAGGCTTCGCCGAACGAGAGCGGGAACTTGCCGGATCGCCAACTGCGGAATTCCTTTTGTTTCCCACAGACCTGAGCCCACGTGCTGATGGCAGTCAATTCCAATGCGCTGCGAAGGGCGGCGACCGAGAGGCGATAGAAACCAGTCAGCGCATTGTAGGTCGCAGCTTGGAAATCGTCGCCAGCTTCGAGCATAACTGGGAACATGCAGTCTTGCTTCTCTCCAACACACTCGATCCACGCTCCCCAGAGATTATGTAGCTGCCGAATCGTTGTGCCATGGTAGTTCGTAGTCCGCACAGCGACATCATCCGGGAGGGTAACAATGCTGTCCCACGTTTCTTCATCGATGATGTCTGACGGGCGGGGTGCTGGCTTCGGAGCGTAGCCGAAATCGCTGCGCACAAGGACAGTGCGCCTAGATCGGAAGTCAGTCAGCGGCAGAGGCTTGGGCATGGCGCATCGTATCAAGGAAATCGCGAGAATTGCGAAATAGCCTCCCCTCGATTCGCTGGAACGTGCGTTTAGGCCACGCAACCTTGGGCACTCGCACCTGTAGCCGTGAGCAGGGATTCGAGTTGACTCCAAGAAGAAGCGATCTGTGGCATGGCGAATGTCGGGCGCTCGATAGACGGAGTTGTCGGCGCGTCCGGTTCGTTGATTCCCGAGCCGATTGGGAACGCGCTCCATCTTCCCTCAGCGGAATGGTCGTTCGTTTTGACAATCACTTTCTTGCAATAGACCCAGCAGTAGTGAAGATGAGAACTGATTCCTCGCGGCTGACTCTCCTGAAGAACCTTCGTCAAATCGATGCCCAGCCTGCTCGCCATGCCTCCGGGACAATTGACCTCCCCTTGCATCATCATGGTCATTCGCTCGAAACTGGTTGAAAGGTGCTCGACAAATCGCTGGCAAGGTTCGACCGCAGTTCCGCATCCTATCGCACCTACCTTGCGGACGGGGATTGAAAGTGCGTCGAAGTCTGGCGATTTGAAAATGTGGACAAATGAGCGCGGCCAAGGTGCGTCCTTCCTTTCGGTGTTAGGAAATGCCGATACCATCATCAGGTGACACTGCCCCGCACGCTCCTGCGGTGGGAACGATTCGAAGATGTCTCTAGCATCTGTGGGCCACCAGTTCGCGACAGCAGTAGGGTCCCACATCCCGGTGTCATCGTCTGTTTTGAGGTACCCGCTGATTGCGTCGATCATTGCGAACCCGATACGCACTGATCCCGCGAATCCCATTGCCAGAAATCGTCCGACCGGGTAAATCTTTTGCAAACAGTCGCGCTCCGAGCCGTCCGCGAGAGTAACCCGCACGTCTGAAATTCCGATTCCGTACCCGAACATCGTCGGGGTTCCTATAACCCAAGTCATTTCACACGTCACCTATCTGATTCTAGCCCGACAGTACGTCAACACTGTTTGGTGACAGAGTTACCCGCGTGCTATTTGAGATGGCGGTTACGTGGGTTGCCGCCATTGCCTCTAGACGAATCTTTCAAGAAGTTTTTGATTGCGGGCGCTCTTACAATCCGCGAAGGTCGGGCGGAACGAGCCGTGTTCATGCGGCTCGGGGAAGAAATACAAGAAGTGCTGCGGCGGGGCGATGGTGAACTGATGCCCGGTCGAAAAGGAGGAAGCATGGGGAATCGTCAGCAGAATCAGGAGTCGTCTCCGTCTTCATTCCCGTATGAGGTCTTAACCACAACGGAACTAGCCGAGCGGCTGAAAGTGAAGGAAAGCTGGGTTGTTGACCAGAGCAAAAGGTCGCGGACCGCTGATCCAATTCCGATCTTCAGGCTGGGAAAACATCGCCGATACCTCTGGGGCTCGCCGGAGCTGAACGCGTGGCTCCATCGTCGGAGTGGTTCATCAGAGAAGAGCGCGTAGAATCGCGCAGAAGATGGATGCGGGATTTCGGTACAACTGGGGTTCAACTGAGAGGCGAGAGAAAGACTGGCTTTTTGTCCCTATGCGACACCAAATGAAGCACTTAGATTTTTGATCTTCTCTGCTTCGGGACCAGGGGGTCGGAGGTTCAAATCCTCTCTCCCCGACCAATTTCCTCACAAGTCTCTATGCCGTGCTCAGCCGTGATTTTGCATACTTGTTGGATGGCTGCCGCATCCAGGCGAGCAATTG
>Ga0326728_10002938_pt1 | contig 55066 bp, 48 predicted proteins | sample MB3enrmetagenome_FD_207602 | JGI IMG/M metagenome (GOLD analysis project Ga0326728, IMG submission 207602) | Lab enriched peat soil microbial communities from McLean, Ithaca, NY, United States - MB31MN | ecosystem: Environmental > Terrestrial > Soil > Wetlands > Peat | place: USA: New York... | reverse complement strand
CGCTGATCTACGCCATGGAATCTGAGGAGGGCCAACAGCGTTCCTTCGATTCCACTTGCAAGAAGCTCCGCCGGTTCCTCAACAAATCACCCCGCTGAATTCACCCACAGATTCCCCCGACGAGGCTGGATTTGAAGGGCATCGCCATGTTCGCCTGGCTTCCCTATGTGGCGGCGTATTTCGGCAGCGCATTCGGCGGCTACCTCTCGCCGCTGCTGATGCGGTGGTGCCGCCTTGGCCTGGTCGCCTCGCGCGTAGCGGGGGTCTGCATCGGGGCGGCCATCATGATTGCGCCGGCGTGCGTGGGGTTGGCGGGCACGGCCGCCATCGCCATCGCCCTCCTCTGCTTCGGCGGTTTCGCTCACCAGACGATATCGGTCCTGCTGAATACTCTGACCATCGACATCTTCGCCGAAGCCGAGGTTGGCACGGCGAACGGGCTTACGGGGATGGCGTCGTGGACCGGCGGTTTGTCGTTCTCGTTGCTGATCGGGGCGCTGGCGGAGCGGGTGGGTTACGGCCCGCTGTTCGGATGTTTGGGTGCGTTCGACCTGCTGGGAGCGGGCATCCTGATCGCTCTCATTCGTCCACGGTGGCGCGCGGGGGATGCGGCATGAAAACTCATTCGACCGTTTCGGAACCTCCCTTGTTTCGCGTAAGCGCAAGGGCGCGGGGGCGCATCGACCTGGCGAGCGAAACGCAGGCGGCAGCGCATGTCTTCATCCTGGAAGACGACATCGTGCGGGTCATGGTGCTGCCCGATGGAGCGCCGCGCCAACCGGCGACATGGGCCATCGCTCCCGGATTGGACGACGTTCCCATGGAGGGCCGCGACCGCTTCGATGTCTCGGGTTTCGCCTGTCCGGAATTCACCCTCGTCGAGGAGCCCGATTGGATCGCCATCGAGACGCCGCGCGTCCGTCTGCGTGTCGGGTTGCGCGGACTCCGCTGTCAGTGGGCACTCCGCGTGGACGGGGAGTGGATCGACGCGGCCGCCGATCGCCCCACGCAGGCCTATAACTTCGGCTGGTGGGACGACAAAGTCTATCATTACCTGGCTCGCGACCGCCAGGAGATGTACTTCGGCCTGGGCGAGCGTTCGGGCGAAACCAACCGCGCCGGCCGGCGGTTCCGCATGTGCAACATCGACGCCATGGGCTATAGCGCCAGGTCGTCGGACCCGCTCTACAAGCACATACCGTTTTACATTACCTGGAAACCGGGGCCGCACCTGGCATTCGGGCTTTTTTACGACACGCTCGCCGACTGCGCGTTCGATATGGGCTGCGAGCTTGACAATTACCACGGCCTGTATCGCTATTTCACCGCGGATCACGGGGATCTGGATTACTACTTCGTGGCCGGCCCGCCGCTGGCGGATGTAACGCGGCGGTTCACGTGGCTGACGGGGCGGCCCGCGTTTATGCCGCGCTGGGCGCTGGGTTACTCCGGATCGACCATGAGTTATACCGACGCGCCCGACGCGCAGAAACGCATGGGGGAGTTCCTGGAGCGCTGCGCCGAGCACCGGATACCATGCAGCTCGTTCCATCTTTCCTCGGGATATACGTCGATCGGCGGCAAGCGCCGCGTGTTCACCTGGAATCGCGATAAGTTCCCGCTCCCGGCGGCGTTCGCGCGCAGCTATCTGGAGGCGGGGGTTCGCCTGGTCGCCAATATCAAACCGTGTCTGCTGCGAGGCCATCCGGCGTTCGAGGAGGCGCGGCGCAAGGATCTGTTCCTGGAGGACGAGAAGGGCGCACCGGCGTGGGTGCAGTTCTGGGACGAAGTGGGCGCCTACCTGGATTTCACCAATCCCGACACCCTGGCCTGGTGGAAGGCCAAGGTGAAATCGGCATTGCTGGACTACGGGATTTTCGCCACGTGGAACGACAACAACGAATTCGAAATATGGTCACAGCGCGTGTTTGCCGCCGGATTCGGAAAGCCCTGTTTCGCGCGGGCAATTCGCGCCGTGCAGCCGCTGCTCATGATGCGGGCCTCCCGGGAAGCCCAGCGCGAGCACGACCCGGGCCGGCGCCCGTTCCTGGTGACGCGCTCGGGATGCGTGGGCATGCACCGCTACGCGCAAACCTGGTCGGGCGACAATTACACCTCGTGGGAAACGCTGAAGTACAACATCAAGATGGGTCTGGGCCTGGCGCTCTCGGGCATCTCGAACTCGGGCCACGACGTTGGAGGGTTCGCCGGACCGCGCCCCGATGCGGAGTTGTTCGTCCGCTGGGTGCAGGCCGGAATTTTGATGCCGCGGTTCTCGATTCACTCGTGGAACGACGATGGCACCGCCAACGAACCCTGGATGTACCCGGAAGTTACCGCTCAAGTAAGGGAACTGATCGAGCTGCGGAGCTGGTTGACTCCCTACCTGTATCTGCTGCTCTGGCGGTATCGAACCAGTTACGAGCCGGTAATCCGGCCAACCTTCTACGATTTCCCGGACGACCCGCGGTGCTACGCGGAGAATGACGACACGATGCTGGGTCCGTCGCTGCTGGCGGCCGCCGTGGTCGAACCCGGCGCGCAGACGCGCAGCCTGTACCTGCCGCTGGGCGCCGCATGGTTTGACGTGTGGTCGGGCACGCGCCTGGAGGGCGGCCAGACGGTGGAGTTGCCCGCGCCCTGGAACCGTCCGGTGCTGCTGGCGCGGGCTGGCAGCGTCATTCCCATCGACGCGGGCGGCTTGCGCGGTTTTCTGCTGTTTCCGCTGGTGGAAGGCGAGAGCAGCGGCGAGAGCTATGAAGACGATGGCGAGAGCGAAGCCTGGCGGGACGGCGGGTTCGGGTCGTGGCATGTAGCCGTAACGAGCGAGCCCGGCGTGTTACGGGTGTCGGTAGCGCGGACGGGCCAGGTTGCCGGCAGCCAGGACGAGTTGGAATTGATCCTGCCTGGAAGCGAGCTTCGACCGGTGGAGGTGTCCGGAGGGTGGTTAGTGCGTGAGCGTCGCGCGGACGGCCAGCGGCATCTTCGGGTTAAGGTTGAGTCGGGCGTGCAGGATAGTTAAACCCTTTTGACGCACTCCGCTAAGAACTCCGCGAATGGTCCGATGTCCATGTCTATGCTGGCGCGATCCAGCGCGGCGAGGTAGGTATCGCGATTCTCGATCCGGACCACCGTCCAGGGATAGCCTCCGGAGGCCAGCATGGCGTTCATCAGGAAGCGCGCCAGCCGCCCGTTGCCGTCGGGATAAGGATGCACGAAACCGAACAGCCAATGGCCGAGAACCGCGCGCACGCCGGGCTCGGGCTCGTTTTCCAGCAGATCGAACAGGACGGGCATGGCATCGCGCACGGCTTCCCAGCGCGGCGGCACGTAGCGCGAGGTGCGCAGATAGACGGCATCGTTGCGGTAGCCTGCCAGAGCCGACGCTGCAATCAGCCCGGCCCCCACGCAGGGCTGAAAGAGTTCGCGGTACCACTCACGGTGAGCGGCCCGCACGATGCGCCCCGGGTTCTCTCCGGCGAGAATCGCGGCAAGGTTCCCCTTCACGGACTGGAAAGCCTGCCAGTAGCCGCGTGCCGCCAGCGCGTCGCGGCTTTGCCGGTCGGCGTCCCGATTGTCCGGATCCCAGTCGCCCGCCCTCACCCGTTCGACAAGATCGGCCGAGACTCGGTAGCCCTCGATCGACAGGGAATGATAGGCGTCGCTGCGATAGATCTCATCGACGGACTGGAGATAGGCACTCGGGTCCGCGGGCAGACCGGGCGGCGGGGGGAAAACTCCCAGAACCTCCCCCCGCATCGACTCCCACATGGCCCTCATGCGACCGACAATGGGCACTGTCGCGGCGGGGACCGAAGCTGGAGTCTGCCGGGCGGCGAAGGGGTCGCTCTCACGTACGTCGTATCCGGCTGCCTTCATGGTTGTGACGATCTCGCCCGCGGCCTCGGAACGCCCGATACGCCTCAAGGCGCCGGCGAGACGGCCGGCAACGAGTGAATGCCCGCCGTCCAGAAGGAAGCGGAGCAGACTGGCGGCGTCGCGGATGTTGGCGAGAACTACCTGCGTCTCAATTGGATTGCCGGCGATGAAAGACTCGGGCACCCTGACCAGGGCCGCCTCCGGAGTGAAGAGCCGCAGGCCGTCCCGGACCGTGATGTCGGCGGGCGGCGGCGTTTGTGGCTGCTTGAGGTCGTACAGCGAGGTGCTGAACGGGAGGTTGAGGTTATGGTTGGCGCCTTTGCGGCTGCAAACGATCACCTGGGACGGAACGACGGTGTTCTCCGCATGGAGGAGAATGGACTGCTCGGGAGACAGGCACCACTCGTCGCCGAACCGCTCGCCGCAGTAGCAGACGCAGAACTCCCAAAAGGAGGCGTACCATGGCGTGCTGTCGCCGTCACGCGCGCCGGGGCTGGAAGAAATCAGCCACCCTTTCATAACCTCCTGGACGAATCCGTTCCGGAGCAAGCGCTCGCGATGGATGCGGCTGAGCTCTTGCGATTGGAAGACGCTTCGCCCATCCTGCTGGAGATTTCGAAGGACGGTCAGCGATGCTGCGAGCTTCTCATTGGGAGCGGCCATATTGACCCCGAGAATCGTGGAATCACAAGCGATTTATGCTGCATCATTACAAGCTTATCAGGATGTGCTATAACAAGCAACTCGTGTCGTGTCAAAACAATCAGATTATGCTGCGCGAACGCAAGCAAAACCTGCTGAACACGGGCGTAAGCTATCGATTTCAGATCCTGGGGGCGGGCCCAGTCCAGCCCATTGAGGACAAATGTCAGAATGTTCCAGTCGCAAGTGGTTGAAGTCCTTCAAAAAGCGTGCCTTAGACCCCGGCCGTAACTGCGAAGAAGTTGCTGGACAGCGCGGGTCTGCGGGCCGGCAAGGGGGCTGGACTCCCCAATCGAGAAGCCCAGCCTGGTTCAACGCCTCACTACTGAATGGGGGGCTGAGGGTTCAAGCCTCCGGGACCTGCCTTCAGTATCCCCAGCACGCCCAAAAGAGAAGCTGTCCGCTGAGCGGCGCCCGAGAGCGTCACGTTACAGTTTTCGAGCCTCGTATTGGCCAGGGCGAAATCTGCACCGCTGTAGCACAGCGTGCAGTTGGTGAAGACGCAGTTGATGAAGTTCTTGTCGTCCAGCGAGATGACCTCGCCGGTGCTGCTTTTACGTTCAACGTTCAACATGGTACTCTACTCCTTAAAAAAGGGCTTGAAAAACGGAGTGCCAGCGAATACTATTGAACGCTGATAAGCAACTTGAAGGCGTTCAGTGCTGGCACCCTAACGCGGCCTCTAACCGCCCTAGGGTGCTTCCCTGTCTTCCAGCACCTGTAATCTTGCCCCAATATGTCGTGTGGCGTCAAGATTTTTATCCATATGGTGTGTCTTGAGGTTACTGATCGCAGGTACTCAAACACACTGGTACCCCTGTCAAGTGGTATTTCGTGTTTCGTCGCGGCCACCCGGGACCCTTCAGACGGTCACGGCGCTCACGCCCGCCTCCGCGGGGGTCTCCCGGCACCTCAGCCGCCTGCCGTGCGGCACTGGTGCCGGTCTTCTGGCAACGACTGACCCGGGCCGAAGCGGAACTCACGTCGGTCCTTTGCGCTGCGGAGCCCACGTCCTGCAGCGCAGTTTGGGTGTGGCCATAGCGATTCCCCAGCACGTGAAAACACAGGCGATTGGCGCCGTGCAAATACAAGCGTATCACGATGTGTAAACACAAGCAAATTATGCTGTGACGGAACAAGCAGATTCTGCTGCGAAGGGCTGTGAGCGATAGCGGATCTACGAGGTCCGCTTGTAGCGAGCCACGCTTACCTGGCCTTGCCGAACCCGGGACAGGTCGTAGTTGGCCTGGAGGCGAGCCCACATCTCGGGGCTGGGTCCGAACGCCTCGGACAGGCGCACGGCCATTTCCGCCGAGATTCCGGCCTTCTCGTTAACGAGGTTGTTTGCGGTCTGGCGCGCAACGGCAAGCACTCTGCCGGCTGCGGTGACGGTCAGGCCAAACGGTTCCAGAAAATCCTGGCGGACGATGCGGCCCGGATGCGGGTGATTCTTCATGGGCATATTCGTCTCCCCCAATCGCTTGGCTGGCGCTATCATGCCGCCTGGTGGGGCTTCACCTCGGAAACCACCCGCGCTTCCCAGGCATCGCGAGCAACTTCGAGATCGTAGCGGGCTTGCAGGTTGATCCAATAGTCGGGGGTAGTATGAAAGTAGCGTCCAAGCCGCAGCGCGGTTTCCCCCGTGACAGCACGTTGTCCGGCGACTATGGCGCCGATGCGGTTCGCCGGCACGCGCAGTTCTTGGGCCAGGCGGTTCATGGAGATGCCCAGGTCGTCCAAGGTCTCCTTGAGGATGGCGCCCGGGTGGACGGGCGCGAGTTTAGCGGTAGTGCTTGCTGATTTCGACATCGTAGGCATTCCCCTCTCTCCAGCGAAAGCAAATCCGGTACTGATCGTTGATCCTCAGGCTATGCTGGCCCCGGCGGTCCCCGGCGAGGGCCTCGAGACGGTTGCTCGGCGGAATGCGCAGATCGGAGAGCTTTTTGGCAGCGTCCAATGCTGCCAGACGGCGAAGGGCGATTTCGGCCAGATGAGCCAGGCGTTTCACGAAGCGGCGTTCAAACAGCCGGCGCGCGTCCGGATCGCCGAACGTCTGGATCATGATTTGATCGTAGCCGATTATACGTGGTACGTCAAACGTAAGGCTGGCGCGGCTCGGCGCCCGGGGGAGTTCGCCGTGCGGCCCGGTTTCAGTTGAAAGATGGCTGTGCTGGTGGAGGCAGGGGGAGTTGAGTCGGAAGGGAATGTTGCTGAATCGAAACCTGCTCATTTGTTTGGGAGCTACACGAGCCGAAATCGCCAGTTCAGCCGGTCTACCTTACAGGTTTCCTACAAATTGGTTCCCGCTTCCACTTGATACTGCAGAGCTTCGGCGAGAACCCCTTCCGACTAGATGGTACATCAATTCAGAACGAGCGCAACAGCACTGGAACACAGCATTGGAATAGCCCGCCAACAGCGCACACAGGCTCCAGGATCGTGCGCCAGCCGCCCGGTAGGGGACTGCCACCCCGGCGACAACGACGGCCATAATGCGTAAATGGACCGAATCCAATGCAAACCGAAGATCCGAACAGTCTATTCTACGCCAGCGCAACCCAAGCTCATTAGGGCTGTACGACTCTACGATTGCGCGCAATCTCAATGTCAATCTCATAGACTCGCTTGTTGATCCATCCAAGCGCTTGGTCAGTCCGTTGTCTGCGTTGTCGGTAATTCCGAATCAGGAGGAACAGCAGTAGCGACAGAACGCCGACTGCAATAACTGAGCGGATCGGGTCGTCCCATGCAAGAGGTATCATTGCCAGGAACCCAAACACAATCAGGATGAGGCCAGCGACGCTGCCGCCACCCATTGACCTTCCTGCCCAAACCCGCGAATACTCGGCAGTCCACTGATTGCGCTCCTGTTGGAGCCGAGCCAGAGCCAGTTCAGCCGCAGTCTTGTCGGTTCCAACCTGGACTTGCCGAACGGCTTCAGTTACAGCACTCAAAGAGACGATCCCACCCTGCCTTTGAACCATTAGCTGCGTTCCGCAATAACCACATGCGAAACGAGTCAAGTTCTCGTAAATCTCCAGCTTGGCACCACAGTTTGAGCAATTGAGATTGACGAAGTGGCCCATTGTTGCCTTCTCACCGAACGTGAAGATCTCCGGCCGCATGGCGGGGATGCTGGTGTCAGACGCCGTTCGCTCTGGCACAGCAGGTCATTATAGCTCGAAGATTCCTTGCGGTGGGGTTAACGACGAATGGGGAAACCATCGGCAATGGTAACGGCCCGATCGTTCCGCAATCCGCAAAGTGCTACGATTCCGCCAAATGAAGCTGACGGCGCCCCGGCGACGACCGGGGGCCACGGCGCCCCAACTCGCCCTCTCCACTCTGCCTGGCCTTCCCCGGATCTCCGGCGCTGACTTCATGACGCTCTCAGACGGCCTAACGCTGGTTGCCATGCGATGCAGTCGTGGTGCCATGCGCTCCCCCACCGTCATTCTAGTCGGCTGCGGCGTCGGTCCCACCGGGCAGCGCCGGGGAGTAAACTACGCTTGGAGCCGTGCAAATCCACTATGACACTCGAAGAGGCATTCCAACTCCTTTCCAACTGGCTCACGCAGAAGCCGACGGAGGTCGCCGCACAGAGGGCTGCTCTTGAACACTACGGCAAGTTCTTCCGCCCCGATAACCTTGGGAAAATAACGCAGGACGACTTTAGGGCCTTCCTCATCTTCAAAAATAACAAGCACTGGGCAAACATCCAGCGGCAGCCGAACATTTACGCCGACATGGAGCGGCTGCGTAAGGCCCTTGCCGTCCTCTTGGATGAGACAAACCCGATTCAGGATCGCTTGGACAAGATCACGGACAAATCCGGTTCACTCTACATCAAAGGGCTTGGCAGAGCGGTCCTGACCCCGATCCTCATGTGCGTGTACCCCGACAAGTACGCCGTCTACAACACGATCAGCGAAGAGGGTTTGACCCGGCTCGGTCGAAACATGGCAAAGCCCACGGACGGCTTCGGAAAACGTTACGTGGCGATTAGCGAAGCGTGCCGCGAAATCGCTGATGAGATCAAACAGCCTCTTTCGCTTGTCGATTCGATGTTCTCGCTCATGGTCCACGGTGCGGATTCGCCGCTCATATCTCCGTCCACGTTTGATGGCGGTGATGAAGGCGACTGCGTGAGGGAATCGGAACCGCCTCCGATAACCTCACCGGCCGGCGGAGCGTTTCTCTTTCCTCTGGAAAAGTACCTCGAAGCCTTCCTCGTCTCAAACTGGGAGAAGACGGCGCTCGGCAAAACGCTTTCTCTGCACGTCGAAGACGAAGAGAGTGCAACGCAATACCCCACTGACGTTGGTCCAATCGATATCCTTGCTCGGGACAAGAGCAACCACGACTGGGTCGTCATCGAGCTGAAAAAGGGGAAAAGCTCCGATGCCGTCGTGGGGCAATTGCTCCGTTACATGGGTTGGGTGAAGAAGCACAAGGCGACAGGCAGCGAAAACGTCCGGGGCATCATCGTCACCAGCGCCCCTGACGACCGGATCAAGTATGCGATGCTGGTGAGCAGCAGAGTTTCATTCTTCACGTACAAGGTCAGCTTCGATCTCGTTGAAGAGAAGCCAGCATGATGAGCACGTTCGCCTATTGGCCCGACTGGAATACTCCCCGCATTCGTGCTATTTCAGTCGCCTTTCCTTGAGACACTGTACCGTCAACCGATGCCGCAGTAAAGGCCATTATCAGGAGCATGTCACAAGTTGGTTTGGCGATGCCGGTGCCGTGAACGGCATCCATGCGGCGGGGTTAGCCCAAGCTTCCAACTCTTCCAACGTGTCGCCCGCGACCTTCAGGTAGCAGTTGCCTGTCCTCGGGTGAGTGGTTTCTGGCTTGGAGCGATCTGGAAGAGAGCGGGAGGCGGCATGGATCTTGTAGTGGCGGCCGCCTATCGGTCCGTGGGTATTGGCCATGAAGCCTTGAGGGTGGGATGCAAGCCATTGCTCGTATCCCGCATCATCGTGGTCCCAGACTTGCGCAGCCATCTCCCCTTCCTCCTCCAGACCTATGGTGGAGGCGGGGGGAGTTGAACCCCCGTCCGAGAAAGCCCGCAATGAAGAGCCTACGTGCGTAGCCGGCTCAAAAACTTCGGTTGCCGCTTCCGAACCGGCGAGAGCGGCGGCTCCCTAGTCCGACTGAATCTCGACCGCTGGCTCCGGACCGAGGCCGTTGGCCTATCCCGCAAAATGACGCTCACTCACCGCCGCGCGGGCTCAGCGGCTGGAGCGGCTACCTATCGACTAGGCAGCGTATGCAAACTGCGTATTGGCAGTTGTGTTGTCCGATCGTTTTACGGGAGCTCGGAACCCGGCACGCCTCCCCACCACGATTCAATCCCGTCGAATCCGTTGCGCCCCCATTTCCAAGAGCCTGCGGCGGGTACTACGCCTCTAGTGTAGCACCGCCCGTTTATAATCGGATTATGCGTATGCGGAGGACTTGCCTGGGCGCCCTCGGGGTGACGATGCTTTTGGGATTGGCGATGGCTTTGCACGCCGAGGATTCGACCAAGCTCACGGTCGTGGTGAAGACCCAGGCCGGACGGCCGGTCGACCGCGCCGAGGTGATCGTGCGTTGGAAGGCCAACGCCAAACATCCGCGGCTCAGCTACGGCAAGAACGTGCAGCGGCAGTTCGACGTGCGGACCGATCAGGAAGGCCAGGTGGAAGTGCCGGCGATCCCGCAGGGCAGCATCCAGATCCAGGTCTTCGCCCAGGGATATCAGACGTTCGGCAAGATCTTCGAGATCTACGACGAGGAGAAAACCGTCGAGGTCACGCTGAACCCGCCGCAACAGCAGTACTCGGCGCACTGAGGCCTCGGGCCGCCAGCCAATGGCGGGGCGCAACCCGCAAGGCCTCGCCGCGGACCGGTGTGCCGATGGCCGCCCGCGCCTATACCAGGTCGAATTTCTCCTGGTGTAGCAGCGGGTCGCTCTTGACGATCACGGTGCGGCCCAGAATCTCCTCCAATTCCTGCAGGTACGAGTTCTGGTTGCTCTTGATCATCTTGGCCACCTCGGGCGACACGCGCAGCATCACGTCCTTGCCTTCCACGGAGCGCGCGATCTTGCCGGCTTCCTGGAGGATCTCGCCCACCACCGTCTGCGGGCTCTTCACGTAGCCGGCGCCCTCGCAATAGGGGCAGGGCGTGCACAGGGTGCGCTCCAGGCTCTGCTTGACGCGTTTGCGCGTGATGGCCACCAGGCCGAAATCGTTGAACTGGAGAATCTTGTTGGGCGCGCGGTCGGCGCGCATGGCTTCTTCGAGCGCCTGCATCACCTTCTGGCGGTTCTTGCGCTCGTCCATATCGATGAAGTCCACCACGATGATGCCGCCCAGGTCGCGCAGCCGGATCTGCCGCACGATTTCCCGGATGGCGTCGGTGTTGGTCTTGACGATGGTGTCTTCCAGCCGGTTCGACTTGCCCACGTACTTTCCGGTATTGATGTCGATGGCCACCAGGGCCTCGGTCTGGTTGATCACGATGTAGCCGCCCGATTTCAGCCACACCTTCGGCCGCAGGGCCTTCTCCAGTTCGGAAGCGATCCCGAATTCGTCGAAGATCGGGTTCGAGCGCGTGTACATCTTCACGCGATTCACCAGCGCGGGCTGGAACCGCTGCACGAAGCGCAACACGCTCTCGTAAACCTCCTCGTTATCCACCCAGATGCTCTTGAAGGAGGCGGTGAGCTGGTCGCGCAGCACCCGCTCCACCACGTTCAAATCGTGGTGGATCAGCATCGGCGCGGGCTTCCGCTCGGCCTTCTGGCGCATGTCCAGCCAGAGGTTGTAGAGGAACATCATGTCGGCGCGCAGTTCTTCTTCCGACCGGCCTTCGCCGGCGGTGCGCACGATGTACCCACCCGGAATGCCGGCGCGGTGCGTCTGCAGAATCCGCTTCAAGCGCAGCCGCTCTTCGTCGGTGGGGATCTTGCGCGAAACTCCGATGTGGTCCACCGTGGGCATGTACACCAGGAAGCGGCCCGGCAGGGCGATGTGCGAGGTGATTCGCGCGCCCTTCTGGCCCAGGGGCTCCTTGGCGATCTGGACGATGATCTCCTGCCCTTCCTTGAGCAGATCGCTGATGGACGCCGTCGCGGGACGGCTTTCCGCAACGCCGCGGGGCGCGGCGGCAATGCGTTGTTCCGGCGCACGGGTGGGCAACGGCTCGGCCGCGCGCGGTTCGTGCTGTGGGCGGCCACCCTCCGGCATGGGGCCGCCGCGGCCTTTGCGCCGCATCCTGCGGGAGACCCGATGGAGGTAGCGCGAGCCCTGCTCGCGCAGCGCGGCCGTCAAGCTGGTGGGAATCCGCGCCGGTTCCGGACCTTCGTCCTCGGCCACGATGGGTTCCCCATCCGTTTCGCCGGAGGCGTCCTCGGCCGGCGATTCCATGGCATCCACCAGAGCTTCCGCCAGTTCGGCTTCGGCGGCGAGGCTGCCGGGGGCATCGCCTGCGGCATCCGGTTCCGCCAGAGCGGTGGCGGAAGGCTCCGCTTCCCCGGCTTCGGGAGCGGCTTCCTCCGCGGCTGCGGGGGCCTGCGGCGCGGAAACCGCGGGGAATTCCGGTTCCACCGCGGGGGGTGGTTCGACGGCTTCGGAAACCGGCGTGGCAGCCGCAGCCGTCACGGGCGGCTCCTCTTCCACAGCCGGTGGGTCGGGTTGCGGCTGGGTGGCCCGTTCCACGGTCTCGGGCCATTCCTCGGCTTCGGAAGCCGCCCAAGCCGGCGGCTCCGGCTGGGCATCCCCGGTGAAATCGGCGTCGTCGGCACGGTTGTGCTTGGCCAGCGATTCGCCCGGAAGAACCAGGAAGTCTTCGGCTTCCGTCTCCATTCCGGCGGCGGGCGGAAGCGTGCTGTGAGGCTCGGGCGCCGGGGGAGCCAGGTCCGCGGGGGCTTCGCCTTCCGATCGGGGCGAGTAGTATTTCGAATCCGGCAGGCCGTGTCCACCGCCCTTCTGCCCACGGCGGCGGCGCGAGCGGCGGCCGCCACGGCGGTCGTCGCGGCGGGAGTCCGTGCCGGGAGCCGGCGTGGGAACGCCGCTGGGGGCGCCCATCGGGGCAGGGGTTACGGGAGACGGTTCCGTGGAAGCCGGCTCCGCAACGTAGCTGGCGGCTTCCGGGGAAACGGCCGTGGCCCCATCCGGAACGGCGGCAACCTCGGCCAGGCCCGCGGGGACGCGGTCCAGCTTGAGGACCTTCTCCTCCACGCTGGTCACGATCTTGTCGTACTCTTCGTTGTCCTCGAAGAAATCGGAAACGTACAGGAACGCGTCGCGGTCCAGCCCGATATCGACGAATGCCGATTGCATGCCGGGCAAAACGCGCGTGACCCTGCCTTTGTGGATGCTGCCGGCCAGCGAATATTCGTTTTCGCGCTGGTAGTAGATCTCCACCACGGCATCGTCTTCCACGATGGCCACGCGCGTTTCGTGCCGGTTGGCCGAAACCACCAACTCTTTCGACATTAAGTGCCTCCCCGGGAAACCGGGAGAGACGGAATGGAGGGATGGCGCCCCGCGTGGGCATCGCACGCTTCTCCGCTTGGGGAGCTGCGAAGCCGATCCGCTACGAACTCACGCTGACCGGAGGCGGAGTCACATCTCTCGTACGCCATCCGGCCGGGAACCACACCGCTCCACCGCGGGGGAGCGTTCCAACGCCACACCAACCCGCGGGTCTCTACCGGCTCCCGAATCTCTTCATCTCGGCGGCCATCCGGAATCGCCTCCGGAGGGCCGGCTAATTCACGAACCTTCTGAGGCGGACATTGCTGACCAGCCCCAGCGCCAAAAAATTCGACCAGACACTGGAACCACCGGCGCTCATGAAAGGGAGCGGGATGCCGGTCACCGGCATCAGCCCCGCCACCATCCCTACATTGATCAGGATGTGCGACAGCAACAACGCAGCGACTCCCATACAAATGTACATCCCCGATCGTTCGGACGCCGTCTGCGCATTCTGGACGATGCGCATGATCATCACGAAATACAACGACAGCATGAATACTACGCCAACGAATCCCTGCTCTTCGGCAAACGCCGCAAACACAAAATCCTTGGATGGAACCGGCAGAAACTGAAGTTTCGCCTGCGTCCCCTGGGTCAATCCCTTGCCCAGCATTCCGCCTGACCCGATCGCGATCTCCGATTGGATCAACTGATAACCTTTACCTTTCGGATCCAGCTCCGGATTCAGGAAACTGATCAACCGCTGCTTCTGGTAATCGTGCAACCCGAACGTCCAGGTGACTGGAACCACCACCACCCCCACTACCAACACGGCGAAGATATACTTCCAATTCAACCCCGCCAGAAACGCACCCACCACCAGTACGGCGAAATACGTGAGGGCCGTCCCCAAATCCGGCTGCTTCAACACCAAACCCATGGGAATCAGCACCAGCAGCAGCAGGATCACCAGTTCCCGCATCTCCAACTCGTCCGATTTCAACTCCGTCAGATAGCGGGCTACCAACAATATTATCACCGGCTTGACGAATTCCGATACTTGCAGGTGAATGCCGCCGGGCAGCGGAATCCAGCGCGTCGAGCCGAACGCCGCCTCTCCCGCCACGGCCGTGCCCAGCAGCGCCACCACCGAGAGTATGTACATGATGGGCACGTGGTGCAGCCAGGTGTGGTAGTCCACCGACAGCACCACCCACATCAGAAACAGGCCGCCCCCCACATACAGGATCTGTTTCCACCAGGAACCGTGCGAATCCGTTCCCAGCGTGGCGCTGTAGATCTGCATCACGCCCACGGCGCAGATGATCAGCACCACGATCACCAGCGTCCAATCCACGTCGCGCAGCGAAAGGTATCGCACGGCTAGCGTCCCACCCCCGCCGGCTCCGGTTGGGGCGGTGCTTCCGGCAATCCCATGGCGGCGAACGACGAAGGCCCGTTGGCCATGGCGGTTTGCTGCTGCTGGCGCGCCTCGAGGCGGGCTTTCTTGTCGAAGTAGGCTTTGATCACGTCGCGTACGATGGGCGCCTCGTTGGCGCCGTGAACGCCGTGCTCCACCATCGCCACCACCACGATCTCTGGATCCACGCGGGGAGCGAAGCCCACGAACCACGCGTTGTCGCGCATGTCCTTGGTGGTATCCGAGGCGTGCGCCTTAACGTAATCCAGGGAAGCCAGTTGCGCCGTGCCGGTCTTGCCGCAGACCTCGATGGTGGGCAATCTGGCCCCCGCGCCGGTTCCGCCTTCGTTCACCACGCCAAACATGCCGTCGATCACGGTCTTGAGGTTCTCCGGATCCAGGTCCGCGCGGGTCGGCCGCTCCGTCTGGCCCAATACCTTGACCAGGTGCGGCTGGTGCCAGATGCCGCCGACGGCGATGCCTCCGATGGCCCGCGCCAGTTGCAGCGGCGTCACCGTCAGTGCGCCCTGGCCCACTGCCACCGGAGGCGTTTCTCCGGCGTACCACCGCTGATGCTGGGCCCGCGTCATCCACTCTTTCGAGGGCATTAGCCCGGGCTTCTCCCCGGGCAGGTCGATTCCGCTGAGCTTTCCGAACCCCACCATGTCCCCGTAGTGCGACAGGTTGTCGATTCCCAGCTTGTCGCCCACCACATAAAAATACGAATCGCAGGAATGCACGATGGCCGAATGCAGTTGCAGCGTTCCATGCCCCGTCTTGGTCATGCAATGGTACACATGCCCATACAGCGTCACGCTTCCCGCGCAGTGGACGGTGAACTGATCGGTAATGGTACCGGTTTCGAGCGCCGCCAGCGCCACGATCGGTTTGAAGGTCGAGCCGGGAGCGTATTGCGCCTGGGTGCCGCGGTTCAGCAAGGGGTGGTCGGGGTTATCCTGAATGGCTTTCCAGTCGCGGGCCTTGATGCCGGCGGCGAACCGGTTGGAATCGAATGTGGGCCGGCTGGCCATGGCGAGGACCTCGCCCGAGCGCGGGTCGAGCGCGACCACCGCGCCCACCTTATCCTCCAGGGCCAGTTCGGCGACCGCCTGCAGGTCCAGATCGATGGTGAGTTCCAGATCCTTGCCCGCGACGTACTTCTGTTCGTCGAGCTTCTTCTGCACTCTTCCGCGGTTGTTGACCACCACCTGCCGCTGGCCGTTGATGCCCATCAGCGTCTCGTTGTACTGGAGTTCGATCCCGGTCTGTCCCACCACATCGTTGGGCGAGCACTTGGAGAACTCGGGCATGTCGAGCTGGCTCTCGGTGATCTGGGCGGTGTAGCCGATGACGTGGGCCATCATACCGTCCTGCGGATAGAGCCGCCGCTGAGCCTCGATGAGTTCCAGCTCCGGGAAGAAATCGTGGTGCGAGGCGACGAATGCCAGGTCGGCGGGCGATAGCTCCTCTTTGAGCCGTATGGGAACGTACTTCGGCTGCGTCTTGTAGCGGCGGACCAGCTTGAGGAGGTCGTCGTAGTCGATGTCCAGGCCCTGGGCGATCGGCTTTAGATGATCTTCGTTGAGATTCTCCCGCGCCAAATCGAGCGCAAAGGATGCGTGGCTGTCCACGATGACGCGGCCGTCGCGGTCGAGGATGCGGCCGCGCGGCGCCAGCAGCGGAACGCTCTTAATGCGGTTCTGTTCCGCGCGCCCCTGGTAGAACTGCGGGTTCTGCACCTGCAGCCTCCAGAAGCCCGAGATCAGAAACAGGAAGATCCCCACCGTGGTGTATTGAAACACCGCAACCTTCCCGGCCGCGAACCGGGTATCGTCGCGCAAAGGAGGCTTGTCGGTGAGACGCTGTTCGAAATTCGGATCGGTCGGGGGCAGGATCACAAGACTACTTGCTACGTCCGTTCTCCTTTATTTTAACCGAAATGCGGAATCCCCAGCGGCTCCGGGGTGCCGGCCGGTTCCGCAAGCCTCGCGGACCAAGAGACCGAACAACAGAAGCGACGCCACCGGCGTGACGGAGGCCCATGTGTATAGCGTCGCGGGCGAGGCCGCGGTCCATCCGCCGTGGCTCTGGTAGTAGGCCTTGAGAATCGCGACCGGTACCGGGTACAGCAGCGCGGCAACCGCGAGAGTGTACGCCAACGCCACCCAACGCCGGTTTCTCCAGGTCTGGGACAGGAGCAGGGCGACGCCCGGGTATTGCATCACCTGGTAGTGGCTCCAGCCGACCGGCGAAGCCGCCAGGCCCAGCGCGACCAGGGCAGCCGCCGCCCAGGGCCACTGCTGCGCGCTCAACCGGAAGCGAACCGCGGCCAGCAACAGGATGACGCCGGCGCCAAGCGTGGCGAGGCATACCGCGATCGACACAACGCGGCGGTCGGCGGGCAGGCGCTGATTGCGCAGGTCGATTCCTCGCACCCACGACGAGGGAAGGGGCGACACCTGGGTGGGCGGGTCTAGAATGCGCAGAACCACGGATGGCAACGACCAGCTCAGCGTGGCCGCCGTGCCGGTCCAGGCGTTGCCTCCGGGTGGAACCTTGGGGCCCGGCAGGCAGCACACTACCATCAGCCACGGCACCACCAGCAACACCGCCGCGCTGGTGAGCATACCCACGATTTCCGGGCGGCAGCGGCGGATGGCGACCCCGATCCCCAGGATGCCGGGGATCAGTTTGAGGGCGAAACCGAATCCCACGGCGGCGCCCAGCAGCCAGCCCCTCCGCAGGTATGCGAGCACCAGAAGAAACGTCAGAAGAGGGCCAAGTTGCCCCAGGCCGAGGCTCTCTTCCGCGCTTCCGCCGGTGGCCCACACAAAAGCGATCCAGCAAGCCGCCGGCCAGTCGCGGCCGGACCCGAACCACAGCAGCGCCGCGGCCGCCACCATGAGAAGCTGCGAGATCAGGAACCAGAGCCGGCGGGCCGTCACGTAGTCCAGGTGCGCGAAGGGCGTCATCAGGAACGCGAGCAGAGGCGGGTAGATGTACCCGTCCACGGTGAACGGGCTACGGCCCGCAACCACCTCCCGCGCCGCCCGATGGTAGGACCGGAAATCGCTATCGGTGCCGGTGAGACCCGGCAGTTCCAACCAGACGGTCTCGCGAACGTACCAGAACACGCAGCCGGCGAGAAACAGCCAAGCCAGAACGGTTCGAGCGCGGGGGCCTATTCCGGGAACGACCATCGGGGTGGTGTCCAAGTGTCAGTATAGACAAAGACCACGGCGTTGCACGGTGGTCTCCAACCCATGTCTCCAACCCAACCGGCCCGCGGCAAGATCGCCGATCGTCACAACGAGGGGCCCAAGCCCTTCATCCGGGCCGTCAGGTGTACCAACGTCCCGGAGAAGATAAAGCGCGCGCAGAGCACTCGATAGTGCTCAGTCCGTGCGACGCACTACTCTAGCTCCGGGGTCACCTTGCAGCGCGCCAGCTCAGACGGTGCCGTCTCAATCGTACGGGAAGAGACCGGCGCGCAGCTCGAAGCTTCGCAAGTCGAACCAGTCGCCACGGTGGCAGGCGGCCATCCCCACGGCATAGTGCTGCGGACGTCCGTTTCGCTGGAACTCGAAACTCAGGCTCACGGCGGTCCAGCCGTCCGGCCGTACCGGGCGCTCCAGTTCCGGCGAGTGGCCGGCGGTGGAGATCGAGCAGCCGTTGGGACAGCGCACCACGGCGCGCACGGTGACGGGAACGCCGTCGGGCAGCCCGTCCGGATAGGCGGCCGAGTAGATCAGCCAGCGGGCGTCGGTGGCGGCGCGGAGGCGGACGAAGGGCGCGCCCTCACCGGTCAGGACTTCCTGCTCGAAGCGCCCGCCGCCGGCGCTGGTGTTCCAGGACGGCGAGGGGAGCGCGGCCTCGGCCACGGCCGCAGGACGCGGCGCGGCCGCAACCCAGCCCCCGGCTTCCCGCCGGTAGACGGCCCCCGCGGAGCGGCCTTGCGGCGCCTCCGGAGGGAATTCGAGGTCGCCGCAGTTTCGCAGGCGGATGACCACGCCCGGAGCGGGTTCCAGGGGTTGGATGCCGTGCGGGTCGAGCCGCGCCAACCTGCCCGAGGGATACGCGGCAATGTCGCCATCGTGGAGCAGGTGGCCGGAGAGCGCCGGCGCGCCGGCGACGGCCATCGCCCCGGCGGGCACGTACCAGGCGTCCAGGTGCGTATCCGGGGGAACCGGGACCGGCTGGAGGGCGCGATCCAGGATGCCGCCCAGCCCGGAATCTCCGGTGTCCGCGTACCCCCAGCGGGCGAAGTCCGCGGCGCGGCGGGTTCGCCAGGTGGCCGCTTCATCGGATCCGGGCGAGACCAGAGCCGCCAGGTAGCGGGGACGGCCGGAAGCGGGAAGCGCGTCGAGATCCTCGGGGGCCAGTACCCGCACGGCGGGATGAACCGGATTCCCAGCCGCCAAAACGTGTCCTTCGAAGAAGCCCCATTCCGGATAGGCCAGCACGGCCAGCGAGTGGCCGCGCGCGGCGGCCAGCGCGGGCTTCACGTTCGACCACCAGGTCATCCAATTGGAGCGGTTCCGCTCCACCACCGGCGGCCCGCCCAGCAACAGCGCCAGACCCGCGGCCAAGGTTGCCGCCAGCGCGCGCCGCGGCGAAGGCACGTATCGCAAGAGTAGCCACGAAGCCAGGCCAACGGCGGCCGACGCGGCGATCGCCGTAGGGACGGGAAAGCTGGCTGACGGGAGATTGCCATACAAGAGCGCCAGGCGGCTGAGGGCGTTCAGCGCCACCAGCGACAGGGCCAATCGCGGAAACCGCCGCAGCAGCGTCACCAGCAGGAGCTCGCTCACCGCCAGGACGCCGATGACGTAGCGAATGGAACTCAGATGGAGGATGAACCCGAGTTCTCCGGGAGCCGGGCCAGCGCTGTAGACCGAGCGAAAGTACAGGAACCAGCCCGCCAGCAACAGTCCGGCGGTCCAGGAGAGTTGCCGGGAGGTTGGCGGACGGCGCACCACCAACCAGGCGCTGACGGCCAGCGTGGCACCCAGCACCAGCGGGAACATCAGGCCGGCGGCCGAGATCCCGCCGGCGGGAAGGAACAAGGCGCGCCAGAGGCCCGGGTTGCGCAGATTGTACAGAATCGAGGTCGTCGAAAGGTCGGCCGTTCCGGGAAGGTGAAGGAACGCGAAATCGATCCGGAACGGGTAGAACGGACTCCCGTAGAGCAGCAGATTGTGGAAGTAATAGTGCCCGCTGGTCAGCAGCACGAGTATGCCGGCGGCCAAGGCGCGGAGTGCGAGACCGCGGCCGCTCGCTGATGCTCGCGGTTCCGTTCGGCGGCGCCATTCCAGAAATAGCAACGCGGCCGCCCCCAGCGCCGCCATAAAGACTCCCGTGTACTTGACCGCGACGAAAGCCGCCCCCAGAGCGAACAGGGCGGCATCCGCGCGATCCAGCCGCCGGCGGGCGGCGCGCAATACCACCAGGGTCAGCAGGACGAATCCGGCGCCGTGCAGCACGTCGTTCTTCAGCGTGGGCACGCCGGAGGTCTCCCACCACAGATAACGCAGCAGAATGACGCCGGAGACGGCCGCCAGCAGCAGGTGGCGGCGGAGACCCAGCTCGCGTCCCGCCAGCCAGGCAGCCAACGCCAGCAGGACCACGGCCTTGAGCGCCAGCAGCGGGAAGAAGACATCCAGGCCCGTCACGGTCCAGCTTGGAAGGAAGGACAGCTCCCAGAAGGCGACGTAATTGGTGGCGAAGGTGTACGGTGTGGCGCGATTGGCCATCCAGTCGATCAGGTAGTGCAGGTAGTTCAAGGAATCGGATTCCTGAACGGGACGGAAGGAGAGCAGGATCAGGGGTGTCAGGAGCCCGGCCGCGCACGCGGCGGCACGGGGATAGCGGAGGATCTCGGCGGTTCTAAGACCGCTCGCGGCGCGCGCCAGCGCTTCCCTGCCCCCGCGGGTCGCCACCGCCCCCAGCAGGCACAAGGCCGCTGCCATCCAGTAAACCGAAGGGCCGTTGGTTCCCGTGAACGAGAACAGCGCGGCGAAGGAGGATTCCAGAACGATCTCGATCGCGAGCACCCCGAGGATCTTCTCTTCCACGCGCCGCGCGCCGCCCAAGCCCACGGCGCGCGCCAGGACGATGGACGCCGCGAACAGGGCGATCTCCCAGCCGGAGAACCGCAAGATGGCGATACATGCCGTGGCGAAGGTCATGGTTCAGTTCGTGGTTGCCAGGATAGCCAGCGTGGCCGCCAGGTACAGAACGGCATCCATCTGCAACCGCCGGTCGCCAAGAAAGATCTCCTCCGGGCTCGACCCGGCTCCCCGTTCATACACCAGGTAGAGGTAGCGGAACACGCCGTAAAGGAAGAAGGGCAGCGTGAGCACCAACCGCTCGCCGTGCTCCGACTGAAAGGTGTAGAGCGCGTAGCCGATGATTCCGCTGCCGGTGACGGCGGCCACCAGCAGGTCGAGAAACGGCACGCTGTAGCCGCCCAGCGCCGGCCGGTGGTCCAGCGCCGCCGCCCGCAGGCTCACCAGTTCGGCGCGCCGCTTGAGCAGGGCGAGCGAGAGCGACATCAGCAGCGACACCACGAAGAGCCAGGCGGACACGCGCACCGGAATGGCGAATGCGCCCGCCACCGGACGCAGGACGAAGCCGGAGGAAACCAGCAGGACATCGAGCACCGGCTCGCGGCGCAATCCCGCCGAGTAAGCTATGTTGAGGACGGCGTAGAGCGCGATCGCAAGAAGGACCTTCCATCCCAGGAAGGCAGCCGTTGCGAGCGCGGCCGCCCCCAGCAACAGGCCGGAGGAGACCGCCAGCCGAACGGTCAGCGCGCCCGTGGCGAGGGGTCTGTGCCGCTTAACGGGATGCCTCCGGTCGGCCTCGCGATCGGCAAGGTCGTTGAGCAGATAGACCGCGCTGGACATCAGCGTGAAAGCCACGGCGGCCAGCAAACTGCGCCCCATGGCCTGGGGCGAGCGGAACCTCACCGAGGAGATCAACGGCACCAGCACCAGCCCGTTCTTGATCCACTGGCGGGGCCGGCAGGAGACCAGGAGCGATCGCAAGCCGGCGGTCATGCGGAGTCCCACAACTTCGCATTCCGGGCTTCGGAAAACCGCGCGGCTGGCAGGGCGAAGGTCGGAGATTCCATGGCGGAACGGGGCTGCCGGCGAATGGCGGCACGCAGCCAGCTAGTATTCTAGCGAAAAACCGGGGCGCTGAATGCGCGGCGGATCCGCGCGCGCCGCCCCAGGCGGCAGGACCGGTTGGCTTGCCGGCCTCCGCGGCCGCTCCGCTCATCCCCGCAGAAACCGCCCCGTGTACGACTCCGGCGCGCGCGCCACATCCTCGGGCGTGCCCGCCACCACCACCCGGCCACCGCGCGAGCCGCCTTCCGGACCCAGGTCGATCACCCAGTCCGCCGCGCGAATCACGTCCAGGTTGTGCTCGATCACCACCAGGCTCCCGCCGCTCGAGATCAACCGATCGAACGACGCCAGCAGTTTGGCGATGTCGTCGAAGTGCAGGCCGGTGGTCGGCTCGTCGAAGATGAACAGCGTGCCCGCGCAACTGGACATCGCCAGGTGGGCCGCCAGTTTCACGCGCTGCGCTTCGCCGCCGGAAAGCGTGGTGGCCGATTGTCCCAGCCGCAGGTAGCCCAGCCCCACGTCGTCCAGCACCTTCAGTCTCTTTACCAGCGGGGGCGTGGCGTGGAAGAACTCCATGGCCTCGCGCACCGTGAGCTGCAGCACCTGGTGGATGTTCAGCCCGTTGTAGGCGATTTCCAGAGTCCCGCTCTTGTAGCGCGTGCCCTTGCACTCGTCGCAGACCAGTTCCACGTCGGCCAGGAACTGCATCTCCACCGTCACCGTGCCGCTGCCCTGGCAGGTCTCGCAGCGCCCGCCCGCCACGTTGAACGAGAAGTGGCCGGCCGTGTATCCGCGCTTCCCGGCCTCGCGGGTGGAAGCGAACAGCCCGCGCACTAGGTCGAAGGCCTTCAAGTAAGTCACCGGGTTCGAGCGCGGCGTGCGGCCGATGGGCGACTGATCCACCATCACCGCCAGCGCGACCCGCTCGGCGCCCTCCACCTTCCGGCAGGCCAGGCGCGGGCCGCCATCGAAACCTTCCGCCGGGTCCGCGCCGCCGGCCGGCTCCTCGCCGCGAATCTCCGCCGACTTGTGCAGCGCTTCGAGCGACTTGAACATCACCTCGTGCACCAGCGTGGATTTCCCCGAGCCCGAGACGCCCGTCACCGCCACCATCATGCCCAGCGGGATCTCCACATCCAGGTTCTTGAGATTGTGCAGCGCCGCGCCGCGGAATCGCATCGTGCGCTGGGGGTCCACCCCGCGCCGCATCCGCGGCGCCGATACCCGCAACTCGCCCGACAGGTAGCGCGCGGTGAGCGACGCGGCGCCATCCGCGAGCAATTTCTGCATGGGACCCTCGAAGACGATCTCGCCCCCGCGCTCGCCCGCGCCCGGCCCCAGGTCCACGATGTGATCGGAGGCGCGCATCACCTCGGGGTCGTGCTCCACCACCACGATGGTGTTCCCGATCTCGCGCAGCTCCTGGAGAATGCGGATCAGCCGCCCGGTATCGCGCGGGTGCAGCCCGATGGAAGGCTCGTCCAGCACGTAGCACGCCCCCACCAGCCGCGATCCCAGGCAGGTGGCCAACTGGATGCGCTGCGCTTCGCCGCCCGAGAGCGTGGAAGACAACCGGTCCAGCGTCAGGTAGTCCAGCCCCACGTCGTTGAGAAACTTCAGCCGCTGGCGGATTTCCACCAGAATCTTGTCGGCGATGGCGGTCTCCTCGGGGCTCAGCTCCAGCCCGTCGAAAAACCGCTGCGCTTCGGCGATGTTCATGCGCACCACGCCGCCCAGGTCCTGTTCCCCAACGCGCACATACAGCGCTTCCCGCCGCAGCCGCGAGCCGTGGCACTCCGGGCACAGGGCGTAGCCGCGGTAGCGGCTCAGAAACACGCGCACGGGCAGTTGGTATTTCTTTCTTTCCAGGGAATCGAAAAAGCGCCGGATGAAGGCGAAAACTTCGTCCCGCTGCTCGTCCGTCAAGTCGCAAAACGGGACGTTGAAGGGCACGCGCCGCCCCCCCGATTTGCGGAAATTGGCCAGCCAGGAGCGGTACTTCGGCCTGGTCCACGGGTCCACGGCGCCCTGGTCGAGCGTCAGCGTGCGGTCCGCGATGGCGCGGTCCATGTCGAAATCGATGGTATTGCCGAAGCCCTGGCAGCGCGGGCAGGCGCCCGCCGGCGAGTTGAAACTGAACATGCTGGGCTCCGGCGCGGCGAACTCGCGGCCGCAGGTCTTGCACTCGAAGCGCTCGTTGAAGCGCAGCGTGCGTTCCCCGGAGGCGCTCTCGAAGACCGCCTCGCCGGCCTCGCGGAAACAGGTTTCGATGGTGTCCACCAGCCGCTGATGCAAGCCGGGCGCCATCGCCAAGCGGTCCACCAGCACCCACACCGGCTTCTTGAAATCGATATCCAGCAGCGATTCGGGGGTCGAAAACTCGAACACCCGCCCGTTCTGAAACAGCCGCGTGAAGCCCTTCTTGCGCAGCTCGAACAGGTGGTCGCGCAAGGCTTGAGTGGTGGCATGTTCCCCGCACGGGAACAGCGCATACCAGCGCGACCCCTCGGGCAGTTCGAGCAGACCGGCGGCCGCCTCGTCCACCGTGTCCCGGCGCACGCGCGTTCCGCACGCCGGGCAGAACGTCCGCCCCACGCGCGCGTACAGCAGCCGCAGAAAGTCGAAACACTCGGTGGAAGTGGCAACCGTGGACCGCGGGCTGCGCGCCGAGTTCTTCTGCCGGATGGCCACCGAGGGGGCGATGCCGTCGATGTCGTCCACCTCCGGCTTCTCCATCCGTTCCAGGAACTGCCGCGCGTAGGCCGACATCGACTCCACGTAACGCCGCTGCCCCTCGGCGTAGATGGTGTCGAACGCCAGCGACGATTTCCCCGAGCCCGACACTCCGGTCACCACGGTGAGCCGGTTGTGGGGGATGGAAAGCGAGATGTTCTTCAGGTTGTGGACGCGCGCGCCGCGAATCCGGATAAAGTCTGGCACGGGGGTGGTTGGGTAATTCCCAGTATAGCGTGGGGGGCGCAACTGGCCCTATGGACGGCACTCCATCACGACGGTGGTGTACGGCACCCGGAAGAAGTCCTCGCGAACGAAGGCGCGAACCGTGGGAAAGACCCGGGCCGCCAGTGCCCGGTACCCGGGTTCGTCGCGGATGAAACGCCCGCGGTCCATGTCCATGAGACGCCTGGCGATCCGGGATTGGCCCTCGCGGTAGCCGCCGTCCAGCGTAAACAGCCGGCCGTCCGGCTTCATGGCGCGTTTGATTCGCCCGAACAACTGGACGGCTTCATCGTCGTCAAGATGGTGAACCAGGCCCATCAGGAGCACGACATCGGCCGGAGGAAGCCATCCGAGGGCCGCATCGTCGAAGAGCTCGCAAAAAAAGCGGCCCTTGGTTCCGTACCGGTCCTTGGCATAGCGGATGTATCTCGCCGATACATCGAACCCGTAATACTCCGGTTCGGGAAACCAGGACAGCGTGTATCCCGGACCGCATCCAATATCCAAAACGACAAGTCCCGGCGCCGGACGCACATACTCGATCACGCATTTCCGCCGCGCACCGATGCCGCCCACCAGCGATTGGTAGAGCAGGTAGAGGGCGGGGTGCGAGAGAACCGAGGAGATGTGGTTCAGAAAACTCATGGTGAGTTTCCCTATTTCGAGCCGAAGACCGCGTACTGGCCTCCCGCGGGGATTCTTTTCATCCAGTCCTCCAGCCTGCCGAAACGGCGGTACAGGCCCTCGGGAAGATACAGAAAGTACGACTTTTCAACCGGCGTCAGGCCGGCCCCGCGCAACAGGGACTCGGCTTCGGCGGCTCGCAGCAGTCTGGCATTGGCATCCACGGGGGCTCTCGCGACAATCAGACGCGTGGCCGGATTGAGAGGGTTGTGCTCGACGATCGCGAATACCCCGCCGGGAGCGAGAACGCGCCGGACATCCGCCGTCAACGCCGCCCGGTTCTCTGGTTCGACATGGTGATAGACGCAAACCGCGGTGACGAAATCGAAAGACTCGTCCGGAAACGGCACGGCGAGCGGATCGGGCTGCATCCGGACCGGCAGATCCGGGCAGCCCTGAATCATGCCGGCGGACGGATCGCAGCCGGCCGCTTGCGCGAATGCCTCCCGCCCCAGACGCAGCAACTCGCCTTTCCCCGACCCGATGTCCAGCCACCGCCAACGCCGGGCCGCCACGCCCCGCCGCTCCAGGAACTCCCTCAACAGCCGCCACTTGCGGACATGGAAGAAGTCCGCGCCGCGAGCGAAGGCATCCCGGATGGGGTCGCGCAGCAGTTCGCGGTAACCATCGGCATACCGGTTGAATTCAGGCTCCATCTTGACCCATCTATCCGCTCGGTGGGGGAGTATTCCCGGCGGGCGTGCAGCCCGGCTCGCGCCGGGAATCCACGCCACCGCAAACCACGGCATCGACGATGAAGAGCGGCCGCTGTTTGGATTCCAGGTAGAGCCGTCCCAGGTACTCTCCAATGAGACCCAGGAAAAGGAACTGCGCCGCGAAGAACAAGAGGATGATCGAGCTCAGGCTCGTCCACCCTCGAACCGTATCGTGGGCCACGTATGCCCAGATTGAGACGGCCACCATCGCGACGGATGCCAGACAGAGGCATAATCCGGCATAGAGGGCGAGTCGCAAGGGCCTCACCGAGAAACTCGTGATCGCATCCAGCGCGACGCCAGCCATCCGGCGAAGCGTGTACTTGGTCTCACCCGCCGCGCGCGGGTCCCGGCGGTACGGGATGCCCACCTGCTTGAAACCGGCCCAGGCGATCATTCCCCGGATGAAGCGTTGGCGCTCGGGCATGGAACAGAAAACCCGCAGCACCCGCCGCGTGATGAGCCGGAAGTCGCCGCTGTCCTCCGGGATACGCCGGTCGGCAAGCAGGTTCATGACGCGGTAGAACAAGTACGCCGTAACTCGCTTGAAGACGGTCTCGCCGTCGCGCCGTTCGCGCTGGCCGTAGGCGACGTCCGCGCCATCGTCGAGGGCGGCCATCATGGCTGGAAGCAATTCCGGCGGATCCTGGAGGTCGGCATCGAGGATCAGTATCCGCTCGCCTCCGCACAATGCCAGGCCGGCCGTCAGGGCCAGTTGCTGGCCGTGGTTCCGGGACAGGTTGACGCAGACGACGTGCGGGTCGCTGGCCGACAGCGAGACCAGCATCGGCCAGGTTCCGTCGGTCGATCCATCGTTGACCAGCACGAGTTCATAGTCGCGCACAGTCTCCCGGCAGACCGCGGAGACCCGCCTGTGCAATTCCGGCAGCACCGCGGCCTCGTTGTGGCACGGGATCACGACCGACAACTGCCGGCTGCACTCCGGCAGTGACCAGCCTGCGATTGCGATCGGTTGCGTGTCGGGGGCCAAATGCACCTCGGCGGCTTTCGTGGAATCCGTCACCACAGTTTAAGTTGCAGCGCGCGTTCGAAGCAACCGGGGCCGCCGGAACCGGTTCCCGCGGCGGTTTCGTCTATCGGGTAGAATATCGTTTCCGACGGAAAGAGAGGCCTCCGATTTCGCTATTTGGGCGCGCACGCGCAGTGAACACCTCGCCGTCACCCGCCATCCTGACCGTCCTCGCGATTCCCCTGGCGCAACTCTGCTTCAGCCCGGCATGGATGTACACGGCGGATGGAATCGACGAGTGGATCTACCACGGCTACTTCCTGCATCTCAAGCACCACATCGTGAGTTTCGGCGCCGGGTATTACGGCGGCCGCCTGCCTTGGATACTGCCGGGGTTTGCGGCTCACGCGCTGTTTGGCCCTTTGACCGCTAACTTCCTTCTGCGCCTGTTCGTGTATTGGATGGCGACGCTGTCCCTCTTTTTCCTGATCAAGCGGTCGTACGGGCCGCGTTGCGCGGTGATCTGCTGTCTGCTTCTGGCCGCCTGCGCGGACTTCCTGTGTGCCGCGGGGTGGGACTACGTCGACGGAGCGGGCATTGCGTACGGCCTGCTGTGCGTCGAGGAATTGACGGCTTCGGCAGTTGCGGCGCCGTCGTCGCGCAGGGCCGCGGCGTGGCACGCCATGTTCGCCGGAATGGCTTTTGCCGCGGCCTTGCATACGCAATTGTTCCTGATGATCCTCGCGCCGGTGCTGGCGGCCGTGTTCCTGGCTAGGGCGGGCAAACGGGGCCTCATCATGGTGCTGCCGGCGCTGGGCGGTTTTGTGGCTCTCACGGGCGCTCTCGGCCTGATCGATGTGGCACTGCGAGGCCCGTTTCTGTTCTTCGCCCCTTCGCTTTCGTATGGGCCGCACGTAATCAGGGCCGACCCGTATTACCGCAGCCCGTGGGAATGGGCGGGGAGTGCCTGGTGGCTGGTGGTTCCGTTCGCGGTGGGTTTGGCCAGCCTGGTGTCGCTCGTCCGCATGGCCGCGCGAGGCGGTCCCGGAGACGAACCGCGCCCCTCGCGGATGGTGCGCATGGCGGATACGGCCTCGCTGCCGCTGCTGCTCCTGATTTACTGCGGCGTCGCGGCCATGCACTTCCACGCCCTGCAATATCCCTTCTATGCGAGCTACTCGCTGGTCTTCGCTCCCCTGGCGGTGGGAGCGCTGATCGGCCGGCGCCTCGATTCGCTGTCGAGCGCTGCATTCATCTGGCTTGCCTCCGCCTGTGCTTGTCTCGCCGTCCTGGTTGGCGCCGATGTTCCCTCGCATCTGCCGCGGGCCGTCGCGCTCGCCTACACTTCCGTCCGCGCTCTGCCCAACGTATCGGCTCCGGTCCTCGCCGCGGCGTTGGCGGCGGCCATCGTGTTGGGGGGCGTCATTCGACGGCGGCTTGTGGCGGCGCTCGTGGTGGGGGTCGCCACGGGCGCCGTATCGATCCACCTGGGCGGTCTGAGACTGCGGGAGGATGTAGGCGGAGCGGCGAGCCGCGCCATATACCTCGATATCGACCGGATCAGCCGGGGGCTTGGACGACTCAGCCGGGAGGGTACGTTGTGGTTCTGGTATGCGGACAATCCCGGCAACACGCACTACGATTCCATCGGCAGCTCGTATCTGCGCTCGACTTCGCAACTCGGAAACCACCTGCCGGATACCGCGAACCTCCGATTCGACGTAATGCGGGCCGGCGACTATGTGGCGTTGATGGACGATCGCCAGAGCGTGGTGGAACAGGCCATTGCCCGGTTGCGCGAGCATGGCATTGCCTTGTCTCACGTGGCGCACCTGCGGTCGGGCGTTCGTCCGGGCGGATTTGGCGTGGAGCTCCTGCGGGTGAATTGATCCGTATCGCGCCCCAGGCGTTCAGGCCGCCCGGGCGCAACACCCGGCAGGGCGCCTCGCCCCAACGAGCGCCATCTCGATCCATATGGAAAGCGAGATGTTCTTGAGGTTGCGGACGAGCGCGGCGCGAATCCGGATAGAGTCCGGTACGGCGGCGGTTGGGTGATTCCCGGTATGGCGTGGGGGGATCCCAGCTATCGGGTAGAATGTTGGTTCCAAAGACAGGGAGGACCTTTGACCCCGCCAAATCCGCGCGCAAGCAGGCTGAAAGCATCGCTGTCGCCCGCCATCCTGACGGTTCTCGCGATTCCCCTGATTCAACTCCTGGCACGGCCGGCATGGATGTACAACCCGGACGGATGGGACCAATGGTTCTACTATGGCTTCTTCCAGCACCTCAGGCATCATATGGCGGCCTTTGGCGGCTCGTATTTCAGTACTCGCCTGGCTTTGATCCTTCCGGGTTATGCCGCGCACTCGCTGCTCGGCCCGCTGACCGCCAATTTTTGCCTGCGCCTGTACATTTACTGGGTGGCGATTCTATCGCTCTATTTCCTTGTTCGGCGGTCCTATGGGCAGCGCTGCGCGGTGATCTGCTGTCTGCTCCTCTCCGCCTGCGCGGACTTTCTGCTGGCGGTGGGCTGGGACTACATCGACGGACCGGGCATTGCATACGGTCTGCTTTGCCTGGAAGAGTTATCGGCGTCGGCAGCGGCGGCAGCCTCGTCCCGCCGGACAGCCGCCTGGCGCGCGGGGTTCGCCGGCATGGCTTTTGGCGCGGCCATGCACGTCAATCTGTTTCTGACGATCCTGGCGCCGGTCCTGGCGGTCGTGTTTCTGGCGCGGGCAGGCAGGCAAACAGGGGGCTTCCTGGCTTTGCCGGCACTGGGCGGCCTTGCGGCTCTTACGGGATGCCTGGGCCTGGTCAATGTCGCACTGGGAGGGCCGTTTCTGTTCTTCGTCCCTTCAATCGCGTTTGGCGGGCAAGTGATCAAGACGCACCCGGATTGGGCCAGCCCGCTGGTGTGGGCGGCGGGGGCCTGGTGGCTGGTAATCCCGTTCGCGGTGGCCTTGGCCTGCGTGTTGTTCCTCGCGCGGATGGCCGCACGAGGCGGCGGGGACGATGAGTCGCGCCCGGGGCGCATGGGGCGCATGGCGGATGCGTCCTCGCTGCCGCTGCTGCTTCTGATTTTTGGCGGTCTGACCGCGCAGCACTTCCACGCTCTTCAGGCATCTTCCTATGCCAACTATCTGCTGGTTTTCACCCCCTTATCGGTGGCAGCGCTGATCGGCAGGCGTCTCGACCTGTGGCCGCGCACCGGATTCCTCTGCCTGGCCTCGGCTGCCGCCTGCCTCGCGGTGGCGGTTGGCGCCGATGTCCCCTCGCACTTGCCGCGCGCCATAGCCGTGGCGTACACCTCGGTTCGCGCGCTGCCCAACGTATCGGCCGTGGTCCTCGCCGCGGCGCTGGCCGCGGGCATCGTGCTGGGAGGCGCGATCCGGCAACGGATTGCGTCTGCGATCGTAGTGTCCGTGGTGACGGGCGCCGTGCTGATCCACCTGGGTGGCCCGAGACTGCGGGAAGCCGAGGGCGGAGCCTTGAGCCGCGCCAGTTTTCTGGATGTCGACCGGATGTCGCGGGAGTTTGGGCGGCTCACCCACGAGCAGGCGTTGTGGTTCTGGTACAAATACGTGCCGGGCGACGACCAGCACTACACTTCCTTTAGCGGCATTCATCTCTGGATGGCTGCGCTGCTCGGGAAGGACATGCCGGACACCGCGAACCTTCGGACCGATGTCCTGCATCCTGGAACCTATGTGGCGCTAATGGATGATCGCGAGAGCGTCGTGGAACAGGGCATTGCCGAATTGCGCGGCCGTGGCATCGCCCTGTCCCGCGTGGCGCGCCTGCGGTCCACGATTCGTCCGGCCGGATTTGGCGTGGAACTGCTGCGGGTAAGGGGACCCGGCGAAGAGTCCGGCGAGGATCGGGGCGGGGATATCGGCACGAATCCAACGGGCGCCGGCCCCGGCTTCATGCTTCGGGCGATACTGTGTATGCTCCTCGCTTGCGCGGCCGCGGTGGGCGCCGGCTCCAGCCTGGCGCGGTTCCTTCGCATTCATCCGAATGCGGGTGAGCGCGGCCTGCTTGGATTGCTGTGTTTCGGAATCCTGGCGGCATGCGTGCACTTCTTCATTCCCGTCTACCCGGCGGTCCAGTACACCCTTCTGGTCCTCGGCCTCATCGGTTTCGCGATTTGCCGGACCGATCTCGGCGGCCTCCCCGCGCTCGGATGCGCCGTATTGGCGTTCGCCTCGGTGTTCTTCCATCCGGCTCCCGTGCTGTACCACGATAATGGGCTATACCACGTACCAACCCTGCTCTGGAATACTCGGACGGCACTGACGCCGGGACTCGCAAATCTGCACGGCAGGTTGGGATTCAACTCATTGTTGTTCCTGATCGCCCCCATCGTTGCCACGCCGGCGCTGGGCTGGATCACAAACGCTTTGGTTGCCGGCTTCACGCTTCTCGCCTGCCTCGGCAGGTTGCGCCATCATGCCAGCCGGGAGGCGAGTGCCATCGGTTTCTGGTTCCTGGTGGTCGCGGTGGCAGTGGCCACCTTCAATGCGGAATTCACGCAATGGCTGGGTGTTCTGAATTCGGACGGCGTCGTGGCGGCTCTCATCGTGTACTGGGCGTTCCTGCTGTTCGAATACGAGCAGGGCATGAGGCCGGATACCACACCATCCCTGCTCCTGCTCCTGGCTGCGTTCGCTGCGATGACCAAGTTCGGCAGCGTCCCCGCTTTGGCGGTCAGCGCCGTTCTAATCGGCTCGGCGGCAGGGGGAAATGCCGGCCCTGCGACCGGCGCCATGGCGTGGCGGCGGAGCCTGCGTCCGCCCCGGCGCGTCCTGGTTGCCGTTGCGGCATTCCTTGCGATCTGGACCGCGCGGGGGTTTTTGCTCTCGGGTTGCGCCGCTTACCCGATTCCACAGACCTGCGCCGTCTCGCTGCCTTGGGCCGTTTCGGCTGAGCGGGCGGTGGGGGAATCGGATGGCATCCGGTCATGGGCGCGGTCCCCGGGCAGACTCGATTACCAGGCCGTGATTGCCGATTGGCGGTGGTTGGGCCCTTGGTTGGACGAGCATTGGAATCGAACGCCGTTTCCGGAGCTGCGATGGGCCCTGCTCTTGGGGATTTGCGCAATCGGCTGCCGTTTTCTTGCGAGAAAGAAAACTGACCCGGCTTCCCCGCGGATCGCCGCCATTCTTGCCGGAGGCATCGCGTTCTGGTTCTGGGCCGCTCCGGACCCCAGGTTTGGGATCGGGTTTCTGGCGGCGATGGGAATCCTGAGCGTCGCGGTGGCCGCCGGTTCCCTCGTCTCCTGGCAGTCGGCGCGCCTGGCGGCGATTGCGGTGCTACTCGCGGGAGTGGCGGCCTGGACGGTGCGTGCGGCCGCCGGCGATGCCTGGCGAAAACTGCCGGCCATACCGCCGCTTGCGCCCAAGCTATCTCTTATAACGATCGATGGGCCCTGGGGCGTTCCAGTTAGGGTGCCCGGAGAGCCCGGCGACCAGTGCTGGGACGCTCCGTTGCCTTGCTTGCCTTGGTACTACTTCGACCCGGCCGCTCTGCGGAAGGTGATGTGGCGGACGCTGAGGGTTCACCCCTCCGTCCCCGCGGCTCAAGCGGCGGCCCATCTGCGTCTGCCCCTCCGAATCGACTCGGGCGGCGCCGCCTACACGGACTCGCAGGGCCGATCCTGGCTGCCCGATGTGGGCTCGGTGCAAGGCTGGCCGATCTCCACCGAGGTTCCCGTATCGGGAACCTCCGACCCGGCCTTGTATCGAACCTCGCGTTACGGCGGTACCGGCCGCCTCGACTATCAGTTTCGCGTTCCCAATGGCGACTATGTTGTAACCCTGAAGTTCGCCGAGATCTTGTATGCTGCCGCGGGAACACGGGTGTTCGATATAGCGCTGAGCGGTGCGGCGATTCGTTCCCACTTCGACATCTTTGCCGCGGCGGGCGGAGCGAACAAGGCATTTGACTTATCCTGTCCCGTAAGAGTGACCGACCGGCAGCTCACTATCGCGCTCACGGGGCTCGTCGGCGAACCAATGATCAATGCCCTCGAAGTCCGGAGCGGCGACCCGCACGCGAAGGAAACGTGGGCCATTGCCGGGCCCGTTCGCGCGCACAGAGTGTCCCTGCCTTCGCCTTCGGCGGATACCCTCAGTCCCGCAGCCGGACTGCTGGACTATGACTTGGACGGACTCCTCGCCCATGCGGAGCACACGTTCTATGGCAAGGCGCCCGCAAAGCCTCCCGCCCTGCCTAGAGGCGTGTTCAAGGTTACCGGCGGGAAGGATCATTTCGCAACCGGGTTCCAGCCGGTCGCCGCTCCCGGAACGCCCACTGTAACAGCGGTGGAAGTCAGCGTAACCGATCAGCCGGACTGCGACCGGTTCGGCACCGTCAACATGGTCCTTCAGAACCAGGACTTCAATACTCTCTATTGGTCCGGCACGCTTCCCGATGGCGAGGACCACACCCTGGTGGCGCTGCCCGCCGGCACCCGCTCCGTTCGCGTGGCATTTCTGGCGAACGATCAGGGGTACATCAGGTTCCCGACAGCCGTGCGGCTGCGCGCGTTCACCGGCAAATAACTGCGTCAGGCCGTTTCGCCAAGCAGCCGCAGCGAGAGTAACTCGACACGCGACTTCCCGCGAGTGTCCCAGTTCTGGATGACGAACCGGCCAGCGCGCGAGAAGTTCGGGATGGGAATTCGAACGGTCTGAGTGGCCGCCTGTGCCGCCAGGCTTGCCCTGAAAATGAAATCGTCCGCATCGAGGTTCAGTAGCCCCACTCCAATCACGCCCTTGCGAACCGCCAACTCCGCAACCAGAAAGTACTGCAAGCAGGCTCGCTCGGGCGGGTTCAACTGAAGCATGACGCCGTATGACCAGGGCTCCTTCCGGCAGCGGACCAATGCCTTACCGGCGATCGGGTCGATCAAGCGCGAGCCGCGGCCTACTCCACTCCTTCCCCGATCGTACCCGCCGCCTACCTGCTCCCAGTCTCCCGGAAGCGCCGTGTCACTCTCCGGCGGACTTGCCGGCAACGGCCGCTTTCTCCAGAGTTCCGCCAATTCGGTCCACGCATCGCCCCGGAAGAACCGCGGCCGGTGCGCGCCAAACAAGCGGAGCTGTAACGTCAACTCGTCTTCGTGGCGCGCCGGGTGCTCCGCGAAACGCGACTGCTCGGCGAGCGACCGGTCGAAGACGCTGGTGGCCGCGAATGAGAACCGCGGTTCCGCCCGGCTCATCAGAGAGACGATCAGGTAACTGTCCTCCGCGGTCTCCATTCCCGGATCGGTCAGAAGTTCCGGATCCAGCAGATCGCTCGAGGCAACGAAGCAATTCGACGCGAATGCCGCCGCCGCGGCCCTCCAGCACTCCCGAGACTGGATCCCGAAAGCATAGACCTCGCGTGTTTCCTGCGCCCCCCCTCTGATCGGGTGCGGCTCCCGGTGCTGCACGATGGTTCCGGAGTATGCCAGATAGCGTTGCTGCGGCGCGTTCGGCCAGGGGTGAAAGAGGCGTTCGAAATGGCCGGAAAACCACCAGTCGTCATCGTCCAGAATCGCGAAGTAATCGCCGCTAACCGCCTGCAACCCTCTCCACAAACTCGCGCTGCGGTTTCCGCCGGGACAATCCACCACACGGAATTGCCGGATGCGCGGGAAAGCGGCCTCGACCACCCTCGTCACATCCAGTTCCCGGTGCCTGACCAGAATCACTTCGAACTGGCCGAACGTCTGGCTGGCGATCGAACGAACCGCCCGCTCCACATACTCGATCGGCCGGGACCCGCATCGCACGATCGCCGAAATGAAGGGAGAGTAAGCCGCCTCGGCCTGGCGCAGAGCGCTCTCCCGGGCCGAGCACACCGTCGCATGGTACTTGACGGCGTTGTCAATCATGATTTCGGCGGCGAAATTGGACTCGAAGATGGCCCGCGCGCGCTTCGCCTTCTCGATCGCCGCGGCCGGGTCGGCGTATATCGAATCGCGGAGCCGTAGAATCGCCCGCCTGAGCGCCAAGTCCGGCAGCCTCTGATCGAAATAGTAGACGCTGTCGCCGAAATGTTTTCGAATCCAGGGAATCTCACAACACAGGGCGATCGCGCCAACCGAGGTAATCTCGAAGATACGGTTCGAGACGATGTCGTCCTGAAGGTGCTGGTCGGACAGCATACACAGTCCGATGCCATTGGCCGCATATCTCTCCTGAACCGCGGTCCCGTCAAAAGCCACCGTTCCGCCATATCCACCGGGGCTGACGTGCGGCCAGGAATGCGCCGGACCGCAGATTTCCACGCCTTCGGTCTCGCTGAGGATGCGGAAAAAGCCTTCGCGGCGCCTATCCCAGTTGGTGCCGAAATACGCGATCCGAAGCGCGCGCCGGCCGATCAGCGACTCGAGATCCGCCGCCGCCTCCTGCCGCTGACAGGTGTTGTAGTAATACCCGATCGGCTGCCCCCGCCCGGCGCCGAACGTCACATCCGCCAGAAACCTATGGAGCGTCTCGGAAATGGTCAGGTAGCCGTCATACGAGAGCAGATTCTCGAAGTACTCGCGGTGCGCCAGAAACCGGTCGCGCGGCTCATGGATTACCCCGTAGTGAGGCACGTCTGCGAGCTTCGGCTGGGTCGAAGCCGAGGCCAGCACGAACGCCGGCGCGTGGCGCTCCACTTCCTCGCTGTTGGCACAGTGGACCAATTCGTGTCCGAGCCGCTCAGCCGCGATCCGCAGAGAGGAAAATGCCTGGTTCTCAGCCGCCACCCTCCACGGATTCAAGAAGCCAATCTTCATACGCGCCTTGGGCCGGTCACCGGATCGAGAGTGTATGATAGCAAAGAACGGTGGCGGCATATTAGCGAACAGTTGAGCGGTTGATCGGGGACCGGAGGTATGTGTCCTGAAGGTGGTTGGGAAACCGCTTTTCCTTCAACCGCCAGTCCGAGCGGGGCGTGCGGTTCCTGCCGGCGCGGTCTCCGGAAAAGTAAGCCCAGCCAAACCCCAGTCGTCCATATTGACAATCACCGGACCGCTGCGGCTGCGCATCTGCGCAATTAAGACGACCAGGTCTTGGTAAGACAAAGGCTGAATGCCTTGTTGGGGTGCGGGGGCATGGAGTTTACCTTCTTCTTCCCGTGTCCACCTATACCCGGCAGCATGCGTGATGTGATAGATGCGCATCGGCTCCCGCAGCAGTTCTTCCCGCACCCCGGCGTGGTGCGCGGCATAACACAGGAGAGCGTCGAGATGCATCGAGAACTCTTCAAGCTCCGCGTATCCTCGAACATCGGACCAATGCTCGCGAGCCATGAGGGTGAAGTCGCCGCAAGCGTCGGTGTGCAGGTATACGGGCTTGCCCATGGCGGCAATCGCTCGCTGGTCTTCCTTTAGCGCGGACACCCAGTCCGCCTCTGCCGGCCCCGACTCGACGGTCACGGCAGCCCACGGCACGACGGTCTCCGGTTCTTGGAACTTATCCGGAACCCGTCCGGCGGCGCATTCGCATCCGAAAAGTCTGAAGTTCGGGACGCGCGGCTCTCCCGCGACAGGCAAACCTCCTTCCTTCGTGGCCAAGAAGAGAACCGTGGCTCTCCCGGGCCGCGCCGGAACGGGGACTTTCACGTAAGTCAGCCCATTCACCAGCGCCCGAGCTACCACCTCACCGTTGGCGAGCGTAATTAGCAGATGGAAGGGCCGGTAGCCTACGCCGGGTCCCGGTTCCACCAGCACAGCGAGGTTGCGCCTCCCGCCGGTAGCCCGCACCACGAGTTCCGCATCCTCGGATACCCAACGAAATTTCTCGGCTCCCGCCTTCTCGAGGGGGTGCCACCCTTTGCCCCAGAACTCGACTCCGGGGCCGAAAATGTCGTCCCCTCGCTCGCTCAGCAGACGCACCGCCGCCGCCAAAACGGCGGGCCCCTTGAGAAGCATCGACGGAACCTTCAAGCTCCTCACCAGACGGGCGAGCGTCGGACGAGCCTCCCGCACCGTCCGGGCGAACGGCGCAGCAGCGATCCTCGGCGGCTGCTCGGCCCAGTCGCAGCGGAAGAACCGGAAATTGAGAATCCGCGGATCGTGGACAACCGGCCGGCCCCCGTCCGGTGCGTGCAAGCGAAACGATCGAACGCCGTTGTCCGAAGCTGGCGGCAGCCACAATTGCAGCTTGGTCCGCCCCGAGACGCTCCATTCCGCCGCCATCGAACCGTCCGCATCGAACACCTGCAAGGTCTGCGGGGGCGGACCCACGCCCGGTCCGGGCTCGACCTCCAGTACCATCGCAAGCCCGGCTGCGGGGACGCCGGGCAAAACCTCGGCATCGTTCTCTATCCAGCGAAAAGGCTCCGATCCCCACCGCTCCACCGGGAACCACCCCCTGCCGAAATGGATACCCGACTCCGCCCTGGCGATGTCCGGTTCCTCGTTCATCCGGAAGCCGTCCTGAGTCAAGGGAAAGATACCCTCGCGCGCACATATCCGGATCGAATGGCTGCGGCAGTAAGCCAGTTGTTCGTCGAGCGTGCCGTCCACGGGAACTTCGCTCATGACATCGTGCCGGTCGATCCTGTACATGCGACCCCTATCGAGCCGCCGCGACGCCAGAAACCGCACCAGTTCGTCGGAGAACACGATGTCGATATTGGTTGCCAGGATGAACTCGCCGCGTGCCCGGCGGATCCCGACGTTTTTGGCAATCATTTCGTACAGAGGCAGAACCGCCGCGTTCCTGTAACGGCTGTGTACTTCGGGTGGCACTTCGATAATCCGTATCTCGCAAGGCTCCGGATCGCCAGGCCAACGAAGCGCCCTCGCCAGCCGTTCGCGTCCAGCCGGAGGATTCCATTCGACGACGATCAGTTCCGAGGAGAGATTGTGGCGCTTGGCCTGGTTGATCCAGGCATCCACGAAGACCTGCATACGCCCCAGCAGATTGCCGCCATAGTCATCGTTTCGACCCGTCGCGACCACCGACAAATAAGGCATCCCCGGCGTCGAAGACGACCTGCCGCCGCCAGAGCTCTCGAGGGGTGAACGCATACCCTACAGACTAGCAATTGCCTGTGTGAATCCAAAGCGGGATCGAGAACACGACTGGATGTGCCGTCCCCCGGCGTCCTATGTCCGGGAAACCGTCTGAAAGTTCCTGCACGGCCGGAATCGCCCGGTACCCTTCGAGATTCCACGGCATCGCGGCTTTTGGCTGTGCCTGAACCTCGGAAATGAACTCAGCCGGGCGCCGTTCGTGGGCGGAGACTACCATGCGAACGAGTTCCGTTTCTTGCAGACCATCAGCCGGGATCGCGCTTCCGGGACATCGGGGCGCACCCCGCCTTGCGGGGCGAAGACGGCTCCCGGAGGAAAAACTGCAACTCGGAAACTGCAAAGGCGGCTGGGGGTATACTAGACTCGACCCGGAATTCCAAAATGAGAATTCCGGAATCCAGCGTGTCAAACAAACCTTTCGCCGTCATCACGACTATTCAAAAGCCAACCTTAAGCGTCCGGCGCCTTGCCGGCGTCCTGAAGCCCCGGACGGCGCCGCTATTGATCGTCGGCGATGCGAAGGGTCCTTCCGAATACGATCTTGACGGAGCCGAGCTATGGTCCCTGGAACGGCAGCGGTCGCTTCCGTGGCGAGTTGCGTCCCTGCTCCCGGTGAATCATTACGCCAGAAAGAATCTCGGCTACCTGATCGCGATCGAACGCGGGGCTGGTTGCATTTACGAAACCGACGATGACAACGCTCCCCTGCGGGAGTGGAGGTTTCGAGACGTTCACGCGCGTGCCATTGCACTCGCAAACGATTCATGGACCAATGTCTACCGCTGCTTCTCCGATGACTTGATCTGGCCGCGAGGTTTTCCCCTGAACTTTGTCCGGGATGAGCGGACCACGCCACGTCCGGCGTCGATCGGGAATGCGGTCCTGGTACATGCTCCTATCCAACAGGGCTTGACGAACGACTCGCCGGATGTCGATGCGGTCTGGAGGCTGGTGCTGGATAGAGAAGTTAGGTTCAAGGAAGGCCCCAGCGTTCTGCTCCGTCCAGGGGCTTGGTGCCCTTTCAATAGTCAGACGACGTGGTGGTGGCCCGAAGCTTATCCTCTCTTGTACCTGCCCAGCCACTGTTCCTTCAGGACGACCGACATTTGGCGGAGCTTCGTTGCCCAGCGGTGTTTGTGGGAGACTGGCAACGGAGTGGTTTTCCACGGAGCCGAAGTCTGTCAAGAGCGCAATGTGCATTCGCTGGCCGGCGATTTCGAATCCGAGATCCCCGGCTACTTGGGGAACGCCGGTATAGCTCGAACGCTGGAACAAGTTCGTCTCGCGGCAGGCATCGAGAACACCGGCGATAATCTGATTCGGTGTTATGAAGCGCTTGTGAAAGCCGGGGTTTTCCCACCCGCGGAGATTCCGATCGTTGAGGCCTGGCGCTCCGATCTGCAGGAGCTGGATGTACCACAGTCCGAACCGGCCTCGCTGCCCACCACAAAGGGCTCCTAGCGCACGTACGCTTGGACCGGAGCGGCGTTGCGGGCGAATCGCCTCCACACCCGCTTCGCGCAACCTCTCTCCCGGCTTACAATCGGATTTGGTCCTCGTTCAGAACGTTTCCAAGCTGTACCGGCTCTACCGGCGCCCCTCGGACCGGTTGCGCGAACTGCTGCCCGGAAGCCGCCAGCTCCATACCGACTTCTGGGCCCTGCGCGACATCGGCTTCCAGCTCGAAAAGGGCGAGACCCTGGGCCTGGTGGGGCCGAACGGATGCGGCAAGAGCACGCTGCTGCAGATCGTCAGCGGCATCCTGCAACCCACCACGGGGCGCGTGGTGGCGCGCGGACGCATCGCCGCCCTGCTCGAGCTGGGCGCCGGTTTCAACCCCGAGTTCACCGGCCGCGAGAACGTCTTCCTCAACGGCGAGATCATGGGGCTCAGCCGCGCCGAGATCGCCCGCGCCATGCCCTCCATCGAGGCCTTCGCCGAGATCGGCGAGTTCATCGAGCGGCCGGTGAAAGAATACTCCAGCGGCATGTACGTGCGCCTGGCCTTCTCCACGGCCATTCACGTGGACCCCGAGATCCTCATCGTGGACGAAGCCCTGGCGGTGGGCGACGCGGTCTTCGCCAACCGCTGCGTCCGCAAGTTTCAGGAGCTGCGCGAACGCGGCATCACGGTGCTGTTCGTCTCCCACGACCTGGGCCTGGTGAAGCAGCTCTCCGACCGCGCCATCCTGCTGCTGGGCGGGCGCATCGAGGCCCAGGGCCATCCCCGGGACGTGATCAACCGCTACATCGGGCTGGTGCTCGAGCGCCAGGAGCCGCGCCACAAGAAGGGCGACCGCGTGCGCGCGAGCTTCCGCCACGGCGATGGCGCCAGCGAGATCCTCTCCATCGAGATCCTCAACGCGGCGGGCGATGCCGTGGCGTCGGTGGCCTCGGGCGAACCCGTCACCGTGCGCGTCCGCTCGCGTTTCACGCGCGCGGTGTCCGACCCCATGGTCGGCATCCTGGTCCGCACCCGCATCGGCATGGACGTCTACGGCACCAATACGCGCCTCGAGCAGACCCCCCTGGGCGATTTCCGGGCCGGCGACCGACTGGAAGTCGATTTCCGCCTGGAGTGCTGGCTCACCCCCCAGCAGTACACCCTGACGGTGGCTACCCAGAACGCCGACGGCAGCAGCCACGACTGGCTGGACGACGCCCTGGCTTTCGACGTGGTGGATACGCGCGCCGCCGCCGGAGTCGCCAACTTGAGGGCCGAGGTGCAATGGCGCGTTTCACGGTGAAGGTGCATCCGCGCTCGAAGCGGTCGGCCTTCGCCGGGCGGTTGGGCGACGCCTGGAAGCTGGACCTGGCCGCTCCGCCGGTGGACGGCAAAGCCAACCGGGAATGCGTGCGCTACCTGGCCGAATGGGCCGGCGTGCCGCGCTCGCGCGTGCGCATCGTGGCCGGAGCCACCTCGCGGCGCAAGGTGGTCGAGATCGAAGGCATGGCGCAGTCGGAGGCGGAGGCGCGGCTGAGTGCGGGCCAATAAAAAATGTAAGTCGGTGTAGTTGGCGGCGTGGGCTGGCGGGTCTTTGGATCGGATGCCCTGGCTCGCGGCCCGCATTCGGTGCTTGGTGACCGGCGTGACCGCGGCGCCACTGATCCCGCAGTGGACGCTATCCCGCCAACCGGGCGGGTGCGCCGGCAATCCGGCGGAGCCGTCCAGGGCGTCCGGCTTCGTTGTGGGCGTCGGCGCCCGCTGGCAGCGCGCGGCCCGCGGGCGCGGCAACCCATGATCGCAGATCAGTGCTCCAGCTTGATCCCGGCCAGCTTGCGCACCGCCGCCAAGTCGCTCGCGCCCTTCACCTCGAGCCGCACCGCCGTGCCTTCGGCGTAGCGCCTGGCTTCGCCGACGATCTTCACGACACCCGGCGGCAACTTCGCCTCGCGCGCGGCGGCCACCGCCCGGTCGCCCAAGGCGAACGACGCCAGGAAGCCGCCGCGGCACGGCGACAGGTACACGATGTTGCGCTTCTCGCGCTTCAGGCGCAGCGCCCATCCGGCTTTGGGCGAATGGGAGTGCCACTCCGGGGTGAGGTCGAGATCCGCCAGCAACCGGTCCCAGTGGGCTTTCGCGCCGCCCAGGGCCGCCGCCAGTTCGCCGTCCGTGGGCGGCCTGGTGCTGCCGATGAAGGCATTTGCCGTCGTCACGGGACGATCACCGCCGCGCCGTCGATCCGGTCGGCCTTCACGGCGTCCAGCGCCCGGTTGGCCTCCTCCAGCGGAAACACGGTGACTTTGGGCCGCAGCCCGATCCGGGCGGCGATGTGCAGGAAATCGCGGGCGTCCTGGCGGGTCATGTTGGCGACGCTGCGGATCTGCCGCTCGCCCCACAGCAGGCTGTCGTAATCGAATGGCGGCATGCGGTCCAGGTGAATGGCGTTGATGGCCACCACGCCGCCCTTGCGCAGGCTGCCCAGCGCGGCCACCACCACGTCGCCCGATGGCGCGAAGGTGATGGCGCGGTCAAGCTGTACGGGCGGCTTTTCGGTTTCGGTTCCCACCCACGCCGCGCCCAACGACCCGGCCAGCCGGCGGTGCGACTCCCCGCGCGTCGCGACATACACCTCGCACTTCCAGGCGCGCAGCACGGCGATGGCCAGGTGCGCCGAAGCGCCGAAGCCGAACAGTCCCACGCGCTCGCCCGCCTCCACGCCGGCCACGCGCAGACTGCGGAAGCCGATGATGCCGGCGCACAGCAGCGGCGCGGCCTGTATGTCGTCCAACTCCTCCGGCAGCGGAAAAACGAAATCCCGGCGCGCCACCGCGTAGTCGGCGTAACCGCCGTCCACCGTGTAGCCGGTGAAGGTGGGGGCGTCGCACAGGTTCTCGAAATCGTGCCGGCAGTACCAGCAGACGCCGTCCGTGCCGCCGATCCACGATACGCCCACGCGGCCGCCGCCCACCACCTCGCCCACAATCTGGTGTCCCGGAATCCGCGGCCCGCCGGGCGGCGGCAGCTCGCCTTCCACCACGTGCAGATCGGTGCGGCACACGCCGCAGGCCTTCACGCGCAGCAGAACCTGGTCCGCGCCGGGCTCGGGAATGGGCACGTCTTCCATACGCAACGGCAGTTGCGAAACCGGCGCGGGCACGCGCAGCACGGCGGCGCGCATCGTCATCGTCCCCCCTCGAGGACGTGCACGCCCGCAGCGCCGCCCACCATTACCAGCGAGGTCATTCCCAGGAACAAGCCGTGCTCCACCACGCCCACGGTCGAGTCCAGGAGCGGCTGCAACTCGCGCGCCGGCGGCGCCGAACGGAAGCGGCAATCCAGCGTGTAATTGCCTTGGTCGGTGACCAACGGCTGGCCGTCCGCTCCCACGCGCAGGGTGGCGTCGGCGCCCAGCGATTCCAGGCGCGCGGCGGTGGTCTGCCAGGCGAAGGCCACCACCTCCACGGGCAGCGGCCGATAGTCCGCCGCCAGCCGGTCCACCAATTTGCTTTCGTCCACCACGATCACCAGCCGGAGGGTTGCCGCGGCCACCAGTTTCTCGCGCAGCAGCGCTCCGCCCAAGCCTTTGATGAGGTCGAGCGTTCCCCGTTCCACCTCGTCGGCGCCGTCGATGGTGAGCGCCACGCGGGGGTGGCCGGCCAGCGTGGAGAGCGGAATCCCGAGTCCGCGGGCCAGTTCGGCGGTCCGCTCGGAAGTTGGAATGCCGGTGATGCGCAGCCCTTGGGAGACGCGCCGTCCCAGCGCCCGCACCGCCAGCGACGCCGTGGACCCGCTGCCCAGCCCGACGATCATGCCGTCCTCGACCAGCGCCGCGGCGGCTTCGGCGGCAGCCAGTTTCGACGGACTCGGTTGCGAAACGCCGGCCATGGTTTCTACCTTACCGCGTTTGCCGCCTGTGCGGAGTTGGATCGACTTGATCCAACTGAGGCTTACCTCGTATTGAAAACAAACGGGATAATCCTGAAGATTGGATCAAGTTGATCCAATCGGGCGCCTACCTGCCAGCGAGCGTGCCGTCGCGGAACAGCCAATTCCGGCAGCCGCACCGCGGGCAGGCGTAGGACTCCATCCCGCCCAGCGCGCGGCGAACCGCCCCGGCGTGGCGCAGATAGGCCTCGGAAGCCCCCGAGCCGCACCTCACGCACACGTTGATCCAGGCTTCCCGAACGCCCTCCGGCGCCGCCCCGCCGAATTGCAGGGCCCACCCATAAACGCTTAGCCGCGTTCCCAGAACGCGGTCCAGCGCGCGCAGCGCCCACGCCAGCCAGGCCAGGAAACGTTCGTTTCCAAACGCGAACAGGGCGATCTTGCGCGGCGGCCGGGCCGTGAAATTGCGGGCGTTGAGGAACGAGAACGAGCTGAACAGCGGCGTGGTGGAACGGTGCGGAAGCCGGGCGAATTCCTCCATCGGGCCGATGACGCCGGCGGGGCTTCGAAAGGCGTTGACGTGTCCCCCGCCCCGGCCCAGCCAGCGATACACGCGATCCGTGAGCGTTCCCGCGTCGGGCACGGAAACGTAGACGATTCCATCGCGCTTGGCGACCCGGCCGATCTCGCGCACGGAGTTCTCGAGATCCGCGAAATGCTCCAGGCTATGGTTGGCGACGATGGCGTCGAAGCAGCCGCCGCGGAAGGGGAGCCGTGCGGCGTCCGCTCTCACATAGGCGCCGGAAGCGCCCGCCGGCGGGGCTTCCAGGTCCAGGCGAACCACCCAGAGGCCGGTTCCCGAGGCGGAGAAACTGCCCGCGCGCGCCCCCAGGTCGAGCACCCGCGAGCCGGGCGGCAAGCTTTCCAGAATGTCCATCATGGCCGGAATCGGACCTCGCAGCCGGTCGGGGGCGGCGGGCGCGTTCGTTCCAGGCAGGCCCCTACCCATCATCGCAGGGAAATGGCCTGCGGAAACCGGCATCTTCTCCGGCCAGAGGCGCGTCCGGCAGGCAGCATGCGGAATAATTGCCTTGCGCGCCGGTCTGGTTAATTCTAAGATAACGGAGTAGCTACTCCGATTTTGCACGGAGGAATCAGGATGATCTATTCTCGATCCGCTGAGTATGCGATTCGCGCTTTCGTGCACCTGGCGCAGGTGCCGGATGGAAAGTACGCCATGGTGAAGAATATCGCCGAGACGGAAGATATTCCCGCCCATTTCCTCGCGAAGATTCTACAGCAACTGGCGCGCAAGGGATTGCTGCGATCGAGCAAGGGTCCCACCGGCGGCTTCTGCCTGCGCATCGAACCCGCCGAAATCCGCATCCTTGACATCGTCGAGGCCCTGGACGGTTTGGCTCCCTATCAACAGTGCGCCAGCGGCCTGTCGGAATGCAACGACGACATGCCCTGCTCCATGCACGATAGCTGGGTGGCCCTGCGATCGCGTATCATGGATTATCTGGGGAACAATACCATCGCCGATCTGGCGAAGGCGCTGGACCAGAAGAAGAAGACCCTGGCCCAGGCGAAGCAGCGCAAGAGCAGGCGCGCGGTTGCCGCGAAACGCGCCTGAGAATTCCGGTCCGGGCCGGCCCGGGCCGCATCACCGATCCGGAGGCAAGATGGGACAATCCGTACTTGTGCCCATGGTGGTCGAACAGACTTCCCGTGGGGAGCGCGCATACGACATTTATTCCCGGCTGTTGAAGGAGAACATCATCTTCCTGGGCACGCCCATCGACGACCAGGTAGCCAACCTCATCATCGCCCAGTTGTTGTTCCTGGAGGCCGAGGATCCGGAGAAGGACATTTCCATCTATATCAATTCGCCCGGCGGGTCCATAACGGCCGGCCTCGCGATCCTCGACACCATGGCCTTCATCCGCCCGGATATCGTGACCATCTGCGTCGGGCAGGCCGCTTCCATGGCGGCCGTGCTGCTGGCCAAGGGCGCCAAGGGCAAGCGCTTCAGCCTGCCCAATTCGCGGATCATGATCCACCAGCCTTCCATGCAAGGTCTGGCGGGACAGGCCGCCGATATCGACATCTACGCGCGCGAGATCCTGCGCATGCGCGAGATCCTCAACACCATGCTGGCGGATGCCACCGGCCAACCGGTGGACCGCATCGCCAAGGATGTCGACCGCGACTACATCATGGAACCCGACGCCGCCGTGCAGTATGGCATGATCGACCGCGTGATCGCCAGCCGCGATCTGGCCCCCATACCCATAAAGGGCTGAGCCGGCACCGCCCGGCCCAGCCGCGGGCGGGGTGCCCGGTGGGCTGGGAGCGGTGGTTGCCGGCAGGCGCTAATTCCCGCTATCGCGGCGCTTCAAGGTGGGCCGCTCGTCGCTGTCGCTCTTGGGCTGAGTGCCGTCCTCGTTGGGATCCACCGGGCCCGTGCTCCCCGGTCCGCGCCGCAGCGTGGGCTTGTTCGGATCGGTATTGTCCACCTTGCGGTGGTTGTGCAGCATGGCCAGGCGCGCCTTGACGTCGTTGAATTCCGAAGTGGTGATCACGTACTCCGGCCGGGGCGGCAGGGTCTTCTGGATCTCGTTCTGCGACAACTTGATGCGCTCGTCCGTCATGGGGTGCGAGGAGAACACCTTGGAGAGCGACCCGGGCTTCTTTTTCTCCATGGTTTCGATCTTCTCGAAAAAGTCCACGAACGCGGTCGGGTCGTAGCCGGCTTTGTACATGTACTGGAGGCCGTAGAAGTCGGCTTCCTTTTCGAAGCCCTGCGAGAACCTCAGATATCCCAGCGGAATCGCCAGGCTCGAAGCCTGGCGGATGGCGTACCCCGTCCAGCCGCCGGTGGCGATGGAGGCCACAATGGCGCCGATCTGCATCAGGTCGCCGCGGGTCACCTGGCGCGTGCCGTGCCGCGCCGCCACGTGGGCGATCTCGTGGGCCATTACGCCCGCCAGTTCGGCTTCCGAGCCGGTTTCCAGAATCAACCCCGAGTTCACGAAGAAGAACCCGCCCGGCAGCGCGAAGGCGTTGATTTCCTCGGTGTCCAGCACCTTGATGGTGAAGGGCACCTTGGCATCCGAATTGCGCACCAGGTTCTGGCCAATGCGATTGACGTACTCCGCGACAATCGGGTCGTCCACGATCTTGGCATCGCGCTCCACCTCCTGGGCCAACTGCTTGCCCATGGCGATCTCGCTGTCCAGACCGTAAAAGTTGATCCCGTTGCCCACATCGCGGTCGCCGATGGCATCCGGATCGTCCTTCTTGTTCTTGGGTTTGGTGTCGTCGGCGAAAGCGCCAATCGCCAGGAGGCTGAGCGCGGCGGCGATCACCGCCAGCATTGCGGATCGTGGTTTCATCGTCCGGTACTCCCCCTACCTAAACTATACGCCGATTCGGACCGCCGCACGGCCCTAAGATGGTTACGTGGCGCAAGCCCATCCGGTTTCGCACCGCCCATGAAAACTTCCGCCGGCGCTGCCAGCCGCCACTCAGTAAAGGCCGAAATTGATCACGCTCCCCGTCTGGTCCACCAGAACATCCAGCCTCCGGTCCAGGTAGGAATAGAACTTGCGGCCCTTGTCGGCATCCGTGGCGCTGACGCGGGTGCCCCAGAGTTTGCGGCATTCCTGCCAGGTCATCTTCCAGGGGTAGGCGAAAACCGAGCGCAGAGTGCCGGTTTCGCCGTCGAAATCCAGCTCCAGTTCGCGGTACCGGCTGCTGGCGTCGGAAAAGGCGAAGATATCGCCGTTTTCCGCACCGTCGTCATCGAGTGACACCCGGTGGCCCTTGGGCTCGCCGAGGAGGCCCACGGCATCGTCCAGTGTCCAGTCGCCGATGTGCTTCTGGCAGAACAGGGCGCTCTCGGCCCCGAATTCAGCCGGGTAAGCGGGCGCCGCGCGGCGCAGCAGCGGCCGTTCGGCGTCGCCGGCGGGAGGCGCCGCTGGACCGGCCGCGCCGACAGCCAGGGGTGCGGGTTCCTCGGCCGGTGCGGCCGCTCCGCCCGGCAAGACCACCAACAAGCTGTCTTCCTTTTCGGAATTCCGCATCACTGGCGGAAGGATGCGGAGGGTTGGAGCCGAGCTGCGGGTGTCGGCCGTTCGTTCGGCCGCCGCGGGGGAACCGGATGGGGGTGGCTGCTTGCTGGGGTCTTCCGCAGGCGGCGCACCGAGCGCCACTCCGACGGATACCAGCACCGCGGGAATGAGCCTGATGGAGCACATACTTGCCTCGGTGAATCGTATCGAATCCAACATCAATGTAGCGGAGCCGGGACCCGGCTGTAAATGAGTTTTCCGCCTGAATTTGGGCAGTCATGGGCTGTTTTCCAAAGATAGGTACCGGACCCTGCCGCGACCGTACCACCGCCGCAATGCCCCGCCGGCCTGCGCCAGCGAGCCGCCCGCCGGCCTGCCCCCGCGAGCCGCCCGCCGGCCTGCCCCCGCGAGCCGCCCGCCGGCCTGCCCCCGCGAACCGCCCGCCGGCCTACGCCCGCGAGCCGCCCGCCGGCCTGCCCCCGCAAACCGCCCGCCGGCCAGCGCCCGCTAGCCGCCCGCCGACCTACGCCCACCAACCGCCCGCCGGCCTGCCCCCGCCAACCGCCCGCCAGCCGCGCCCGCCAACCGCACTCGACAAAGCGGGTCTTTCCTTGCTACCATATAGGGTAGTTCATTGTGGTACTTCTTCCAGATACCTCTACCCGGCTTCAGTGGCGCGTAGGTTCTCCGGCAATCCAACCGAGGAGTAAATCGTAGAAAATCATGGCTTCCAACACCTTCTCTCAGGGCGCCCAGGTCGAACACCAAAGATTCGGTTTGGGAACGGTGATGTCCAGCAGCGACGAACGCATCGTCATCAAGTTCGATGACCACGGCGAAAAGAAGTTCGTCACCAACATGGTGATGGGAAGTTTGAAGAAGAGCGACCGGCAGCCCCCCGCCGAGAAGAAGGGTGCCCGCAGGAAAAAGGCCGCGCCGGCCTCCGCGTAAGCTGGCGCGCTAATCGAGAGGATACTTTGAACGCAAGCCAAAAGCGGTTATTCGAAGAGGCCCGGAAGCGCAACCCGGGTCTCAAAATGCCCACCGAAACTCCCGCTCCGGACTGGAGCGAAGCCGATCTGGCGCTGATCAAGCAGGGCGTCGGCGACAAGAGCAGCCGTCCTTCCCAGGCTTCCGGCGAAGGCGGAGAAGCCGCCGCCGAAACGCCCGCCGGCGAGCAGGCGGGCAGCGTGGTCACCTACTTCGAGGCCAAGGGGTTTGGCTTCCTTCGCCCCGATGACGGCGGACGCGACATTTTCTTCCACGTCTCCCGCCTGGTGGAAGGGCTGGCCACCGACCTGCGCCCCGGCGCCCGGGTTCTCTACGAACTGGGCATGGACCGCACCGGAAAGATGGCGGCCTCCAGCATCCGCATCGCTCCCGCATAACCGGATATAATAGGGGAACCGCCCGCGGATCCTCTCGCCGCGCCCTTCGGGTCGGCCGGGGTTCGTGCCTACTCTCATGTTCGACAACCTATCGGAAAAGCTGTCCCGGGTTTTCAAAAACCTCCGCGGCGAAGGCAAGCTCTCGGCCGAGAACATGGAGGGCGCCCTGCGCGAGATCCGCATGGCGCTGCTCGAGGCCGACGTCAATTTCAAGGTCGTCAAACAGCTCCTCGAGAACATCAAGGTCAAGGCCATGGGCGAGGAGGTGCTGACCGCCCTCTCGCCGTCGCAGCAGGTGATCAAGATCGTTCACGAAGAGCTCGTCAAGATCCTGGGCAGCCACGAATCCAAGTTGCGCTTCGCCAACGAACCGCCCAGCGTCTTCCTGATGGTCGGCCTGCAAGGTTCCGGGAAGACCACCTCCACGGGCAAACTGGCGCGCTGGCTCTCGCGCAGCGGGCACCGCCCCATGGTGGTTTCGGTGGACGTCTACCGCCCGGCGGCGCGCCAGCAGCTCAAGGTGGTGGCCCGCGAAATCGGCCAGTCCATTTACGAAGGCGCCCCCGGCGAGACGCTGCCGCTCGAACTGGCCCGCTCCGCCCGCCGCGAAGCCACGCAAACCGGCCGCGACGTGCTCCTCGTGGATACCGCCGGCCGCCTGCACATCGACGAAGATCTCATGGCCGAGTTGCGGCTCTTGAAAGAGCACCTCAACCCCGTCGAAGTGCTGTTCGTGGCCGACGCCATGACCGGCCAGGATGCCGTGAGATCGGCCGACGAGTTCCACAAGCGCCTGGGCATCACCGGCGTCATCCTCACCAAAATGGATGGCGACGCGCGCGGCGGGGCGGCGCTCTCCATCCGCCACGTCACCGGCCAGCCGCTGAAATTCGTGGGCGTGGGCGAGAAATTCGACGCCCTCGAACCGTTCCATCCCGACCGCGCGGCCAACCGCATCCTGGGCATGGGCGACATCCTCTCGTTCATCGAGAAGGCCAGCGAGCAGATCGACCAGAAGAAGGCCGTCGAGATGCAGCGCAAGCTCATCCAAAACGACTTCACCATGGAGGATTTCCGCGACCAGTTGAAAGCCGTCCGCAAACTCGGCCCCCTCGGCTCCCTCATGGACATGATGCCCAAGGTGGGCATGCTGAAGGATCTGAAGGACGTCAAGGTGGACGAGAAGGAAATCGGGCGGGTGGTGGCCATCATCGATTCGATGACCCCGCGCGAACGCGAGAACCACATGATCGTCAACGGCAGCCGCCGCCGCCGCATCGCGCGGGGCAGCGGCACCACCGTGCAGGAAGTGAACCAGTTGTTGAAGCAGTATGCGCAGGCCCGGAAAATGATGAAGTCGCTTTCGGGTGGCTTCCTGGGCAGAAAATTCGGCAAAATGAAACTGCCGCCCGGGTTTCCGTTCGGAGATCTGCCGGGAGCGGCGGGACGATAGGTTTTTGGCCGAGCGGTTGGGCGCCTTTGCGAGGCGCCACGCCCTGACGCCGCGTGGCTCCGGAGGGAGCCGCGAGCGGGGTGCCCACTTGGGGTCCCGAGCGGTTTTGGAATTGTTGGAAATGCGCCCCCCGGGGCGATGCACAGTCGGTCTGTTTTGGAAAGTAGATTTGGAGCAAAGATGCTGATGATTCGCCTGGCGCGGTTTGGCGCCAAAAAGAAGCCGTTCTATCGCGTAGTGGTCATCGAGAAGGAGCGGGCCGCCAAGGGCCGCAGCCTGGAAGTGATCGGACACTACAATCCCCTCACCCACCCCGCCAAGGTGGACCTGAAGCACGACCGCCTGGAGCACTGGGTCAAGCAGGGCGCCCTGCTCTCGGACACCATGAAGCGCCTGGTGGAAAAGAACCCCGCGCCGGCCGCTCAACCCGTGGCGTAGGCCCCCTAACTGTGTGTTACCGGACGGCCACGGCACCGGTTTAACACGGCCAGCCGTTCCAAACGGGTACCATGGAATTGTGGGAAGGAGGCGGGGTGATGAAACAGTTGATTGAAGATATCGCGAAGGCTCTGGTGGACATCCCGGAGGAAGTTTCGGTGCGCGTGGTGGAAGGCGAGCAGGTGACGGTTCTGGAGCTCAAGGTGGCCCCCAGCGATCTCGGCAAGGTGATCGGCAAGCAGGGCCGCACGGCGCGCTCCATCCGCACGATCCTGGGCGCCGCCGGAATGAAGCTCAACCGCCGTTTCACGCTGGAAATCCTGGAGTGATGCAGCCGGACCTGGGCTGGGTCACGGTGGCCGTTCTGGCTGGTACCCGCGGCACCCGCGGCGAAATTACCGCCGTGCCCCTCAGTGGGAAGCCCGACCGCTTCCGGAACCTGCGGGAGGTGCTCCTGTACTGCGCCTCCGGCGCTACGCAGCCGGTCGAGGTGGAATCAGCCTGGTTCCACGACCGCACCCTGGTCCTGAAGTTCCGGGGAATCGACTCCATTGCCGATGCCGAGCCGCTGGCGGGCGCGGAGGTTCGCGTTCCGCGGAGCGAACGCGTGCCGCTCGACCCCGGCGAGTTTTTCCAGTCCGATCTGATCGGGTGCGAGGTGGTGGACCGGCGCTCGGGCGAATCGCTGGGGCGGGTGGCCGCCTGGCAGGACGCCGGAGGCGCCGGCTTGCTGGAACTCGAGGGCGGCCTGCTGATTCCCTTCGCCCGCGCCATTTGCGTCGAGATCGATCCCGAGCGGCGGCGCATCGGTGTGGACCTTCCCGAAGGCTTAAAGGACGTAAACCGGCCGTGACGTTTCATGTGCTGACGATCTTCCCCGAGTTCTTCCAGGGGCCGTTCGCGCACGGCGTGGTGAAGCGCGCGCAGGACGCCCATCTGCTCGACATCCACGTCCACAATCTGCGGGACTGGACCTCCGACCGCCACAAAACCGTCGACGACCGTCCCTTCGGCGGCGGCGAGGGCATGGTGCTCAAACCGCAACCCATCTTCGAAGCCGTGGAATCCATCTGGCCCGAGCGCAGCGCGGACCAATTGGTGGTGTTGCTCTCGGCCCAGGGACGCCTGTTCGACCAAGCCATGGCCAACCGCCTGGCCCAAGCCGCCGGCTTGCTGCTGATTTGCGGCCGCTACGAGGGCGTGGACGAGCGCGTGGCCGAGCACCTGGTGGACGACGAAATCTCGATCGGCAACTACGTGTTGAGCGGAGGGGAACTGGCCGCGGCCGTGGTGGTGGACACGGTGGCGCGCCTGATTCCCGGCGTGTTGGGGAACCAAACCTCGGCGGCCTTCGAATCGTTCCAGGAAACCGGCCACGGCGAGGGGCTGCTGGATTGCCCGCACTGGACGCGTCCCGCGGAATTTCGCGGGTGGAAGGCGCCCGAGGTGCTGCTCAACGGCAATCACGAGGAGATCCGCCGCTTCCGGCGGAAGGCCGCCATCGAAAAGACGGCGCGCCTGCGGCCCGATCTGATGGGCCAGCCGCGGGAGTGAGCGCACGCGCACCGGGGTTCCGCGCGCGGGCTGTTGGCGGGGCGTTCGCACAGCCAACCCGGCCATCGTATATGATAGAATATTAAGGAAATCCCCATGCAGACTGCGTTGCTGACCAAGTTTATCAACAAGAACAAGCGGACCGATATCCCCGAGTTTCGGCCGGGCGACACGATTCGCGTCCACGTAAAAATCAAGGAAGCCGACAAAGAGCGCCTCCAGGCCTTCGAGGGCACCGTAATCGCCCGCAACAATACCGGACTGGGCGAGAGCATCACCGTCCGCAAGGTCAGCTTTGGCCACGGGGTGGAGCGCATTTTCCCGGTGCACGCGCGGGTGATCGACCACATCGAGGTGGTCCGCTCCGGCCGCGCGCGGCGCGCCAAGCTTTACTACCTGCGCGGGCTCCGAGGCAAGGCCGCCCGTCTGCGCGAGCGCGAGTAGCCTGCCGCGGACAGATTCATGCGACCCGAATCGGCGGGTGGCAAATTCCGGTGCCAGGGCACGCTCGAGCGGGAGTTGCGCGCGCGCGGCTTTGCCTCCGTCGCCGGCGTGGATGAAGTCGGCCGCGGAGCGCTCTTCGGACCGGTGGTGGCCGCCGCCGTGGTTCTGTCTCCGGAGCGCCCGGTGCGCGGACTGAACGACAGCAAGCTGCTCGAAGCCGCGCGCCGCGAGGCGCTCGCCGAACGCATTCGCGAACGCGCCGTGAGTTGGGCCGTGGGCGCCGTGGACGCCGCTACCATCGACCAGATCGATATTTACCAGGCGTCGCGCCGGGCCATGCGCCTGGCGGTTCTCGGACTGCGGCCGGCCCCCGACTTCCTGTTGACCGACGCCATGCCCCTCGATCTCCCCCTGCCCCAGCGTCCGCTTATCCACGGGGACGCCCGGTGTCACGCCATCGCGGCCGCTTCCATCGTCGCCAAGGTGTGGCGGGATGCCTGCATGCGCGCGTGGGACGAAGTGTATCCCCAGTACGGCCTGGCCGCCCACAAAGGCTACTCGACGCCGGAACATTGCCGCGCCCTGGCGGAATTCGGCCCGGCACCGCTGCACCGCCTGAGCTTCGCGCCCGTCCGCCAGCACTGGCGCTTCCCCATGCATTACAATCCTCAGATGGAGTTGTTTGAAACGGCGGGCACGGCATGAATCCGTCGCAATCCGATCCGGGGGAAACCGCTTCGGCCGCCGGCGTCGACGTGTCCGGCATCGCCGCCGTGCCGCCGCCCGCCTACCGCTGGTATCACCGGTTTTTTGCCGTGATGCTGGCGATGGCTTGCCTCATCGTGGGCGCCGTTCTCCTGGTCTTTCCCTGGACCGCGTCGTGGGAGCACAACTACTTCGGGGGCGTCACGCCATTTCTCCGCTCGTGGTGGAATAATTTCTACCTGCGCGGCGTCGTAAGCGGCATCGGCGTGGTGAACCTTTACATCTCGCTGGTGGAAGTCTTCCGGCTGAAGCGGTTTTCGCAGCGGTAGGACGCCGCCATTCCCGTATCACCCTCCGCCCGACGGCACTACCCGCAACGGTTTTGGCGGCATCCCTCGAAATGCCCGTCCCGGGCGGCCCGAGATGAAATACCATCGCTTTGTGGAACCGAACTTCGGACCTTTGACTTTGGCAACGGGAGCCGCCTTGCTGCTGGCATCCAGGTTGTCCCGGCTCAGAAAGAAGCGGCTCGGGAAATCCTTGCGAACGCGGCCGCCCGCTCGAATGGCGGCGACCGCCGCGGGCACGACCTGGAAGGCGAGACCAGCCGGTTTGACCCCCATCGCCCGCGCGAACGCGGCGGCATACCGCTAGCGCCCGTTGCGGGACGGTGGCGCCCTCCGCATCTTTCCGATCCGGCCATTGAGCTGAGGCTTCCATGCGTGCCCCGCTGGCAGGCCGTGGCCGTGCGAGTTCAAGCAGGCCGCTCGTTCATCGGGCCATCGCCGCCCTGGCGGTCCCGCGGATTTCAGTAGCGGCCGAGGACGAATCTCATGTCAACCTCGGCAACCCGCTCGACCGGCTTCCCGTTGAGGAGAGTCGGCTCAAACCGCCAACTCATGACGGTATCCTGGGCAACCCGCAGCAGCGGATAGGGACCGCGGATGACGCTGGTCCGGACGACGCGGCCGTCCACGCCGATCAGCGCCTCGACCGTGACCACTCCGCTGACGCCGGCTTGTCTGGCAGCCAGAGGATAGGATGGCGTCGTCATGCGGAGGAGTCTGCCGCCCTCGACGATGCCTGCCGCCGGCGGACCGGTTCGCCCGAGAGCGCGCAGCGGCTGTCCCGCAAATACCGCGGGCGCGATAGATTGCGCGTGGCTCACTGCGACTAATCCGGCCAGGGCCGCAACGCTCATAACAGTCCGTAACATGGTTCGCGTCGTCATAATCCTCCTCCTGGTGCTTGGTTGACCCGGAAGTCCAAACGCAGCACGCTACTGAGGGGAGTATATCGCCCGAGTTTTCGGTTTACCAGGGATATGACAAGTGTGGACGTACCGGTCCAGGTCGTACTGTACTAAGGGTTTGAGTTAGTACCGGAGCCGGAAATCATGGAATACGGCGGCTCCCGGGACCGCTCCCCGCCGAGCTGGTGTTGCTCCCATCCCGGAAGACCGCCTGAGGTGGACTTTCTCTCCCGCGCCAAAGACACGGGAACCTCGGGGGGCGTGCGGTTGGGGGCCTCGAAGTTGGGGCAGGCGCGCCGATCGAACCGGGCGCTCGAACCAGCGCCCGGTGGATGGCCCACGCGGGTTGTGTCAACGCCGGATGAAAACTCCCCAAATCGCCGGTCGAAAATTCCCCAGCCCCCGTTAGGTGGTGGTTGACTGTTTCGACCGGTGGGTACACCATGGATTCCGGCCGGTGAAGCGGAGGCGGGCT
>Ga0326728_10002937_pt1 | contig 55078 bp, 57 predicted proteins | sample MB3enrmetagenome_FD_207602 | JGI IMG/M metagenome (GOLD analysis project Ga0326728, IMG submission 207602) | Lab enriched peat soil microbial communities from McLean, Ithaca, NY, United States - MB31MN | ecosystem: Environmental > Terrestrial > Soil > Wetlands > Peat | place: USA: New York... | reverse complement strand
TACGACAGCTCTGAGGCGCGTACGGTGGGGCGACCGCGCAAATCGACGAATATCCGTCAGGTCGTGCTCGATTTGGCACGCGACAACCCGGGTTGGGGTTACACCAAGATCCGCGACGCGTTGCGTGGGTTGAAGATCGAGATCGGGCGCACGACCGTGGCCAGCATATTGGCGGAGGCCGGCATCGAACCGGCACCGGAGCGCGGCCGCAAGCGGACCTGGAAGGCGTTTCTCAAGAGTCACTGGGAGACGCTTTACGCGTGTGACTTCTTCAGCGTCGAGGTCTTGGGCGTGTTCGGAACCATTCGCACCATGGTGTTCTTCGTCATCGAAGTGAAGTCACGGGCAGTGCATATCGCCGGGATTCGCGTGGCTCCGGACGGAGATTGGATGAAGCAGATTGCGCGAAATCTACTTGATCCGGCGGACGGATTCCTGCGCAACGCGAGCCATCTTATCCATGATCGAGATCCGGTGTTCACGGCCGCCTGGGCGGCGCTTCTGAAGACTGGTGGCATCAAGTGCGTGCCAATTCCTGCGCAGAGCCCAAATTGCAATCCGCACGCTGAACGATTTGTGAAAACGGTTCGCGAAGAGTGCCTCGAGCGGTTCGTCATCTTCGGGGAACGGCACTTGCGGCACCTCATCGCGGAGTTCTCGAGACATTACATGTCGGAGCGATACCACCAAGGGATCGGCGGCCAACTCATCAGTCCGAATGCGTGGACAATTAAGGACAACGCGACGCCTGGCCCCAGCGCGTGCCGGTCGCGTCTTGGCGGACTGCTCACCTTCTATCACCGAGAGGCTGCGTGAGGCACCACGATGACATTCCGGACACTGTGGGGAAAGCGACGACCGTCGCGCTGCGGGCGAACCGACGGCGGTTGGCTGGAACCGGAATCCGCTGCGCTATCCCCTGGTGTGGTCGAGCCACGTTGAAATAGCGGAGCGCGTACTCGTTGAGCACGCTCTGCAAATGCGCTTCACCCAGAACGATCCCATGTTCGAGACACTCCCGCCTAACACTACCCACGAATCTCTCGCATACGGAGTTCATCAAAGGTGCCCGTACCGCCGTTCGCACGACGCGAATTCCGACGCCCGTCGCAACACGATCGAAGTCGGCGCCGAACTTGTCGTCACGATCGCGAACGAGCAGTTGCGGGCCTGCTCCGAAAGGCGTTGCATTTTGCAGCTGCTGCGCGGTCCACTGGTGGCTTGGAGCGCGAGTCACTCCGACATGAACAACTCGTCTCGTGTCTTGAACGACGACGAAGAAGGCGAAGATCGGACGAAACCAGATGTCGTACGTCTGCAGGAAGTCGCAGGCCCAGACCGTGTGGTTGCCCAAGAACGTTCGCCACGACTGACCGCGGTGCGGCCCGAAGTGGCGTGCACCATGCATGTACTTCTGCACCGTGCGCTTCGCGATGCGGATTCCAAGCTTCAGAAGCTCGCCGCCGATTCGCTCCGCGCCCCACAGGCGGTTCGCCCTTGTCATTCGTCTGATGAGCTCGACCACGCCGGGGTCGATTCGTGTCTTTGCCTTGGTCGAACCCTTCGAACGCCAGCGCCACAGAAGGCGAAATCCTTCGCGGTGCCATCGAAGAATCGTCTCGGGCTTCACGAGGAGCAACGCGTCTCGCCGTCGAGGAAGTGCGCGGACGAGCAGCACCAGCAGCCGACGCTCATACGCGTGGAATACCGGACCCTTGACAGACCTCGCTGCCACGATGAGCTGCAGTCGGATCATCGCGCTTTCAGCTAGCAGTTCGGCACGCGTCCTGCCGGCGTCGCCAATGAATCCGCAGACGACGCCGGACGGACGTCCCGCATTCCCGAGGTTGGTCCTCAACGCGCCACCAGACAGACGACGGCGGACCGACATCGGGCGCGGAGCACATCGAGCACGTTCCCATCCGACCGGAGCCACGCGAGATCCTCAAGTCTTGTTGCGCCCAAAATCCTGAACGATCATGCGGCGGACGAGCAAGTAGCCTGCACAGAGGTACACATATCCGCGAACACGGTCCTCACCGAGCCGAAAAGCGTCGCTGTTGGCATGGCGTCCTACGAAGCTTCCAGGTTCCATACGTCGTACGTCCACTTCGCCCGATGCCTATGTCGCGACAGGTGTAGTTGCATCTTACCACGGTCGACCTACCTGCTAGTAGTATCGCGCTGAGTTGTCGTGCAAACGCGAGCGACCGCGGTCGCCGTTATCGTCGTCATCGCTCAGGCCGTTGCATCGTCGAACAAGAAACTCGCTCCGTCAGGTTGGGGATCAGGCCGGGGCTCGTGACGGCCTGAACTGCCCACTTCACTGGGCCACCATCGAGGAAAGACAATCCATGAACAAATCCGCCGTCGTTCTTGTCGCACTGAGTTTGGGCGTCCTTGCGGCGCCAGGAGCCCGTGCGGACAACACAGTTCGTGCCGTTGGTAGCCAAGCAAGGCCCCTCAACATGGGTGGCGAGCACCGGGCGAAGATTCGCGAGGAGATCCGCCTTCACGAACAGCGTGCTCACGAAATTGAGCCGATTCTGGCTCGAGACGGGCAAGCTCGGCATGATGTCGAAGTCGATTGGAACGTGCTCGAAAGACACGCGAGAGAGCTGCGCGCGCGCGCCAACGACTTTCGAGGCTATGCGGCGGAGGTCTCCGGTCGCGCGCAAAGCGACATGCAGACGTTTGCCAACGAGCTCGACACGTTCGCGTCTCATGACGAGGAGAACGCTCGCTGGCAACACGAGGTGGCGGAGCGACTCGAACACGCCATCCAGAGCGAGACGGCCATTCGTGATTGGCACCTCAAGATGGCGCAACGCCTGCGTGACTGGGTGGCGACCAACGGAGGCTGAGGGAAGACAATCCGGAACCTGAGGGATCCTTCGGGGGATCGCGGACCGGGCCTCCGAAAGAAAGTGGAAATGCCCCTCTTGGCCCCGCTGCGCATGCATCTCTCTGTGTCGGCCACGAATCCGCCGGGCTCAGTGCCGATCGCAAGCCGGAAGCTCTTCGTCATGGCTCGTGATCGGCCGCCGCCCGTGCACATTCTTGCGGACATGACGCGGTGCCGGAGCTCAAGCGCACCCACCCACGCGGACGTCAGTCCAGCAGGGCGACTTGAGCTACGTCCGCGTCGTCAATCCAGCAACGTCGAGGCCGCCGACACGGCAGTCGACGTCGCGCGGATTGTCAGCTTGGAGGTGGCTGTTCGCGAGAGCGAAGAGCACGGGTAACGAAAGATCGTCAGTTTGTGTACGTGCAACAGTAAAGGTACACGGGATTCCCTTGAGCGTCCGTTCCCGGGGTGCTGGTGCTGCAGTTGAGATTCGAGTAGTCCGACCCCGGGGCATCGCTGCCCGTGCACGAAAATCCGTAGGACGGATTGCCTGCCGAATCCGCTTGGCATCCCGACACGCTGGAATCTTGCGAACACGTGCTCGCACTGGCTACGGTCGTGTTCGTGTAGCAACAGTACTCATCCAGGCCGTTCGCCGAGGTGGGGTCGCTGCACACCAGAGAGGGGTCGGCAGCTTCGGGCGGTTCGGAGCCAGAGGTACAACTATAGCCTACGCTGCCCGATACGCAGCCGGTGACGCTCGGGTCGTAGCCGCACGCGCCGCTGGCGACACAGCAGAAATCGCCCGCGCCGTCCGTGCTGCAAACGATGTTCGCCAGGGAGTCCTCCGGCTGCGCCGAGCCGGAGCACGAGTAGCCCGTCCCCGTCGTGCAGCTGACACTTGAGTCCGCACTGCAGGATCCTGCTACAGTCGACGCAGAAGCAGATGCTGATGCGCTCGCGGTACATCCGCTCAGTGCGAGCTGCAAAGCAAGCGCCGCGAGACCCACGACGCGACCGAAGGCCCGCCCGCTGAAACGGACCACGTTGTCGTCCGCTGACAGACTCGTCGTCATGAAATGTCCTCCTCGGTTTGGGATTTGCCCCCCCAGATTACGCCCAGGATCTTTGCGCCCGACAGTCCCTGACCGGCGCTTTGCCGACGAACGCCCGGGTGCTGCCGACCGGAGCATGCCCCGGGCCTCCGACTCGTGGACTATTGTTGCCGGCATGGTCAAGTCTGCGCTGACCAAGCCACGGCAGCGAAGGCCCAGAGTGGAACACGCAGCGGACGACGACTGAGACGCTATGTGAGATTAGACCCGGGAGATGAGATTTCGCACCATTGCCGAGATCGAGGCCGCTAACCGCGCGTACGCAGCCGCGCACGGCCAAGAGAGTTTCTTTGCGCCAGGGTCTTTGCGTTTCTTGGGCACGCAGGTGCACAGCACCATTTACGGAGGGCGGCTCTTCATCACCTCGGAACACTATGTCGCGACCGAGCACGCCAACGCTCAGGGGTCGCACGACGGCCCGCGCAGGTTTTCCATCCGAATCTGTGATGTCGACGGCTTCATCTTGACCGTCGGCGAGTTTCGCGGCTACGCGACGTTTGAGGCCGCCGAGCGGGCAGCGCAGTGGCTTGCCGATGAGGATTGACGAGGCGACGTCGGACTCTGGGCAGCGCATTTTGCGTCGGCGGACTGAGCGTTGGCGTCGGCGTCTGCAATCCTGCGTCGGCGATGCGCGGCCGTTTGACCTCGAGCCACGCGTGTGAGCCGCCAAGGATAGGCGACGACTCGTCGTCGCCGCGGTACCATCAGTATCTATTCAGATGCCCGCTGTCCGATTTGTAGGGCGTGACTGCGCCCATTGAGGCTCTCCTGATGGTCATCGACGCGTCAGTGCTGCGCGCTTCGCTCGTCGCACGAAGGAGGAAGTCGTGACTCAGACTACGTCTCTGCTTGCTGCCGTGTTGACCACTGGGGTCCTACTGGTCACGGTGGCCGTGGAAGCCCGGGAGCTGCGCGAACCCCAAGCGCACATGATCATCGACGTGCCCAACGACTGGATTGTCGACATGGACGACCGCTACCAAAGAGCGGAACCGCCAGACCACAGCTTTCACCTCCGAATCGTCGCAAGCGACCACGGCATGCGCGGCGAACAGGAGGGAGAGCAATTCATGATGCGCGTCCTGCAGGAGAAGTTCTCGAACATCCAGATCGACCGACACGCACGGCGCAACGACTGGGGCAACTACCACTCCTACGAATTGTGGGGGCACGGCACCGAGGAGAGCGGGAACGCGGGCAAGTTCATCCTTTTGCTCGTGACGGACGCGCGCAACGATCGCCGTGGCCTGGTCGTCATGGCGACGGGCCCAAACGAAGGCTTTGAACGGCACCAGCGAGGCATCTATGACGCGACGCACTCCATTCGGGCGTGGTGAATTGAATCACTATTTGCGGGCTGGGTGAGAGGAATTGTCCCCGGCACTTACGGCTTCGCTCGTTTGGTTCCAGATGCGAGATTGATACGAACGCAGGGAGAGACGAGAATGCGTCAGATTCGATGGATCGAGGGAGCACTTCTAGGATTGGTCCCGCTGGCAGGGCTGAGCTGCGAGAGTAAGTCTCATCCCGGTGGACAATCGACAGTCGCGCCGACTCCGCTTCCCTCGGCGAGCTCCGTCGCCGTGAGTCCCGCGGCGCCGACCGCGCCCCCGCAGATTGTCGGCGCGGATGATTCCGTCAATGAGGAGCTCCGCAACTACCATCGGCACCATCATGGCGGCGTCACGATGTTCATCAGCATGGCTATCGATACCCTTGGCTTGGACGAGGCGAAGAAGGCGGCGGTCGCGAAGATACAGAGTGATCTTCGGGCCAAGATGGCGCCCACCCACGACGCAGAGCACGACCTGCTCTCGGTGATCGCCGATGGCATCGCGTCGGGGAAGATAGACACATCAAAAGTCGACGCGGCAGTCGAAAAGGTCGCGGTGGCTTCCTCCGGCATCCATGCCACAACCTCCGATGCACTGACTCAGCTGCACGATACCCTGGCTCCGGCAGAGCGGGCGGCTCTCGTCGACAAGGTGCGGGCACACTGGGAGGTCTGGCGGAAGGTCAATGTCGACGAGAAAGCGGGGAGTAAGGAGAAGGGAACACGCCTGGCCAAGCTGTCCGAGCTTCTTGGTTTGACTGCGGATCAGGTCGACAAGATAAGCGCGGCGCTTGCCGCGGGTGCACCGATCGGGCCGAAGAACGATCCCAAGACGGTGGACACGCACATCCAGGCCTTCGCGACAGCATTTCTGTCAGACAAGTTCGATGCGAAATCGCTCTCGCCGTCAGCGGCCGCGTCGGCCGGTCACGTTGCGAGACATGGCGGAGCCCGGCTGGCGCGCTTCTACCAGGCGGTCACGCCAGTGCTTACCCCCCAACAGCGGACAGTATTGGCTGCGCATGTCCGCGAGCGCCTCGACGACGATCAAGTCGTCAACTGAGTGAGGTATTCATGAGTAAGAGTCGAACGACGCTATGCGAGCGCTTCACACTGGTTGCGGCCATGAGCGCGTTTGCCGGCGGCCTGCTCATAGCGGTTCCTGCGGCTGCCCAATGGGATCCGCCACCGCCGGAATTCATCGCAACCACGGAGCCCGCGTACTACGAGGGCCACGCCGCGTACTGGTATAATGGCCACTGGGTTTGGCGCGACGATCACGGCAATTGGAACCACTACGACAGAGAGCCTCCCTATCTCGCTGACAGGCGGGCCCATTTCCCTCCGGCTCGGCGTTCCTGGCAGGGCAGGCGCTGATAACAGCTTCCTCGCGTCCGCCAGCGCCCCTACCTTGCAGCCTACAGGTCGCTGAGGCGCCAAGTCACGACCGCAGGCTGCCATTGGAAGTTACTTGCCAAGCTGCTGTTTCACCTTGGCGAGCGCGTCTGCGAAGAGCTTCGCATTTTCGGGCGTATCCGGCAGTGTCGCTGCCGCCGGTGACGATACCTTAGTGAGGATGGCTAGCTTGACGACGGCTTGAACGCCCCCCATTGCCTTAGCCTCGTCGAAGATTGCCGAGAGCTTGGCGCCCATCACTCTGCCTCCTGCTGATGTGCGCCTTGACCCGGCTCTTCCTCGGAGCTGGCGGCGGGCCTTGCAGCGGAGCTCAACGCCTCGACCTCGCCGACGAGGGTGACCAATGCCGCCATGACGCCTCGGATGGCGTCGGCCAGGTCGCGAATCTCGTCGCGTGTCTGGATATCCGGGAGCTCGACATCGACGTTGCCATTTGACAGCTCGTTGGCCACGACTGTGAGAGACCGGAGCGGACGGACGATCAGCGCGGTCAGCACCCGCGCTGTCCAGAAACTCGTCCGGCCGCGATTTTCGCACGATCTGCGGTGCACGGACAGACTGGAAGTCGGACCGTTCGGCGGGCATTTTACGGGCGCATCGATGCTCCCAGGGACGATCCAGTTTCTCATCGCGATGGTTGCCTACGCAATCGACGAGCGGATGGCCCGTGGGGTCGAGTACCTCCAGGCAGAGGTTCGCGTGCTCCGGGAGATGCTCGTAACGAAGACCGGTAGGCCCCGAATCACGTTCACCGACGACCAGCGACTGCGGCTTGCCACCAAGGGCAAGGCCCTGACGCCCGAGGAACGGAGCGCGTGCTGTCAGATTGTGCGGCGCGACACGCTCCTGAAATGGTTTTGGCAGCTCGCGGCCAAGAAGTACGACAGCTCGGCGGAGCGCCGAAGACCCGGTCGACCTCGCAAGGCCAACGACATCCGCGCGCTCGTCGTCCGATTTGCTGCCGAGAACCTCGGTTGGGGCTACACGAAAATCCGCGACGCTCTGCACGGGCTCGGGATCGAGATTGGCCGTAAGACGATTGCAAGCATTCTCGCGGACGCCGGAATCGAGCCCGCGTCGGCGCGACGCCGAGAGCGAACCTGGAAGCAATTCGTCACGACCCATTGGCGAACGCTTTACGCTTGCGATTTCTTCGCCGTCGAGACCCTTGGCGCGTTCGGCGCGGTCAGGGTCATGGTCTTCTTCCTTATCGAACTCAAGTCTCGGGCGGTGCACATTGCGGGGATTCGAATTGATCCGGACGGCGCATGGATGACCCAGATCGCTCGCAACCCGTAGTGTCCGCAAATTCGTCGCGGCCATCACGCTGCGGCACGACGATAGAAATTGAGCTGTCCGCCAAGACGAGACACGCGATGAATCGCGCCGGACGATCCATTGTCATTGTTCGGCGGCACCCGCGGACGAATGATGCGTCCGCCAAGACCTTGGTGGTGTCGCTCCGTGTTGTAGTGCACAGCAAATTCGCGAAGCAGATGCCGAAGATGTTGTTCGCCGAAGATGACGAAATGATCGAGACACTCGGTCCGGACGGACTTCACGAATCTCTCCGCATGCGGATTGCAGTTCGGGCTGCTGGCGGGGGTGGGCACGCAATGCACACCCCCGGATTCAAGCAGTGTCGACCACGCCGCTGTGAAAAGCGGATCGCGGTCGTGAATGAGGTGCGTGGCGTTACGCAGGAAGCCGTCGGTTGGGTCGAGCAGATGGCGGGCGACCTGCTGCATCCAGGCTGCGTCGGGATCGACGCGAAGACCGGCGAATTGCACTGCTCGCGTCCGAAGCTCGATGACGAAGAAGACCATCACCCGAACGCAGCCGACGACGCCGAGCGTCTCGACAGCAAAGAAATCGCAAGCGTAGAGGGTGGTCCAGTGACTCGTCAGGAAGTGCCTCCAGGTTCGCTTTCGCCTCCGCTCTGGCGCCGGCTCGAGTCCGGCTTCGGCCAAGATGGTCGCCAGCGTGGTGCGTCCGATGTCGACATGGAGCCCGCGCAGGGCATCGCGGATCTTGGTGCATCCCCAGCCGAGATTCTCGTGAGCGATTCGGACGACGAGATCCCGGATGTCCTTGGCTTTACGAGGTCTGCCGGCCGATCGGCGATGCGCGGAACCGTCGTACGTGCGGGCGGTGAGCTGGCGGAACCACGCGAGGATCGTGGCGGGGCGGACGATCTGACAGCTCTCCTCGCGCTCCTCGGGCGTAAGCACCTTGCCCTTGGTGGCAAGCCGACGTCGCTGCTCGGGCGTGAACCGGATTCGCGTCGTGCCGGTAGCGTTGGCCAGGGCCTCGCGAAGCACGCGGACCTCTTCCTGGAGGTACTCGACCCGCTTCGACATCCGGTCGTTGATCGCGTACGCGACCATCGAGACGAGGAACTGGATCGTCAGCGGAACCATCGAGGCGCCCACACCATGCCCGGTGATGGCTCGCTTTCCAAGTCTGTCCCGGCGACAACGATCGTGGGACAATTCCACGCGGATGGCTATCGGGACAGTACGGGATGGGCACGCAGTGCACACCTTGGGATTCCAGAAGTGTTGACCACGCCGCCGTGAAGAGCGGGTCGCGATCGTGAATGAGGTGCGTGGCGTGACGCGGAAGCGGTCGGTTGGGTCGAGCAAATGGCGGGCGATCTGCTTCATCCAGGCTCCGTCAGGATCGATGCGAAGACCGGCGATGTGCACGGCTCGGGTCCGAAGCTCGATGACGAACAAGACCGTCACCCTGACACAGCCGAACACGCCGAGCGTTTCGACGGCGAAGAAATCACAAGCGTAGAGAGTGTTCCAGTGGCTGGTGAGAAAGTGCTTCCAGGATCGCTTCCGCGTACGTTCTGGGGCCGGCGCGATCCCCTCTTCGGCCAAGATGGTTGCCACCGTGGTGCGCCCGATTTCGACGTGGAGCCCTTGCAGCGCATCCCGGATCTTCGTGTAGCCCCAGCCGAGATTTTCCTTGGCGATTCGGATGACGAGATCCCGGATGTCGTTAGCCTTGCGAGGTCTCCCCGGCGCTCGGGGATTCGCGGAGCCGTCATACGCGCGGCCACCTGGTGAAACCACGAGAGAATCGTGGCAGGGCGGACGATCTGGCAGCACTCAGTGCGCTCGGTCGGCGTCAGCGCCTCGCCCGCAATCGCGAGCCGTCGTCGCTGCTCGGGCGTGAACCGAATTCGCGTCGTGCCGGTTGCGTTGGTCAGAGTCTCGCGAAGCACGCGGACCTCTTCCTGGAGGTACAAGGCCCTTTGCGACATCCGATCGTTGATGGCGTACCCAACCATCGAGACGAGGAACTGGATCGTCAGCGGGACCATTGAAGCGCTCGCACCAGGCCCGGTCGGCCGTTCGAGTTCCAGACTGGGCGGGCGATAATGATCGTGGGAGAATCCCGAGCGAATGAGTATCGGGACATTACGAGAGCGGGCAGCCGCGAGTCGAGCGCGACGCCATTACGCCGATTCCGACCGACCACGTGGGCGTGTTGCGGCTCGCGCTCAATTTCTTGTGCCTGGGCACCGCGAGGGCTTTCGCTTGCTTTGGCGATCCAAGTTCCGGCCGACGACGGCGCCGGCGTCTCGCCTCTCGTCCGACGTCATCGAGCTTGTTCGACGCACGGCGATCGAGATTCGGCTCTGGGGAGCCGAACGTGCCGACCTGGACCGCCGCGACAGCCTGGGTGCGCGACCCCCCGTGCGTGGCCGACGCACTGCTGCCGGCTTACCCCAACGGCTCCTTCCGAGCGCGCAAGTCGACCACGTTGTCAGGGATCCGCCGCCGCCGTCGTTCGTCGAGCGCCGCGGCGAGCGTCTTCGCCACCCCGTCGAGCCCGCGCATCACGGCTTCGACGATGGCGCGTTCAAGCTCGGCGTCCGATGGTTCCGGTATCGGTTCCCTCGGATGTGTCGAACCGGCCGCGAACGGTTCCGAAGTTCGTGAACTTTCGGTTTGGTCGTCTCTCCCAAGAGAGGACGATCCAGCCAATTTCTCGGGCGTTCGCGCACCTCCGTTGGTCGGGTTCGATCCCCCGTTGCTCCACGATCGGGGGAGTTCGAGGGGGGCCGCAAAGCGCCCCCCTCGTCGATACGGGTGGGCGGAACTTCAGGCACCTTTCGAATCTCGTCACCGCCTTCGCCGGGTGCGAGCGTGCTGCAGCGACGCCGGGCAATCGCTCGACGCTCCCCGACGCGCGCATCCCATCTCGGTTTAATCGCTGGCCGGGTTCAGGCGCCAGACTCCCAATCTTCCCATGCGAGGCCCGATACCCGAGAAAACTCGGAAACGTTGCGTGTGACCAGCGTGAGCTGGCGAGCAACCACGATTGCGGCGATCTCAAGGTCGTGCGCGCCAATTCGTTGCCCAGCGCATTCCAGATTGTGCCGAATCACTGCATATTTGTCCGCGGCAGCGTCATCGAATGGAAAGCACACCAAGGGCGCCAGGAACAGCTCAACACGCTCCTGCTCCTTGGCTGGATCCTGACTTCGCGCGGCGACATACAGCAGCTCCGCGCGGACGATTGCGCAAACTGCCACGTCAGCCGGCTGGAGAAGCCGAAGTCGCGACACGACCGGGGAAGGCTTGCGTCGAAGGCATGCAATGCAAGCGTTCGTGTCGAGGAGGTACGTCACGGGTCGAGCTGCAGCCGCGACGCAAGGGATGGTTGTGGCGCGCGTTCGAAGCTAGAGTCTTGGATCGACCCCTCGACCGCTTCGAACCAGCCTTCTGGCCAGCCAGCGCCAGTGTCGTCCCGGATGGTCAGCTCAACGCAATGACCAATGAGCGGAGCGAGCTCCGGCAGGTCGAGTCTGGTCGAAGTAAGGACGGTGCGGATGTTGATCGCCGTCATGAGTTGACGGTATCACATGCCTACCCCAAAGGCTTGTCTGCGCGGGATCGTGTCGCGCGTAGGTCGGATCTGGGGGAGCCGAACGTATTTTCGGGGGCGCGCGGTAAGCCGCACGGAGATGGCGCCGCGGAAGGGCTCTTCGTCGGTCCCGGTACGACGATGATGCCTCGGACGTCGGAACAGGGATACGGGCCGCGTCGCTTAGGGAGCGACGCTCAGGCCGTGAGCGCGGCTAGCCAACGTGTCTCTGACGCGGACAGGTCGGAACAATCTTTGGCGAGAACGATGAATAGCTCTGAGAACCCGTCCCAGTGATCGGGCTCCCCGTACTTGCCCTTTACCGGACGTGCGGGCACGGCTTGCTTGAAGACCTCGAGAGGGGCGTTGCTCTTGCGTGCATTGCACTTGTTGCAAGCCGTGACGAAGTTTTCTTCGTCGTTCGCTCCCCCGCGAGAGAACGCCTCGACATGATCGATGACGGCGCCGAGGTGGTCGAGCAGAGGAGCCCTATCGCGACGCCACCATGGATGGTGATACGCGAGTTTCCCTAGATGACCTCGCGCGCGAGCCAGCGCATCGAGGAGACGCATCGCAGGCGCAAATACGACGGGCCGGAGGCACCACCGACAGAGCCACCCGTCGCGGCGGAATACGCGCACTTGGAGGTCGTAGGGGAGGGGCGCGCGAGAGCGGAGAGCGCTTGCCACAGGGTGCCATCGGAGCTCGTGACCAGGAGACTCGTCAATGGTGGTGGTAAGCGCACGCCACGCGCGAACAGACGTGTGTCGATCCCCGTCGCGCGCAGGTCGTGGAAGGCGGGGACTTCTACTCCAGCCATACTCGGGCGACAGCTACCAACTACCCAGCAATTGCGGCCTCGATCGCCCCGATGACTTCGGGACTTGTGGGCTCGACCTTGGGCTCGAAGCGCGCGACGACGTGCCCGTCCTTGCTGACGAGAAACTTGTTGAAGTTCCACTTGATCTCGCCCGCATAGCCCGGGTTCGTTTCCGCGGACGTCAAATAGGCGAAGAGCGGATCGATGCCGGGGCCCTTGACCTTCACCTTGGCAAACATGTCGAACCTCACTCCCCAACGGGTGGAGCAGAACTCTCGGATCTGTTCGTTGGAGCCGGGCTCCTGCGCACCGAACTCATTGGCGGGGAAGCCCAGAACGGACAGCCCCTTTTCGGCGTACGCTTCGTGGAGCTTCTCGAGACCCTGATATTGGGGCGTCAGGCCGCACTCCGAGGCGACATTGACGATGAGCATCACTCGGCCCTTGTAGTCGCCGAGGCTCTTGGGGGTGCCGTCGAGCGCCTTGGCCGAAAAATCGAAGATGTTCTTGATCATGGGTCCTCGCCTCCTTGCTGCGTCCGCTCACTCCGCGGTCGGGCCAAGTCGAGCGCCGACAACGCCCGCATCCCGTAGGGCCGACAGTCCGCCGTCGCGAAGTGCCTCGACGCATAGGACGCACCACCGCGCGGAGAAGTTCGGCGGGCTGTTCATCGAGGCTCTCTTCGCGCAATGCCAGAAGTCGCTCGGCCGAACGAACGCACCCTGACCGGCGTCCGACGGGGGACGGCCGCAGTGTGCCCTCGGCGCCAGCGCTTCGTCCAGGTCAGCGGCCTCAAGCACCCAAAACCTGCTTTGGCAGTGTCCAGTCGAGGCTGTCATTGTTCATAAGTACCGGTTGACGCGCCCATGCGATGAGGCAATCATCACTATCATTCGGGTGGCGACCATGCGGCGATCGTGCTCTGCGAACAACCTGTCGATTCGAACGTGTTTGCAATCCGTCGGAGCGCTGGCAAGCTTGGCGCTCCTCGGCGGCTGCCAGATGCGCATCACCGCCCCTGCCAACGGGACCAGTATCGTCGCACCGTCCCAAGCGACCGTGTCATGGGACACCGTCCCGCAAAACCAGATAAGCGTATCGTACGACACGCTCAATATTTCTTCGCAGTTTCAAGTCAACGGGTCCGCCGCCCAGGGCGTCCTCTTGTGCCCCGCTACGGGCGCTCACACGATGAACGCGTCGGGGATCGAAGTGGGCGGGTTTTACAACGGTGAGTCGCTGACGGCCCCTGCGTCGACTTTTCAGGTCATCGGCAGCCCGTTTTCGTACCCTTGTTACGGCTCGCCCGGCAATCCCAATGCGTCGCCGGGTATCCTCAACCCGACCACGTGCGAATGTTGCTTTGGGAGCGTCTGCGATCAGGCGATGACAAGCAACTTCGGTCCGGTCGCCGCATTGCAGGGGCTCGCCGGATGCTCGACACAACTCCTCGAAACGCAGCAGACGCAGACGCAAGGTTTCACGGGCTGCGTGAACGGGTCGGCCATCCTGATCTGTGGATCCAACATCACGGTGAACGCGAACTCGGCTTGGGGGATGGGCCCGGCAGGATGTCCCGAATACGTGGCCGCGAGCTTTCAGGCGGCCCAGACAGGACACGTGTCGCAGGTCGTTGCACAGCTCGGGTCGCTCGCGGGGGTTGCGAGCGTCAATGTGGATATCATGGCCGACAGCGGCGGCGTGCCTGGAACGCTGCTGGCGCGCTGGGTCTCGCCGACGTTGCCCGTGTTCGGGCTTGTTCCCCCCGCCGCGCCGCCCACGCATATCTGGATTCCGCAGGTAGGAAATGCGTTGGTCGCGGGAACGACCTACTGGGTCGTGATGGAGCCGGCAACCGCAGACACCAATGCCATCTGGCAGTTGTCGAACGGTGCTCCGTCGACCACGACCAACTTCCTCGTTGGGTCGAGCACGGCAGGCCCGTGGCAGTCCGCCGCAACCGTCACGTCGCTACCCTTGGTGCCCGCGTTCGAAGTGGACGGGCACTGACGGTCGTCCGAGCCGTGCGCCTCGTCCTCGCCGCGTAGGTCTCGCCTCAGTTGTCGGATCGGAGTGGGACTGAGAGCGGATCGCGATCGAGCAGGATGGATTCAGGGCGTCGCATGCCGAGCGGGCAGGTGACAATGTGGTCGCGATGTGTCCAAGCCGAATGCTTAAGGCCGCCCATTCGGAAGCCGTAACCCTCTGAGCACGGCGTTTCGATCGTCAGAAGCGCATGAGAGGATGATCATGGCTTACGTGAACGTTACGGAGCATCGAGTTCGTGTTCTTGCGTTTGTCGCTCTCGCCGCGACCGTAGGTGGGTGTTCCGACGACTCTACGTCGAGCCCCGTTGCGCCAGATGCAGGCGTTGACGTGGCCGTCGTCGATGGATCGCCGGACGCCTCCCCTGTCCTCGACGTTGCCGTTCCCGATGTCGGGCCAGACGCGCCGGTGGACGCCGGATCCGATGTGGTGACGGACTCTGCTCAGGTCGACAATGACGTCGTCGACGCTGGGAGCGATGCGTCTCCAGCGAACGATGGTTCCGCCGGCGACGCGGCTGGTCTTGACGGCGACTCCAGCGCCTTGCCGCCGCTCAACATGTGCGACGAGCTCAACTCAGGTTTCCCGCCGATCGACGATGCGGGCGACTACGACCCAGCGGGTACTTGGGCGCAGTACATGGCCCAAGAGTACTTCTCGACTATCGCCGGGGACTGTCGAGTCGCGGGCCTCGTTCCGACCGACCCCGACTCTCAGCAGGCGCTCCTCACCAAGGTCGGCACATTCTCGGTCGGGTTCTTCGGCTGTTCGAATTCGACTCCCCTGCCGACGTTTGACGAGCTTCTGCCCACGACGACGCCCGGAACCGGATTCACGAATGCGGACGTAACTGCCATATCGCAAGACTTCGTGAGCGCGGTCCCCAACATGATGGACGATATCCTCGCCGATTCGCTCCTGCCCGGACAGAACGCGCAGATCATGGCCCGAATGGCCTACGTGGCGGCTGCATGGCCTGGGGTTACGTCGTCGTCCACCGAGTACACGTACGACCAGTGTGGGATGGATGGCGGTGCCGAATCGGGGACGGACGACGGCGGGGGAACCTCGTCCACCGATGCAATGGCAGACGGCGCCACGGACGCGGGGGTGAGCCCAGAAGCTGCTGTCGACGGAATGGCAGGCGACGGAACGACGAGCGAGGCGGGGACCGACTGACGTACACGAGGTTCAGTCCCTCAGGCTTCGTGGCGCACGGCGGCTCCGATGGCGGCGCCGTGCGGTGCGCCCGACTTGGAACGTCTCCGATCCACGACGACGTAGAAGGCCGGCACGACTATCAAACTCAGGGCAGTCGATAGGACGAGACCGCCGATCACCGCGTCGCCCATCGGTCCGCGTGTCTCGGCTCCCGGACCGAGGCCGAGCGCTGACGGCACGGCGGCCATCATCGTGGCCACGGCCGTCATGAGAATCGGACGAAGGCGAACCGGTCCCGCGCGCAGCATCGCCGTGCGCGCGTCGAGACCTTCGCTCGCCCGAAGTTCCGAGGCGTAGTCGACCAGGATGATCGAGTTCTTCTTCACGATGCCCATCAGCAGGAGGAGGCCGATCATGCTGAAGACGTTGAGCGTCTTTCCCGCGGCGAGAAGCGCGAACATCGCTCCGGCCACCGAGAGTGGCAAGATCGTGAGAACTGTCACGGGATCCAGGAATGAGTTGAACTGCGAAGCGAGGACCATGTACGCGACCAGAATTCCTATGAGCAAGGCGAACATGAGGCTCGTCATGGCGTCGCCGAACTGGGAGCTCTGACCCCCTAGCACAATTCGATATCCGGTCGGGGCTTGCGATGCCAGTGACTGAACGTAGGCCAGCGCGTCGCCTTGCGAGTGGCCGGGCGCCACGTTGCCGGTGATCGTGATCGCGCGCTCTCGATCCTGGCGGTTGATCTGTTGGAGCTCGGCCTGTTCCGTGACGTGAACGACCGTCGATAGAGGCACGAGCACGTTGGCACTTCCCCGCACACGCAGCAAATCGAGGTCTTCCGGCCGCGACCGCTGCGACCGGGTGAGTCTCAAGCGGACATCCATACGTCGTCCGCCGTTCGAGTACTGGCCCACGACGACTCCGCCCACCAGTGCGCTCACTGTCGTCCCGATGTCCTCCACCGACACGCCCACGTCGGTCGCGCGAGCCCTGTCCGGAGCGACGACGAGTTCCGGCGCGCCAAGCTGGTAGTCACTGTCGACGTCGGTGACGACGCCGGAGGACGCGGCTTCGGCCTTGAGGCGCATCGCGAGGTTCACAAGCGTGTTCCAGTCGCTTCCCCGTACCGAGAACTCGACGGGAAATCCCTTGGAGCCGCCGAAGCCCTGTTGCGACAGGTCCTGGACGACCGCGCGCAAACCAGGATAGGTATTTAGCTCCTTTCGTATCACCGCGCTGACATCGTTCTGCGTGAGCTTGCGCTGTCCCAGAGGAACGAGCATCACACTCAAGGTTGCGCTCCCCGGGCTCACGTTGCTCATGACGGCGTCGACTTCGGGACGCTTCGCGAGGAATGCCTCCGCGCGAAGAACGAAGTCGTTGGTCTCCTCGAGCGTGGAACCGACGGAGCTCGTCAGCCTTACGCTGAGACGGCTCTGATCTTGCGATGGGACGAATTCCTGCGGAATCCGGGTTGCGGCGTACCCGGCAGCGCCGAGGACGAGCACGGCCCCGGCGAGAACCACCCAGGGCGCTCGCAAGGCGTGGGCGAGGGCCCACGAGTAGCCTCCGGACAGACGTGCGAACGCTCTGTCCGCAAAACGCCCGACCGCTCCGCGGTGCGCGGAACCGGTCTGCAGCATCTGAGCACACCGCGACGGAGCCAGGGTGACCGCTTCGAGATAGGAAATGGCGACTGCCACCGAGAGCGTCACGCCGAATTGCAAGAAGAACTTGCCGATGATTCCGGTCATGAACGCGACCGGCAGGAAGATGGCGATGACCGCGATGGTGGCGGCGAGTGCCGCGAACGCGATCTCGGCGGTCCCTTGACCCGCCGCAGTCACGCGGTCCTTTCCCATCTCCGCGTGCCGGAAGATGTTCTCCATGACCATGACCGCGTCGTCGACCACGAGTCCGACCGCGAGCGACAGCCCGAGAAGCGTGAACGTGTTGAGCGTAAAGCCCGCAAAGTAGAGAATCGCAATCGTTCCGAGCAGCGACATCGGAATCGCGAAGAGGACGTTGAGCGTGCTCGACAGGGATCCGAGAAACACCCAGCACACGAACCCCGTGAGGATGACCGCCAAACCGAGCTCGAGACCGATCTCGTTGACCGATTCGTTGATGAAGCTCGTCGTGTCGAAGACGACGTCGAGTTTCATGCCTGCTGGCAGGGTCTTTTGCAAATTGGCGAGCGCGGTGCGAACCGACCGCGCGACCGACACCGCGTTCGACCCCGGCTGCTTCAGGATGCCGAGCGCTTGGACCGTGGCTCCATTGGAGCGCGCGTAGCTCGTGATGTCGACGAAGCCGTCTTCCACGAGCGCCACATCGCTGACGCGCACGGGACCCAGCGGAGTTGCCCGCACCACGATGCTGCGCAGTGTCTCGAGGTCGGGAGCCTCCCCGAGCACGCGTACATCGAACTGCCGCCGCCCATTCTCGAGAAGTCCGCCGGGCATGCTCACGTGCTGCTTCTGGAGCGCGCTGGTGAGATCGGTCACCGTCGTTCCGGTCGCCACGAGCTTGTCGGCGTCAACCCACACGCGGATGTTGCGGTCGAGATACCCCATCGTCTGGATCTGTCCGACGCCTGGGATTGTTTCGAGCATGTCCTCGACCTGGTAACGAGCGACGTCGGCCAGGAGTTGTCTCGAGAACGGTCCCGACAGGCCCACGGTCATGATGGGCTGATCGTCCGGGTTGCTCTTGGACACGACCGGAGGGTCAGCGCTCGTCGGAAGGTTGCGTTGGACCTGGGCGATTTTGGCCTGCGTGTCCTGCAAGGCCAAATCGATATTGCGCGATAGGTCGAACGTCGCGGTGATTCGAGCGGAACCCTGCTTTGCGGAAGACTGCAACGACAGCACGCCCGAAACCTGCGACATCGCGTCTTCAATCGGACTGATGATGCCTGTCTCGACGTCTTCGGGAGAGCCGCCGGGCCACGACACCGTCACCGTGACGGTCGGATTGTCGACATCCGGGTATTGGCTGACGCCGATTCGCGTAACGGCGATGACGCCGAACAGGATCGTCCCGAACATCAGCATCCACGCGAGAACGGGACGCCTCAGGCAGACATCGGTGATGTTCACGGCGAGCCTTGGGGCGAGTGCGCAGACGGGTGGGGACGGGGCGGTTCCGCGTCCGGTGGCGGTGCAGCCGCAGCGGTCGCCGTTTCTAGTGAGCCCGCGTCGGACACTGCCTGGGACTCGAGAGCCTCGACGGTCGTGCGCTCGGTGACCTGGACGGGCGCGCCCTCGCTGAGCGGCTCGAAGCCGCGCACGACCAAGAGCTGTCCGCCCTGCACGCCCTGAGTCACCTCGACACCTCCTTCGGGCGTGTGCATCCCGAGGCTGACGGGAACCTTGTGCGCAACATTCTTGGCGTCCACGATGTAGACCACATTGCCCGTCTCAGTCGGTTGAACGGACATCGAAGGGACGACAATGGAGACTCGCGCGTCGCCGACGGGAACGCTGACATCGCAGAAGGCTCCTGGTCTCAGCCAATAACGATGTTCCTTGTCATCGATTTGGCCGGTCACCTGAACGAGCCGGGTCGTGGGATCGGCAGCTTCCGCAACGAGCATGATCTTCGCGTCATACGTACGAGTGCTCTCGCGCAGAGAAACCCCAGCGGTCATCCCGGGCTTGATTCTGGGGGCGTCTTGTTCGGACACGGGAAATCGCACGAGCAGCGGATCGCGTTGCAGGAGCGTGGCCAGGGTGGCGCCCGGCTGCAGGTACTGCCCCAGTTGCACGCTTCGGGTCTGAATGACGCCCGCGAACGGGGCGCGAATGAAGGCGTCTCGCAGATTGAGTTGCGCCACGCGCAGGTTCTGGATCGCCGACGCGACATCGGCCTTGGCTGTGGCCACAGCGGTAGCGTACTGCTCGATCTCTTCTCCGGGCACGAGTCCTGGATGTTCGCTGACGGCGCCCTGACGTCTGGCCAGCTGGGCTTCGGCGGCCTTTTCGCCTGCCTCGACTTTCGCGAGAGCCGCCTGCGCGAGGTCGACTGCCACTCGATATCGCTCGCTCTCGACGACCACGAGGACCTGCCCGGCCGTGACCGACTGTCCTTCCACGAAGGCCACGCGATCGACCGCGCCGGCAACGCGCGCGGTGATTTGCACCTGCTGGAACGCCTCGAGGCTGCCCGGTGCCATAACCGTGTAGCGAACAGGTCGAGGCGTGAGCGGGGCCACTTCGACGGGGTACTGGAGTTTGTTCGCGGTCTTGGGCTTCTTGAGCGCGGAGTCGGAAGAGGCTCCGTTGCATCCAACGGCCGACATGGCCACGACGACGAGCAGGATCTTCTTCATCGAAGTTCGGTTCCAAGCGCGTCGAGCCCCATCGCTTGCCTCAGATTCAGGTACGCCTGCGCCACTGCGTACTGGGCATTCGTGTCGCTCACCTCCGCCGCGAAAAGCGAATCGTTCGCGTCGATGAGTTCGATCGCTTTCGCCAATCCCTGTCGGTAGAGAATGGCGGACTCCTCCGCATTCTTCCGTGCGGCGACCGCGGCCTGGTCGGCAGCACGATATCCGGCCTGCGCGCTCACAAGGAGTGCCGCTGCGCCTCGCACCTGACTGTCGATGTTTCGCTCGAGCTGGAGCACGGTGAGATCGGCGATCGAGGCCTGCGCATCGCGCGCGTGCTTGTCCGCGTACCTGGCGCCGGAATCGTAGAGCGTCCACGTCGCGGTGCCCATGACGATTTCGTCGTGCCAATGCCCTGTCGACCCCGAGTTGCTCGTGGTCGCCTCTTGTCCTTGCAGGCCTACGGTCGGCACGAGGCGCAGGAGCGGTTCTTCGGCGAAGCGGTGTGCGGCCCTGTCCGAGTGTCGACTGGCCATCAGATCGGGTCGGCGGTCGAGAGAAAACCGCACGAGCCGGTCCAGCGGGTCGAGCGAGCGCTCGGCCGCCGCAAGGATCGCGGTCGGCGGCGACAGGGCCGAAGTCACGGGTGCGTTCGTCACGAATTCGAGCTGGATGACTGTGTTCTCCAGGGCGCCCTTGTCGAGTTCCATTTCGCGACTCGCCCCTGCGAGGTCCACCTGCGCTCGCGTGACGTCGTTGGAGCTTGCAAGGCCGGCGTCGACACGTCCCTGAGCGTCCGCGAGATTGGCCTGCGCATTGGTGAATTGGCGCTCCGCCGCGCGCAGGACATCGCTCGCGGTGAGAACCGTAAGGAATGCGGTGGCAGCGTTGAACCCGAGCACGCGCTTGTCATCGACATTCTGCGCGCGCTGCGCATCGAGCAGGGCCTCCGACTGGGCGTAGAGGGGAAACGCGGACGCGTTGAGCAGTGGTTGACTCAGCGTCACCGAGAACTGTCGCACGTTGTTCGGGAGCTTGTCGGTTGCGGCGTAGGCATGCTGCTGATCCGATCCGACGGCCTGGGCAAGGGGGAGAAACGCGGTTCGGGCTTTCTCGACGGCTGCCCGGGCGGCCACCACGCCGTAGTCCGAGATGAGCGCCCGCTCGTTGCGGCTCACGGCGAGCTCGATGGCTCGTTCGATGGGTAGAGGCGCATCATCCGCTCCGCGAGCCCGACCTCCGGTCGAAGCGACTTGCAGGAGCACTCCGCATAGGATGGCCACCTTGCGACCGAGCATGGTCCGTCCGTATAACGCCGCGATCAGCGGTGGGCCAAATTGAGGTCTACCGCCGAGGCAACTGACCGACGCGCACCTGAGCTGGCCTCAGGATCCGATCACCTACTCGATACCCCGGTCGAATCTCTTCAACGATGACGCCGTCTAGGTCCGGATCTGCGACCGTAACCACGTCGACGGCTTCGGAGAACACGGGATCAAAACGCAGCCCGACCGTGGACATTCGCACCGCCCCCATGTCGGCGACTCCCTTCTCCAGATTCGCCAGCGACAGTCTCACACCCTGCGCCAGGTGGCCCAGCGCGTGGTTCCTCGCGAGGCTCGTATCGGCGACCGCGGCCAATGCTCGCTCCAGGTCGTCGATCGACGCCAGCAGCACTTGGGCCAGGTTCGCCTTCTCGGCCTCGATGACACGCGCATGCTCGCGCTCGAGCCGACTGCGAAATGCGGCATTGTCCTCGACGAGTCCTGCGGACGTCGATGGCGAACTATCCTGCGCGTCGGCGCTAGGATGGTCCGCAGCCTTCGGTTTTCCATTGTGCAGTGACGGTTTGGGGTGCATGTCGTGTGAATATCCAAGAAAGCCGCCGACCGCGACTCGGTCAGAACGGACGACCCGTCAGGACGACTTTCCCCCCAGCGCCCTTCTCCGCGAGCTCCTGCGCTTTGCGCGCTTCGGATAGTGGGAGTCTCATGGCGATTGGAATCGTGAGTCTCCCCTGTGCGACCGCCCCCGCGAGCTCCTCAAGCCGCTTGGCGTCCGGATGCGCCCACAGCCCGTGGACGATGACGCCTCTCTCCTTGGCTCCAGTGGGCTCTCCGACGACGCTTCCGATCGTGCCCCCTCGTCTGACCTTTCCGAGGAGACTCTTGATCGTTTCGCCACCGACCGTATCGGCAATGCTGTCGAGTTGCGAAAGCTTGCTGATCTCGGCTTCGTCATCGAGCACCACCACACCCTCGGCGCCGAGCAATCGTGCCGCTGCTCTCTGTCCGTGGCGAACGCCAGCCCAGACCTCGGCACCCCGGGCCTTTGCAACAAAGACGGCGGTTCGTCCGACGCTCCCCGCAGCCCCCGTGACGAGAATCACATCACCGGTGTGAGGCTGGACCGCCTCTTCGACGAGCTGCGAACCGGTGAGCAGAACGAGCGGCAGGGCCCCTGCATCAACAAGGTCCATCGTGGCCGGAACATCTGCCCACGCATCCGTCGAGGCCACGACGAACTCGGCGTAGGCTCTCGTCACGAGGCCCATCACCCGGGACCCAATCTGGAACGCCGTCACCCCGACGCCCACGGCGACCACCACTCCGGAGGCGTCTCTCCCGAGGATGGCCGGAAATTGCAGCGGCACTATGGACGTGAGAGCGCCGCTTCGGAGTTTCCAGTCCACCGGATTGATGCTGGCTCCGGACATGCGAACCTTGATTTCGTTCGGGCCGGCGTCGGGTTCGGGAACGTCCCGGAGCTCGAGCTGGTCCACGCCGCCATAGGCTATCAACACGACGGCTTTCATTCAGAATCCTTCCCTTGATCTGCGCGCCCGACGGAGTGCACGATGGTCTACGGTGAATCGGTTTGACGTCGCGCACCGGGGTCCGAAACGACCGGTGAGCTCTCGGCCCGTTCGTCGACCCGAACCGACCGCTTCGTCGCGAACACACCGGAGTGTTCCAGATGAGGCGAGTCGGTCAGCGCGCCTGCTGTTTGGACGAGCAAGCGACCCAACCGACACAGCTCCTCTGCGATCTGCGCGCTGAGTCCGTGCGCGTCGTCGGGTCGCGCAAGGGTCTCGACGTGATCGGCGAGACTTCGAATGACCGCCACCTGTGACCTAAGGCGCGCGAGCCGAAGTTCCGATGTGAGCTGGCTGTCGTCGTTCGACTCGAGAGCCGCTAGGGACGGAATGTGGGTCAGCATCGTCGGCAGCGTCCTGCAATTGGGAGGCCAGACCCTGTTCGCGCGTCGCGGCCACGCGGGCGCGCACGATGATTCCGCCGAGTCCGACGCGCGTTGCGGTTCCGGACCGGGCAGCACCAGTCGACGATCGCGTCCCCATCGATCGGAATTCTCCAGCCTGGTTGCTGCGCGACCATTTGCAAAGTGAGAATGGTCGAGACCCGTGAAGTCGCGCGTACCCAGGAAGGCCACCACGGCTCCCCGTCGATAAGGCGTCGCAAAGAGGAGCAATATCCTCTGGATGAGCGGCGACGACGGTGGTTCCGGTTGTGCATGGCACGGCGCCGAAAGGAGGTTTAGCCATGCTGAATGTGCTCTGGACAGTCGCGTTTATCCTATTTGTCCTGTGGATGTTGGGCTTTGCGCTCCATTTCATGGGCGGACTCATCCACCTTTTGCTCGTTCTCGCTGTCATCGTGGTGCTCGCCCGCATGATCCTGGGTCGCAAGCCGGCCTGAAGGCATCCGTCAACAGTGGCGGTCGGCACACTCCGAGACCGGAGCGCAGAGACCGCAATTTGCATCGCAACATACCAAGCCGACGCTGCATGTGTTCATCCCGCACGGTTGACTGAATGGGACGGTGGGTCCGTCGTCACACGGCTTTTGGCTACAGCCAGCGCCGGGCTTGGCACAGGTCCCACAGCTAGGGTTGCAGCAGACGTCCCCAACATCGCAGGTATTCGGTCCGCAGAGCGCGCTGCTTGGAAACGAAGCGGATCCGCAGTCCTGCCTCGAGCATGCTTCGCCGGGCGCAGCACAGATTCCGCACTTGGGACTGCAACAAACGCTCCCAGGAGCACACGTGGCGGTGCCGCAGACGACTCGCTGGGCCTCCAGGCGGGTGGGTGGTGGTTGGGCAGCCGTTATCGGCGGAGTAGCAGGCGCAAGAACCGAGGACGGAGGCACGGGGTTTGGTCGAGCCACGGAGACGCTCGCGTTGTCCGCCTCGCTCGGAATATCAGAGGCGACGTATGCTCGCGGGCTCTGGGCGTAATCGAGCGCTGATGGTGAACTCTCTCTCTCCGACTTGCCGGCCAGTGAGATCTCCTCGGGCACCGGTGGCGGAGGCAACGTGATTCTCCTCGCATATTGCGGAAGCACTGCTCCTGCGATCATGGGCGTCGGGACAGATGGAACCAGAATCCGGGTTGCTCCGAAGATCGCTAGTGGACCGAGGACCACGACCGTAGTCGAGACGATTACCGCCGAAAGGCGCGAAGGGAATGGCGAGGCCATCCAAGTATGCTGTGCAAGCGCGGATCCAACGGTCGACTCCATGCATGTGAGTTCGAGCGGGGAGTCGCACCCTCGTCGGCCGGTATTCACCAAAGCTCGCGGCAGAGCTTTCCTGACGGCAACAGCGAGATGGCCGCCAGGCCCGTCGGGGTCCTTGTGCCTTCACGGCGGACGCTCGGGCAGGGACCAAGCGAGTATTGCGGTGGGCCCCACGAGCTCACTCGCTCCGTCCACAAGAGATCGTTCGGTTCCGGCGCCACGACGCTCTTTGCGCCGCATGCCGGGATCTGGCCGCGCAAGACCGCGCCCTGCGAGAACATGCTCCGCTCGCATGAGTCGCGACCGTTGGCGATCACGTCGCTCACATGACTATCCGGTGTCGCACCGCCAAGCACGGGCGCATTGGCCAACCCAACTTGAATGGTCGAGGTGCAACCGACCAGAAGCATAGAAAGAAAAACGGAAATGCCAGTCAATGCACCCATGGTCAACCACTCCTCGGACGCGACAAGCGCCCTCGCCGATCCCCTCCGGCGTGCTTCTAAACATAAGTCGCAATGCGGCGACCGCACGTCAGAGGAGTTCGCATGGGCGGGACGTGATGCTGCCGCGACGGACGGCCGCGGCCTCAACGCTAGGGACACGCCCTAGCACTACCTCGCCACAGGTTTTTCTTTCCATTTTGCTCGAAATGGATTTTATGGCGGAGGGTGAACCCTTCGACGAACTGGAAGAAGCGTCTGGATAAGTGGCTCGCCCCGTTTTTGGGCGTGCTGGGCGACAAGCGGCGCCGCAAGTGGGCGCCGCTGTACATTCTCGGCCTCTTGCTGCCGGGGGACCGCAAGAGCATGCAGCCGATCCGCTCACGGGTGGCTCCCCACGATGAGGAACAGATTCATCACTTCGTGGCCACGTCGTGCTGGGACACGGCACCCGTCGAGAAGGTGCTCTGCAACAAGGTGGACCAGATGCTCGGCGGCGATGAGTCCTATCTCATCGTGGACGACACGGCGTTGCCCAAGAAGGGAACCGAGTCGGTGGGCGTCGCGCATCAGTACTGCGGTGCGCTCGGCAAACAGGCCAACTGCCAGAGCCTGGTGTCTCTGACGCTCGCGCGAGACGACATGCCTGCGCCTGTCGGCTTGCGACTCTATCTTCCTCAGTCGTGGACCGACGACCGCGCACGCTGTGAACGCGTCGGGGTTCCAGCGAATATCGTCTACCGTCCCAAGTGGCGCATCGCACTCGACGAGATCGATCGAGTTCGGGCCTCCGGTGTGCGCTTCGGCATCGTGCTGGCCGACGCAGGCTACGGCCCATGCGCCGAGTTTCGTCAGGGCCTTAGTCAACGTGGTCTGCACTGGGCCGTGGGAATCATTTCGACGCAGAACATCTACACCGAGCATGTCCAGATCTCTGTCCCACCGCCTGCCAAACGAGGCCCACCGCCCGTCCGTCCTATCGCCAGCGAAGCTCCGTGTTCGGCAGAGTGCTTCATCGACAAGCATGCGACCTTTCGTCGCGTCACGTGGCGCCAAGGAACCAAGGGCCCGCTCACCGGAGAGTTTGCGATCGTACGGGCTCGGCCGGCCGATAGCGATGAAGTCAAAGATGGCGTTCACCTTCCCGGCGATCCGGCATGGCTGGTGTGCGAGCGCCTGAGCAATGGCGACCGCAAGTTCTACCTAGCGAACCTTCCCGCTTCGGCCTCCGCCAAGAAGGTCGTAGCCGCGATCAAGGCTCGCTGGTCCTGCGAGCAGATGCACCAGCAGGCCAAGGAGGAGCTAGGCCTTGACCACTTCGAGGGGCGCTCTTGGACCGGACTTCATCATCACGTCGTGCTCACCATGATCGCCTTTGCGTTTCTGCTCCACATAAGGCTTACCGAAAATAAATCGCCGGCGTGACGACACGACGCATCGGCCCACGCTGCCCGAAGTACGTCGGCACGTGATCCATCGTCTCGTCGCGTCCATGTTGTGTACGTCATGTCGAGGGCTGATGCGGCTCCTCGCACCACCATGAAAATTCTGGCGAGGTAGTGCTAGTTCTCAGCGTGCCAAGCGAAGTTCCACCCTGTCGGCCTCGGCGTCGTGCGTCGAAGCGCTTGCCGCGCCGCGCATGGTCCTCACTTTTCGAGCGAACCAGCCTTTCGGATCGGCGAGCACCAAGCCGTTCGCGCCATCGGTCAGGTCGTAGCCGAGTCCCATCCAGCCCAGATCAATGAGCACGGCGCCATCCTGGTGCCCGTCGCGTTTGGTGTACTCGGCTCGAAGTGAGATGCGCCCGCCGCGTGCGGTGAGCGAGCGCACTTCGATAGACGACGGTGATGCTCGCATTTCTGCATCCGCGTCGAGTACCGGCATCTGGAACACGTTTGTTGCCCAACTTGGAACGCCGGCGTTCTGCGAGACCAGGACCGTGGCAGGGGAGGCGTCCTTTGCAGCGATGTGAGCCTTCAAGTCAATGGCTGCGCCTCCCTTCATGGTGAGGGTAGCCTTCCGAAATACTACGTTTCCCCACCATGGATACTCCGGAAGAGTTGCGCTCCCGGTGCCCGCGTTCGAAATCGCGAGAGTGCTTCCGGATAGGTCGGTGGACCCTTGGGCGCCGCCGTAGTGACGGGCATGAATGGTCAAGACGAAATCCCCGAACACTTCGGTCATGCCCGCGCGTCCCCGAAGTCCATGCGCGACGACTTCACCCCGACCGCGCGCTGAGCCTGAGCCAAGCTCGACTTCGGCGTGGAGTCTCGCGCGCCCTGTTCCCCCCTCAATGGCGAAGCCCGAGGGCAGCGGGAGTAGCTCGCCCAGGTGACGGAGATCGGGGAGCTCTGCGCCTGGAAGATCGAGCGATACGCGCCCATCGACGCCCGACGGTGCGATCATCAATTGTTGTCCACTGGCGGTGAGCAAGGGAACGATGAGAAGAACACTGCCGTTTCGTATCGACCTCGCGGTCACTGAGCGAAAGGTGGCGCTGCTGCCCGACAGGTCGAGCTTCGGGCCGCTCCATTCTCCGCGCCGCAGATCGACGCGCACGACGCTTGCGCCCGCCACAACGGCGAGGCCAAGCCGGGCTCCCACGTCGTCGGCTTCGATGATCGCGGACCCAACGGCCCACCCGCCGGGTAGCGACACGTCGGTGAGCTGGGCATTGCAAAGGATGTCGGCGGTGAATCGATCCTTGCCGTGTTCCACGCTGAGACGTCGTGCTGTGAGTCGTAGCTCGGCACGTCCGCGCCTGTCTGCGAGGGATCCTTCGGCGTGAACGTCCGCCTTGGCAATCCCCGACCGTAGGACGAACGCCGATGGGACAAATCGTGTCCACTGGGCGACATCGTTTGTATCCACGCCTCCGACGTCGACCACGAAACGCGCGTCATCGAAGACGCGTTTAAGGTCAAGGTTGTGGCTCGTGAGCTGCGCCACGATGGAGCCGACGTGCGCCTGATCTACGCCTGCGCGTGAGACGCGAAGGTCCGCGATCCGAGCGCTCGCAGTGACAGCGCCGCCGTCGACAGCGACCTCGGTCCGAAGCGGGCCTTGCAAGGCCAGCCCGGCCGTGTCGACCTCGCAGTCCGTTGCCTCGGTCTCGACGCGCGTGCCATCACCGATGGATCCTCGTGTCACAAAGAGCCGAGCTTCGAAGGGGCCCTCGCATCGGTCGAAGCTGACGCCGCTCTGTGGTGCGAGCAATCGCCCGGCGTTGGCGACGATGGCAGCGCCATGCAGCTCTCCCTTGAACGAGATCGTGTCGAAGATCGCGAGTCCCTTCATCCTCCGAATGTCGAAGTCGTGGACGGTCGCCCGAATCGACCCGTGCAATCCACTTAGGAGAAGGTGGTTTGCGTAGGAGAAGTCTACCCCGTCGGCATCCACAATGGCCGGGCCGACATCCAGCCGTCGTTGTGGATGAAAGAGCCACCGACCGCGAACGCGAGTGTCGCCCTCTGCGCGCCCCGTGTGGATCCAGACCTCCCGCACATGCTCCACGTCGACGTCTTCGAGGTCGATCGTCCATAGGTTGTAGGCCGCGTCCGTCAATGGCGGGGGCGCAGGTCCTTCGTCGTCCAAGAGCGGCGGGTCGGCAAATCCCGGGATGGTTGGCAGCTCGGCCACGAGGTCGGACGTCGCATTGGCGTGCGTGAGCCGCAAGCGTGCTCGAACGGAAAGTCCACTTGCCTGAACGCCGGTCGCATGGAACGTGCGGTGGAGCAGAGGCATGAACGAGACGTCGACGTCAGCTCGGTCGAGGGATACGAACCATTCCAGGTCTCGCTCACGACCTCGAATCGACAGACCCTCGACGTGAACGCGACCGGGCATGAGCGAGTAGGCGCTGCGATAGTCGAGGCGGAGCGCCGTGCTTCGTCCACTGAGGGCAAAGTGCAAGTGCGAACCACTGATGGCGTTGCGAAGAAGCCCAGAGCGCAACAGGATGTTGGCCGTGACCAGATAGAGCAACGTGGCGATCGCTACACTGCCGAGAGCGGCAGTGGCGAGCCTTCGCCACAGGACGTGCTTGAAGGGACAGCGCACCGGATAGAGTTCGGTGCACGTGGCGTGCCTCTCGGCCACGGGCGTCCGATGGCTGACACGAAGCCGGGGCGGATTGGGACCGTTTCGCGAAATCCAAACTCGTTCGGAATTCGCCCCCAGTGCCCCGTGCTGCGTTCGCGCGTGACGAGAAGCTTGTCACACCATCAGCGCGGACAGCGAACCCTCGTGCGACTCGGACCAGTTCGACACTCGCCTGTCGGCACGCGTATTGCGAGACAGCAGAACTCATGAATTCCGTGCCCGCCGACACTCACCACACGTCCCATGATCCATCTGCGTCCCAAGCGAACGGATGCTCGAACGACAAGCCCCATGCGTTCGCCCGTCGTACCATCGATACCATCTCAACGCTTCCGTCGAGCCTCGATGCCCAGATGAAAGGCCGCCCCTACGCGGCCTTCGGTGTTGCCCTCATGATCGGGGTCGGGACGGGCATCCTGCTGCGCTCTCGCATTCTGCGGAGCGTTATCGCGAGCGCAGCATCGTATGCGGTCATCGAGCTCGGGCGTGCCTACATGCGTGAGATGTCGACTGCGAGCAGAGCCGTCGACAAGTGAGGCCGTCGGATCTCATTTCGTCAGGCGCGCCGCCGTCCTCCGAAGATTCGCAGCAAGAACAGAAACATGTTGATGAAGTCGAGATACAGAGTGAGAGCGCCCACGAGCGGAAGGTTCGCGGCGGCTTCGCCCTGACGGAAGAGCGCTTTGAGTCGCTGCGTGTCGTACGCCGTGAGTCCCGCGAACAGCAGTACTCCAACGTAGGTGACGAGCCAGTCGAGCCCGCTGCTTTGGAGGAAGATGTTCACGACAGAGGCTAGGATCAGCCCGACCAGGGCAAAGATGGCAAAGCGTCCAATGGCGCTGAGGTCGCGCTGGGTGACAAGTCCGAATACGGACAGTCCAGCAAAGGCCCCCGCCGTGATGAAGAATGTCCCGGCGATCGAGGACGCGGTGTAGACGAGAAACAATGTCGAAAACGTGACGCCAGTTAGCGCGGCGTAGGCAAAGAACATGATGGCTGCGACCGGCGTGCTGACCCGAAGCGCCAAGGAGCTGAGCGCAATGACAAGCCCCACCTGGGCGAAGAGCAGCACGTAAAATAGGAACCGATTGGCGAGCAACAGCTCCAGCACCCCCTGCGAGTGCGCTACGACGAGCGCCACGACACCCGTGGTCGCGAGGCCTAGCGTCATCCAGCGATAGGTCACCCAGAGCCCGTCGCTGACGCTATCCTGGGTCGCAACGAGTTGCCTTTGGCTCGCGTAGTTCATGCTTGGAAGCTAACCAGAGCCTTGCGGCCTGTCACGGGGAAGAGCAAATTGTGATCTCTGCGATCGAAAGAAATCCATGAGCAAACCCAAGACCACCGCTGCCAAGCCTAAAGTACCCAAGAGCAAGACCGAGCCGCTCGTCGCTCGACGTGACGCGACGGGTCACATAGCTCCGAAGTACGCCCGCGGTCTGCTCGGAGAGTCCCGGGAGAAGCGCGTGCGAGAGGGGGGCCCCGCCGCATTCCTCCCGCGCCCAAGAACGGCCGATGACCTCGGTGAGGAGCTCGGGGAGGCATTCGTGCAAACGGCAACGTCCGGTGAAGACTCCGAGGCCGAGCGACTCGATGGGGTCGTTCCGGAGGAGCAGGGTGGGCCATTCGTGCCGTCGAAGGCGACCCAGGAGTTTGCGCGTGGGCCCGAGGCGTCGGACATCGAAGGTGCGACGCGCGAGCCGCTGCCGAAAACGTCCAAGGCGGATCCGTGAGATGGGTGTGATTGAGCGGATCTATTCGAATCGCAGTGCTTCAAGGGGGTGAAGTCTCGCGGCCTTGCGGGCCGGCCACACGCCGAAGACGTCTCAGAATCGTGGCACGCAGGATGCAGCGAATGCGAGCTGCACCGTGAAATCATGAAAGCCACAGTAGCCCTCCTGAGTTGTCTGGCAGTGACAGTGCTCGATGGAACGTTGGCGATGGCTCAAACGCCAATCGCGCAAGCCAGCCTTCCGCAAGCCCCGCAGTCAGCGCCCGTCGAGCCGCAAGCGCCGCAGTCTGCGCCACCCTATGTCTCCCAAGCACCCGCTCCGCAAGTGATCCAACCGGAACAGCAAAGTGGGCAATGGGTCAATACAGAGGACAGCGGTTGGATTTGGGTTCCGGCAGAGACTACGACCTACGCCGTTGACGGGGTACCCTATGCGTACCTCTACACTCCCCTCTACGGGTGGACATGGTATGCATCGCCGTGGGGTTGGGGGCCATACGCGTACGGGCCCTGGGTGTCGCATCCGTGGCCGTTCGGATTCCGAGCGTGGGGGCGCGGCGTGGGAGGCTGGGGCTGGCACGAAGGGACCTGGCGCGGCGGTCACTACCTGGGTGGAGCATGGCACGCCGGAGGTCGACTCCCAGCGGCTCGCGGCGGCCAATCGGGCGGATACGGAGGGAGCAATCACGGAGGTGGCGGCGGTTACCGTGGAGGCGGTCATGGTGGTGGCGGCGGTTACCACGGAGGGGGCGGCGGCCACGGCGGCGGCGGTCATCGCTGAGCTGTCGAGTCGCCGAGCCCGGGTAGTCTACCAGCCCCACCAAAACGCTGATCCGCCCCAGAGCACCCCGACGAAGAGCGAGAGCCACACGAAGTCGCCGCCCCAGTCCAAGCTTGAAACGGATGTCGACGGGGAACCGTCGGCGCCGACAAGGCGTGGCGCCCGACGCCGCTGGACATATATCGAGATTGGCTGTCCCCATCCCCGGTAGGCCCAACGATGACGAATCGAAGGTGAAAACCACATGAGCATGAAAACGATCCACACAACCCACCACGAGCTGACCACTTGCTTCCCGTCCCTTTCTCACCAAAGCCGACGCCCGAATGACCAATAACCCGGTGATGCCGGCCTGCCGCCGAGGCGGTCATCGTTTGTGTCTACGGCCGAAACAGAGCATCGATCATGCCAAGACGTAGGCAGCCCTTGGTCCGCTTGTCCCGCTTGCCGGGGACGACTCGACCTTATGCATAGTGCCGATGGACTTCGCATCCTGCCTCCCGATCACCGCTGCAACGACTGAGGTTCGATCGCGCCCTGCAAGGCCGTGAGAACCGCACGTGCGTCCACGGGCCGCTCCATGGCTTCTGCGACCTGGTCCACCCGATCGCGAACGATGGGAATATCGCGCCGCAGCTCCTCGAGCAGCGAAATGAGTTTGGCGACCTTCTGCTCGGCGAGCAGGTTCACCTGCAAGTCGAGCTGCGCCCGCTGTTCGGCTTCCGCGCTCCGCCGGTTCTGGGTGATGAGAATAACGCTTGTCATGAGCAGCGCTCCCAGACCGACGATCCCCTGAAGCCACACGAATGGGGGAGGGTCGAAGGGACGCACGCCGAGGCGCAATGCGCTCAGGTTCAAGCCCGTCCAAAAGGCCGCGAACGCGACGATCAGGTAGAATGACCGGGGCTGTCCGAGCCGCGCCGTGACGTGCTCCATGCGCCTTTGGTGCCAACCCGCGCTCTGCTCGGCGCGCACCCGTAGCGAGGCCATCGTCTCGACGCGATCGTGTCCTTGGGCATCCAACGGGGTCTTGCGGATGCACGCGCCGATCCATCACGAACGACCACTCGACGGTATGAGCGTTGCGTGGGCCGGGTCGGACGGACACCAGACCGAATGAGGATCAACCGATGAGCCACGTGGCGGTCGCAACTGGACTGACGACCGAGGAAGCGCGGTCCCGCCTTGCGACCAACGGAGCGAATGCAGTTCAGGATGTCGTCGCGCACCCGATAAATCGAGCTCTGAGCAAGCTTTGGGCGCCGGTTCCGTGGATGCTCGAGGTGGCGGTCGTTCTGCCGTTGGCGCTCGGGGAATATGTCGAAGCGTCCGCCATCGCAGTTCTGTTGCTTCTCAATGCGGGTTTGAGTTTCATCCAAGAGGCTGGTGCGCATGCGACGCTCGAGGCGTTGAGAGCGCGACTCGCCGTGACTGCGTCGGCGCGCCGCGACGGCGCCTGGAAAGCATTGCCCGCACCCGACTTGGTGCCCGGCGATGTCGTCAAGCTTTCGCTAGGCGCTGTCGTTCCCGCCGATGTGCGATTGATGGAAGGGGCGGTGCTCATCGACCAATCGATGTTGACTGGCGAGTCCGTACCGACCGAAGCTGGGCCGGGCTTCGAGGCGTATGCGGGTGCGCTCGTGCGGCGAGGCGAGGCCGTGGCCGAAATCATCGCCACCGGGGCGCGAACGAAGTTTGGGAGGACCGCCGAGCTGACTCGTGCAGCCACCATCGAAAGCACCGAGCAGAAAGCCATCTTTCGCGTCGTGCGCAACCTCGCTCTGTTCAACGGCGGTGTGACCATATTGTTGATGGTCTACTCGGTGCTTCTACACTGGCCGATAGCGCAAATTGCGCCGTTCGTGCTCGTTGCGGTCCTGGCCTCGATTCCGGTGGCGTTGCCCGCGATGTTCACGCTGGCCGCGACCGTCGGGGCACGGGCGGTTGCTCGGCATGGGGTCTTGCCCACTCGCCTATCAGCGCTCGAAGAGGCGGCCGGTATGGACCTTCTGTGTGCCGACAAAACGGGAACGCTGACACGCAACCAACTCGCCGTCAGCGCGTGCTGCGCGCTACCCGGTTTCGACGAAGCGCAAGTCGTGACCATGGCAACACTGGCGAGTTCGGATGGCGGGGCCGACCCGTTGGATGCCGCCATTCGAGCGAAGTCGGTTCCCTCGGACGTGGCGCGTTGGAAGCTTGTCGCCTTTACGCCTTTCGATCCGGCGCGCAAGACGTCCACGGCTTCAGTTATCGACGCCGAAGGAACTCCAATGACGATTGTCAAGGGCGCCTTTGCTTCCGTTGCCGCGACGTCCGAACCGTCTCCGCCCTCCGCGGCGATGGTCGAGGCGCTTCAGGCCAAAGGCCTCCGCGTTCTCGCTGTAGCGGTCGGCTCGGCCGTGCCGCTTCGGATGGCCGGTTTGATCGCGCTCAGCGATCCGCCTCGTGCCGATTCGGCATCGCTTATCGCGCAGTTGCGGAAAATGGGTGTGCGCACCGTGATGGTGACCGGCGATGCCGCGGCGACAGCGCGAGTTGTCGCGGACGCGGTCGGGATCCCTGAGCCGACCTGCACGACCGTGCCGTTTCCGCACGATTCGAGTGCGGAAGCATTCGGAGTTTTTGCTGGTGTGTTTCCGGAGGGCAAGTTCGCGCTCGTCCAAACGTTTCAGCATGCCGGACATGTGGTTGGAATGTGCGGCGATGGCGCCAATGATGCCCCCGCGCTGCGGCAGGCGCAGATGGGCATTGCAGTCTTCACGGCGACGGATGTGGCAAAAGCTGCGGCCGGCGTCGTACTGACGGAACCAGGGCTCGGCGGTATTGTCGCCGCCGTGACGGAAGGGCGCGCCGCGTTCCAGCGGATCCTCTCATACACGTTTCGCTCCCTCATTCACAAGATGGCCCAACCGCTCTTCCTGCTTGCTGGGCTGATCGTCACCGGAACCGCGTTATTGACCCCGTTGCTGATGGTCCTCATCATGGTGGCCGGCGATTTCCTCGCCCTGTCGTCCGCGTCGGACCGTGTGCGGCCGTCTTGCCTCCCCGATGTCTGGCGAATCGGCAAACTCACCATTGCCAGCTCCATCCTTGCGCTCTGCGACCTCATCTTCTGTCTCACGAGTCTGGTTGTCGGGCGCTTTGCGCTCGCGCTCGACGGCGATGCGTTGCGGACGCTTACGGTCGTCACGCTGGTGTACAGCGGTCAAGCTATCTTCTACGTCTCTCGCGAGCGCCGGCATATGTGGAGTTCCCGCCCCGGTTTGTGGCTGATCCTGTCCTCTGTCATCGACGTAGCGCTATTCAGCACGCTTGCGACCAAGGGAATCCTGATGGCGGCTTTGCCAGCCGCGGTAGTGGTTTGCGTCTTCGGCGGAGCCATCGTTCTCGCATTCTGCCTGGACACGATGAAGGTTACCCTCTTCAGGCACCTTTCGATCGCTTGAGCGCGCGCAAAGTCGCATTCCACTCTCGGTGCTGTCGGAAGCATAGGACGTGGTGCCGTCAGCTGTGAATGCGGCTCCGAACTTGCACTCAAGCAAATCCGGCGCGCGAGCGAGCGAATCCGTCTCGAGCGACCCGTGTAACGCATTCGAATTGAATCGAGAGCACCCATGAGCGAGATCATCTACAAGATCAAAGGCAATGTAAAGCGAGCGGTAGGCGCCCTGGTCGGCGACAAACGGCTTGAGCGGGCCGGCAAGGTCGACGTGGCAATAGGTCGAGTGGAAGCCTTCGTTGAGGACGCCAAGCAAGCGGCAAGGGATGCGTTCAAGAAATAGCGGACACCATGTCCAACCGTGAACGCGAAGCCTCCAGTGCGCGGAGAGCGGCTCGAGCGAAGGAAGGTTCGCGTTTCACGTGCTCAGCACCTCATCCACGTCCGACCGGCGCGCTTGTCGTGATCGGCCACAAGCTGAGAACAGTCAGTTGCAAAACGCGAAGCCGACGCCCTGGCTTCGCCTATGCGCATCGGTTTGTCGTGCGCCGAATCCGCGGCAGCCACGGCGTCGACTAGAATGAAGACCGGACTGCCGACGGCGCGAGAAACGCAATCGCCGACTTTCTTGAACCCACGCATCCAGGACGAAGGTGAGGGTGACTCTGCATGGCCTGGCATTTGCTCTGTCATCACCCATGGTACAAGTCTCTCTTCGTTTTATTCGTCGTTGCTCAGCAGGAACTCTCGCGGTCGCCGTAGCCCTCGCTGCAAACGCGGCGACAGCTCAGGACGAGGCCCCCCGTCCCGGCTCCGAACGCGATGAACCCAGCGCATATCCGATCGAGATTGAACCTCACGCAGCATTCGGCGCCGAGAACGTTTACGGTGCGACGGGGTTCGGCGCCGGCATCAGGGTGTCTATTCCCGTGGTCTACAGTCTCCTGAGGCGCGTCCCAGACAATCTGGCGATCAGCTTCGGCGGCGACATTCTCCACTACGACAACTGCTATTACGGCGACTACTGTGGGGCCAACTACCTCATGTTGCCGGTGGCGGCGCAGTGGAATGTCTTTCTCGCGCGCCGCGTGAGCGTTTTCGGAGAAGCAGGAGTGTTCGTCTACAAGGGATTCTTCAACGAATGTGGACCAGCCGATGGTCCGGGGTGTTCTGCGCCGTCCGACTTCGGCCTTCTCCCGACGCTGGCCATCGGTGCGCGTCTTCACTTGGGAGACAACGTCTCGCTCATTGCCCGTTTGGGATACCCCACCGTCACGTTCGGAGTCTCCTTTCTCTAAAAAGATAACGTGAAAGCCGACATCCCTCTGTCCGCCCCCGATCCCGTGCGTGAGCAGGCGAAGCTTGCGCCGATTGAGGTCATTACGCCGGCTCGCACGGAGGAGCGGCGAGCCTTTGGCCTCCTCGCACTGGTCGCGTTGGCAGCACTTGTCCGTCTGGCACTGCCCGTCGGGGTCGGGCTGTTCCTTGGTGCACTCCTCGCGTTCGCGCTCGAACCCATCTACACGTGGTTGCGGACCAGAAACGTAACGTCCGGCACGGCAGCAGTGGCCTGCGCTCTTGGCGCGACCGCCGCCGTTTCGTCGACTGTGTTGGCCACGACCACGCTGCTGATCACGCGTGGCATGGCGCTCCTGTTCGCGCTGCGCATTCAGATCGCTCCTGGCGGCGCCGGTCGCGAGTTGGCCGAACACACGATGGCGCGCATGACCGCGCTGCACATCAACATTGCCGACATCCTCCAGCGTCTCGAGAGCGAGGCAGTGTCTCTTGGCTCACGGGCGGCCGGTGTTGCTGCCGAGGTTGCAGGACTGACCTTCAGTGGACTTCTGACGGTCTTCTTTATGACGCTCGCATCGTACTTCGTCCTCCGCTATTGGGACCAACTAGTCGTGCGGAGTCAGCGCCTTCTGCCCTTCGAGCATCGCCACACCCTCGCACTCCTCGCACAGTTTCGCAGCGTCGGCCGTGACGTTCTGTTGGGGACCGTCGTGACCGGCTTTGTCCAAGGACTGTTGGCTGGGATTGGCTATTGGATGACGGACATACCCGAACCTGCGTTCTTCGGTGTCCTAACGGCGATCGCTTCGCTCGTTCCGGGCATTGGCACGGTCCTCGTTTGGCTTCCCCTCGGAATCGTGCACATCATGGGTGGTCACGTGCTGGCCGGGCTCATCGAACTGTCTTACAGTGCGCTGGCCGTGGGAATCGTCTCGGACTACGTGGTTCGTCCGAAGCTTGTGGGACGGGGAAAGGGCATCCCGTCCTTGTTCATGTTCATCGCGCTCTTCGGTGGCGTAGACGTATTCGGAATCGTCGGCTTGATCCTGGGACCCGTCGCCGTAACGCTCTCGCTGGCAGTCCTGAGGACCTACGAACTCGAGAGAGCAGAGTGAGGCTGCGACGAAGCTGCGGAATGACGGCATGATACTTGTATACACAGTCCCGCATGGTCGTAGACATCACGCCGCAGTACAAGGACTCGGAGCGAACGCGGCGCACCGCGCTCGTCGTGGAAGACAACCCGCGACTTCACAAGGCCATGGGCGAACAGCTCGAGCGAATGGATTTCCGGGTGTTGTCCGCGCAGAACTACCCCGCGGCAGTAGCCCACATGACAACGCAGACGCCGAACATTGCGTGCGTCGACGTGCAACTGCCCTGCAAGTCCGGCTACCAACTGTGCGAGTACATACGTGGCGTTCTCGGTCTACTGGGACTTCCGATCCTGATGACGAGCGACCACGGGAGTCCCACGGACATGGCGTATGCGGAAGATGCGGGCGCGAACGCCTTTCTGAGTAAGCCGTATTCGATGGCGGATCTCAGAGACTGCGTCCGGTCACTTCTCAGTGTGGCTGGCTGGAGCCGGCCGCCGAGGCACGAACTGCAGCGGCTCGCTCGAGTGCCGGTGGCCGTCATCGGCGCCGCGGATCGAAGCGGGGTGTACCCCAGCGCTTCCGCCGCGTGACAGGCCAAGGGGACCCTGCGGGGTCGTTAGCGCCGGGTGCTGTCGTGAAAGTCCGTGCCTCCGTCCCCGAGGTCACGGCCTCCGGGACGGGCACATCGTCCGTAGTGCATTAGCGCGGCTTCAGCTTCCGACTGGCCTGGTCTGCAAGTTCTCGACCTCGGTGCTTTGCCCTTGTGGCCACTTCCTTGACACCATCGCTCACCCTCTGGGCGACCTCTTCGGCGGAGTGCGCCTCGTTAACTGCAACTTCCTCGACGTCGTGAGCGGCCTTCTCAACTGTTTCTTGGACGCGGTGTTCTCCCTTCTTGAACGCTCCGGTGATTCTTGCCGCTGCGCCCTTGCCGACGTCGCCGGCGGTACCGAAAACCTCGTTGGCCTTTTGGACTGCCCTTGTGGCGATTTGCTTGGACTTGATGGCAGCGTCGTCGATCAGCGCGTGGATGCTCTTGGTTCGCATGGCGATATACCTTTGCAAAGAGTTTGGGGTGAGTCGGGCCAGGCGCTGCATGCGGTGCCGTGCCTCTCTGTCGCGCGACGCGACCACGCTTGCACACGCACGAAACGAGCCATCCAGACGCGTCCAACGGGCAGCGCGTCAGGCGGCGGCAGGGCACGGCAATTGCTTAGCGAGCGTGTCCGGGTCAGCGATTTCCGCTGCCGAACCCAAGTGAACCAAGTGACCGCATTCACAAGAAACTGGACCGCGAGCTGCGGAGTTCCGCTCCTCGCATTCGCTGCAATGTCTATCACGCCCGCCTGTGCGGCCCGGCTATACGCCGACCCGGTTCAGGCTTCGGGCGGCCCATACGGAGACGACGGCATCGTGTACGTGGACACCGCCCCGGTCAACATCGAGCTCTACCCACACTATGGCTACGACGGAGGCCAGGCGTACTACGTCGATGGGCGCTGGTACCATCAAGGTCCGCGCGGCTGGGGCTACTACCGCCAGGAGCCACCGGAGCTCCAGCGCCAGCGTGGCTACGCGCAGCAGGCTGCACCAGCGTCGCGCGACCGGTCGTACGTGCAGCAGGCGCCACAAGCGCAGCGCGAGCATCCCGGCGTCGCAAATACCCAAGGGCGCTCCGAGGAGGCCCGCGGTGCGTCACAACCCGAGAAGCGCGCTGCCCCCGCGGACCGGCGTCCCCCGCCCAATGAGAATCGAACGGCTCCGCCGGAGAAGCACGAGGAGCACGGCCGTTGAGGCGCGCCGGTCGGACCAACAGTAGCTGGGAATGGGCGCGCTCAGTGTCGTTGCGAGCAGAGGAGTCAACAATGCTAGGTCATGATTGCTATCCGTGTTCTATGACGTTGGCCGCGGCTATGGTCGCGACAGCATGTCTGATTGGGTGCAGTGTCGAACAGCGAGCATCGGCTCCGGCCGACGGGACTCTCGCGCTCAATTGGACTATCAACAACACCACAGATCCCAACCAATGCAACGAAGCATCGGCGGTATCTCTTTCCCTCGATGTGCGTGACGGCACGGGTACGTATGGGACGTACAGTGCGACCTGCAGCGCGTTTGCCGTGACAGTGTCTCTCCCGCCGGGCCCATACACCGCAGAGGCATGGTTCGTCGACGGGTCTGGGGTCGTTCGTACAACGTCGATCAGTATCAACCCGTTCGATATTACCGAAGGAACATCGCTGGGAATTCCCATCGACTTCCCAGCCAGCTCCTTCTATTGAATCGTAGTGGCGAGGTGCTCAGACGAGGGGGCAGGCGCGTCCCAATTCTCGGCCGAACGGCCGGCGGGTAGGCTGGAGAGCGCCGAGCGCCTCCAGCTTTCCGCGTCACCTCAGGCTTTGTCGACGAGCGACTTCAACTCCGTCCACTCCTTGTCCAGCCGCGCTTTGGCGTCGTCCCAGGCCGAGGCCGACACAGTCTCGAGCCACTTCGCATCGGATTGGAAGGCGTTCCGAGAAGCGTGGATCTGCTTCAAGCTGGCGTCGAGGTCGGTTCTCGCCTTGCCAGCGGACTGGCGAGCCTTTCCCTCAAGATCATCCACCTTGTGGTCGAGGTCGGCGAGATTGATCGTCGTTGTGTGGCGATAGTCTTCCCGCATCTTCAGAAAACCGGCTTGAGCCTCTGCGACCTTCCTGTCCGCCTCCTGCTGAGCGTCTCTCATCTTCTGCTCGGCCTCCTTGATCGCGGCGTCGATCGTGTTGTCGGCCTCCGCTCGTGCGGTGTTGATCTTCCTCTGCTCATCCGAGGCCGTGTTGCATGCGAAGGCGAGAGTGACGGAGAGAACTGTGGCGACAATCGATGTTCGAACCATGGGAACCTTCCAAATCAATGCGCGCGGACGCCAGTATGGCGTCGCACATTCGCGGAGGCAGGTGAGGCAAAGGGCATGCCGTTCGACATACCGAAGGAGTGTGAACGGGCGGCGCACGCATGGCAGACGCTTGCGCCAAGCCCGACGCGAAATCGGAATGCGCTATGGCACGATGCGAATAGTCTGACCCACCAGGGTCAAAAGCGGGGAACGTGCCACGGCGCGCCGCATGCATATGTAACCAATTGGTCCGTAACTCGATGGAGGCAGTCCATGCTGATGATAGTGTTGTTCGTGGTTCTTCTGTTTGCTCTCGCAGGGGGTGGCTGGGCGAGTTCCCGCTACGGAGCCGCAGGGTGGTCGCCCGCCGGACTCATTCTGTTGGTGCTTGCAGTCCTCTGGTTCACCGGGAATCTGCACGTTCACAGCTAGCCTGGAGCGAGCAGAGAGCCCGAAGACCACCGGGGCAAGCCACCGGCAGGTCCAATGGACCGCAGTCGGAGCCAAAAACGAACACGGCTGTTGCCGGTCAGGCAACCGAGGAGGTCAACGTGAGACGACGAGTCGGTCGTGAAGCAGTAGTGGGTATCGTATTGCTGGCCATGTCACTCGGTGTCGGGTGCCTGTGGCGCGAACGAGGCGATGAAAGAGTATACGTAGTGGATCACCACGGCGATGGCCATCGCGACCATCCACGTGAAGAGCGAAGAGACCCCGAGCGGCGCTAAGTGCCGCCGATCACCTTGAGCCACGCGTTCGCGCAGCGGTCGTGACGACCCGCGAAGTCGCCTTGGGAAGGGCCAATGCATCACCACATTCCAAACAGGCGGTCGCGCCTTCGAGCGCCGCTCGCCCGCAAGAAAGAGAACCACCGAAGCAATCGCGCGGGATGGCTGCGCGCCGCGGTGCTTGGGTCAGATGACGCTATCGTGTCGACGGCGAGCCTCATGGTTGGCGTTGCCGCATCCTCGGCCTCAAAGAGGGCGGTTCTCGTCGCCGGTGTGGCAGGCCTCGTCGCCGGATCCATGTCGATGGCTGTTGGGGAGTACGTATCGGTGAGCTCGCAACGCGACGCAGAGCGGGCGGACATTGAGGTCGAGAGGCACGAGCTCACGCAGGAACCGCTTGCGGAACTTCGCGACCTTCGCGCTCGTCCCGCTTGCTGCATTTCTCCTTTCGCCAGCGACACTTCGTATTCCCGCGATTGCCGCGTGTTCACTGCCGATTCTCGCGGCTCTTGGCGCATTTGGCGGTCGTCTCGGCGGTGCACCGATCGGGCGCGCGGCGCTCCGAGTTGCAATCGGTGGCGCCATCGCGATGGCAGTGACCGCCGCAATCGGGCGAGCGCTCGGCGTTACCGTGGGATGAAGGCGCTTGTGTTGTCGTCGTGAATACTCAGAGGATGTCATTATGCCCAAGCATGTAGCGGTCTGGCTTGACCACAAGGAAGCGCGTATCTTCCACATCGATCCGCACACGATTGATGAAGCCACCGTTCTGGCGCCGCTTCACAACATTCACGACAAGCATCCAGTAGGACCAGAAGGTCCCCACGAACACCCGGAGGATGCCACGCGATTCCTTCATGCGGTCGCGGACGCCCTCGACGGGTCCGAGGAGATTCTCGTGGTCGGACCTGGGGCGACAAAACACGAATTGGTCAAATACGTGAACGCGCACCATCGCGCGCTTGCGTCGAAGCTTGTCGGTGTCGAGACGGTGGACCATCCGAGCGATCGACAGCTCATTGCCTATGCAAAGAAATACTTCATCATGAACGATCGGACGGGATGACTGATGGCCCAGGGGGAACCACAAACCGGTGGTTCCGACCCCATCTTGGAATCATTGGCGCGGCCTTGCCACTGCACCTCATATCCACCGCCACCGCAGGAGCGCCATCTTGACCGTCTGAGTCAGCATCACGTAGCAGGCGACCGTCAGGGCCAAGAGCGGCCAGTACAGCGCCGGAAGCCTCGAGAGGCCGAGGTAGCGCCCCAACGGAGAAAACGGGATGGCGACTCCGATTGCCATGATGAGAAGGCTGGTCAGTAGCATGGTTCGCGACGGACGGCTCTGGAGGAATGGTATCTTGTTCGTCCGAATGATGTGGATGATGAGCGTCTGCGTGAGCAAACTCTCCACGAACCATCCCGTCTGAAATAGGCTCTGGCTATGCTCTGCGGCAGACGGGGTGGACACGTCCCAGCAATGGAAGACGTAGAGCATGACGAAGAACGTTGTGTAGTCGAACACGGACGAACAGGGACCGATGAAGACGATGAACCGCGTTAGTTCCTTAAGATCCCAGGACCGCGGCATTTGGACGCGCTCGGAATCCACCGCATCGGTGGGGACGGCAGTCTGACCAATATCGTAAAGAAGGTTGTTGGTCAGGATTTGGATGGGAAGCATCGGTAGGTAGGGCACGAACAAGCTGGCCCCAAGCACGCTGAACATGTTGCCGAAGTTGCTCGAGGCACCCATGCGTACGTACTTGATGATATTGGCGAAGACCTTGCGACCTTCGACGACGCCCTCGTCGAGCACGAGAAGAGACTTCTCGAGCAAGATCATGTCGGCGGACTCTTTGGCGATGTCCACTGCAGTGTCGACGCTTATGCCGACGTCGGCCGCGTGGAGCGCAGGAGCGTCGTTGATTCCATCGCCCATGAAGCCGACTGTGTGCTTGCGCGATTGCAAGGCGCGGATGACCCGCTGCTTGTGTGCGGGCGAGACGCGCGCGAAGAGGGTTGTTCTTTCGGCAGCTTCGGCGAGTTGCTCCTCGCTCATCCTATCGATGTCGACGCCGAGCAACACGGTCTCCATCGGTAGACCAACGTCCTTGCACACCTTCCGTGCCACCACGTCGTTGTCGCCAGTGACAACCTTTACGGAGACTCCGTGGCGTTGCAGAGCCTTGATCGCGGCCGCAGCGGTTTCCTTTGGAGGGTCGAGGAATGCCACGTAGCCTTGGAGAACCAGGTCGCACTCGTCGGCTTTGCCATAGGGTGTCTCGGCACCGGCCGCGTTTGTTCGCGCCGGCGCGTCCTTGGTCGCGATCGCCAAGACGCGAAAGCCATCAGCGCTTAGGCGACCATACTCCCGCTGCAGGTCTGCGACGTGGGCGGTGTCCATAGGCAGCTGCTTCCCGTCGAGTTGGCAGGTCGCACACTTGGGAAAGATGGCTTCGGGCGCCCCTTTTGCGATGATTCGATCCGTTTCCTCGGGCATGCGCACGACGACCGACATGATGCGGCGCTCGAAGTCGAACGGAATCTCGTCGACTTTGGCGAGCTCCGGAATCCGGGCGTGCGCGTGGGTCTGCTCGTGCGCGAGCACGGCTCGGTCCAGGACGCTCTTGAGTCCTGTCTGGAAGTGACTGTTGGCATACGCAAGGGCCAGGACGTGTTCGTCGTCACGAAGCTTGATGTCGCAGTAGCGCTCGAGGGTCACTTGGTCCATGGTCAGCGTGCCCGTCTTGTCGGTGCACAAAATGTCCATCGCGCCCAGGTTCTGGATCGCGTGGATTCTCTTGACGATCACCTTCTTGCGACCCATCGCGACGGCGCCGGTGGACAGGCACACAGTCACGATCATAGGAAGCATCTCGGGAGTCAGCCCCACCGCGACGGCTACCGCAAAGAAGAACGCTGCGCCCCAGTTGTGTTTGGTCAGGCCATTGATGACGAAGACGAGCGGCACCATGATGGCCATCAAGCGCATCATGAGCCACGTGAAGCCCGAAATGCCGCGATCGAAGGCGGTGGGCGTCGGCTGTTCTTCGATGGCGCCGGCCATGCTCCCGAGATACGTGTGTTCGCCGGTCGAGACCACCACCGCGGTTGCCGACCCGCTCTCGACGCTAGTGCCGAGAAATGCAATGCACGTGAGGTCGGCCAACGCCGCTGTCGTCGATTTCGTCCCTACACCGGACTTCTCGACCGGAAAGGTCTCGCCGGTCAACGGGCTCTGGTTGACGAAGAGGTCCTTGGCCTGGACGATTCTGACGTCACCGGGAACCATGTCGCCCGCCGCCAGCAGGATCACGTCGCCGGGAACCAAGTGCGAAACTGGAATCTCCTGCGGGGTGGCGTCCCGTTGCACGGTAGCCGTCACCGAAATCATCGCCTTGAGCTTCGAAGCGGCGCTGTTTGCCCGGGCCTCTTGAAGGAGCTTGAGCCCGACGCTCAGCAGGATCATCGAAACCATCACGGATCCTGCAGGAGTGCCTCCCGTTGCGAACGAGATTGTGGCGAGCACCGCCAGCAAAAGGACGAGTGGGTTGAGCAGTGCGTGCCGAAGCAGACCCCACATTCCGGAGCGATGGTCCTCGGTTAGCACGTTGGGGCCGTGCTCATCCAAACGCGCAGCGGCAACGACAGATGTCAGCCCCTTTTCGCGCGTGCGGAGAAGCGCGTAGACGCCCGCGACGTCCAACTTGGCGGCCTCCGCAACAATCGACGCGATGCGAATCCCGCTCCGCGTGGCAGCGAGCACGGTTTTGGGAAGAACGGCGGAGGGAGCCTTTGCCATACGCACCTCAAGATATCGTTCAGTGCCGCGCTGCTTCGATTGAGCCCCAACGGCGCGTGACCGCAATAGACCGATCGCAGTCGGCAACGTGGCACCCTGCCAATCGACCGAGGCAATATGCAAACCGAGCCGAACCGCCACGGCAGATGCCGTTCACTCTTGCTGTCCGTCCCGCAGCATAAATCGCAACCGACGGGTGCCACACCGGTCACACCGAAACGGAAGGAACCCCACGAACGAGAGCAATCTCTCCGCTCCTCGACGGCGCGAACGTCGGAGCGACCCGTCTCGACAGCGCAGACATAACGATAACTGCTTCTGCGTCACGTGGGGGACGCTCAGCACGTCGCGTGCCGAGCTGCGTCGGAGGTCCCATGGTTTCAAGAACCGGAACGACGAACGGCGGGTGCCCCAGAGCCATCCGCTGGAGGCCAGCCTGTCGGCGATCCGAATGCTGGACCATCGGGGCAGCGGATCAAATCGGCGTCTGGCACGATCCTCGCGACCTCCTTACGTGCGATGCCCCTGCCGCTGTGCCGAGATCTCGTTCCCCCGGTGGCTCGCACGCGGATTCGGGTGGCGATAACACTCGTGAGCTTCTGCGTCTGCCTTGGCTCCAGCGGTTCCGCAAGGGCAGACAACCCGCTGAACTCAAGCGAGACCCGTCCCTCGTCGCCTACGACGACCCAAGAGTCCGTCCGAGGGAAGGACGAATTCACGCTCGTACCCGCGGCGGGCGGGAGCACAGACATCGGTGTCGCGGTAGGGTACTTCACGGCGCTCACGCGAAATCAAGAGAACTACGTTCCCTACTTGTGGAACCTCGAGAGCGCAGGACTGGTTTCATTCGGATTGAAGAACGGTGTCGTCGACATCCCGTACACCGATGTCTACGCAAAGCTCACAGTGCCGCGCCTTCTTGAGCGTCCTATCGACTTCGAAGCGCGTCCTTCGTTCACCGACGAGCAGGCCCTCTACTACTACGGTATGGGCAACGCCTCGAGCGCTGTCCCTCCTGCCGGGCAGTCGAGCACGTACTTCCAGTACGCGCGCATTCATCCCTCGGTTCTGGCTGACATACGGGTGAAGGCTGTCGATCACGTGGCCGCAATCATCGGGCTACGCTATACGGCGAGCTGGTTCGACGTGCCCACGGGCTCGAGGCTCGCGCAGGAAATGCAAACAGGGAGTCCCGCTGTCCGAAAACTCATCGGCTCAACCGAGCCGAGTCTGGTGGCGCTGTTTATCTATGGCATCCAAGTCGATACGCGTGACAGTGAGGTGACGCCCCACACCGGGATATTCGACGAAGCGAAGATCAAGTGGAGTCCTGGCGGGGACCAGACGCTTCGCTTCCGCTATGGCGAAGCGAACGTCAACCTCCGAGGGTATGTGCCCGTATCGTCGCGCTTAACCCTGGCGGGACGCATCATCGGCGACATCCTGTTCGGGGATCCTCCGTTTGCTGAGCTGCCTCGCTTCGAGGACACGTACGCCGTCGGCGGATCGAATGGCGTGCGCGGAGTCCCGGCGCAGAGGTACTACGGAAAGGTGAAGGTCATCGGGAACGTCGAAGGTCGGGCGCGCCTCCTCGATTTTCACGCGTTTGCCAAGCCGATGTCCTTCGGCGTCGAGGCATTTTTCGATGGCGGGCGCGTCTGGGCGGACACCCGACCGCATCCCGAGCTCGACGGCACGGGGTTTGGCTTGAAGTATGGCGTTGGAGTGGGTGCGCGATTGACGTCCGGCAGCGCGTTCGTGCTCCGCGCGGACGTGGCGTGGTCGCCTGACGCAGCGCCGATCGGCGCATACGTGGCGGCGGGCGAGATGTTCTAGGCAACCTCGCTCACTGAACCGCTGCGGCGAACTTGGATCGGGGTGTCGCTGCCTCCGCGCGCAGCTCGGCAATCGTGCTCTCCGCGACCATGTCAACCGCATCGACCATGGCCGTGGACAGGGCCTTGACGATGGCATCGGCCGTGACCGCTTTCGCGGCCGGCGCGACCGCCCGCTCGACCGTTATCGACCGAGCCAATTGGACAGTGCGGTCGCCAACCACGACATACCTCAGTTCAACTCGACCGACGTGCTGCGGCACGCGCACCTCTTCGAAAGCGACGACGTCTACGTCGAGCGTGGTCCCAGGCCCGTACATGATCTGCCGGATGCCTCGCCGATCGAAGAGCGCCCGATTGAGCTCTCGCCGAACATACGCGTCCGGCATCTCCGTCCAGCAACGCTCTTCGTAATATCCGATCTCGTAGGCAGAATCTCGATACACGATTCTGTCCTTGATGTAGGCGGCGGCATTGACGTGTCCCAGTCGCAGTTCCAGGCCGGATGCTGCGATTGGCTCTGTGGGAGTCGCAGAGCTCTCGGGACTGAAGTAGCGAGGGACGAAGGCATCACCCTTGAAGAAGAGTGCGCACCCGATGTGAGGAAGCACCATCGCGATCCAGAAGACCCTAATCCGTGTCATCGGGGTGACCTCGTGCGTCCCTTGAGCAGCATGTCCGAGTCACGGTCCAGGGCCTCGCCGAGCCTCTGAACAGCCACCGCAGCCTCCCGTATTTCGTTCATCGTCGCTTCAAGGTCCTGCCCAATCCCTGATGCACCGTAGGCGACGTCGCCGACGGCGCTCGATGCCCGCTCGACACGCCCAATCAACCCCGTCTCTCCCTGCAGACGGTCCACGAGTCCGTTCATCCGTGTCGCCGCGCCGGTGAGCTGGGACATCGTCGCCTGTGCCTCCTGAGAAAGCTTGACCACGTCCGCTCGCCTCAGTGCGCGCTGGACGTCGGCCAACAGGTCGTCCACGTGTCCTAGGGTGGCTGTCGCTTTGGCGGGAATGTGCTCGGCCGTTACGTCCTCGAGCAGGTGACTGATCTTGCCCAAGAGCTGCACTATCTCATCGGCGAGCTCCGGAAACCGGTCCACTGCGTACACGACCGACTCTTCCAGGTTCTTCATCGTGGAACGAGCCGACGGGATGTAGTTCTCCGGAGTCTGGAACGGAAGCGCGATGATCGGATTATCGGCGATCGGAAAGAAATCGATTGATATGAACTTCACATCCGTAAGGCCGGAAGATCCGAGTTGGACCCGCAAGTCTGGAGGAATGGACATGCGGGCCTTTGTCGCTCGTCCCGCGGAGAGCCCTAGGTCATTGAGTTTGCCGACCTCTAGCTGACACGTGACTGCCACGTGACGATGGTCGGGAGCGATGTTGATGACCGAAACGCTTCCGAGCGTGACCCCACGAAACTTGACGGGCGAGCCTACGTCCAAACCCTGAACGGATTCGTCGAAGAACGACTGGTAGCTGACGGTTTCCTTCTCGAAGGTGCGAGCGCCGAGAGCCGCGATGCTTCCGATTCCCACGACTCCGCCGACCACGACGAAGAGGCCGAGCTTCCAGTGATTGGTCGGAGCAGGCACTTACTGGGCCTCTGATGTACGGTGAAAGAAATCCCTTACGCGGGCATCGGTACACGTGTCTCGGAGTTCGAGCGGGCTCCCGGATGCGATGATGCTCTGGCTTTGCTTGTCGAGCATGACGCAGCGAGAGACGATCTTGAAGATGCTGGCCAGCTCGTGGGTAACGACCACGACGGTGAGTCCGAGGGCGCGATTGAGCACGAGAATGAGCTCGTCGAGCTCGACGGATGTCACCGGGTCAAGCCCGGCCGAAGGCTCGTCGAGGAACATGAGATTCGGCTCCAAGGCCATGGCGCGCGCGATCGCGGCGCGCTTCCTCATCCCGCCGGACAGTTCCGATGGGAGCTTGTCCTCCAATCCGCGAAGTCCGACGAGGCAAAGCTTTGCACCCACGATAGCGCCCACCGCTTCGGGCACGAGGTCGGTCCAAGTGACCAGCGGAAGGGCGACGTTATCGCCGACCGTCATGGAAGCAAAAAGGGCGCCGGACTGAAATACGACCCCGAATCGAGGTCGGCCCACTTCGGAGTGCCCTGTCACCTCACCCGCGATTGCCACGGTTCCGTGGGCCGGCTTCTCCAGGCCGACGAGATACCGCATAAGTGTCGACTTGCCGCAACCGCTGGCGCCAAGAATGGCGAAAACCTCGCCGCGCCTCACGTCGAAAGTCGCGTTCTTCTGGAGGATGACGTCGTCCCAGCCGATCGTGAGATCAACGACGCGGATGATGGATTCATTGCTCATAGGTGAAACTTGTGAAAGAGGACAGTGAAGGCCGCATCCAGGACCACGAGTATGAAGAATGTGGTGACGACCGCCGAGGTCGTGCGGCGCCCGACCCCCATCGCGCCTCCGGTTGTCGCCAGGCCCTGCTGACAAGCGATGAGGGCGATGGCGCCACCAAAGACAACGCTTTTGACGACACCCGAGTAGACGTCCCACACCGAAAGCGCTCTCTTGGTTTCCAGGAGGTAGCCGACAACTGTCAGGTCAAGACTCGTCAGGCCGACCACCAAACCGCCCAGAATGCCCACCGCGTCGCCCAAGAGAACCAGAAAGGGGATAGCGAGGACGAGCGCAAGGGTTCGCGGCAAGACGAGATAGCGGATGGGGCCAAGGCCGAGCGCATGCAGTGCGTCGATTTCCTCCGACACCTTCATGGACCCGAGTTCCGCTGCGAACGCAGCGCCCGACCGGCCGCACAGAATAATTGCGGTCATCAGGGGTGCGAGCTCACGAGTGATCGAGAGACCCACCAAATCGGCGACGTAGATGTTGGCTCCGAATTCCTTCAGCTGCACGGCGCCCTGGAACGCCATGACGAACCCGATGAGAAAGTTGATCAGCACGACGACAGGCACCGCATCGGCGCCCACACGCTCCATCGTCGGCCACACCTCGCCCCAGTTTCCGGTACGCGGCGCACGGGCCGTCTCCACCACAGACACGATCATCTGACCGAGGAACGCGAGAACGAGCTGCGTTTCAATCGCGACCGCAATTGTTTCGCCCCCGATCTGAGCGATCGCGCTCTGTGGCTTTCGCTTCCGTCGTGGGCGGATGTCGAGGTCACCTTCGTAGAGATGGACGACGTCTTGGACATGCGGGCTGGCGCCGACGAACTCCGAGGCCTTTCCCTCCGCACGCAGACGAGTGCGAAGATGGACGAGAAGGGCCATCGTTCCGCCGTCCACCGCGTCGACCTTCGAAAGATCAAAGTCGATGCGCGGCGTCGACGCTCCAGTCAGGAGCCGGCTGGCTTCGCTCCAGAGCGCCGCAGCTTCGGCGAATTCGAACCGTCCGCGCAGGTGCACGGTGTCGGAGGCGCCGTCGACGCCTCGGTCTAGCGAAAAGCCCCGCAAAGTCTGAGCGCCTACCGGACTCACGGCGATTTCACATGTCGTTCATGCCGTGCCACTGCGAGAGGCCGTGCAGTGAGTTCGCGCAGCGATCCAGTATCGGCACGGTTGCGAACGAGATTCCATCGCACAGAGGGTCAGCCAGCACGAAGTGTGCCGCACCGCCATCGCCTTGGACTGCGCCCGCACGTCGCCGACTGTTTGCATTTCGCCCGGGGCGCTTGGCGCGTTGCCAGAGCGCCAGCCGCGCCAGCTCGGGAGCGGCATGGGCGGAGAACCGTCCTCAGCAACCCATCGTCTCGTCAGGCGAGTAGCCAAATCGCGCGGATTGCGGGGCGCGCTGGAAGACGACCGGCGGACCAAGACTTGCACACCGTACCGGAGCATGACGCATCGACGACCGCTCTGTGGGCTGTATTCTGCGAGTGGGCTTGCAAGCCTCGCTCTGATTCTCGTTGCTGGAACGGCGAATGCTGACGGCTCTGAAGGCGACGGGTCCGGGGAGCGAGGATACGATGGCGCGCCACGCAGTTCCCTTGATATCGCGTTCGACGGAGAGGGCGCAGTGCCGCTGATGGATAGGCATTTTCAGAGTGGCAACGATCTATCCGGTGGAGGTGGTTTCAAGATCCGGGTGGGTGACCAGTTCCGCTTTCCAAGATTTCGGTTCACGCCCGAGGTCGGATACGGATTCGACCATCTGTTTGCGACCGACAACGCCAACACGGCGTACGACTGGGACATGCATCGATTGTTCGCTGGAGCGCGCCTCGGCTTTGGGCGTTTCATCACGCCGACGGTCTACGCGCACCTCGGCTATGGCTGGCGCGACACCGGGGACCCCACGGTGGCGGAGGCGAACGGACTGGCATTCGACATGGGCTTTGCGCTGGATTTCCACATCATTCCTCACGTCGGTTTCGGCGGCTACGTGGAGTATGCGTCCATTGACGCGCAGCCGTATACGCCAGAGTGGCTGGCTCTGGGACTGCACGTAGATATTGCGTTTTGAGCACGAACGGGACGAAAATGGCCCCCGACTCACAGATTGTTGAAGCGCTGAATCGCGTCGGGAGCATCGTGCGCGACAAATGGCAACTTGACAGCCTGCTTGGCAGCGGAGGAATGGCTAACGTGTATGCCGCCACTCACCGGAACGGGAGTCGCGCGGCATTGAAGATCCTCCACCCGGGAATGTCGACCAATGCGGCGGCGCGCGAGCGATTTCTGTGGGAAGGCTACGTAGCCAACGCCGTGAGGCACGACGGCGTGGTCAAAGTCATCGACGATGACACAGCCGAGGACGGGTCTCTATATCTCGTGACGGAGTTGCTCGACGGGGAGACTCTCGAAGACCGACGTCTTCGCTTTGGTGGACGGATCCCCGAAGCCGAGTGCCTCCTCGTCAGCGACCAGCTCCTCGACGTGATGGTGGCGGCGCACGCTGTTGGAATAGTGCACCGGGACATCAAGCCCGACAACTTATTCCTGACGCGTGCGGGCCAGGTCAAAGTGCTCGACTTCGGCATTGCCAGATTAGGTGAGACCCCCGTATCGAAGCACGCAACGATGCTTGGAACGATGGCGGGGACCCCCGCGTACATGGCTCCGGAGCAGGCGCGTGGGCTCTCCGACGAAGTGGATGCGCAGAGTGACCTGTGGTCTTGCGGCGCAACCATGTACTGCCTGCTCTCAGGGCAGACTGTTCGCGAGGGATGCTCGGACATCGACCAGCTCGTGAACGCCATGACCAAGTCGGCCCCTCCGCTCCGGTCGGTTGCACCAGACATCGACGCTGGGATTGCGTGTTTCGTCGACCGAGCGCTCGAGTTCGTCAAAGAAGCCCGATGGCCCACCGCCGCTGTCATGCAGGAAGCGCTTCACCAAGTCTACGAACAGTTTCAGGGCCACCCGATCACGAGCGCACCCAAGCTGGCGCTTGGCGAAGGCGTTCCCGACCCCGCGCCGCAAGCGAGGCCCGGAACTGGCCCGCCGCCGGATCAACGGAGTGCGACTCCGTCGCGGTCGGAAGTCCCTTCCTACAGGCCGCTGGAGCGATCCTTCACGCCGCCGACGAGGAGTGTCGCGCTGGCGGTTGGCGCCGCGATGGGGCTAGCCGTCGCCGTACTCAGCGTCGCTACCGTGGTTCGTCTTGGCCATCGCCCGGAGCGAGCGCCGCCGATGTTTGCAGTCGCAGCAACCGTAGGGTCCACCAGGGCGCCGAGCTCGCCGCGCACGCCGGACCCATTGCCGGTGCCACCGGAGAGGTCGGTCATGGACCTCCCGGTAGCAACATCGATGTCGCAGGAGCGCAACCTGCCTGCAACGAGTCCACGAGGATCGCCTACGGAGCCTCCGGCACATTTCCCGGAGGCCACGCGCGCTGCGCGCCCCTCGTGCAAACCACCGTATAGTGTTGATCCGACAACGGGCAAGAAGCACTGGAAACTGGACTGCCCTTGAACTTCGTTCTCAGCCGAATCATTGAGACGGACGTGTTCCACGCAGCACGTCGGCGTAGAACTCGATGGCCAGCGCCAGCGAGTCTCCCGAAGACTTTACGCGCGCTCCACCGACCGTCAGTCTCAGGCGCTCCACCGGTTTCAGGAGATCGGGTAGGTCAAACTGGTGATTGAGGGTCGCGGCATAGTCCCACGACAGCTCCACGTGCTTGGCCTCGAGCTCGTGGTTCACGAGATCCGTTACGCGGCTGTCAAGGCCGGAAGGGAGTCCTGCGATGTCCGCGTTCTCGATTTCGAGCTTGAATACGAGCACGTCGATGTCGGCGCGCATTGCGATTGTCGGGCGCAGCAACACTGTGAGAGAATTGAGGGTCACCGGCACGGCGAAGCCAAGAACCGTCCAGCGAAGAGTGGCCTTGCAGACCACGCGCAGGCCCACGTCCTGGACGATCGTGATCTCTCCGGGGTCGTGAACCTGCAGTTCGCCATCTTCGCCGAGACGAATCGTGACCGGGGCGAATTGCCCCACCAGCATCGACAGTTCTTCCTTTAGCAAGACCGCTTCTATCCACATGTTGGCGTGGTCGAGCAAAAGGCGGACCAACGGACCCCGATCATCGCTTCGATGTCTAGCGCGACGCCACGACGGGCTGAACCACAATCTCGACTCGTCGATTGTTGGCGCGCCCTTCTGGCGAGGAGTTGTCCGCGATGGGGCGCGTGAGGCCAAAGCCTTGCGCACTCACTCGGTCGGAAGCGATACCTCTCGAGACGAGATAGTCACGCACCGACTGGGCACGCCGTTGGGAAAGTTCCTGATTGTACCCCGCGTCCCCCTGAGAGTCGGTATGACCCTCGACGCTGATCTTCGATTCGGCGTCCTGCTTTGTAAGCGCTGTGGCTACGTCATTGAGCTTCGCTTGGGCACTCGGCAGCAGGTCCGATCGGTTCGACGCAAACAGAACCCCGCCCGAAAGGGTGATGACCATGCCGCGTGTCTCCTGTTTCACAGACGCGAAGGCGGCGAGATCTGCGGCGGCTTGTGCGGCGCGCTTCTCCGCCGCCCCAGTGCGCGCGCGCTCATTCTCGAGCTGTGTGTTCTGGGTCTGCATTGCCTGTCCCTGAAGCGCGATCTGCATATTGGCGCGGCCCAGCTGCGCAGACGTGGCTTGCACCTGGACCGTCTCCGCATCGTGCATGCGACCAAGAGTCTGCTGTTGCTGCTGACTGGCCTGCATCGCGTTTCCGCGAGCCTCGGCAGCCTGTGCGCGCCTGTCGGCGACGTACGCCAGGTCCACCGTCTCGGTGCTGGGCCCATTCTGGGCGAAAGACCGTTCGGCTGCCTGGAGCGACTCGCTGGCCGAATGCAGATCGGCCGGATCAAACCCGGCGGCTGGGCCTTGGCTTGCGTGGGCGTATGAGGCGCGTGCCGTCACGAGATCTTGAGGAGGAAGCGCGGCCGCGCATCCCACGAGGCTCGCCAGGGCAATGACAGAGATAAATATACGACTCGTGTTCATGGCTGCACCCCTTGGTTCGCGTTGACGGATCGTTGGTTATTCGATTGGACCGCCGCTCCTTGGGCCCCCGCCATGGCAACTTGCTCGCGCGTCAGAGCGATTGCGAGCTCCGCATCCGCTTTGGCCCGAACCAGCATTCGGTCGGCCTTCTCGTTGTCCCCATCTCGGATGGACGCATTCGCCATCCCGATTTGCTCTCGTGCGAGCTGAAGGTGCAGCTGCGCCTTCGGTTGATTGGCCGCGCCCAATTCGGCGGCACTTCGCTCTGCAGACTGTGCGTCCGCGAGGTGTTGCGTTGGGGTAGGGTAGCTCCCTCCACATCCGAGCGCGACCGTTGAAGTCGCGACCAGCGCTAATATGGCTCTATTCATGGTGAACGTACCTCTTTCGCGTAGTTGTGTCTCAGACTGAAAGCACTCGATCCGGGCCCCACCAGGAGCGCGATCGGTGTGATTCCAGATTGATATCAGGCAAAGACCGTGAGTCGGCCCCACCGCCCTCTGCAAGTGAGAGTCCGCGTCACTGGCGGGGTGTCATCGTCGAGTAGCTGGGGGTGTGAAGCAGAATGTCGACGCGTCGATCGAGCTGCCATCCAAGTTCGTCGGTTCCCGTGGCATCCATGTTGCCTCGCGAATTCTCGATGAGTTGGGCGTCGCCGACTCCGAGACTCGCCAGATACGCACGCACGGTGTTCGCGCGACGATCGCCGAGAGCCATGTTGTAGTCGCTGTCGCCGCGCGCATCGGCGCGGCCCACAAGGTCGAGACTACGACCTGCGAGCGGCCCCGTTGTAACGCACGTGGCGATTTGAGAAAGGACGTTGTTGTCCTGCGACCACAACGCACTCTTGTCGAAGTCGAACTTCGGCGCGTTGGCTATGTCATCGAAGTTCAGTTTGCACTGGGCTGCCACGTCCTCGGACACACTGACGGCGGCCGCTCTGGCCGCACTTGCAGCGCTCGCGGCGCTTGCGGCGCTCGTACTCGGCGCCGATTC
>Ga0326728_10002936_pt1 | contig 55107 bp, 49 predicted proteins | sample MB3enrmetagenome_FD_207602 | JGI IMG/M metagenome (GOLD analysis project Ga0326728, IMG submission 207602) | Lab enriched peat soil microbial communities from McLean, Ithaca, NY, United States - MB31MN | ecosystem: Environmental > Terrestrial > Soil > Wetlands > Peat | place: USA: New York... | reverse complement strand
GGATACGTTCGCCCTTATCGTGCATGAGCACGATAATGAACTGGCCTGCCCTGGCTTTACGGGCAATTTGCGGCGCTTCGACCACCATCAGCTTCGTGACGTCGCTCAGAACTTTTTTTTCAAGGATGCTGTACATTCCTAACTTCCTTTCGAGCACGCTATCGGCTTTACCGAAGTGGCCATATGTTTCCCGCGTCCTGTATTGCGCTATCTTGAGAACTCCCGAGCCAAAGTGGACGGCAACCTGGTGCAGTACATCCAAATGTTTCGATGCACTTCATGAACGCTCAGGGAAGACCTCCGTCCCAAACACTCACCGTTCGTTATGTTGCTAAGAGCATCAGGCATGCCAGAAGTGGAAAACTTTGGGGTTTTTCGAAAGAGAAGTGATTCACAATCGCAGGAGTATTCCGGTGTGAGAGGCGTGAGGCCGCATTGCGATCTAGCAGGGTGATGAAAAAGGATTGGAATTCCCACATCAGGGCCAAAAACCCGATAGACGTCACCCCGGCGAAAGAGGCTGTGTCGCAATTAACGGCTGGTTTGAAAATTCCCACTTGCCAGGCTACCATACCCAGCTACAGACTGTCGTCGCCCCGGCGAAAGCCGGGGTCCATGTCTTTTGCTATAAAATCAATTAGTTGAAAAAATGCCTGGATTCCGGCTTCCGAGGCTGTGTCGCAAGCGTGATGAGTTATGGTTTTCCCCCCTTTACTAAAGGGGGGCAGGGGGGATTTTGGTTCTCGCTTATATAAACTATTGAAATTCCTATCGATCCTTTAAAATCCCCCTCGGTCCCCCTTTAAAAAGGTTCTTCACGGAAATGAGTACCCGGGGATGGGTTTTTGCCCCGAAGGGGCTGCCTATAACAGCCCAGGGTAAGCGGAGCGCCACCCTGGGGTTGTAATGCCGACAAGAACCAGTCCTTACCCTGTAGGGGTTGGATAGCCGATCCCTTGCCGTCTAAACGCCCCGTGATCTGATCCTAAATATTGCTTTTATGTAACCATTTCATGGTATTATAAATAATTTGCGGTTCCGTTCTCCCAAGGGTGGCGCGTTGCTGACCCTTGGCTAGACTATGCAGCCCTTTCAGGGCAACAGAGTCAAAAGCCCCCTCAGGACTCGTGCACGGCAGACAGATACCGTCCTCTCTCGTCTTCGAGGTACTCGTTTGCGCGATGAGCCTTTAAAAAAGGGGGAGGCAAAACTAAGACCTACCGGATCTACCGAAATGTTTCTGAATTGCGACACAGCCTCTTCCGCCGGAATGACGAAGTCAAGGGCGATTTTCTCGCGTTTCTCCCACCGGAGAGCCCTTTTTCATCACCCTGCCAGATTTTGTCAAAGCTTGGGGGAGCGTGCGCGCCAAATCTTAGTTGCCGCCTTGCGGCTCAGGCGTGGGGGTTGTTGACCATAAGACCTTTAATCAAGGGCCAAGGTCTTTCGTCCGTGCGAGTGAATGACTGCCGGATGGGTGCTCTATTCCTGTTTCACAGGAAAATTCCCGCCGTGCAGGAGGCTTTCCCGATCGATAGGAAAAGAGGAATTTCGGAGCGGGCGGTATCAGAACCTCGAGAGCTTGTGTTTTTGCAGCAGCGCATAGAGTCGGGACTGAGAGAGGCCGGCGACGCGACAAGCCTCTTTTATGTCCCCGTCGCAGAGCGCAATAAGGTCCTGCAGGTATTGCTTTTCCGCCTGGGTGCAGGCCATTTCCCGAAAATCACGGATGTTGGGCAGGCCCCGCACGGAAGGACCTGTCCCTGTGCTCTGTGTGAACGCTGCTTTGTGGTCGGCCAGGGCTCGTGCCCTGCGGACCCGAATATCTATGGGCAGATGTTTGGGAAACAGTGTGGGTTCGAAACGCGCTGCCGCCAATGCCCGGTCCAGAGTATTGACCAGCTCGCGAACGTTGCCCGGCCAATGGTATTCTTTGAGCATATCAAGAAATTCAGGTGAAAACCCTTTCGGCGTCAGCTCATGTTTTTCACAGAAACGGTCGATGTGATATCTGACCAGTTCCCTTATATCTTCAGGCCGCTCCCGCAAAGGCGGCAGCTCTATCGCGAAGGATTTCAAGCGAAACAGAAGGTCCTCTCGAAAAAGATTTTCCCGGGACATTTCATCGAGATTGCGGTTTGTTGCGGCGACAAACCTGAAATCACTATCGATTTCTCTACTGCTTCCAACTGGGCGAAATCTATGTTCCTGAAGGACGCGCAGAAAAGCCTTCTGAGTATTCAAGGGGAGCTCACCCACCTCGTCGAGGAAAAGTGTTCCGCCGCCGGCCTGCCGGATGAGACCGTCAACGGCTTTTTCCGCGCCGGTAAAGGCCCCTTTTTCGTGACCGAAAAGCACGCTTTCCACAAGCGTTTCCGGAAGGGCCGCGCAATCGACCACCACGAAGGCCCCCTTGGCCCGGGCACTGTTGCGGTGTATGGCGCGTGCGAAAACCTCCTTGCCGGTTCCCGTTTCGCCGGATATCAAAACGTTGGTGTCGCTTGATGCCGCCTGCGCCAGAAGGTCGAGACAAGCCGTAAGCTTCGGGCTGCCGCCGATAATATCTTCGCGCTTGAGCGCCATAATACTTTTGGCTTGGGCTCCGGCCAGACCCTTTTCCTTGCGGTACTCAAGGGCGCGAATCAGAGGAAGGCTCATTTCCTTGGTGGAGCAACCCTTCTCGATGTAGTCCCACGCTCCGCTCTTGATCGCCATTTCGGCTCCGTCCGGATTGCCGTACCCCGTTACGATAATGACCTCCGGGGATGACGGCGCGCCACGGACCCTCGGCAGGGCCTCCAACCCATTCCCGTCCGGCATCCGGACATCCAGAAACACCACGTCTATGTGCCCGGATTCCGCAAGGCCCAGCCCTTCGGAAAGCGTGTTCGCGCAAATCGGGAAATGTCCATTGCGGCTGACCATGCGCGACAGCGCATAGCACATGGACTCGTCATCGTCGATAATGAGAACGTGCGCCATCAGTGCAAATCTCACGAGTGCTTTTCATCCAGAATCTTTCGTATAGCCTCAGCCATCTCCGAACTACCGATAGGCTTCATTTTTACTTCCCGGATGCCGGCCTGCTCAGCCTCCTTGACCGTGAGGCCCTCGCCCGCTTCCGGGCTGAATCCGCTGCAAAGGATGATGGGGATTCCCGGACGCATGCGTTGCGCTTCTCGCGCAAGTTCGATGCCTGTGACATGAGGCATGCTCTGATCTGTAATGATCAGATCGAATTTGTCGGGATTGGTTCGAAAGGCCTGCAAGGCAGCAAGGGCGTCTTGAAACACAACAGGCTCGTATCCCAGCCGTTTCAGCATCTTCTCCCCGGCGTACACAAGATCTTCCTCGTCGTCCACAAACAGAATCCGTTCGCTCCCCCGACTGACTATGGCCCTTTTTGAAACTTCAGGCAAGTCCCCGGAGCATTCCATGCACGGCAGAAACACCTCGAAAGTAGTCCCTTTGCCGCGCTCGCTGGAAACCGTGATGTCGCCCCCATAATTCATGATGATTCCGTGCACCATGGATAAACCCAATCCGGTGCCTTCGCCTTGCTTCTTTGTGGTGAAAAACGGATCGAATATCCTCTCCATAATCTTCTTGCTCATACCGTGTCCGGTGTCCGTAACAGCCAATCGGATAAAAGCACCGGTTCCAACATTTTGCAAAAGCGCAGTCGTTGAAGGTCCGGCGGTCACCTCGGACAAACTTACTTCCAATATGCCTCCCTTCTCTCGCATCGCATGCGCCGCATTTGTGCACAGGTTCAAGATGACCTGGTGGATCTGGGTCGGATCGGCCAGAACCATAACGGGTCCGGCTGAAATATTCTGGCGGATCTCGATGCTTGAAGGCAGAGAAGCTCGTAGGAATTTCAGGCATTCCTTCACCAGGGGCACGATCTCGGTTGGCCTCCGCTCCTGCTCGTTGGTTCGACTAAAGGCGAGGATCTGTTTTATAAGATTTTTGCCGCGGTAACTTGCTTTGAGCACATGCCCAAGGTCCTCCCGCGTTGGACTTCCGGGTAAAGCGTCTTCCAGCGCAAACTCAGCGCAGGATATGATCGCTCCCAGAATATTGTTGAAATCGTGGGCTATTCCGCCTGCGAGCGTCCCAAGGGCCTCCATCTTTTGGGCCTGCCGCAACTGCTTTTCAAGACGTTCCTGCTGTGATACATCGCGGCCCACGAAAACATAGTCGGTTATATTCCCCGCAGCGTCCCGCAGAGGAGATACCCTTGCGTTGATTTCCAGCATTGCGCCGTTCTTATAGCTTCCAACCGTGAAACGGCCGCTCCAGGGCTCACTGCGCGCAACGGCCTCCGCCATTGCCTTGAAGAACTGGTCATTGGTTTCTCCGTCGCTCAAATCGCAAACGTTCCTGCCGGCTATGGCTTTTCGGTCATGGCCGCTGATGCGTTCCAGCGATAGATTGGCATACTGCACTATACCATGGCTGTCGAATATCGCAATGCACTCCTCAAGTTGTTCACAAGCGGTTGCGAGGAGCAGCCTCGCCTTCTCCTCCTGTTCGCTCTGTGTCCTCAGTCTGAACGTCAGAATGCCGATTGACAAGTCATCGGCCAGTTCCTTCAGCAGTTTGAGCTCTTCAGTACCGAAAGCGTCGGGCTCCTCGGCATAGATTCCAAGTGAGCCGAAGGGTTTGTCGCCATCCATGAGAGGAAGGGAAACGGTTGACGCAAATCTGCGCTTGAGCGCTTCATCTCGCCAGAAGGCGGCCGGCGGACCGGTCTTTATATTCTGCACCACACTCGGAAGGCCGGTACGGATAGCATTGCCGGTCGGACTTCTTCCCCTCTCCGTGTCGGCCCAGGTCAAATTCAGCTTTTCCAGGTATCCGTCTTCATACCCCCACTGAGCCCCCGGTTGGATGCTTTTCTCTTCATCCTGCCCGGCTAGACCCACCCAGGCGAGCCGGTAGCCGCCAACCTCAACGATTATTCGGCATATCTCCTTCATGAGACTGCTTTCGTCTTTAGACCGGAATAATGCCTGGTTACAGCCGCTAAGGGTCTTGACGGCCCTGTCGATCCTACGCAGCCTAGACTCGGAATTTTCGATAACCGAGCCTCCGCGTCGCGCCACCCAGAATAAAACAAGGGCCGTCGCAATGACAAATAACAGGTCCTTGAGTGTGGCAACCCATCTTATGGTTTTCGGGTCGCTGAAGAAAACCGTTAAAAAATGATCGGAGATCAGTGTCCAGAGTCCGGCCGCAACCACGAACACTATGCAGGCCTTGATCGAACTCCACGTCAGCCCTGGAAACCCGCTTCTCATTAGTATCCCCCAATCCGAAACTGCTTTTCGCATTTCCTACTCTAGCCCTTTTTTCTCAGATCGAAAACCCTTGCCCCTGCATGATCGCGCGTACATCCTGGCCTCCGGGCTCCTTGTCCGGTTCGGCGTATACAAAAAATTTCCCGGGATCCCAGATGAAAGGGGGACCCGGCATATTTTCCCCCCTCAAGATTCCCCGTATAAGGCCGCCTTTGTGTCCTTTCAGCCGGCAATACCCTTGGATTGGAAGCATCTATCATGCCACAAACGGTTTTGTGTTCACGCTTGGAGCCCGATGCAAATTATCAGCGCAACGACGTTAAATTCCCGTCCGCCCAATCCCACATAACGATTGTTTTTCCCTGGAATTGCGAAGATAATCGGCGCCGCTGATACTATCTTCAGGTTTGTTTATGGAGGGAGAAATGGCGGATTCGGCGGACAACATCAAAACCTACACGGAAATGTTGAAACTTGATCCCGGATCGCGGATATTCGCTCTTCTTGCCGAAGAACTGTGCGCCGCCGGCGACTGGGAGAAAGTCGCGGAGGTGTGCAGGCAAGGCCTTGCGCACCATCCCGACCACCTGAGATCGCGGGTGCTGCTCGGTTGGGCGCTCATGGAAATGGGTGAAGCCGAGGAATCCGAACGGATTCTGCTCGAAATAGTCGAAGATGTTCGAAAGAGCACAATAATCTTCAGACTCCTGTCGGAATTTGCCATTTTTTCCGGCAACCCCGAGAGCGCCGCCGCATACGCCAGGATTTACGAGGCCTTTGAGCCTTCCGGCGCAGCCGGCTCTCTACCGCCTGCGTCCGGTCCCTCAACGGACAAGGAGGCTTCCGACTGGGATGATTTCAAAGCCGAGGCGATAGAGGAACTTCAGGGAGTCGTCCCGGATGATGCCGTCCCCGATGAAGCCGTCCCCGATGAAACCGTCCCGGAGACGCCGCCGAAAATCGGCGTTGAAGGCATCCTGACACAACTGGCCCAAAGAATCGAAGAGCGTTCCAGCAGGGAAGAAAAGCCTGCCGCACTTTTGTCCGAAGAAGACAGGAGTTTCCTCAAGCAGGAGCTTAAAGCCGCGCTTTCGGCTGGTTAGCTTGCGAAAGCGGGAGAGTTCGAGGGGCGTTCTCCTCGATTTTTTCTTTCCCCCCGCTCGGCAGGGGGAAAGAAAAACGATCGGTGCTGTTACGAGGACTTTACGGTTATTTTTCTCGGCTTGGCGGCCTCGGCCTTTGGAAGCACCAGTTTCAGCACGCCGTCCTTCATGGATGCCTGGATCTTTTCCCGGTCGATATCGCTGGAAAGCGAAAACTGCCTGTGGTAATCGCCCGCCGTATATTCCCTGAAGATGATTTTCCCCTTCTCCTCTGCCTGGGGTATCTCTCCATGGATCGTGAGCTGGTCTGAGTCCAGGTCGATATCGACTTTCTCGATCGGCACGCCCGGCATGTCTGCAAGCAGAGTCAGAGCGTTTTCGGATTCATATATGTCCACGGCCGGGACAAATACCGGCACGTTCCTGGTGCTTTCGCCGGTTGCCTGAGCCTCTTTTTTCTCTTCAATTTCCAAGTCTTTGTCCGCCATGATTCAACCTCCCCTTTCGGTCGCGGCTCATTCGCCCTTGATGGTGATTTTGCGTGGTTTAACGTGTTCGGCCTTGGGCAAAGAGATCTTGAGCACGCCATTCTTGCATTCGGCCCCGATGGCATCGGCATTGACATCTTCGGGCAAAGTGAGCGCCTTGCGGAAGCTGCCCCATTTGCGCTCCCGGCGATGGTAATTGACGTCCTGCACCTCTTCGGGCCTGCGTTCGCCGCTAAGCGTAAGAGTCCTGCCAACTACCGAAATGTCCAGGTCTTCCGCCCTGATTCCGGGGATCTCCGCTTCGACGTAAATCTTCTCATCATCCTCGGTCACGACGAGAGGCGGAAATACGCCGGATGCCATCGGACTCGGACCTCCGCTGGAAAACACCGAAAGAAGCCTGTCCATTTGCCTGCGGGCTCTTTCAAAGTCGTCGAGCGCGCCTGAAAAATCCGGCCAGCGCCAGTTTGGGTATCTGAAAATGGCCATTTTATCATCCTCCTTTTAAGTTAGAGCTTCGCGCCGATTAGCAGCCACAAGGTAAGACTGCTAATTAATCGTGTCAATACCGGTTCATCAGCTCAAAATCAAAAATCAACCGTAATCCCCTTCGTTTTCTCCGAAGCGCAAAACAACGGATACGGGGACACATTGAGGGGGGAGGGTGGCCCGGACACCCGCCATGGCGAGCAATGCCGGCCAAACGGAAATTCCTTGGCTGGAGCGGACAATTGACAAAGGGTCGGGTCTAACTATATTTGCTCCAAATAAACCTACCGAAAGGAGCATGCCATGGCGTACAATTTTCCTGAAATTCCGGCCTATTCGGGGCCACTGGTATCCCTGATCGCCGGTCTCTTGATTTTGATCATGCCCAGGCTTCTGAATTATGTCGTTGCGTTATACCTGATCATTACAGGTATTCTGGGTCTGCTGCATCGATAACCGCAAGTAATCCCCAAGGCGATTATATCCATTTCACTCGCGTCAGTTGTATTGTTTGAACTCGTGGGTAACCACGGATCTCGCAGATATCACGGATTTGGCTTTGTCCTCATCAACGCGGATCTTTGCGCATAAAGTTGAGCAGAAGCGCCGGTTGCAGGTCCGTGATGTCATTAACTCGATAGCGAAGATAGACTCGCTCGATTCCTTATGAAGTATTTTTATCCGTGATCATCCGTGTCATCCGTGGTTCCGAAGGAAGAAAAAACTGTCCGCCCGGTCCGGCCAAAAGCCAGGGCATGTTTCCCCTTTGCACTGCCATTCGTGTCAAGAGCTACTCATGCTTATAATAAAAAGAGTACACAAAGAGATTACCCGGCCTGATTTGACGTGGACCAGCGGATGATGTCCCGGAATTGTAGTTATTTTAGAAACATCCGGTAGACCTCACCTCTCCGATATGCCGGTTGCGATCCGATGAACTGATAGTCGGCAAACCGGCTCAAGACCCACATTCCATCGCATGCAGAGCGACCGTCCCCAGTCGGGGCCGGTATGGAAATCTTTGTATATCCAACGAGAGGAGAATATTCATGTTGGCATCCTGGGCACGGTGGGTTTACCGTTTCCGCTGGTGGGTGCTGATCATTTCGGTGCTTTCCATAGGACCCTCAATCTGGCTGGTGAGCAAGGGTGGACATCTTGACTCGGTATTCGTCCCGACCAACACCGAGTCGGCCAAAGCCCTCGACCTGACTAAAAGCGAGCTGCCTCCCACCCTCCAATCCTTTGGCCTGATCTTTCGAGACCCGTCTCTTTCGGCCAGCGACCCGGCCTTCAGGGCTGAAGTCGAGCGCGCCCTGACACCATTGCGCAAAGACAAGCGCGTTGCCGGCGTCCGTACGGCCTATGACGGCCCAAGAGTAAATTCCCGCCTGATTTCACGCGATCATCACAGCACGATTGTCAAGGTGGAGCTGAAGAACACCGCCGCGGACGACACCACTCTTGCGATGAACATTTATCCGGCTTTGCGCACCAAAGTGCAATCCGACATGCTGGTGGTTGCGTTCGGCCCACTGGCGCGCAACCACGATTTTACCGTCGTACCGGAAAAAGATATCAGGCGCGCTGAACTGGTAGTCCTTCCGGTAGTGGCGCTGCTCCTTGTTCTCGTGTTCGGGTCCGTGCTCGCGGCCGCGTTGCCGCTTCTGGTCGGAGTGCTCGCGGTATCCGGCGGTATGGCGGGCACGCTGGCGCTGGCCCGAATCACCCCTGTCCTGGTATTCGCGACCAGCATCGTCGTTATGGTGGGCCTTGGGGTCGCCATAGACTATTCTCTATTCATCGTCAGCCGGTTCCGGGAGGAGGCACGCAGACTTCCCGTCCCCGACGCGCTGGCGCATACGCTGGAGACTACCGGCAGGGCGATTCTTTTCTCGGGTGGGACGGTTGCGATCGGATTGCTCGGCATGCTGTTCCTTGGGCTCGGGCCCATGCGTTCCATGGGCCTGGCGGGCACCATCGTCGTGACCCTGGCCGTCATCTATGCCATGACCTTTTTAACGGCACTGCTCGCCATTCTTGGAACCAGGGTCGATGCCTGGAGCCTCCCGTTCATAAAAGCCGAAAAATTTGGCCGCGCGGGGTTCTGGCACCGCCTGGCAACTATGGTGATGGCCCATCCATGGCGGGTGCTCGTGCCGGCCGCACTCTTTCTTCTCTTGCTCGGCTTGCCGTTCCAGCACCTTCGGATCAGTCCCGGCGATGTCACCGAACTGCCCACGGTCGCGGAATCCCGGCAGGGAGATGAAATGTTGCACGATGAATTCCAGGAAACCGATACAAACCCTATTATCGTGGTAGTCCACTATCCGGACGGCACCCCCCTGACCGCCGAGCATATCGGCCAAATCTACGATCTGACCAACTGGCTGGCAATGCTCCCCGGCGTCACCCGAGTCGACAGCATCGTAGAAGCTGACCCCGATATCCCCAGGACCGAGTACCAGCGTCTCCTCACAATGCCCGGGGACCGACTGCCGATGGCAGGACAACTCACCCTTCAGCAAATGGTAGGCAAAGACATCGTGATGCTCGTTGCTCAAACTTCTCTCGAAGCGGGCAGCGATGCGGCGCTAAACATCGTCCGGACGATCCGGAAATCGCATCCCTGGACCGACGGCGAACTCATGGTTACCGGGGAAAGCGCCTTTAATCTCGATTTCGTACAGGCCATGAAAAGAAATTCACCCAAAGTGGCCGCACTCATCGTCCTGGTAACCTACGTGGTGCTCTTCCTGCTGCTTGGGTCCCTATTGCTGCCTCTAAAGGCAGTGCTGATGAATATTCTGTCCATCAGCGCCTCCTACGGCGCCCTGGTCTGGATCTTCCAGGACGGTCATCTGTCCGGTTGGCTCCACTTTACTCCGGGCCATATCGAGGCAACGACCCCAATCATCATGTTTTGCGTACTTTTTGGGCTCTCGATGGATTACGAGGTGCTGCTCTTAAGCAGGGTGCGCGAAGAATACATGCGGACGCGTGACAATACCAGGGCAGTGGCGGAGAGCCTGGAGCGCACCGGGCGCCTGATTACCGGAGCCGCTTCCATCATGGCCGCGGTGCTCTTCGCATTCGGGTTCGCCGATATGGTGATCATCCAGGCAATAGGCATCGGGATGGGCATTGCAGTCGTGGTGGACGCAACGATCGTGCGCGCCTTGCTCGTTCCCGCGACCATGCGACTGCTCGGCCGCTGGAATTGGTGGGCGCCCGAGCCGCTGGTTCGCCTGTACAGAAGACTTGGTCTCGGAGAAGACGGAAGACTCTAATCTCCGGAAAAGGCTCCGACCGCACCGGGCGGCCTGTTCTCATGCGGCTTCCATACGCTTGAGAAAGATGACGCCAAGAGGCGGCAGAGTCAGAGCAATCGAGTAAGGCTGGCCCTGGTAGGGCGTGGGCTCCGAGGACACTCCGTCGAGGTTGACCACATTGCTGCCGCCATAGCATTCCGAGTCGCTGTTCAGTAATTCCTTGTAGAAGCCCGGGGCTGACACCCCTACTCGATAGCCCTGTCGTACCACCGGCGTAAAATTCGCCACCACTATGATGGAATCGTTTGGGTCCCCGGCCCTGCGAATGAATGAGATTATACTGTTGTCAACGTCGTGGAAGTCGATCCACTGAAATCCCTCCCAACTGAAATCCACCTCATAGAGGGCGGGCTCCGAGACATAGATCCTGTTCAAATCCCTAACGTACCGCTGCAGGTTGGAGTGTGACTCAAAATCGAGCAAGACCCAATCCAACTGGTCATCGTGGTTCCATTCGTTCCATTGCCCGAACTCACTGCCCATGAAGAGCAGCTTTTTGCCGGGATGGCCGTACATATAGCCGTAGAGCGCGCGCAGGTTGGCGAACTTTTGCCAGTAATCGCCGGGCATTTTGGCCAGCATGGCGCCCTTGCCGTGCACCACCTCGTCATGAGAGAAGGGCAGCATAAAATTTTCATTGAATGCGTAGAGCAGCGAGAACGTCAGGTTGTTGTGGTGATATTTGCGGTGGACGGGTTCTTTGCTGATGTATTCGAGCATGTCATGCATCCAGCCCATGTTCCATTTGAGATCGAACCCAAGGCCGCCGACGTAGGTTGGGCGCGAAACCATCGCCCAGGCCGTGGACTCTTCGGCAAATGTCAGCACGTCGGGAAAATATTCATGGACCAGTTCGTTGAAGCGTTTCAGCAGACTCACCGCATCCAGGTTCTCACGGCCGCCGTACATGTTCGGGATCCATTCGCCCTCCTCGCGGGAGTAGTCCAGGTATAGCATCGAGGCGACGGCATCAAGCCGCAGCCCGTCAATGTGATACTTGTCGAGCCAGAACAGTGCGTTGGAAAGCAGGAAGGCGCGCACTTCGTTGCGGCCGTAATTGTAGATGAGCGTGTTCCAGTCCCTATGTTCAGCCTGGCGCGGGTCGGCATGTTCGTAAAGGTGCGTTCCGTCGAAGAAAGCCAGGCCGTGGGCGTCTTTGGGGAAATGCGCGGGCACCCAGTCCATGATTACGCCCAATCCGGCCTGGTGGGCAGTGTCCACGAAGTACCGGAAATCGTCGGGATTGCCGTGCCGTGAGGTCGGGGCATAGTACCCGATAGTCTGGTAGCCCCAGGAGCCGTCGAAAGGATGCTCCGTAACGGGCAAAAGCTCCATGTGCGTGTACCCCATCTCCTTTACGTACGGCACCAGCTTTTCGGCCAACTCCCGGTAGGTGAGCCATCGTTGGCCCGGGTCATTGTGAGGCGCTTTTTGCCAGGAACCGAAGTGCACTTCGTAAATGGATATGGGGGCGTCGAGTCTCTGATGCTTCTTTCGCCCCGCCATCCATTCGGCATCGTTCCATCGGTAGCGGTCCAGGTTCCAGACAATCGAAGCCGTCTTGGGCCGCAACTCGGACATAAAGCCGAAAGGATCCGACTTTGTCGCCATATAGCCCTTGTATCGGGTCTTGATTTCATATTTGTACAGATCGCCTTGAACCAAACCGGGAATAAAGATCTCCCACAGACCTGTCGTCCCCCGCGGCCTCATTGGATGACGCCTGCCGTCCCACTGATTGAAATCACCTATCACGCTCACACGCGTGCTGCCGGGCGCCCACACCGTGAAATTCACCCCCGGCACACCCTCATGCTCGACCACGTGCCCGCCGATTTTGTCATAGAGCTGGAAGTGATTGCCCTCGGAAAAAAGGTGCAGATCGAACTCGGTCAAAAGCGGCGAAAACCGATACGGGTCTTCGATCAGGTATGTCCCGCCGTCGGGAAGTGAAATGGAGAGCTGATAGCTGAAAAATTCAGTTTCGCCGGGAAATACGGCCTCAAATACACCGTCGGCATGCACGCGTTTCATGAGATGCTCGCCCCCGGAGCGCACCACCGAAACACTTCGCGCCTGCGGCTGAACGGTGCGAATGACCATTCCGGAGGCGCCGTTCGCGATCAGAGAGTGAATACCGAGGATATCGAAGGGGGTGCCGTAATAGCCTCCCGCCAGGGCCGCAATGGCCTCGGGAGCGGCCGTGGATTCAAATACAACATCGTCCTCATCGGGCGGAATGGAAACGGAAGGGAGCCGTGAAACGGCAGGCTCATCCAAATGGGGCTCGGCGGACTCGCCCGCCGTACCCGGCTTTGGCCTGACCGGAGGGCACCCCGGGCTTTCGCAGGAATCGAAGCATCTTTCAGACGAATCATTATGTTCACCGGCAGACTCGACGAGGTCGGCCGGCGAAGAACTATCGGCAACAGTCATTTCGGATTTCCTTCTCTTGCGTCTTCACGGGTTCCCTCAGGCGGCTTTGGGCGACTAACGACAAATCCGCCTGATCGGAACATCCGAGACCAGTCTGGCAAGAGCGCACGCTCTTGCTTCCGGAGATTCTCGGCCTCAATCCGGCTATCCCGAAGTCCATGAATCGATAGCCTTTTAGAATGCATAAAAATTAAACTAATCCGGCTCACGCCGGCCGTCAACGACAGGCCCCACGGGATGCTTACCGGAAGCCACGCGGGAGCGCCTATGCCGCGCAGCGCTGCCTCGTTCCCAACGATGTCACGGGACAGCCCGCAGCATATGGACGGATAAGGGGTCTCACCCGCTCGAAACCAGCATCAGGCATGTTTTTATAGATCGGCAAAATGACTGAGCATGGCATTAAGTGCAATACGGCAAGTCGAACGCACCGCACCAGAGCTTTTCCGGATCGTTAGCCGGCTTCTGAGGTGTCCGCTGCTCATCGGATGTCGTTGACAATTTTCCTTCTGAAAAGTATCTCAAGAGGTCTGAGAGTCCAAAGGTCCCGCGAAAGATGAGGACATGCCCGGTATCTGAAGGGATGATTTCTTCAGAGATGCACAAATATGAATTTCGGCGGCCGAATACGGACCGACAAAAGGAGACGGGGGAAATTCATGATGAACAAGGCTTTTCCTGCCGTGTTGCTGGTACTTGCGGCATTGGCGACGATTGCGTCAAATGCGCATTCCGCGACCGGAGACCTGATCGAGGCCACCAGGGAGGGAGACGTTGCCGCCGTGCGCCTGCTCCTGAAACGGGGCACGCAGGTAAATGCCGGGGATGAATACCGAACGACGCCGCTGCATATTGCGGCTTCCAGGGGCATGACCGAGATTGCGGCATTGCTCATTCAAAAAGGCGCAAACGTCAATGCCAGGGATTATTACCGGGAGACGCCGTTGCATTATGCCTCTTACTGGGGCAGGGCCGAGGTTGCCGCACTGCTCATTCAAAAAGGCGCAAACGTAAACGCCAGGGACGAGAACCTGGAGACGCCGTTGCATTACGCCGCCGAAGACCAGACCGGTGTGGCCGCATTGCTCATTCAGAAAGGCGCAAAGGTCAATGTCAGGGATGATTACCTGGAGACGCCGTTGCACCATGCCGCCTCCAGGGGCATGACCCGGATTGCGGCATTGCTCATTCAAAAAGGCGCAAATGTTAATGCCCTGAACGAGGACAAATGGACGCCGCTGCATCATGCCTCTTTTGCGGGCAACACCGAGGTTGCGGCATTACTCATTCAGAAAGGCGCAAACATTAATGCCAGGGGCGTGAACCAAAAAACGCCGCTGCATTGGGCTGCTTTCGCGGGCAACGCCGAGGTCGTCGCATTGCTGATTCAGAAAGGCGCGGACATAGATGCCAGGGATGCGAACAAAAAGACGCCGTTGGACTGGGCCGAATCCCAGTGCAACACCGACGTGGTCTCACTGCTCATCCAGAAAGGCGCATGCGCGACGCCTTAAAACAGAAGTCAACCGGACGGCTGCTCCCGTGAAGCAATCCAATCCCGGGCTGACGGCAAAACCTGAATTGTTTTTTGCCGTAACATCTTGCGCTGACTGCTGCCGCCCAACCATGGATACTGGAAACCAGGCCACTCGAGTTTGGAGACAAATGGAGTTTCGGAACAGCCGGAGGTGTTGCAGGACACCTCTTGCGCTGCGCGCCCGGATTCAAGAATCCGGGCCACCCGGTAAAGGTTCCTTTATAAGGTTCGGTTTTAACTACGCCCCACTGACTCGTGTCCCTGTCTTGAGACCCTGGAACCATTAAGAGGTGCTAAAGACCTTTTCATCAGATTTGGGAAGCAAGGGAAATGGCTCCTGCCGCGCAGCCGGATCTCTCGAAACCATGGGTGCTCCCGGATGCAGAGGGCGCCCGGATGCAGAGGGCGCCCGGAATGCAGTTGTCTCAAGGAACGTGTGGGGTGGCCCGGAGAGTATTCAAATGAGAATCGAAAAAGGAAACTTCTTTTCGCGATGCCTGGTTCTTCTTATCTGTTCCGGCTTTCTTTTTTCTTCGTATATCCTTTCCTGGTCGGGATCTGAGGCCGGAGGAAATACGCCGCCAGGCAGGGAACTTCCAGCACGTCAAACTTCTTACGAACAGGACGCCGCCCTTATTGGCGGCATCAGCACTCCGCAGGGTGTTCTGACGCCTTTTGAAAGCAGACCGGTTTGGGTCGAATTCGCCAGGTCGTTCGACCGCGACTGGGAGAAATACGACAAGATGCATCTTGCGCCAATGAGGCAATGGGCCCCCGGTGAGCTGGCCAAATCAACGTCTTCCGGGTGCACGGTATTCTATCCATTCAGCGGCCCGGATTTTGCTAACCCTTACACCCTCTTCCCCTGCGCCGGGACCTATATATTGATAGCATTGGAGCCCATCGGCGCGGTCCCTGATTTCCCGGCCATGAGCCAGAGGGGCTTCGATTCCTTTTTTGCGGAACTCCGAAAGTCGCTCCATGATCTTCTCAGCATCGACTATTTCGTCACAGCACACATGCAGACAGGCATGGAAAGTAGTGAACTTAACGGTGTTCTCCCTTTTCTTATGTTCTTCATGGCCAGGGAAAAGACCCGCATTCTCGATGTCCGCTACTGGTTCATGGAGCCGGACGGAACGATTCAGGAATTCCCCGGTTTCAAGAGTTGCAGGACCGCTCCGGCAGGCGCAATTCCAGGAGTGCGGATTGTCTTTGAAGGCGAGGGGTCACCGGAGAATAAACCGCGGACGCTTTACTACTTTCGGCTGGATCTCTATAACTCCACCTTCCGGCGGAACGGGCATTTTATTTCTTTTCTGCAGAGCTTTGGGCCGTTTATTACCTTCATGAAATCGGCGGCTTACGTGATGTTCGACCGGCAGGCCTCAGCCGCCAGGCAGTTCGTTCTCGATCAAAGCCGCTACGTTCTGCAGGAAGACTCCGGAATTCCGTTAAAGTACTTTGACCCTTCGCTCTGGGATTTGCAATTTTACGGCACTTACAGCAAGCCCATATCGGCTTTCAAATCTGCATACCAGGGGGATCTCGCCGGAATATACAAAACCGGCCGAAACATTAAACCCCTGCCCTTCGGGATCGGCTATCGCTTCCAGGTGGACACGGCCAACCTGCTGTTCGCAACGAGGAAATGAGGGCCTCTCCCGGTTTAAATGGGAACGAATGCCTGAATAAAAAAGCTCGCATAATATTGCTTCGAGAGTAAAATTACACCCTCAGCCGGGGCCCGCATCACCCTGTCGATTGAATTGAAGCGTACAGAGGAATTGAATGCCATACGATCGATCACGCACTCCTCTGCGAATCGCGCTGGTTTTTCCGCCTGCCATGCCTCCGGCGAGCCCGCCTCTGGGCATCGCAACCCTTAAAGCCTATTTGCAGACAGGCGCCCCTGTCGAGGTGCGCAATTTCGACCTGAATCTTGCCTACTTCGAACAGGCGGTCCAGTGGCTCGGCGAAAAACGGCTGAGGATGCGATTGCAGAAAATGGACTACGAAACCACCGCTCGAAAAGCAATTGAGGCAAAAGATTTTCTTTGCGGCGACGAAGGCATCCGGGAATTTTTCAACCTGGCGTCGTATAACGAACACGCCGGGATTTACTCCGGTTTTTGTTCGGTTCTAAACGGGCTTTTCGATAACTTTTCGAGGAAGATTTTTCTCGGCCTTCAGACCCATCCCCTGGCAAACGCTTTTTTCGATGAACTGCTCGGCCCGCTCAAAGCGTTCGAGCCCGATCTCATCGGGTTTTCCATCCTCTTCAGCCAGCAGCTTTTTTTCGCGCTGGCCCTTGCAAAACTGTGCAAGGGGAACGGCGCAAAGATCGTCTTCGGCGGGGCGACTTTCTCGGTTATGCCCGATCCGGGACGGCTGCTTGCCGGACCGGTCCCCGTGTATATAAACGGGGAACAACGGCCGGGAGACGCCGCGTCCGTTATCGATTATCTGATAGCGGGAGAAGGGGAGCGGGGGTTGGAGTCGCTTGCCTCGTTTCTGAACTCGAACGGCGGGCCCAACGCGTCCCGGGCTGTTTCTCCGGGGCCGGGCAGCATACCGGGGCTTATTCACATGAAGGGCGAAAAGCCCGCGAGAGATCCGGCGGAGAGGGTGCTGGACCTGGATGCCATGCCGCTTCCGGATTTTTCCGATTTTCCCCTGGAAAAATACCATTCGCCCGAGCCGGTCCTTCCTTACCTCGCCTCACGCGGCTGCCCCTGGGGACATTGCGCCTTCTGCACTCATAACAAGACCTATCTCGACTACCGTGAGGAATCCGCGGGTGTGACCTCCGGAAGGCTTTCCGCGCTCCGGGAAAAGTATGGCGTAAATCATTTCTGCCTGGTTGACGAGATGGTCAACCCGCGCCGTATGGCGCGGATCGCCGCAAACCTCATCGAAAAAAGCGCCAAATTGTATTTTTCCGCTTACGCCAGGCCTTCGGGATTCTCGCGCAAGATACTCGAACAAGCCCACCGGGCCGGCCTTCGTCTGCTGATGTGGGGCCTTGAGTCGGCAAGTCAGCGCGTGCTCGACCTTATGGGCAAGGGCACAACCGCGCGGGATGCCGCCGCCATTCTCAACTCGGCCGGCGAGACGGGTATATGGAACCTCCTGTTCCTTATATTCGGCTTTCCGACGGAAACCGAAGAGGAGTGGCAGGGCACGCTCGATTTTCTTCAATTCAACCGGGAGTCGGTTCATGCCGTCGCACGCTCTCGTTTTATTCTGCTGGAGGGATCAAGCGTTTTCCTCGACTATCCGAGCTATGGGATAACCCGGATAATCGACCGGCCTCAAAGAGACCCGGTTTCCATAGCCTACGATTATGAGGTTTCAGAAGGCCTGACCGGGGGAGAGGCTGCTTCGAAGTTCAAGGAAAGTTCGGCCCGGCTTTCAGATATGGGACGCTCACCCTGGTTTGGCGGCTTCAGGGAACATATGCTCCTGTTTGCTTCAAAACAGGGCGACGGAATAGATAGTTTTTAGTTTTCAGTTTTTAGTTTTCAGTTAAGAACATAAAAGGCCGCTCTCCAATTTTAGAGTCAGGTTCCAGATAACTGAAAACTGAAAACTAAAAACTGAAAGAACAATCAGGAGGTCTGCGAATGAAAAGAGCCGCTTTCAAGGTCCTCTCACCCACGGCGATTCTCGGCTACGGATTCCCCGAGGAATCCTTCCTTAGAGGTGTCGAAAAAAAGCCCGATCTTATCGCGGTCGATGCGGGCAGTACGGACCCCGGACCGCACTACCTGGGCATCGGCAAGTCTTTTACCAACCGTTTGGCTGTGAAGCGCGACCTGACGATCATGCTCGAAGGCGCGGTCAAACTCTCCATTCCGTGCATTATCGGGTCCGCCGGTGGTTCGGGCGCCCGCGAACACGTGGCGTGGACGGAATCGATCATCAGGGAAATAGCCAAAGAACGTGGTTATGCGTTTCGCATGGCGGTAATCTATGCCGACATCAGCAAGCGAGACGTTATTGCAGCGATGCGGAAGGGAAAAGTGCGCCCATTGCACCCGGCCCCGGAGATTACCCCCGGCGAGGTCTCGAAGAGCGTTCGAATAGTGGCCCAGATGGGTGTCGAGCCCCTTCTCGAAGCCCTGGAGCAGGGTTGCCAGGTCATTCTCTGCGGCCGGTGCTACGATCCGATACCTTTCGCCGCGCCCGCCTTGCAAAAGGGTTATGATGTGGGTCTTGCGATCCACATGGGCAAGATACTCGAATGCGCCGCCATTGCGGCGACCCCCGGCAGCGGGGCGGACTGCGTGATGGGCACCCTGTTCGAGGACTGTTTCGAATTGGAATCGCTCAACGACCAGAGGCAATTTACCTGCATTTCCACAGCGGCCCACACCCTGTATGAAAAAACGGACCCCTATGCTTTGCCCGGCCCCGGCGGGTTGCTCGATCTTAGGAAAACGCGTTTCCAGGCCCTCGAAGGCGGACGCGTTCGAGTTTCCGGAACAAATTTCGTCCCAGCAAACCCTTATACCGTAAAGCTCGAAGGGGTAAAGCGCGCCGGGTTCAGGACGATTTCGATCGCCGGCATCAGGGACCCGATCCTTATCGACACAATCGATTCGGTCCTCGATACGGTCAAGACGAAGGCCAGGGAAGCCACGGGATTTGACGGCAGCATTTTCTTCCATGTCTACGGCAAAAATGCCGTCATGGGCGCGCAGGAACCCGACAAAGACAGCAGGCCGTGCGAACTCGGACTCGTTATGGAAGTAATAGCCGGCACTCAGCAACAGGCCAACTACGTCTGTTCTTACGTTCGCAGCACACTGCTGCATTTCGGATATCCGGGCAGGATATCCACCGCGGGGAACCTGGCGCTGCTCTATAGTCCATCGGACGTTGCGTGCGGGAAGGTATTTGTATTCAACGTATATCATCTTATGGAAGTCGAGGATCCTAAGAGTCTTTTTCCAATGAAAGTCTATGAGGTGACGCCATGAATACGGTGCCCATAACGGAACTCGCAGCGGTCATCCGGAGCAAGAACGCCGGCCCCTATGAACTTACGGTCGATATCCTGTTCAAGGATGAATTGGACTATCTGTGGCTCAAAAAGGTGAACTTCTTCACCGGGGAACTGTTCGCTGACCTCTACGGCATATCGGTGAGCAAGGTCATCAATATGGTCTGGTTCGACGCAGCCTTTGCCGTGAAGTGCACCATGGTGCGTTCGACGGTCTCGGGCGCCCCGGGCGACACCGATATATACGGCGCTCAGCAGCATGCTCCTCTTTTGAATTTGAGGGTGCCCATGCGCGAGGCATGATTGTGTGCTCTCGAACTCCACGCTCCGCGAGGTTGTCCCATGCTTATGCACGAAGTGTTGATAGTGGGTGGAGGTCTTGCCGGATTAATGGCCGCCTCCACTATTTCGGGAAAAGTCGATACGGCCGTTCTCAGCAAAGTCTATCCCACGCGGTCTCACAGCGGGGCCGCCCAGGGCGGCTTCAACGCCGTCATGGGAGCCGATGACAGCATCGAGGCCCACGTGTTCGACACGGTCAAGGGGAGCGATTATCTCGGCGACCAGGAAGCAATCGAGGTGCTCTGTTCCGATGGACCGGGGGTAATTTTCGAACTTGAAAAGATGGGGGTCCCCTGGACACGCCGGGACGATGGAGTAATCGCCCAGCGCTCCCTCGGCGGAGCGGGGTTCCCTCGCGCCTGCTTTGCCGCCGATTTCTCAGGGCACGTCGTCCTGCACACCCTTTTCGAACAGATACTGAAGCTCGGCGTGAAGGTCTATCCCGAGTGGCACCTGCTCGAACTCCTTCTGGAAGACGGATGCGTATCGGGCGCCCTCGTCTATGACGTCCCCAACGCACGGCTCGAAGTCATCAGGACCAAACAGGTCATACTGGCGACCGGAGGATACGGCCGGGCTTTTGCCAAAACAACCAACGCCCACGCCAATACCGGTGATGGAATGGCTATTGCCTACCGCGCCGGGGCCGTACTATCGGACATGGAATTCGTTCAATTTCACCCGACGACCCTGTACGGGACAAACATCCTGATCTCTGAGGCCGCGCGCGGCGAGGGCGGATATCTGCGAAACGCCGCAGGCAGGCGGTTCATGTCCGATTATGCTCCGGCAAAGATGGAGCTTGCACCGCGAGACGTCGTATCCAGGGCCATTTTCAAGGAAATAAAGGAAGGCAAAGGGTTTGACGGCCACTACGTCCACCTCGACCTCACCCACGTGGGAGAGGCCCACGTGGCCGAACGCCTGCCCCAGGTGCGGGAGATTTCGATCAGGTATGCGGGAGTCGATCCGGTCGGGTCGCCCATACCCATTGAGCCGGCACAGCACTACAGCATGGGGGGCGTAAGGACCGATATCTGGGGCAGGACCTCTCTGGATGGGCTTCTTGCCGCCGGCGAAGTGTCGAATGTCAGCGTGCATGGAGCAAACCGGCTGGGTGGGAACTCGCTTCTTGAAACCGTCGTTTTTGGCAGGCGCGCCGGAAACAAGGCTGCGGAACTGGCAAAAAACCAGCCCTGGCCCGACCTCTCCACAAAAACCGTGGAACGCTCGATCGAACCATGGAAAGAACTTCTTGCGGCCGGTCCTCGAAAAGCAGACCGGGACGACAGCACCGTCTTCGTCCGAAAGGAAATGACAACTCTCATGACCAACCAGGTCGGCGTTTTCAGGACCGGAAAAGAGCTCGAGAATGCAGTGGAAGGCTTGATGCAGCTCCGGGAGCGCTACGGCAGACTTGCTCCTCCCCGTGGAAAGCAGCCATTCAACCTGGCCCTTCTGGATTACCTCGAAGTCGGATATCTGCTGGATCTGTGCGAACTGATCGCCCGTGGCGCCCTTGCGCGCGCCGAAAGCCGGGGCGCCCACTACCGGACCGACTTCCCGAGGCGTGACGACAAGAACTGGCTCGCCCATACCTTTGCCCTTCGGGGAGAAAAAGGGCCTCGATTCGAGACGGGCCAGGTTTCGATAACCCGATATCAGCCACAGGAAAGAGGTTACTGAAAATGGAATTTACGCTGAAAATTTCCCGGTTCGATCCCGCCAGGGATGCTTCCCCATACTTCCAGGAATTCAAGCTCGACCTCGGTCCGGAAAAAACCGTGCTGGATTCTTTGTTCCTCGCATGGGAACAGGACACCACCCTCTCTTTCCGCCGCTCCTGTCGAAGCGCCATATGCGGGTCCTGCGCCGTGGCAATAAACGGGCGTCCCGCGCTGGCGTGCCAAACCCTGATCGGAAAAGCGCTTGAAAATGAGGGGGCACTCATCATCGAACCTCTCCCTCACTTCAGGCAATTGAAGGACCTGGTGGTGGACCTGGAACCTTTCTTTCAATCCCTGCAAGCCGCGCTCCCGTGGCTGATATTGCGGGAAGACTACAACGGAAGGATGTCTCCGGAAACAACCCGGGATCTTGAAAATCCCGCGACCTGCATATTGTGCGGCGTTTGCGACTCGGCCTCCAGCGAAAACGGGCAACTCAGGCCGGCGGCCTCGGTAAAAGCGATGCGCCTGGCCATGGACCCCAGGGACGCCCTCGGCATGAGCCGCCTGCGCCTGCTGGAGACGCCCCCGGAAATACTGAAGCTCTTCCTCAGGCAACTTCCCGATACCTGCCCGAAGGGAATCAGGATACGGATGACGGAGGACGGAGGAGAGAGGACGGAAGACGGAGGACGGAGGAGAGAGGATAGAGGAGAGAGGATAGAGGATGGGTGGCCCGGATACTTGTATCCGGGCGCGAAGCGCGAGAGGCAGTAAGGAAACAGTCCAACCTTCGCAGGCGACACATTCCGGACACACCCGCAAACCGCGAAACGCGCATCAAGGACCGGTCAGGTCTATGGAATAACCGGAGAAAATGCCGTCTTCCGTCCTCCGTCTTCCGTCCTCCGTCTTCCGTCCTCCGTCTTCCGTCCTCCGTCTTCTAAGCTCGGTCAAAATACTTCATTGCCCGCTCGTAGGCCACCGATGCGAAAAAGAAGGCGGCCCCGACCATTATTATGGTTGCCCCCGAGGTGAGATTGAGCGTGTAGGAAAACCAGAGGCCCACGACGGAAAAAATGCAGTTGAGAAGCACGGAGACCACCATCATCGTTTTGAGCGAACGGCAGAATTTTTCCGCGATGAACGGTGGGATGGTGAGAAGAGCGATAACAAGTATCAGGCCCACGATCCGGATGAGCATAATGACCGAAAGCGCGATCATCCCGAGCAGCACATAGTATAGCACTCCAACCCGGACCCCCATGGCCCTGGCGAATTCCTCGTCGAAAGACATGGCCAGAAATCCGTTATAGAAGGCCGCCACGAGTATCAGCACCCCGACGTCAACAAGGACCATCATTAACAGGTCCAGGCGCGGCACCGCGAGAATGCTCCCGAACAGATAACTCATCAGGTCAACGCTGTATCCCGATGTAAGGTCGACCAGGATTACTCCCATGGCCATTCCGACGGCCCACAGCACCCCCACGACCGTATCCGCCCTCTGTTTGTTATTCAGCGTGACGCCCGACATGATCATCGCGATGACCAGCGCAAAACCTGCCGCCCCGGCAAGGGGCGGGATTCGCAGCAAAAAAGCCAGTCCGATGCCGCCGTAGGCTGCGTGGGCGATACCGCCCGAGATGAATACGATCCGGTTCACAACGATGAGAGTGCCTATTATCCCGCAGGCAACGCTCGTGAGCAATCCGGCAAGAAGGGCATTGCGCATGAATTCGGAATGAAAGACCTCGATCATCTTTCAGGAGTCCTCGTGGTCGTGCTTGCGCAGAACGCGATGAGGCACCCCGCCATGGGCTATCAGGTCGACGGGGCACTGGTAGGCTGAGTGGAGCATCTCGTCGGTGATCTCGCCGGCGTCATGGTAGAAAAGGGTCCGGTTGAGGCAGGCGACCGAGTTGATGTAGCCGGAGAGCACGCTCATGTCGTGGCTCACGACGACAATCGTGATCGTGGAATTCAATTCTTTCAGAAGATCATAGAGATGGGTCTGAAACTGGGCATCAACACTGGCCGTGGGCTCGTCCATCAGCAGTATTCTCGGCTCGGCGCTAAGCGCCCGGGCGATCAGGACGCGCTGCCTTTGGCCGCCGGAGAGTTTCCCGATGGGACGGTCTCGGTACTCCCACATCCCGGCTTTTTCCAGTGCCTTCCTTGAAAACTCCCTGTCCTCGGAGGTGTATCGGCGCGCCCGCCCCGAGCGACCGAGTCTGCCCATAAGCGCCACGTCCCGGACGGAGATCGGAAAATCCTTGTTCAGCCCCGTATCCTGCGGAACGTACCCCAGCATTCCGGCGGCTTCCGAAGGTGTCTTGCCGAAAACCTTCACGCAGCCCTGGCTCGGGTTCAAAATCCCCAGGATGATTTTGAGCAGGGTGGTCTTGCCGCTCCCGTTCGGGCCGATGATCGCCAGAAAATCCCGCTCGGCCACCCTCATGCTTACATCCGTAAGGATGGGATGGCTGTCATAGAAAAAGGAAACTCCGTCCAACTCGATAACCGCAGGCGCCATTTTCGGTTCTTCTCCTATCGCTTCCCGGAGGCGGCCGCAATCTGCCCGGCAACCTGCCTGAGGTTCTTGTCCCAGTCAGGAGCCAGATCGTCGGCTTCGACCAACCCACCCCCGACCGCATCGGCCACGATCTGCGCGGACCTCGGCGAATACTGCGGCTGAACAAATATGGCCTTTGCTCCGAGTTCCCGGGCCTGTTTTATGAACTCGTCCAGTTCTTTTGCCTTTGGCTCCTTGCCTTCGACTTCCACCGGCACCTGCTTCAGCCCGTATGCGTCGGCAAAATAGCCCCACGCCGGATGAAAAACCATGAAAAGAGCGGGTTTCGGTACCGTGGCAAAGATGCGGGAAATGTAGAGGTCCAAATCCACCAGTTCGGAAACGAAAGCCTTGTAATTGGTCTCGTATGAAGAACGGTTCCGAGGGTCTTCCGCCGCGAGGGCCTCAAATATCGAGCGGGCCTGAAGCATCACAAGAGGCGGCGACAACCAGACGTGAGGATCGTCCGGTCCTTCATGAGCATGAGCGCCGGTTTTGGCCGTCTCGACGTGGTCCGAATGGCTTTCGATGGCTCTTTTTTTGATATCTTTTTCGGTGTGAATCACGACGATTTTATCATTTGCGGAGACCATCCTGGGAAGCCAGATCGTTTCAAAGGGAACCCCGCAGGCGAAGTAAATCCTCGACCGGCTCAAGGCCTCCATTTGTCTGGGTTTGGGCTCGTATTGCTCCGGGGTGGCCCCTGGAGGCACCATCACCTCGACCTCGACTAAATTGCCTCCGATCTTCTCCACAAAAAAGCGCTGGGGCAGAATGCCGACGGCAACCGGCATTGGCGCCAGCCCTTCGGCCAGGGCTGCAGGGGGCTGAATGCAGAACACTGGCGCGCAGACCAGACAAATCATCAGAAATGCAATTCTCATTGCGGCATACCTTCACAAAATTTGCGCGACTAAATTTATTATCATATGAAATTTTGCACTTGAACACCATACAACAATTTAACTAATTCGTTATTGAGGTAACATTTGCTCGGGGAATTTTCTTCAGATGCGCCCGATTACCGGACAGCCGGGGGACCGAGCGGTCTTGTTGAGGTAGATAAGGAAGATATCCTTGGAGGCATGTTTGACGAAGTTAGCGCAGGAGCAGTTCTTTTGCCTGCCTGCATTCGTTCGACTCAGGTCTCGGAGATTGAAAAACCCGGTTCCACGCGATATTCGCGGTCTATTTTCAACCCCTCTATATCGGTCGTCTTTTCGCCTCGGCTGGCCTTGATACTGTCCAGGTTCCTCTTCACGGCGGCGCGGCTGGAGGCATAGGCCAGGGCGGTTTCTTCCGAGATCTTTCCCTGTTCGTAGAGGCGCGTGATGCAGGTGTCGAATGTCATCCACCCGAAAGGTTCGGCCTGCTGCATCATTTCATAGAAAGTCTTTCCCTCGGATTCGCCGTGAAGGATCGACTCCTGCACCCTGAGGCTGGTGCCCATTATTTCAAGGGCCGCAACCCGCCCGCCGCCTATTTTGGGGAGCAGGCGCTGCGAAATTACCCATTTCATCGTATCGGCCAGACGAATCCGGATAAGCCGCTCCTCCTCGAGTTCGAACATGCCGATAATGCGGTTTACACTCTGTCCCGCATCCATCGTGTGCAGGGTGCTCAGGACAAGATGGCCGGTTTCGGCCGCGCTCAACCCAATTTCCACCGTTTCCCGGTCGCGCATTTCGCCGACAAGAATCACTTTGGGGGCCTGCCGCAGTGAAGCCCGAAGCCCGTTTGCAAACGAATCGAAATCAAGGCCCAGTTCGCGCTGGTTGAAAGTGGCCTTGAGTTGAGGGTGCACGAATTCAACCGGGTCCTCCAGGGTGACCACATGATAGGGATGGCGAGCATTTATTTCGTTCAATATGGCAGCCAGGGTCGTCGATTTTCCGCTGCCCGTCGCCCCGGTTACAAAGGCCATGCCGAATTTTTCGTCGGCTATCTTCTTCAAGATCGGAGGGTGCCCAAGTTCGTCGATTGTCGGTATTTTGGTTGGAAGCTGCCTCATTGCGATCGAATAGGTCCCGCGCTGAGAAAATATATTTACGCGGAAACGCGCACGGCCGGGAAGATGGTAGGAAATGTCGCACGATCCCTGCGTGAGCAGGTGCTGGACCCCTCGACGGTCATTGCCGATGAGGTTGAGTGCTATGGTTTCCGTGTGAAACGGGGTCAGCGTCCGGATGCCGAAATCCAGGCAGGAGGGCCTCAGCAGGCCGTCAACCTCGACCTGGGGGGGTTTGCCGACCGTAAAATTGATATCGGAAGCGCTCGGGCTTTCATCCAGGATTCTCTGAAGAAGCCCATCCAGTTCCGCCCTTCTCATAATTTGTCCTCTCCAAGTCGAATAACACGGTCCAAAAGAGCGCCGAAACGTTCAAAGCGCCCGAACAATTCCAGGATGACCTCGGAAAAGCATTCTTAGCCGGGTCCCGTCTATTCGGGTCCCCATCATCCACAATCTCCGCTCAGACTTCCGTAAAATCAGCCGGAGGCTCCGTCAGGAAAGGTCGGAATTTCTCTTTATCCACGCACTTCATGTAGGCTTCATTCGGGCTGATCCGGCCCGCTTTGAGGTGGGCGGATATAGCGTCATCCAGGGTCTGCATACCATATTTCTTCCCGGTTTGAAGGGCCGACTGGATCTGATGGGTCTTCGATTCTCGAATCATTGCCCGCACCGCCTGGGTCGCTATGAGAACCTCCAGCACCGCCACGCGCCCTTTAACGTCGATGCGTTTGAAAAGGGCCTGGGAAACTACCGCCCTTAATCCGTCGGCCAGGGTCGAACGGATTTGCGCCTGTTCGCCGGTCGGAAAAACTTCGATTATGCGATCGACTGTCTTGGCCGCGCTCGTAGTATGAAGCGTCGAAAAGACGAGATGGCCGGTTGCGGCCGCCTCGATTGCAAGGCGAATGGTTTCAAGGTCCCGCATCTCGCCGACCAGGATTATATCGGGGTCCTCCCGCAAGGCCGCCCTCAGGGCAGTCGAAAAGCCGCGCGTATGAGTGCTCACCTCCCGGTGGTTTATTACGCAGCTCTTGCTCGTATGGACGAACTCTATCGGGTCTTCGATCGTGATAATGTGATCTTTTCTCTTGCGGTTCGCCTCGTCTACTACTGCCGCCAGGGTTGTGGACTTGCCGCTTCCGGTCGGACCCGTCACAAGAACGATTCCGCGGGGCAAAAGGGCAAGCCTGCTTATAACCGCGGGAAGGCCAAGCTGTTCGGGCGTGAGGATTTCACTCGGGATCTCACGGAACACCGCCCCGATGCCGTTTTTTTGCATGAACAGATTCGCCCTGTAACGTGCAAGCCCTGGAATTTCATATGCGAAATCCAGATCCCCGGTTTCCTCGAATGTCTTGATCCTATCCTCGGGTGTGATTTCGTAGAGCATGGAACGCAGTTCGTTATCGTCCAGCACTTTGTACTTCACGCGTTCGAGATCGCCACGAATTCTCAAAACCGGCTGCTGTCCCGAAACAAGATGGACGTCGGAAGCCTTTTGCTCGTTCATCAGTTTGAAAAAGGCATCTATTTTAGCCATGTACTCTCCTCGGAGAGGTTCACCATCTCGCGGCTGTTCGTGATGACACGGCCTCGTCCGGCTCGCGGCATTCTCGAAGAAGCCGGGCACGAACGTTGACTCATCATCTCTTCGAGCAACAATCGTACCATAATCCCCAATCCTGATATTCGGCACGGAGCGCGGCTGTCATTCCACCTGAATCCGGTACCCGTGCCGACAGTCCAGGCGCGTGAGGCCCGCCTTTTCCGCATCATCCAGCGCTTCTCTATACTCCTTGGAGGTGATCCCGCGGTTTATCGCGGCGATCCCGAAAGCACAGCCGCAAGGGTGGTATTGGTCCATCATATTGACATAAGTTCCCGCCGAGACTTCCGAGGCAATGAAGCGCGCCACCCCGGACGTTCCGGAAAGCCCGGCCGGCATGACAAGGTGTCGCACTAACAACCCCCTTTGAGCCACCCCCTTCTCGTCCGTCAAAAGGTCTCCCACCTGTCTGTGCATCTCTCGGATCGCCTGCCGCGCACGCTCGGGATAGTCCGGCGCACGGCAAAGCTCCCGCGCCGCCTCAGCGTCCCAGAATTTGAAATCCGGCATATAAATATCGACAATTCCATCCAAAAGCTTTAACGCCGGAACCCGCTCATATCCCCCGCAGTTATAGATTATCGGAACGCGCAGTCCCTTTTCCACGGCTATGGCAAGCGCCTCCAGGATCGGCTGTATCACGTGAGACGGAGTAACAAAATTGATGTTGTGGCATCCCCTCTTTTGAAGACCGAGCATGATTTCGGCCAGGTCTTCGGCATTAACCGGCGTTCCCTCGCCGCCGTGGCTTATTTCGTAGTTCTGGCAGAAAACACACGAAAGATTGCAGTGTGTGAAAAAAACAGTCCCGGAACCACCCCTGCCCACAAGTGGCCGCTCCTCACCGTAATGCGGCCCGTAAGAAGCCACCACGGCAAGCTTACCTGTTCTGCAAAATCCTTTCTCGCCGGACATCCTGTCCACCCTGCACATTCGCGGACAAAGGGTGCATCTTCTCATCCATCGAGACGCACGCCTCACTGCTTCTTCAAGGCGCCCGCTTTCGTATGCCTGAATATAGGCTGCGCTCATCTCTCCGCTCCTCGAACCGACCTGGTTTCCATCCACGCAAAGATCGGAAACCGCCCTTGCCCAATCACTCACTTCAAAACCGAATCTTAACAGGGGCGATGAAAAAGTGTCTACTTTCCAATCATCCGCCGTCAAAAGCACCGTTTTGAAATTGACGCGCGGACGGCAGGGGCAACCTTTTGGCCGTGCCGAAGAGGGCTCAATCGGCCGGCACGGAAATGTAACCGAAAGAGAATGAATTGCGGACCGTTGGACATTTTTTCGCACACGTTTTCACAAACTTTACGAACCACCATCGCCAGCCGTTGTAAATATCCTCGATTGTGCTATATTGGCGTCCCGCTTGTAAAATACGAAGCTAAGATCTAAATCGCGACAATCGAGAGCCGGCGCCTTTGCTGAGAAGGGACGAGACTGGCTTTCGAGTAGAGGAGCCCCCATGAGATGGCGAAAAATACTCTTGCTTCCGGCCGTGCTGTCCATTTCGGCAATTTTTGCCTTCGGCACCGTAGCCCAACAGGAAGACGGCCAGGTAAACGACAAGGTCCGCGAACTCCAGGAGCAATATCGCCGCCTGCTGAAAGATGAATACAATCCCTCGACAATCGAACCAAAGACAAACGGCAAGCCTTCCTTCGGCTCCGACCAGGGTTGGATGAAGAACTCCAAGAGCGGGAAGGGCAAAAAATCAAAGTACGGAAAATCGAAGAAAAAATCCCGGTCGGCAAAGAAACGGTCGGGCAAGAAGCTCGCCAAGAACAAGTCGGGCAAGAAACTCGCCAAGGCCCATTCCGGTAGGCACTCCCGAACTGCTTCAAAAAAAAGTTCCAGCAGGAAGAAGTCCCTGGCTAAGGGCTCGAAGCGCAAGGGATCAAAATCCTCTAAGGCACTGGCTCGAAAGGCGAAATCCGGAAAAAGCGCGAAGGCCTCGAAAGGATCGACAAAGAAGGTGAGCAAAGCTTCGGCGGCCAAAAAGAAGAAGAAGGGGGCCGATAAAAAGAGCACCGGGAAGAAGGGGTCCAAAAAATCAAGTAAAACCAGTGCCAAGGGGAAAAAGGGAAAGTCCGAAAAAGGTCCATCTAAAAAAGGCAAGTCCAAAAAACCAAGTAAAAACAATAACAAGAAAAAAATGAATAAAAAGTAATTTTATTTAAATTCTGATTTGTATATTTCATATTTTCTCCTTAAAATGGGTAAATGATTGACCCTTCTCTCAAGGGGGCGACATTATTTTCGAGGAGGAAAGGAGAGTCAGGATATGAAGGGTAAGGTTCTTTCAATCATTACCGCTGTACTGTTCGGGGCAACAATGATGGCATCCCCCATCTTGTATGCCGCCCCTACCGACACCGGCGCCGCCGGAACGGAGGAACAGGCGCCTGCTAAAAAGGCGCCCAAGAAGAAAGCTACAAAGAAAAAGGCCACAAAGAAAAAAGCTACTGAAAAGAAGGCCGCAAAGAAGAAATCGGGCAAGAAAAAATCCAGCAAGAAAGAAGCAGAACCAGCCGCACAACCGGAATAGTTTTAAAGAGCTGTATCCTGCCTCTTTGAGAGATCCGAAAATCAGGGCTATGCAAAGCCTGCCGTTCGATATCGCATCGAAGGCAGGTTTTGTTTTTTTAAGACCGGCGTTTAGTCCGGCCCTCGGGTTCTCAAGCGGTTTCGACCAGACGCCTGAAAGCCTGCACGATCGTATCCGTTTGTTGGGGCAGCAGAGTGCGCAGGTCCATTATGAAATGATCGGCCTCGATTCGACCTATTATGGGAGGGTCGTTTTCGCGGAGGAATTTTTCGATCAGATTGGGGCTGAAATCACCGGATTGGACGGCCACCACGAAAGTGGGCAAATCTTGCGCGGGAAAAGAGCCGCCGCCGACCTGTGAAAAACTGCTTCGAACCTCGATCCGGAGAACAGATTTCGGATCGGACCTCTCGATACTCTGAGCAAGCTTTGCGGCGCGCGTATTCAGTTCCTCCGGAGAAACCGCCATCATCCTGAGCGTGGGGATCCTCTCGAGGGCTTGCCGTTCGTCCCGGTAGAGCCTGAGCGTCGCTTCCAGGGCGGCAAGCGTCATTTTATCAACCCTCAGCGCGCGTGTTATCGGATTTTCCCTGCATCGCTTAATAAGGTCCGTACTGCCGACCATGATACCCGCCTGAGGTCCTCCAAGCAGCTTGTCACCACTGAAGCTGACCAGATCGGCGCCCGTTTTGACGGCCGCCTGCACGGTTGTCTCACCTTGCATTCCGAACCGCGCGGGATCTATGAAGCATCCGCTCCCAAGGTCCGCGGCCACGGGCAGCCCGCGCTCGCGTCCGAGAAGCACCAGTTCTTCGAGCGGCGCCTCTTTCGTAAACCCTACGATTCTGAAATTGCTGGTGTGAATTTTCATCAGCAGGGCGGTCCGGTCCGTAATGGCCGATGCGTAGTCTTTGAGGTGCGTGCGGTTGGTCGTACCCACCTCTTTCATAATAGCGCCGCTCGAACTCATTACGTCCGGAATCCGGAAGGAACCCCCGATCTCTACCAATTGTCCGCGGGAAACCACCACCTCGCGGCCTTTGGCAAGGGTGTTGAGCATCAGGAAAACCGCCGCCGCATTGTTGTTTACGACCAGTGCGGCTTCGGCCCCGGTCAGTTCGATAAGGATCGCCTCGGCGTGAACATACCTCGAGCCCCGCTCTCCGGCCCGGAGGTCGTATTCCAGGTTGCTGTAACATCCGCAGACGTTTCGCAGCCTTTCGACGGCTTCCTCGGACAGGATGGAGCGGCCGAGGTTTGTGTGAACGACTATTCCGGTAGCGTTCACAACCTGGCGCAAGGTGAATGCGGCAATCCGGTCCGCGCGCACTTCTATCGATTGGGCCAGCTTGCCCGGATCTATCCCGGAAAAAGACTCGGGGGCCTGCAGTATCCTCTTTCTCGTCTCGTCAAGTTCCTCCCGTATTGCGTCGAGCACCACCTTGCGCGGATGGCGGGACAGCGCATCCTGTAAAGCCTCCATCTCCAGGACGGCATCTACGCCGGGGATTTGCCTCAGGAACTCTCTAGCCTGATTTTCACCCATCGTTCCCCTTGTCCTTTTGGCCGAAAGAGCGCCGCTTCCTTTTAAGGCCTTTTTCGGATATATAGAAATTCAAATCATATGTAGCAAAATTTTAGAGGATTTTCGGCAAAATAATAATGAGATTTCCCGAATACGGTGGTGGGCATTCGGAATTGGCGGACGAGCACATTCCAGGACCGGTCGATTTTAAATCTACATCGGAAGAAGTCGTTTCATTTTTAAAGAGTTCGGCTGAATCGGCAAACCTTCGCGGCGTTCAGCCTTCCGCATTGGCCTACCTTGTCTCGATGGCCGTGAGGCGGATTCGCAAGCCGTTCGTCCTGGTTGCTCCCACCGACAGGGAAGCCGAAAAATTTACCGAAATGATGGACTTTTTCATGGGCCGGCAGGTGAACGGGGCCGCGCCCCTGGAACGACGGGTCTGGTTCCTGCCGTCGCGCTCCGCTCATAAAGCGCAGGCGCTCGGAAAAGCGCAGACAACGGCAAGAAGGCTCGAAGCACTGTACGCCCTGCGAGCCGCGCCCACTCCGTTCGTGGTGATTACTTCCGCTCTTGCCTTGATCGAGCGCGTCATCCCCCCTGAAGTCCTGGTTGCCAACGTCGATTACAAGATTACCGGAGAGAACGCCGACCCGGAGGATTTCACTCGCCGACTGGTCGAGCGCGGGTGCTTCAGGGTTTCGCTCGTTGAGGACTACGGGGATGTGAGCCGCCGTGGAGGCGTCGTCGATGTCTATGCCCCGCTGTACCAATGGCCGTTACGGTTCGAGTTTCTCGGGGACGAGCTGGAGTCGATTCGACAGTTTCATCCCGTGACCCAGCGCTCGATGGGCGTGCTCAATGATGCGGTGATCCTGCCCGGCAACGAGATAATCCTCGACGAGGGAGCCAGGAGGCGTGCTCAGAACTCAGTTTATGAAGACGTGAGAAAAGAGCTGCTTTCTCCGGCAGCCGGAAACATCTGGCTCGACAGGATCGCCGAAGGTTTTCAGTTGAGCGCTTTCGAGTCCGTTTTCCCGGTGTTTTTCGAAAAAACCGCCTCGATCTGGGATTACCTCGAGCGCAATGCCGTCCTGGTTTGGGCCGACGCGGTTCAGGTCCGTCAAGAGATGGAGAAAATATACGCAAAAGTTTTGCGCTCCTGGGACGAGCAACGTTCGGAAAACGAATGGAGAAGGCCCCCGAACGAACTCTACGATGAGCCGGAAAACTCGTTGGAAGCGGCCGGCCGCTTCCAGCAGCTTATGGTTAATTCACTTTCCGAACAGGGCGCGTCGGAAGTTTTCGACCTCGGGACCATGCCCCACACTGAACTGGCTGTCGCTGTAAAAGCCCACGAGAACAGGGAGCGCCTGCTCGAACCTCTCGCGGCACAATTCCGGAGGTGGGTCGGTGAAGGCGCTTCGGTCTTCCTGGTATGTTCCCAGAAGGGGCGCGCCGACAGAATCGCCGAGCTTCTCGAAAACTACGGAATAAAGTCGGTGGTGAGCGGCCGGGCCTTCGGCGAAGAGTCGTTCGAAACCAGACTGGTGAAAATAATACACGGGACATTGCCGAACGGTTTCTATTGGCCGGCCGAGCGGCTGGCCGTTGTGGCTGAAGATGAAATATTCGAGAGGCGGTCGAACCGGCGCCCCCGGAAGTCCGTTTCGGGCATTTTCCTTAATTCTTTCCAAGACCTGCACCAGGGCGATTTCGTTGTTCACGTGGACCACGGAATCGGCATCTATAAGGAGCTGGCGCATCTTAGCGTAGGCGGGGTGGAAAACGATTTTCTGCTCATCGCATACCAGGAAGGCGACAAGCTTTTCGTGCCGGTGGATAAGCTCCAGAAGGTCCAAAAATACATGGGCCTGGAGGGGCAGTCGCCTAAGATTGACAAGCTCGGCGGCAAGTCCTGGGAAAATGCCAAGAAGAAGGCAAGAGAATCGGCTGAGAAAATGGCCGAGGAACTCCTGGACCTCTATGCCCTGCGACAACTTGGAGAGGGGCATGCTTTCACGCCCCCGGATCGGTATTTTCAGGAATTCGAGACGACCTTCGCCTTCGAGGAAACCCCGGACCAGGTCAAGGCAATCGAAGACGTATTGGAAGATATGACCTCGAAACGCCCCATGGACCGTCTCATATGCGGCGACGTCGGCTACGGAAAAACGGAAGTCGCATTGCGGGCGGCGTTCAAGGCTGCCATGGACGGCAAGCAGGTGGCCATGCTGGTCCCCACCACTGTTCTTGCCGAACAGCACTACCAGAGCTTCAGCGAGCGGTTCGAAGGCTTTCCGATAAACGTTGCGGTGCTTAGCCGCTTCAAGTCGAGCGCGCAACAGAATGAAATCGTCGACGGACTCAAGAAAGGCTCGATCGATATCGTTATCGGCACCCACCGGCTCCTGCAGAAAGATATCGTTTTCAAGGACCTCGGGCTATTGATCATAGACGAGGAACACAGGTTCGGCGTCCGGCACAAGGAAAGATTGAAAAAGCTGAAGGTCTCGGTAGACGTTATGACGCTTACGGCTACCCCCATTCCCAGAACGCTGCACATGGCCCTTGCCGGAATACGCGACCTCAGCAACATTGAAACACCCCCGCAAGACCGGCGCGCCATTGAAACTTACGTGACAAATTACGACGAATTCACGATCCGCGAGGCGATATATCGCGAGATTAACCGCGGAGGCCAGGTCTTCTTCGTGCATAATCACGTCCAGACCATTCACCAGATGGCAGCAAAACTGGGCACCCTCGTGCCCGAGGCGCGAATTGCCGTGGGCCACGGGCAGATGAGGGAACGGGAACTCGAAAACGTCATGCTCGATTTCGTTCATAAAAAAATAGATATGCTCGTGTGCACCACGATCATAGAATCGGGCCTCGACATTCCGGCTGCCAATACGATCATAATCAACAGAGCGGATAAATTCGGGCTGGCGCAGATATACCAGCTCAGGGGACGGGTGGGACGCTCAAGCGAGCAAGCCTATGCGTATCTCATAATTCCGGGCGAAACCCTGATAAGCCGGGATGCCCAGAAGAGGCTTCGCGCGCTTCTCGATTTCAGTGAACTGGGGGCGGGGTTCAAGATCGCTCTCAACGATCTGCAAATTCGAGGAGGTGGCGCAATTCTGGGTTCGTCTCAATCGGGACATATCGCCGCAATCGGCTACGAGCTTTATCTGGAATTGCTCGAAAAGGCCGTAAAGACGATGAAGCAATCCGGTGAATCTCCTGCCGAAGCAATCGAAACAGAGATAAATCTCCCCATTTCCGCCTTCTTGCCTGAAGAATTCATCCGTGATGCCGACCAGAGGCTCATAGCCTACAAACGGCTCGCTACTCTCGCCGATGAGCAGTCTATACAGGATCTGGCCGACGAATGGAGAGACCGCTACGGACCTTTGCCCGAAACGGTGAAAAGTTTGATCATAACCGCTAAAGTCCGGCTGTTTCTCAAAAAGCTCAAAGTGGTCCGCCTCGATGGGGATGCTGAAAATTTCACCGTTTCTTTTGCGCAGGACGTGGATATTTGGCCTGTAATGAACCTTTTCGAACAGAAAAAACTCAACTTCGCCCCGGAATCGGAACGAAAGGTGAGAGTGGAAATCTGGGGCCGCAATTTTCCACAAAGAATGCTGCGGCTCAAAAGAATCTTGCAAGAACTCAATGAAAATGCTACAGCTTTCGAACTTCATTAATAAAACAATCAGCTCGGCGTTCCCTGCTTTTTGCCCCTGTTTGAGCAAACACATGGCTGTTAATCGGAAAAGAGCTCAAGGGGTAGTGCTAACAGGGAGTAGGTCGGGAGGTAATATGAGCCCTTTCAGCAAAGTCGCGATTTTCACCGTTTGCGCAAGTGTATTTGCCCTTGTCCTTTTTGCGGGATCTGCGGTCCGTGCCGATACGGTCGACCGTATTGTGGCCAATGTGAACGGAGAAATAATCCTTTACAGCGAGCTCCAGGAACAGCTCAAACTTATGACCAAATACGTGCCGAACCTCGATCTGACGGACCCGGCAAAAAGGTCCCAGGCCGAACATGACGTTCTCAATCAGCTCATTCATCAAAAACTTACCGATGCCGAAGCCAAGCGACTCAATGTAGTAGTCACCAAAACCGAGGTGGATGCCACGCTCGAACGAATGGTGCAGGATAACCACACAACCCAGGCACAGCTCGAGGCTTCCCTCAAGGCCGAGGGGCAGTCGATCGACAAGGTTCGGGACCAGATAAGACGGGATCTGGAACGCAGCAGGCTCATGGAGCGCGTGCTAAAGTCCAAGGTCATGATCACCGATAAACAGGTTGATGATTTCCTCAGCTCGGACAGGGGGAAATCTGCGATGACCAGTCAGAAAGTCCGTCTGGGCCTGATTGCCATGCCTGCCGATCCTAAGTCCGAAAAACCCGAAGCAGTGGAAAAAACGGGCCGTGATATATTGGACAAGCTCAAACATGGAGCCGATTTCGGGAACATGGCCAGGCAGTACTCGAAGGGGTATGCGGCGCAGGAGGGTGGGGACATAGGATATATGGCCCCGGGAGAACTCGCGCCGTTTATCGCCAAAGCCATCAAGGGCCTTGCAATAGGAGAAATATCCGATCTGGTCCAGGGGCCCGGGGGTTATTACATTATAAAGGTCTTGGATATAGATACCAAGACGGTGAGTGCGTCGGACCCGGCCATTCGCGAAAGGGTCCGTAGATATGTTTATGAGCAGGAAGTGAATCGCCGATTTGATGAGTGGGTGCGTAGCTTGGAGGCCAAGGCCTTCATTCAGATTTCCCTCTGAATGCGTCAGAAGATGAAAGAGCTTTCCGAGTTTATTAAAAACGAGAGGCTTAATCGCGGTATGTCGCTGGACGCCGTTTCCAAACGGAGCGGAATCAGCATTGTTATGCTCGGCGCCGTCGAGGCCTGCGATTTCGAGCGATTTGGCGCCCCCATACTCATCCGCAATACCATTCGCGCCTACTGCAAGGCCATCGGGATTGATGCCGAACCACTGATCCTGAAGTTTTCATCCGAAATAGACAGCTACAGTATCCAAGATTTGGGATTAAAGAAATTCGGGCGCCAGATGAAAATCCTGCGCAAGAGACGCAGGATTATCAGCTTGCCGCTTTTAGCCCTGTTCGTGAGCTCCGCGGCCGTCTTCTACGGCGGGATGTGGATATCCGAAAAACGTGCAAGGCTCTTTGCGCCGATGCCTGCCGACAGGATTTTCACCCAGGAGGAACTCCCCGCCGAATTGCAGGAACGGCTTGCGCCCGGCCCGGCCGCCCGCGATAAGACCGGAGCTGACTTGAGGAATGCAGACGAGGCGATCAGGAACGCCGAGATCCACATCAGAGAATCCCAAGTGGCGGCGCAAAAGGCCACGCAGGGGACCGTGGTACAACCTGCCGATGAGGTCGAAGCCCCGGAAAAAGATTCCCAGAGTACTGAGTCTCCAGGCCGCCTCGCTTTAAGCAACTCTACCGAGGCGGTGGCCGACGATGGGCCGATCCGCGATGCGGAAACCCTGACTTCGAATAAGTTCACGGTCGAAGCCGACGATAAGGTCTGGATCCAGGTCAGAATCGACGACAAGGAAGTCCGAAGCGCCATGTTGCGGCCAGGAGAGCGCAGGGAGTGGTCTGCCGACAGGGACCTGCAGGTGGTGGTCGGCAATGCCGGAGGCATCAGAATGAAATGGAACGGACAGCCCATAGAGGCCCCTCGCGATCCCGGACGCGTTCTGCGCTTCCGTCTGCCTGATTACGCACAGGCGCAATAGGGTAATGCGCCGAGTTGCAATCTCTCCGTGTTTTCTGAATGTGTCATCTTCCGCTCGGGTATGAAAAAAGAATCCAAAAACGCCATTCTCCTTGTTGCCTTCGGCACGAGCGTGCCTGGAGTGGACGAAACTTTCCGCGCAATAGAAAAAAAGGTCCGCGACAAATACCCTGGCGCCAAAATCGGGTGGGCTTTCACCTCGAAAATCATTCGCGAGCGGGCCGCGATCCGGGACACGAAATTGTGTTCCCCTGCAACAGCCCTCTCACGGCTGATAGATGAGGGGGCCACGCATGTGGCAGTCCTTTCGTTGCACATCGTTCCAGGGGAAGAATTCCTGAACCTTTGCCGCGAACTTGAAAAGTTCGAGTCCGAAGACAACGGCCTGAAGAAAATTGAGATAGCCAGGCCTTTGCTCGGAAATTCAGAGGACATGGAAAGGCTTTGTAAAATCCTGGTCGGCAAATTCACCAGGCAAAGCCCGCATGAAGGCGCCGTTTTTATTGGACATGGGAACCGCAGACACCCTTCCGACTCAATTTACGTCGATATGAACTCCTTTCTTATGGCCCGTCGATCCGGTTTTTTCGTGGGCACGGTCCAGGGGCGCCCAACACCGGACGAACTCCTGCCCGAACTTAAGGCCGCGAAAATCAAAAAGGTTTTGCTCGTGCCCCTCATGACGCTTGCAGGCGTGCATGCCCGGGAAGATATGGCCGGAAACAAACCGGAAAGTTGGAAATCGGTGCTCGCCGCAAACGGGATCGAAAGTGAGCCCGTATTCACCGGTCTGGCCGAAAATCCGGATGCTGTCGCGGTCTGGCTGGACCATCTGGATGAGGCTTTTTCCAGGCTGGGCACAGAAACCCCCGTTCAATGAGTTCAAGATTTCTCCGCTCCAATATGCGCATGCTCCCGGCAAATGCGGCAGTACAAAAAACCCTCGGTTCGCTTGGGATCGGCGAACTGGCGGAGCTGGAGGGATATCTTGTCGGGGTTCGGGAAAACGGGCAATGGACCCGGGTGAGTTCCCTCAGCCGGTTGGATACGGGCGACGAAGCGCGCGAGGTCTTCCGGGTGGAACGCGTAGGAATCCTGGCATCAGAGAAAGAGCTGTAAACTTTCCTTCTTCTTCCCCTTTCGTACTCTCTTTCTATCTTCCGTCCTCCGTCCTCCGTCCTCCGTCTTCCGTCCTCTGTCCTCTGTCCTCCGTCCTCCGTCCTCCGTCCTCCGTCTTCCGTCCTCCGTCCTCACTCGGAGCCGCTCAGGCGGTTCAACGCAACGCGCTTTCGAACGAAATCCGGCAGCCTGTTCGATTTGGTCCTCAGGCCTTCGAGAATATTGTTATTTGCAATCTCCTCGATATCCCCGCCCAGTCTCAGCAGCCGCAAATAGTCGTCAAGAAACGGATGAGTGAGGGTGTCGACGGACCTGCCGTTCAGGAAGTCCGAGGCGGCGTGGGCGACGTAAAGTATTGCGATATTGATTTTCTGTTCCGATGGGATCTCGTCGGGAGGGCTGAAGGCGGGATAAGCCTGGTATTCCACGGTCTGGCAGATCTGTTTAGGGATGCTCCACTGTTCCAGAAGCATAGCGCCCAACTTGGCGGGGTCCAGCATTTCAATGAAGAGGGACCATTTGGGATTCTGTTTTCGAAGAAGCAGAATCACCGTTTCCCCGACATCGTGCAGGAGACCGATCGTGCTCAGAAGTGCGGACCTGTTCTTGTCGCATGATAGGCATAACTCGGACGCAAGATAGGACAGGAAAAGAGAGTGCCGGTAGATATCTCTGAATTCCTGGGAATCCGGAATCGACCTGGTCAGGCTGCGGGATATGGCGATTTGATAGATCTCGTTGAATCCCAGGTATGTGATCGCGTATGAAACATCCGTGACTTCCTTCTGCAGGGCATATCTCGGGGAGTTTATCGTCTTCAGGATGTCGACCACCAGGGAAGGGTCCTGTTTTGCAAGGACGGCAACCTCTCTGGCCGAAGTGTTTTCGTTTACCAGCATTTGGATCAGTTGGGTTATGTACAGTGGTAATTTTGGAACACTTTTTACTATGTTTACGATTATTTCGGACTGCGCATATTTCCCGAGAGGTTTCCTGGACTTTTTGAGATATCGTGTCAATGAGGCTTCACGAAGTTGCGCCTCCTCCTTCCGTTTCCCGAGGACCTCCAGGCGCGTAATAGCGGTTTCGTAAAGCCGCTTAAGGATTAAAGCCCTTGTTTGGGCCCCAAGAGTATCAAATGCTGCGGGGTCTAAAGAGAATACGGTCGAGGCCTCTCGAGCGACAACGGAGGCCGCCCGCCCCTCGCCGGCCCAAAGGCCGGCATTCGCAATGAAGTCTCCAGCCCCGAACCTGCAGCCGTTGACGTCCGAATTGCCGGATTGGATCCCCAGCGCGCCGCTCAGTACGCAGTATATGGTTTTGTCACAGCTCCCCGGTTTGCACAGGACCTGTTTTTCAGCCAAGGACCGAATCGTTCCGGTGTTATAAAGCCTGATCCGTTCTTTATCGTCGAAATCCGAAAAAAAACCTCCAAGGTGGGGCCGGCCCGTTGTTTCGGCTTTTTGGAGCATGGTCCAACTCTCTTATTTAGTCGGAATTGACAGCATATCAGCATTTTATTCGGCATTGACGATAAATCTCTTTATGCAATTTTGTCAGGGTTTCGCCGCTGTCAATTCGTGCCTGGTAACCACTGAAAGAGCCCCCTCCATATCGGGCAAATGCACCGATGCCGACTTCGTGGACAAACTAAGTCACGGTAATTACCGTATTTTCAGGTCACCACAACGAAAGGATCGCAAATGAAATCCAAAATTGTGAGTATCTTAGCCGTCTCGCTCATGACATTGTTCTTGAGCGCTCAGGCCTTTGCATGCGGTGCAAATATGGGGAACAAAACGGATAAGGACACCTCGGCGTCCATGTCTGACATGAGCAAATCGGACCAAGGTCTGTCCATCGACCGGGATACGGGCGATCTGAATCAGAGCGGGTACGACACCAGACAGGACGTGCCGGAGACCGATCAATCCGGACCGAGTTCCTCCGAGGATTAGGTTACTTAGCTCAAACTTAGGATCCCGGTGCGGTATTTTCCTCGCCGGGATTTTCTTCGCATGACTCCTCAGGCCGGCTGATGCCTCCGGAAAGCCGGTCCACACTTATTTCTTCAATTCGACTTCAAGTTGAATGGGCTTATACATGTAGACTATGCGGGCCACGTCGGAGCTGTCGCCCAGGGCGAGCAGAACGGAGACTTCCGGACCGTCCCATAACAGTTTCGAAGGAGTATTGTCGGGTTTGGCCGGCTGACCGAACTGGCGGGTCATTATTTCCTGGACCCTGCTGAAACTGGTAGCCGGAAAGTAAATCATCCCCATATAGAACCGGCCCTTGTAAAAACCGTAGATCACCTGGTCGAGCTTTACTTCCTCCAGTTGCAGCCGGTCGCCGCCTTTTTCATAAAAAATCAGGTCGCCTTCATTGGCAATTTGGCTAAAGCCTGAAACGGAAGAGGCTTCGGCGCCCCATTTGATCCCGCGAAAATTGTCCGGATCGCCTGCTGCCGGCGAGCCGCAGCCTAAAAGAGCACCAATGAAGACTGCGCACATACAGATTCCGAAAATTCCAAGTCGCCTGAAAGGGGGTTGCTTCATTTTTTTCTCTTTCCGGGCCGCCGGCAGGCATCCTCCCGGCCTTTTCCAAAATGAGATTGCCTGTTTAATCGAGGCCCTATCGTGTCTTGTGGTAAGATCTTCCTGCAGGGCTCAACTGGTCCGTCCAAATCTCGAACCGAGCGGGAAACAAATCGGGAATATCTACCCGGCCTCATTTTGAACCCCGTTTTCCTTTGCAATCAGCTTCGCTTTCGCCGTGGACGCACCCGCGTCGGCTTCCAGCAGCACCTTGAGACCCTGTTTATACCACTTTATTCCCGATTTTGTATTTATCGCCCGCTCCTCCACATCTTTTGGAAGCCGGTCCTCCGAGCACCTCGCCAGAATGTGCAGCTTGCTTTCGGCATCCAGGGCCGAAATTCCCGCGACGAAGCGAACAAACGCGGCCCATTCGGCCTGGGCCGGTCCACTCCATTTTCTCATCGTGTGGAACAGACGATAGCACACAATCGCAGCGTCGCGGTCCTCTTCCTGCTGAAAGCGCTTTCCACTGAACAGGCGTATTGCTTCCTTTCCGATCTCGCTGGTAAAGGTCAGGTAAAACCATCTCAGGATGAAAAAATAACTCTCGCGAGAAAGTTCCCGTCCCGCCCAATAAAGAGGATTGGCGACATTTTTTATGTTCAGGGCCAACCTTGCGGCCTTGTAAATATGAGGGTTATTCTTGAAAAGTTTCAGGACCGGGTTTTCGTTAATTTTGAGATAAACCTGGTAGTAGCGCTGGAAATCGCTCAGCCTCCGGTCCCCTATATACTTCATCGGAATGGTGGAAGCGATCCTCGCGAGACGGCCGCTCACTCGTTTCACAAGCTCCAGAGTATCAAGAAGCGATGCCTGGTATTCCGGATGAGCGGCTTCAGGATAATAAATGGCGCCGACCGAGCGCACGATGATGAAGGCGCGCCTGCTAAGAGCATCAAAGCCAAGTTGGAGCTCACCTTCCGGCAGGTCCCAGACCTCATCGCGCATTCTCGCGATAAGCTCCAGTCCCTGCTGTTCCCGGACGCTGACAGGCGGCAGGAAATCCAGCTCGTGTTCCTCCGCGAACCGTTGCTGCAGCATCTCCCGCAGACGCCGCCTCACATACCAGCGCAGCCCCAGGGTCGCGCAGATGGTGAAGAGCGAAACCAGTATGAGAAAAACGCTCAACCAGTGTTCGCGCACCAGGTATGTGAAAGTGCTGTACCCGATCTCATTCATCGGTTTCTAGAATGGGGCGGTTGCACTCTTCGCGCTTTCCGCCGCCGGCTCGCCCTCATCGATCCACTTTTGAAGTTGCGGAAGCGTGTCCGTCTCCCACCCCGGGATGAGCCTTTCTTCGAGAAAGCGCATATAGAGCGCATCCAGTGTCGAGAGTACTTCCTCCACAAAATAGATCTTCTCAAGGAACCGGCCATCCGGGTCTTCCTGGCCGTAGTCCGGAAGTTGCTTGGGAGTTTTGAGCCCTTTTACGACCCAAAGTGAGCTGTCCAGAGACAGAAAATATTCATTTTCCCCGATAATGAAGAAAAGTTGAACCTCGTCGACGACCTTGCCCTGGCGCAGAGCGGTTCGGGCTTCGTGCAGAAAATTCGCCTGAGTGGTGCAAATCACCCGCTCTTTCCTGTCGCCCGGCAGCACCAGGACCATGCGTTCCCCAAGATGGATATTGGCTGTCTTTTCTCCAGCCTGGATCGAACCGCCCAACCGTTCGATAAAAAACCATAGCCAAGTCAGGAATTCGGAACCAAGAAACCGCCCGTCGCCCATGGCCGACGGAGATTTCACGGAAACGAGAGAGCCGAGAACATCTTTCTGGCCCGGTGTGAGAGGAAGCATGTTAAGCGCCCACTGCGCATGGTAAAGAGCGACCGGATAGAGTTGAAACTGCTGCTCGAAATACTCAAGGAAAGCGTCGATCATTTTGCTGCTCGAAGTCCCGAGCACCATGCAGTTTTTCACCGGGTTCCAAACCACCTCGCATGCGCTTGGCTGAGGCAATGCCCGGCTGAGCAGGTACTCCTGCATACTCTCCTGGATTTCCTGTTTTTCGCCCCGATTCGGCCATTTGCCGTTGTGCTCCTCACGAAACTTTTGCACCGACTGCCTGACAAACTGCTTGAGCACGATATTTGGAACTTTTCTCTGGTCCAACCGGAAATTGAACGCCAGGTATTCGGCTTTCCGGTAGGACCCGTAAGCGAAGTCCGGATCGAAAAAATCCTCCCATGTCGTAAAACCGGCAGTCTCCACAGGAGAATCGTCGGGCTCACGAAAAGCTCCTCCCCGAAGCTTTTCATCCGCCAGGCTCCAGAAATCGTCAACTTTCAGTTCGGGTACGAAGAAACGCGTAATAGTGGCTGAAGAAGAAGTAATTCCCATAAATGTCCTATTCCAGGCCTCGAAGTGTTTGCGATCAACCGAATTTACCCGCCGTTCCTTGTCGATATCCCGCGCTTGGACGACTTCCTTCTCCAAGATAGCAAAGCCGGTCCGCGCCGGCTTTATTGCCTTCCTGAGCGCGTTGCCGACTCGACTGGAGCGGATGGCTCTCAGGTCTATCTAAAACGGCCAGGCAAGTCAAACGATAGTTTTGCGACACTTATTCAGCCGGAAAAGTCAAAATTTTACAGTCCTGACGATCATCTCGTATTCCTGGACTTCTTCGGGGGTAAGCTCGCGGCGAAGTAATTTTTTATTGACAAAGATGGTGCACTTTTCATGCAGCGCAAGCGCCACCGCGTCGCTCGGACGCGCATCGAATACAACCACTTCTTCGTTTATGCGAACGAAGATCTTCGCGTAAAAAGTATTCTCCCGCATCTCCGAGATTTCGATCTTCTCGAAAACTGCCCCGGTGCGCCTGAGAATCGTCAAGTAAATATCGTGTGTGAGAGGCCTCTTCGGTTCAACGAGGCCCTTTTCTTTTGCTATTGCGGTGATCTCGGCATCGCCGACGAACATGAGAAAGTATTGGCTGTCTTCTTCCGACCGCTTTAAGATTACCATATTACCCTGAATCCTGTCGGTCTTAATGAAGACTTCCCCAATCTCGACAAATTCGATAGACTCCATCACAAGCCTCCACATCCTGCTCATTTGATATTAGGCAGCCAGTTCGACGAGTTCAGCGACATTAGGTCTTTGCCCCCAAAAAAAGCATTTTACCTATATCATATTATGACTGGAAAAATACTTTTCAAGAGTACGAATTTCCACACACCTCGGTAATTACCCCCGCCTGCGACCGCAAAACGCGCAATCGGGGGCCGGGGTGATCTTTACCCGACCCGCCTTTTCCGCCAGTGGTGAATTTTCCCTGTCAATCTGTTAGAATAGTCGTTAATAATAAGCGATAGTGGAGGTTTATCGGAGGCGCGGAGGAGGCCTTAAAGGCTTCTTCTCCATTCCGGCGGCAAAGATGATCAATTTAAGAGCTGATAATATGCCTGAAATCGGGCTTGAGGACAAATCCGGTTTGCCGTTTTCGGTCTCCTCCGAAGAGACGCATTTTTTCGACCTTGCCCAATACCGAGCCCGCATGGCTCAAAGCCTCGATCCCGCCGACGAGGCCAACTCCATTTTCTTCGAAGCTCTCAGTTTTGCCTCTGAACTGCACGCCGGCCAACGGAGAAAATCCGGGGCGCCGTATATCAGCCATCCCTGCGCGGTGGCCGAAATTCTGGCCGGGGAAATGGATTTCAAAGACCCCACGCTCCTTGCCGCTGCCCTGCTCCACGATGTGGTCGAAGACGTTCCCTGGATATCTCTTGAAGACATCGAAACCCGATTCGGCCTCCTCATAGCTGAACTGGTGGACGGGTGCACCAAGTTGACAAGGTATCACCTGGATCGAGCCGCCCTCAAGGACCTGACTCACAGCAAAATATTTATCAGCGCGAGCCGAAGGCTCGGGGTGCTTATAATAAAGTTGGCCGACCGCCTGCATAACCTGAGAACGCTTCACTATCTTCCGCTTACCAAACGGCAGCGCATCGCCCAGGAAACGGTCGAGGTGTACGCCCCGATTGCGGCGCGGCTCAATCTATATCCCCTGAAAAGGGAGCTCTATCACCTGGCTCTTTCCTTCCTGTATCCAAAAAAAAGCAAGAAGATCCTGCACTTGATGCGCGATTATCGCAATTCGCCCGCGATTTCAAAACTCGAGGCATCCCTGTCCGGCATCATGGCCGAATCCGGGTTCTCAGCCGATATTCGAACTCGGCTCAAAGGCCTCGGGAGCTACTACGACCCCGTGAAACGTACGCTGGATCCATCCTATCCGGAAAATTACGTCGATTTTGCCATTATCTTGCACACTGATGACATCACCGCATGCTACAAGGTGCTCGGGCTCGTAAATAACAATCTTACAACCGTCCCCAGAAGCAGCCGCGACTTTATCGCCAATCCGAAGGCAAACGGGTACAGGAGCCTGCACACACGAATTCATCTCAGCGGCAGCAATTACCTGGTCAAGATTCGAACCGTCGAGATGGAAAAGTGGGCTAACGGCGGTATCCTCAGCGCATGGGAATCCCAAAAAGGACTCACCGAAGATAACTGGCAGGAGATCAGTGAGCTGCTCCGGGATATAGGTGAATACGGAGGAGCCGCAACGCATCGAAAGGCCCTGATCCGGCTCTCGGAGGCCGAAGAGATCTATACCTACAGTCCGGCCGGAGACATCTACTATCTCCCCAAGGCCAGCATAGTCCTCGATTTTGCGTACCGCATTCATTCAGAGCTGGGTGACAGTTGTGAGGGCGCCCTCGTTAACGGTTCATGGATGCCGATCACGGGCCGGCTGAAGGACGGAGACACGGTCGAGATCCTTACCTCGCCGGAACCCATCGATGTCGATACGGACCTGGAAGCGCTCTGCAAAACTCCAAAGGCCCGCACGGCAATTAACAGGCGCCTGCATCAAAAAAGGCTCAAGTTTGCACAGCAAATAGGCAGGGACATCCTGCTGCAGGAAATCTTCCGCCATAAGTTGACCTCTTCCGTCCTGGAGGGGGAAAATATCCGGCTGATCCTGGAAATATTGAACGTCAAGGACCTGCAGGAGTTATACGTGCAGATAGGCCAGGACCTTGTTTCTCCGCAACTCGTGCTCTATTATCTCGAGGGCCACAGGCCCGACGATTCCAGAAAACAGGACGAGCAGTGCCACGACCAGAACACCCTGTCGGTATCCAGCCTTGACAAGGCCATATTCAAGTTCGCCCGCTGCTGCAATCCTCTGCCCGGACAGGACAACGTCGTAGCCACCCTTAGCGAAAGAGGCGTAACGTTCCACCACCGCGATTGCCAGGACCTTCACGAAAGACATTCCCTTCTTGTCCAGCAAATGCTCCAGGTCCACTGGGACCCCGATACGGCATGGCGTCATCCGCTGGTGTTCCGGATTTCGATTCTCGAACGCGGCATACGGGACCTTATCCCCATGCTCGCCGGTATGCCCGCATCGATAGGGATACAGCACATAGAAAGCGGCAGGGACAAACATAACCAGGAATTTGTCTGCCTCAGCGCAGCCTTTCACAATTTCGCCGAAGCAAGGGAATTTTTCGACCAGCTAAGGGAGCAAAAAGCAATCGTGGAGGACTTCGCGCGTGAAGGCGGGCCGAGATCCCAGCAGACCTGACACCCGGCTGCTCTTTCTCCGCGCAAGCACATTGATAAAACCAACATCGATAAAACTGACGGGATTTCTGGAAAGGCCTGAATCCTGCCTCGAATGGCTTTTCTGCGCGCCTCCGAGGTGGATTTTTTGACGGTTTGCCGAATGCTGTTTTCTAATGAAGGAGTCTTTTCCCGGCGTTTTCTCCAAAAGCCTGCTGGGCAAGGGTTTTCAGCTTGTCCTTGTCAACCCCGGCTACCTCGATGAGAAGGAACTGTATCCAAACGCCGCAAAGAAAGCTGACCATATTTTCATTGCTGATAAAAACCTCCTCGCTCAATTTGTCGTCGCGGATCGCTTCGGCCGCAAGGCTCATAACTCCGCTTCGCAACTTACCTTCACCAAGACATTGCAAGCCTTTACGGTAAAGCTTATCAATCTCCCTGGTTTGAGTAATAATGCCAAAAGCCTTGTCGCAAGCCTCGATCAGATTCATCGTCATTGCCTTCATAAGCCGGTCCCTTAGCTTTCTTCTGTTTGCGGACACATTGCATTCAAACAGAGCGAGTTTATAATTATTTTACTTTTTTTACCCGCTTCTGGAAACATAAACCTGCATCGACCTGCAAGGATATAGCTTTTTTATTGACAAACCTGCCGGCTGCTGCGTTATTATAATTGTTTCCAACGCTTAGCAATACTTTCAGAAAGGAGCTTGCATGCAAATTCGAGGTGGAAAACTATCAGGCACGGCCAGGATTGTCTGTCTTGCGGTTTTATTGTGGTCCGGTTCTCTTTTCTCCGGCCACGACGCCTATCCGGCGGCGCTCATTGGTCAAGGGCCCGCATCGTTTGCGGACCTTGCCGAAGGGGTCAAGGATTCCGTGGTAAACATCTCTACCACCCAAACGGTCAAGGAAAATCCGATGCAGCCCTTCCTCGGGCCTAACTCGCCTTTTCGAGATTTTTTCGGCGATGAGTTTAAACATTTCTTTGGCGATGCGCCCCAGGGGCAGATGAAAACCCACGCCCTCGGCTCGGGCTTCATTATCAGTGAGGACGGTCTTATCCTGACCAATAATCATGTTGTCGAAAAAGCCGACGAGATCAGTATCAAAACAGCCGACGGCAAGGAGTACCCGGCAAAAGTGGTCGGGCGCGACCCTAAGACCGATATCGCCCTGATCCAGATAAAGGCTGACGGGAAGGTGCCCAAACCGGCAAAACTCGGAGACTCCGAGGCGATACGTGTCGGCGACTGGGTCATCGCCGTGGGGAACCCCTTCGGCCTTGGCAACACCGTTACCGCCGGCATAATCAGCGCAAAGGGCCGCATTATAGGGGCAGGCCAATACGACGATTTCCTCCAGACGGACGCGGCGATCAACCCCGGTAACAGCGGAGGGCCACTGTTCAACATGAACGCGGAAGTTGTGGGGATCAATACGGCCATCGTCGCCCAGGGCCAGGGAATCGGATTCGCAACCCCGATCAACATGGCAAAGGACATCCTCGCCCAGTTAAAGACCGGAAAAGTAATCCGGGGGTGGCTTGGAATCATGATCCAGGACATTACGCCCGAACTTGCGGAGTCTTTCGGAACCAAGGCGACCAAGGGCGTAATTATATCCGACGTGGTTCAGGACAGCCCGGCTGAAAAGGGCGGTCTCCAACGGGGAGACATCGTGGAATCGCTCAACGGAAAACAGATCGAAAACGCCAATATGCTTTCACGCTCCGTCGCCACCCTTGCGCCCAACAGCTCGGCAACGATCGGCGTAATCAGGGACGGGAAGCCGGTCACCGTTAAAATAACCATCGGGACCATGCCGGAAGAAACTCCGGAGAAGAAAGGCGCCGGTCCCCGGACAGAGAGCGCCTGGGGCATAACGGTACAGAACCTTACCCCTGAGCTGGCCCAAAAATTCGGCGTTGATGAAAAGGAAAGCGGAGTTGTCGTAACGGATCTTGCCCCGGGGACCCCGGCCTCCGAAGCCAGGCTGCGATCGGGCGACATAATAAAGGAAGTGAACAGGCAAAAGATTCAAAACGTTCGCGACTGGAAGCAGACGACGGATAAGATGAAAAAGGGCGAACCATTGCTGCTGCTCGTAAAACGCGGCACGAACACCTTTTACGTAGCCATAAAGGCAGGAAAGGAATAGGCCGACGTCTAAAAAACCTCGCCGGGTGAAGGGGGGGGCTGCCCCCCCCATGCAAACCGGACAGGAATTATCTTTCATAGTTTCCGTATCGCCCGAACAGCTCCGGGAGGAAAAACGGAAGGCGAGCGAGCTTCGAAAGACACAGTGGTGGAAGCGCCGGGTTGCCAGGGGAGCCTGTTATTATTGCAACGAGAAGTTCCCTGCCGCGGAGTTGACGATGGACCATATCGTTGCGCTCATACGCGGGGGGAAATCCTCCCGTGCCAATACCGTCCCGGCATGCAAACAGTGCAACAGCCGCAAGAAGTATCTGCTCCCGGTCGAATGGGACCGATATATGTCCGAAAAAACGCAATGCCGGTCTCCGGAATGCAGTGACCCCGGGAAGGCCTGACAAAGTGTAATTGCGCAACAACGGAAAACCGTTGATTTAAGGGATCCGAAGGATATCGATGATGGAACGGTGTAAAGAATGCGAACTGGCGATCTACTGCTTTTCAGATTCAAGTTCCTGGATTTTTAGAACGACCCGGGAAATGGAGGAAAAAAAGCAGGCGATCTGCGACTGTCCGGTCCACGATGAAGTGCAAAAATTACGTACGGTAACTAGGCAAAAAAGGGACAGGGAAAGACGCCTTTAGACCACGGGAGGAATATTCGGAGATTAAGGCCGCCTCCCCTTACATTGCGTCCAACGATATCAGCTTCCCGGCGCCTCTAGGTGAACATGTTTATTTTGCAGTTGCGCGCATGCTTCAGATACTCCTCGGCGCTCTGGATTTGGACGCCATCGATGAAATCCTCCTGTCGCAATTTCATCATGTCTGTAGTCATTCTGCACGCAACGAATTTCACACCCTCCAATTGAGCCATCTCCATCAACTCATTGAGCGGCGGAATACCCGCTCCGTCGATCTTTTTCCGCATCATCCAGCTCGCCATCAGGGACATCCCGGGAATCGCCCCCATTGTGCCGCCCGGAACGAACTTGCACTTCGCCGCCCTTCCCTTGCGGATAACGTTTATTCCCATGAATGTGTAAAAGACGGTGCTCTCCATTCCAAGCCTTTTGGCGTTTATCGCCAGTATCAGGGAAGGATATGCGCCGTCCAGCGTGTCGCGGCTGCAGATAAACGTGCTGGACTGCTCCACGGACGAAGGTTCGGCTGCAGGATTGACTTTTTGCTTTGAAACTGCGGATTCCGACACTGTTCTACCTCCATATAAGTGTTTGGTTGCAAGCCCCCACCTCTACGGGTGGCCCGGATACCTTCTGTACGGGCGCAAAGCGCAAGGGTCCCGCGACAGGGCAAAAAACTGCAATTCCAACCGCCCCCGGACATCGCCCCGTCTTCATTGGCAGTGTTCGCGGACACAGTGGATCACATCGATCACACTCCTGTTGCCGACCGAATACATCACCTGGGTCCCGTTCCTTCTGGAAACGAGAATCCCTTTGGCCTTCATCAGGTTCAGGTGCTGAGAGATACTGGGTTGCGGAACGCCGAGCCGAATGCATATCTGCGCGACGGGCTTTTCTCCCGCTTCGAGAAAGTCGATTATTCCCAGTCTGACCGGATGGGCAACCGTTCTAAGGATATCGGCCGCACGCCGAAAGGTTTCAGTATCATTGACGGTATTGGTAAAGGCCTTTTCAATCATAAGCTTCCGTTTCCGGCTGGTAGATTGCGCTGCAAAACCCTATATTGGGATATCTATATATTCAGATATATGAATAAATGCAAGCAGAAAATGCCACCCCTTCCCTTTACGGGCACATTGCGTAAAAATATCGAAAGCTTAACCATCTGCCGGCGTACTCGATCCGGCCGCATGATCCGCTCTTCGAACCCGACCGCTCCGAGCGCCGCGGCTCTAATGCTAAAGCTTGACGCCGGCGGCTCGAAGTGCTAAATATAACCCTTTACAGCTTGGGCCCCGCTGATAGCTGCCGGTCGGCACGTTCCATAATCCTGTTGACACGACCGGGGGGGTTCGCTAAATAGGCTCCGGCTTTCCCATGTCCCCATCGTCTAGTCCGGTCCAGGACACCGGCCTTTCACGCCGGCGACGCCGGTTCAAATCCGGCTGGGGACGCTCTTAAAATCAAGGGGTTAGGCTGAGCAGCTTAACCTCTTTTTCATTTTGGGGTAAAATTTGGGGTAAATCGGCCCTTCTTTCAACGTACGCCCAATCAATTTCTCCCCGTTTCGGCCTTTGGTGTTGTCCACAAACAAAAGATTTCTTCCGGGCTGTATTTTCTTAACGTCTTTGGCAAACCGCCGGAAAGCCGAAGGCGGAAAAACCCCGTAAAGTGATGTTTCCTGGTACTGGATTAAAACGTTTGCGCATTCACCAGATTCGAAGCGTTCCCATTCACGCCACATCATTTCATCCGACGACCTTTTTGCAAAAACGGAAATTCGTTTTCCTTGACAAAATTTACAAGGGCTTCGATTTCTTCAAGAGTCATCTTCCTTCTCCGATCTTGATTTGAAGCTCTTCGAGTTTGGAAAGAAGTATTGCTATATCTTCTCTTATTATTTTCGGAGCCAACATGCTGGTTGAAATCTGTCTGACTCTGTTAACGGCTTCCTCATACCGTTCATTCGTTACGTTCATTTGCTTCCCCCTCCTTGTTTGAAAAGATCTACCCGTGCCGTTTACTCTTCATCTTCCATTTGGACCTTGCGTTTTTTCTTCCGCATTTTCAAAATTTACGGCATTTTCGGTCCCGATCCCTGGTCCTTCTTTCCTTTTGCTTCTCTGGCCTCCAAAGCCTCTGTGACGTATTGAACAACAAGATGTTTTATCTCTTCCCTGCCAAGACTCTCTTTTTCTTCACCCTGGTCCGCCGACTGCAAATTGTGAAAAAGCTGTGTGCCGCCCTGGCGCCGGTAAAATTCGGCGATATCATGTCGGGATATCCGCAAATCTTTCCCGCCGAACTTAGCGGCCTTAAGCCTTCCACTTCGAATAGCCCGCCGTATGGTTTCCTGGCTCACTCCGAGTAATTCCGCTGTCTCCCTTACTGAATAGACTTGTTTGCTATCCATGATTGTCCCTTTGACAATTTCGAGCCATTCCCGGCCCTGCCCTATGCCGCCAGTACCCGCATAACCTGTGTAGCCTGGAAATCACGTCCTGTCCCTGTCTTCATGCCCTTCCCGGAAAGCGCTCCGGCAATCGCGTTGCATCCCATACCGCTTGTATGGTGTTCTCGGATAAGACGGATTGCTTCCTGTTCATCCGGTTTTGCCTGATTTTCGGTGCTCACTCTTACGCAACCGACTGCCTTCATGGTCCCCTCTCCTTTTTGGTTGTGTCCCTGTCTCTGTGGCTCTTTTATTATGCTCATATTGCGACTGTAAACAACATACTGCATCATACGTTCATTTTTCTTACGAGGGGAGCGGAGTGCAAGAAAACAGAATGGCCCCGCCGAAACGGGGCCCGGTTGTGGATGACGAACTCCGAATTCTTGCGCCACGTTCAAGCTGGACTTATATACAACTTTGCGGTGATCTAAGCCGCAAGGGGCGCTGAGAACGGCTCGAACCGCAATCCGCCGAAGGCGGCGAAAGACCGGCATTGATGTCAGCAGGGATTTCCCAATGGACAGCAGAGCACTTTTGTTTAATAATGAACAAAACAATGTTTGACCACAAAGGTAATGTGAGGAGGTAGGATTATGATCAAATTCGCTTTCGTGGTCCTTTTGATCACAATGTTTCTTGCACCCGCAGTCATTCCTGCTGCAGCCGATGACGCTATCAACGCCTGCGTTAACAAGAAAACAGGTTTGGTGCGCATTGTCAGTGAATCGGCCAAATGCAGACGCGCCGAAGATCCACTGTCGTGGAATCGGACAGGGCCTCCTGGTGAACAAGGACCTGCAGGACCCCTTGGACCAAAGGGTGAGCAGGGACCTGCGGGACCTCCCGGACCTCGGGGTGAGCAAGGCCCCGCTGGGCCTCCCGGCCCTCAGGGTGAGCAGGGACCATCCGGCTCCAAATAGAACCGTTATTCGCACTCATGACCCGAAGGTCCTTGGTTCAAGTTTAAGCTCGGCTGCCAAGCAAATTAAGGGACTGAAGATAAAATCCAAGTCCCTTTATCTTTTTTCATGTCTTTAAATTCCAACCGTATTTCAAACCTGAAGCGTTGTTTTTCCTTATCAAGCCCGCTGGATGGCTGAACTTTTCCCTGTCTGAAAGACCGCCTTGCCATGATTGGCTCCGATTCTTATTAATTATACCATATTACATTTATAGATTACTATTGGGCACAGGAGGTCGAAATGGGCGCCCAGAAAGAAAAAAACGGTTGTTTGGATCACGAGATAATGTATTCGCATGGATCTGAATTTTGCAAGGATGTATATTGGGATCTATATTGTTTCAAATGCGTCGACGGGAAATGGGAAACGCACCTTGGATAGGCGCTTGGATGGACCCGTCGGAAGTCGTGTAATACGGATTCGCATTCAAGATGATCACAAGGCGGCAAGGAGGAGGCGACGCAGGCGTACACGGTAGTGCGTCGAGGAGCCGACGACGAGGGCGCCCTCACAAAAGATCGGGCGCTGGACTATACGCATTACATCGAGGCGGTACGTATAGCGCAGACCCGACACGTAGTGAGGGTCCACACAGTGAGGGCTTGAATGCGAATCCGTATGAATTCAATAAAAATAAAAGCTCTCACCTGCATAAAAAGCCCGAGGAGGAACATTCTGTTTCGGGCTTTTTTGCAAAGATAATTTTTCTGAGTAAGTATTTTTGCGCTGGAAGAGACACCATTCAAAAATTACTGCATTCTCGCACTATCTCAATAAAAATCAAAGTGCTTTGAACTCTGAAGTTTCCCGTTTGCCTTTTTTACGTTCATGCCCGAGGATTCCCCCAACGCCCTGAAAACTCATCGAGATCGCATCGGAGACGGTAAAGCGACTGAATAATATCGGCGACTTACGATGCGGAGTACAGCGGCAGGAAAAGCTTAAAGCAATTTCACCCCAGTGCCGTACATATAGAGGCATCGAGCGGTACACTTTGCAAGTCTTTCTCCCGGAATTATTCAAGTCTTTAGTGCAACACCCGCAGTAAATGCGGCCTGGCACAAGTGCAACATTACACTACATTCACAGAGGAGGAATCATGAAAGGCAAGGCATCTATTCTTATGGCAGTTTTCATTCTATGTGCTTCCCTGTTCACATCCGTCGCTTTGGCTCAAGCTCCAACCATTGATGACAGCATGTTCAAAGAAGCCTACAAGGCAATGCTTATGTCCGTAGGCAAAAAACCGGGCGACATCCTTACTGTAGCGGATTGTGTCTCGATAATTCCGGATAAAGCCACGGCTGAAGCGATGTGTAAAGCCTATGATGTCAACGGTGACGGCAAGATTACCGAAGCCGAATATATGGAGAAGGAAAAGGCGATGTTCAAATAGCGCAACGCTCCAGCTTTGCGCCCCGAGTGCAGAAGAAACTCTTTTTAAGGCTGGGGATGCTGATTCCAAATCAAGCGGAGTACTCCTGAGGTGCTCCGCTTGATTTTTCCGGCCGGTGTTCAAGACATACGGACAAGCCCTTGTATCTTAGTTGTGGAAATCGTCGTGGCGCATACAGGTAAACCAATACCCGACGCCGTTCCCTCATTCACGGAACATGATTCATCGTTCGTTTTTCCCCGGCGCTTTTGTTGCGCTTTTGGGGGTCAGGAACATTACTCCCCGTGCCGTCAGGCCGTAGCACGCGATCTGTATCGCCATGGGCAGCGCCGTCCCGTTGTGGAATATTCCCACCAGCATCCCGCCGGCTGCGCCGAGAATAAACTGAAAGATGCCCAGCAGG